>WNGB01005340.1_pt1 | contig 25256 bp, 16 predicted proteins | sample 5400681 | NCBI WGS metagenome assembly WNGB01 (sample SAMN13153367, study PRJNA577476) | soil metagenome | isolation source: 115 cm soil or saprolite under grassland replicate 2 | place: USA:California | collected 2016-06-15
ACGTGCGTTGCCGGCGAGCTCGGCGCCACCTGCTACGAAGCGAGCGACTGTGAATCGACGCGTTGCGTGCAAAATAAATGCACATCGGGAGCCATTGGTGCGCCGTGCGCCGGGCCGGGGGATTGCGTTTCCGGCTACTGCGGGAATCCCGGAGCGGGCGCCAACGTGATCGGAGCGTGCACCAACGGGGCCGCCGGAGACAAGTGCGGCGACGGCGCGGACTGCCGATCCGGAAAGTGCGCCAGCCTCGTTGGAGCCGAATTCGGGTCCGGCGTTTGCACCAACGGCAACATCGGCGAGGCCTGCACCGACGCTAGGCAGTGCACGTCGGGCTATTGTGCGTATACTGCGGGCGACCGCTATCTCAAGTGCACGACAGGCGACATTGGCGCCGCCTGCTACTATCCGGTCGACTGCGCTTCGGGATACTGCGTCGGCGGGCATTGTAGCTCGGGAGCCATCGGGCAGCCCTGTTCCGCCGCGGCCGATTGCGCAAGCGGCCACTGCGCGGGCAACGTGTTCAGCACACTCGGAACGTGTACGACCGGCGCGACCGGTCAACCCTGCGATCCGGAGGGGGGCGTCTCACCCGACTGCACGTCGGGCAAGTGCGTTTCCACCATGACCGGGGCACAGACCGGAACATGCGAGACCGGCCTCCTCGGTGCTCCCTGTTGGGAGGGTTACGATTGCATCTATGGTTATTGCGCGGGCGAAGTGGCTTGGTATCACCGCGGAACCTGCACGACCGGCGCCGTAGGCGTCCCCTGCGAAACCATCTGGGATTGCGCATCGCAGCGCTGCGGTATGGGCCAGTGCATCACCGGCGGCGCCGGAAGTCCTTGCGACGACAATGCCGATTGCCTCTCCGGCGATTGCTTCAGAAATGCATGCCGGTGAGCGCTGCGGCGGCCCTTCACACCTTCTCGGTCTTGACCACGTCGCGGAGCGGACGGCGGGGTGAGCGTGGCGCTTCGCGCGTCGCGTATCCGAGCCTGAAGACGAAGGTGGGTTCCCACTCTTCCATGCGCGCCACCGTCGCAAGCGCGCGACCGAACTCGTTGTCGTGTCCCTGCATCGCATCGCGGTCGATCATCTCCACCGGCTGATTGAGAGGCTGCGCCGCGAGACCGTCTGCGGTGATCGCCAGATGCAGCCTTTGCCAGGCGCGTCCGGCGGCCATCGCTTGCGCCATGTTCAATCGATCTTGCACCAAGATCATGCCGAGGATGGGTGCGGTCGCGGTGTGCACGTCTCGCGTCGACTCGAGCCAGAACCGATCGGTCGTCGCCGCATCGAGATCGGGCAGCATCTTGCCGGCGATGGTCAAGGGCCGGCTGGTACCGGATGCATCGATCGTCACACCATCCCGATGTGCCAGGACTTCACGTCGGCCTGTGCGTATCCAGCGGAAGCTGTCCATCGACATCTCCGGATCGGCGATGATTCGTTCGGTCGCCTTCACGATAACCGTGCCTAGCTCGCGGCGGGCGGCGCCATCCGATACGAACACGACGCGCACGTTCTGGTCAGACACCAGATCGGCGAACCCGCGCAATCGTTCAGGCGTAGGTGACTCGTCGCGATAGGGCCCGCGGTTCGTGTGCCGTTTGGGAATTGCGTCGAAGAGTACATCACGCACTGGCTGACCGGTGCCGAGGGCGATCCGTGCCGCGATGACCGGTTCTGGCGGCGGCGAAAGGTCCAGCCTCCCATTCGCCGGTTCGATATTCGCTTCCATTCCGAAGGCGCGTGCAGCGCACACCAAGTTCTCGATGGCGCAGCCCAATCCAAGATGCATCTCCCGGCGAAACGGGTCGAAGGTGCCGAGATGGCGGGCGCGATCGGCATTGATCAAAATGTCGCTGCCGGAGATCGCGAACTGCCAGGGCTGCGTGTCGTGCGGGCTGGCCGCGAGAATCGCCGCATGGAGCGGTCGCTCGTTCCCCTCGCCATCGCTGCCCCGCCAATCATCCCACGGGGAGTACGCCGGACCGCTCGCACCGGCGAGAACACCACGATCCCACCCGCGATATCCAAGTGCCCCAAGGATAAGACCTGCGCCACCCGCAATGACGACTCTTCGGCTTGGCATCGAAAGAGCTCCTCTGCCCGATGAACTATAGCCCGACCATCTTCCAAGGCACCCGTCAAGGTCGAATATGTCATCGTGCTCAACCTGCTGCCGCTTAGGCCCGCTGCAAAACCCGGTACTCGAACGTCGCCTCCGCAAGCCCGTGCCAACCCCCCTCGGCACGACGCTGGTCAATTCATGAATGGCGGGTTCGTGCCGGCGGCGTAACTCGCTTGAATCTCTTCGGGCGACAGCGCGGCGCGGTAGATGCGAAACTCGTGGAACGTTCCGGTGAACTCGGGATCGGCTGCGTATTGCGAACGCCCGAGCCAATTGTTCACGTCGTTCAGCATGGATAGCGAATTGGGAAAAGCGATCCACCCCTCGAATGCGCCGTTGCGATAAAGGAGCATCTGATCGTGGCTGTCGTCGACGACCACCGCGAGCTGGACCATCGCGCCCATCGTCAGCGCCTGGGTCGCCGACACGTGCGTTTCTGCCGTGCTCACCTGGTCCGCACGCTTGAACCCGACGAGCATGAGTGAAGGATTGCCCGCTTGTGGCGTGAGGTAGAGGGTGGTCACGCCCAACCCTTGCGCATTTTCCGGTCCATCGGAATTGCCAAAGTCGAAGATGCGCTGCCAGCCGGCGCCTCCTCCCCACGTGATCCATGCTTCGAACGTGGCGTTCTCGAGCTGATGGACGATCCCGTTCGGCAGGTCGACGTACTGATCGGTCGCTCCGCCGGCCAGAGCGAGCGTGCCCGTACCGGCGAGCTGCGCATTGATGACGGTCCCATTGGCGGCACCGACCGAATCGGTCACCACTGTGCCCGACCCATCGAATGAGTAGCGATGAACGAGCGCCGCTCGGACAGCGCAGAGAATCGGATTGGAACAGGCCGTGTCGGGTGCGGCGTCGATCGGCTGGGCGATCGCATCATCCTGGCCATCAGGACCGCCATCGTCGTTCTGTGCGCCGGATCCTCCATCTCCTGCCGTCGTGCCGGCGGCGCCTGTCGAAGTCGATCCTCCTGCGCCTACCGCCGATGCGACCGGACCCCGCCCGCTGGAGCCACTGGCGGCTACATCCGATGTGGTGGACGCCGCCTCAGTCGTGGCCGGTTGATCCCGCGGAAGGACGTTATCGTAGATCGAGCATCCGACCACGAGCAACGCTCCCACCACCCAAACGAGCCCTTGAAATCGGACCACCGCGCTAGGCCTCTATGGTGGGAGGCACGTCTCGATTCGATCACATTTTTTCCGAGCTCGTTCTTCTCAGCGATCCCCGATGAAACGACGCAGCTGGGGAGCGTGGGGACTGGTGGGGTAGGTGTCGAGAAATGCTCTGGCTCTTCGGTTCGCGGCGGCGTTGTCACCGAGAGTCGATAGAACTTGGATGGTCAGCACCTCTCGCTCTTGCATGAGAACGCCCTTCGGAAATCGAGTGTGCAGACGCTCGAGGGTAGCCAGGGCAGCCTGCGGTTCGCCGCGCCGGAGCTGGGCGCGGGCGTCGGTGAGCATCGCACTTTCGAGGCCGAGCAGATTGCGTGGTCGTCGGTCGTCGGCGCTTCGTCGCGAGTCATCGGCACCTTCACTGCTGGCGACGGGCGCGCAAGGCATCGTGGGAAACGCTGGATCGCACGGCGCCATCACCGCGGTGGGACGACTCGGTGATGCGGGCAGAGTCGGACCGGGTGGCTCGGCGGCCCGAAGGCTGACGGAATGCGCGACGTTGCGCCTCTCCGAAGCTCGATGGCTTGCCCAAAGGCCGCCAGCCGCAACGGTCGAGCCGGCCAGCATCGCAACGACGACGGTCTTGGCGGTGAACATTTTGCCGCCAGCCCCGAAGAGCGCAGCAGCGGGGGCTTTCAGACCGGTTCCCACCGCGGTCACTCCCGCTGCCGCTCGAGCGACGCCTTCGGCGCTGACACTCGCTGCGGCTTGCGCCGTCGCGCCGGCGGCTCCGATCGCGGCCACTGCGGCGACTTGGACGGCGATACCCTCCCACGCTTGACCCTTTGCATCTGGCGGTGGAGATACGTTGCGAACACTCGCAAGCAGCACGCGCCCGAGCTCGTTGTCATCGCCCTGCGAGGCGAGCAGTCGTTTCGGATCCCCCATCAAACCGCCTCCTTCCGTCCCATCGAGTTCACCGCCGCCAGCCGCTTGACTTCTCGCTCGAATCTCTCACGCGCCAAGCGCAGACGCGACCGCACGGTTCCGACGGAAATGTTCAAAAGCTGAGCGATGTCCTCTCCCGACATCTCCTCCAATTCGAAAAGGACGAACACCAGGCGCTGCGGCTCTGGTAATCGATTCAAAATGGATTCGGCGACGACGGCGCGTTGCCGCGACTCGGTGCCGACGAGTGGGCCTTCGTGCTCGTCGCGCCGCAAGTCCATCGCCGCCGCGTCGGTCACGATCTCTCGCCGTATCGGAGAGGATCGCCGGTAGTCGCTGGCAACGCGCCGGCAGATGCCGAAGATCCACGTGCGAAGTTGAGAACGACCCTCGAAATCCGCCAATCCAACGTGGATCGTGAGAAAAACCTTCTGCGTCAGGTCCATCGCGTCGGCCTCGCGAACGCCGAGCCGCCGCAGCGAGCACCACACGAACTCGAAATACCGGTCGTAGATGGATCGGAAATCCATTCCAGGGGACCTCATGGCCGGCCCGGTTGTGCGGTCAGCATGGCCGCTCGGCTCGCGCGTGCAACGTCCTGATGGTAGCATTCCGATCGTGAGTGGGGCCATTTCGGCCGCGCGATCACAAAATCGTTGCGAGGGGAGACTCCTCGCCCGGCCTGCGAAGGCCGCCGACGGTTGATTTGTCGCCATTGTACCACATCGGTTACCGTCGAGAGGGGCCCTCCGGCAGCCTCTCGGATGCGCGTCAACTTTTCTTGCCTCTTCATCGTCCTCCTGGCTTCGCGAAGCGGGTGGGCACAACAAGCACCGCTCGTCGTCGAGCGGGGCACCGGTGCCGAACAATGTCCCGATGCCGACACGCTTTCGGCGCGCGTCGAACAGATCCGAGGGCGCGCCGAACACGAGCTCGCCAGTCGCTACCACGTGGTTTTCACCCGCAGAGAAGACGTATTCGCTGCCGTCATCAGCACCGGGCCGGGCGGCGCGAACGCCCGCGTGCTCGAGAACAGCGGTCCGACCTGTTCGGCGCTCGCCAACGCGACCGCGGTGACACTTGCCTTGCTCTTCGATTCCGACGTGAAACAGAAGCCGCCGCCACCGAGTGTTCCCGCCCCACCGCCGGTTGCCGCTGAGCCAGTCGTTGCTCCAGCGCAGAAGCTCCCCTCGCCGCGCTACGCAACCCTCGCCGTGGGAGCCGCTGGACTCGCCGGCGTATTGCGACCCGTCTCGCTCGCCCTCATCGCCGACGGCGGATTTGCGGGCCCCCGCTGGCGGGCGAGCATCGGCGCGCTCTGGGGATTGCCGCAAACGATTCCCCTGGGACCAGGCACGGTGCGGGAACAATTGCTGAGTGGATTTTCCCGCGCGTGCCTCGCGCCGTGGACGGGCGGGTCGCTGCGGTTCGATCTCTGTTCGGGCGCTGTCTTCGGCTTCATGACCGGCGAGGGACAGGGCTATTCGCGCAACGAGCGCCGCACGCAACCTTGGGTCGCGATTCCATTGGAGTTCGCACTCGCGGGCTTTCACACCTCCGTTGGTTGGGAGCTCAGCGTCGCGGCCATGGTCACGCTGCGCGCCTTCGGGATATTGCCCTTTTAGCCTTGCTGTCCGCGCATATGGTCGACCGAGCGTGGATGCCTGGCGACCTTGGCATCGTGGCGGTTCATGTTGCTAACTAGCAAACTAGTGCATCGTTTCGATCGAAACGATGCACTAGAAAATTCGCGGAGCGAATTTTGGGTCTGGGCGAAGCCCAGCAAAAACAGTCTAGTGCCGCGATGCGCGGCGCAGCCGCGCGTGCGAAGCACCCATCATCTCGATTCGCGGAGCGAATTTTGGGTCTGGGCGAAGCCCAGCAAAAACAGTCTAGTGCCGCGATGCGCGGCGCAGCCGCGCGTGCGAAGCACCCATCATCTCGATGGAATCGCGGCACTAGCTAGCCGTGGCGTCGTCGGATCTTTGCGACGACAGATGCTGTTGAAAGCGCGGCTCGGCCGTGTTAAACATTGTTCAATAGCTGCCTTGATGCCACGTGGGAAGGGGCTTGCGAATGATCAAATGGCTTTCACTCGTGGCCATCGTCGGCGCCTGCGGGACCGAAGATCCCTCGGCGATCAGCGGATCGAGGGTGCCGGAGGCTGGCAGCAATCAAGGTACGATCTCTTCCGACGCACGAGTGCGGGACGACGTTCCGGTCACCGCGGATGTCATGATCCCCCCGGGAGCCGACGCCACCATCGGCAGAAGGGACGCGATGCCGTCCGCGTTGACGATCGAAGCGCTGCAAGTAGCAGGAACACACAATAGCTATCATGTCGCTCCGGCGGTTGCGTTCGACGCCAGCCACAACTACACGCAGCTGCCGCTCGATCAGCAGCTCGCCGGCGGCGTGCGCGCACTCGAGCTCGACCTGCACCTCGGCGTCAACGGAGTGTTCGAGATCTACCACATCAGCTTCATCGACCCGAACACCACGTGCAGCACCCTGGACGACTGTCTTCACGTGATCGCGACCTGGTCGGACGCGCACTCCAGCCACACCCCCATCTTCGTCTGGTTCGAACTGAAGGACGACACCGGAGGGCAGCGCATCACCGATTTGATCCCCGTCGAAACAGCGATTTTGAAAGTTTTCCGACCCGAGCAGCTCATCACCGCGGCCTGGCTACGTGGCTCTCATGCCTCACCGCACGAACGGATTGTCACGGCAGGGTGGCCGACCCTGGCGGAGGCGCGCGGCAGGATCATGTTTTCCATCATCACGCGGGACGCCCGAACGCAAGCGTACTCGCACGACTTTACGTCGCTCGACGACCGAATCATGTTCGTCAACGCGGCGCCCGAGCAATTTTCCCTTCCATGGGCAAGCATCACCAAAGTCGACGTGAGCCAGGTCGACGTTGCTGCCGATGCCCTCGCCGCTCATCTGCTCGTTGCCACCAACGTGTGCGCGATCAACCTCAGCGACGCCGAATGCCATAGTCGATCGACCAGCGCCGTTGGCGCCGGCATCCACATGCTTCACGACGACTTGCCATTCCCGATTTCGGGCAGGACCTATTCACTGAAATTGCCCGGTGGGAGCCCCGGATGTAACCCGGTCACCGCTCCGCCGAACTGTGCGCCGAGCCTGCTCGAGTGATAGTCGCTCTTGGACGGCTGCGGCCGAAGAGGCACGGCGCCTGACCACCAGGTTCGAGATGCACCACACGCCCAAGCACGGAAGCTGGCTGAACATCGCCGAGTGCCAACTCTCCGTGCTCGTCCGTCAGTGCCTCGATCGACGCAGCGAATCCATCGATGAGCTTTGATAACTATACGAAATCGTTCAAAAACTGACCCAATACGAGGAGCGCCTGGCCGCCGTTCGGCAGAGGGGGCTCAAGCTCGACATGACACGAGGCAAGCCGTCGAGCGAATTACGTCGCTTTCGCGCTTGGCCGTGAACCGACCTAGCGACCTCGATAACCGACATCAACCCGGCCGTGACGCAAGCTCATGGTTTGCTGCAGCCTGCGGGCTGACTCACGAGCGATAACTGGCAGGTGCCTTCCCAACATACCGCGGGCCAATTGCACGCGACGCCCGACGGGTCGCACGGGGCGCCGTCGGCAACGGGGCCGACGCAAGTTTCCGTGAGACCGTCGGGGCTCGTGAGCGAACATGCCCCGAAGGCTTCACAGTCGGTTTCGGCGTCGGGAAGCGCGCCGCACGGTTGGCCCGCGGCCGCGAGCTTGATAAGTGCCTTGCAGGTGTTCGATTGCGGATCGCAGACGGCGCCGAAGGTCAGCCGATCGCAAACGTCGAGCGCCGGATCGCAAGCCGCTCCGACCGGCAGCAGCTTCGTACAAATCGAATTCGAGCATATACTGGAGTATTTGCAAACGCCGGTCGTCCCACCGCAGGTGGCGCCGTCGCCCACCTCGGGGACGCACGTTTGCTGACGGCACCTGCTGCCCGATTCGCAGTCGGAGTTCGACGCGCATGCGCCGCCGACCGCAGACTTGGCGGTGCAAACGGGGCATGTCGAGTTGGCGGGTGCCTTACAATGAAGCGATTGACACTGCCATCCAGTCCTGCACGCCTGGCCTAGGGCGAGCGGTCCCGGCTTGATCTTGCACGCCTCGGGAGCGACGTTCGCGTTGAAGTCGTCGCAGCTTTGGGCGTCGACCGCGTCCGAGCAGGCGTCGAACGATTCTGGCGTTCCGGCGATCTCTTCCTGCGAGAGGGCGGGCTCGCACCAGAGCGTGTCGCGCTCCTTGCACCGGGCGACATCGCCGTACAGCGACTGGAGTAGAACGGCGAGCAGGCGGCGAGCTTGTCGCAGTACGAATTGGCGTCGTGCTCGCAAGCCTGCGCGATGGTCAGCCCGCCGCCGCCCCCTCCCACGCCGCCACCGTCCGGCGAGGAGCCGCCGTTGCTGGATTTACCCGAGCACGCCGCAATCATGCATACTCCAACCAAGAAAAGGAATCTCATGAGCTGCCTCCGATCGGGGCAGCCTTACACAGTTCGATTCGGCGCGGAAGCAGCAAGTGCTCGAGCGACCGAGCTTTCGCTTAACAGGCATTCGCGCGTGTGAGGCGCCTTGCCCGCGCATCGCTCGAGCAGATCGTCTTCCGCTGCCAATAGTGCGATCCCTTCGCCCAGCACCGATAGGATGCCGTCTGCAATGGCAACGTAAGGGTTGCCCAGAGCAGCCCCAACGCTCGTGATCGCAATGCCGACTGCCGCGACGTACTTCAACATCGGCGTGGATACCTGCCCATCACCCGATGTTCGCGACATCGTCAACTGGGTCGGTCACTAGCCCGCAGAGTACGCGGAACACACGCCGAATCGCGTGATGCGTTTCGATTCGCTTCGCATCATATTGTGATGTGTTTTGATGCGATCCGCAGCGTCGGTGTCGCGGGCCTTCCGGCGAGCGCCGCATGTACTTCAGTGAGATCAATGGGATTGGGGCTGATTCCGCTGGCCGTGCAATTCCGATCGCTTGATGCGTTCCGACGCGTTTCACATCGAGATCTGCTGCGTTTCGATGCGACCCACATCATGGCTTCGCGCCGTGCGGCCGCCGAGATTGCATGCCTCATCTTCTTGCGTTTCCTCGGCCAACCAGCGGGCAAGTCGCGAGAACGGTCGGCCTGGACCGCCGCGCACGGCCTCTGCTACGCAAGCGACAGCGTCGTCGTCCACGGCCTTGCAGCTTAAAGCTGACGAAGTTTCGCAATCCAAAACTGGTCGAGATCGAACCGGCGATCGCACCGCCGAACACGCTGGGCCTCCGGAGCGTCATGTTTAGTCCTCGTCCACGTCCCGCAATCGGAAGCGACCGCATTGGATGGAGTCGTTCGGCTGGAGCACGTGTGACTTGACCAGCCGGCCATTCACGCAGGTGCCATTACCGCTGCCAAGATCTTCGATACGATACGGTACGCGAGCATGGAATTTCACACGCGTGAGCCGATCGGCAGCCGCAGTTCCCCTAAATGGGGAGGAATCCAATGAACCGTGGTTCCGCCTACTGGCTGCCCTTATGGGCAATCGCCGTCATGGGAGCTGCGTGCGGCGGAAAAAGCCGCCTGGACTCAACGGCTATGCCGGGGGGCACCGGAGGCGCGACGAGCGGTAGCGGGGGCAATGGCGGCTCGGACGTTCCGTCGTGTTGGTGCCCGCCCGGCTGCAACGCGAACGAGAAAGCGTTCGCTCCCGCTCGCATTTGGCAGATCACCGACCGGCAGTACGCGAACATCGTCCGCGACGTGCTTGGCATCACCCTGAGCGGCTCCGACACCGAGATCTCGCAGACTGGCGACGCGAGCGGCGACTTCAGGAATCTCGCGGACGAGCGGCCTACGTTCACCGATATGCTGGCGATGAACTACATGACGGCCGCCGAGAAGGTCGCCGAGCGGGCCTCGGCACCTGCGGTGATGGCACGGCTTCTCGGAAGCTCGACGCCCAGCGTGGAAGATGTGGCGGCGTTCGTTGCGACGAAGGTGCCCCGTCTTCTTCGTAGGCCCATCACTGCGACCGAAACGGCCACGTTGATGAAGATCTATTCCGATGCGAACAGCGATGCGAGCGATGCCGCTTATGCGTTCGGCCTGATCATCGAAGCGGTTCTTCAATGGCCGTCCTTTCTCTTTCGAACCGAGCTCGGTCCGGGTGATGCACCGGCGCAGGCGCCGTTTCGTCTCACACCCCACGAGCTCGCGGCCGCCACGAGTTTCGCCCTCGCCGATTCAGCGCCCGACGAGGCTCTCTGGAACAAGGCCGACAATGCGACGCTCACTTCCAGCGACGTGCTCGCGGCGGAAGTCGATCGCTTGCTGGCGTTGCCTTCCGTGCAGACGAATTTGGCCAAGTACCTCTCGTATTGGCTTTGGATCGAGCGGGTACCCAGTCGCGAAAAAGACCCTGTTCTCTTTCCCGAATACACGCCGACGCTCCGGCAATCCCTTTACGAGAGCGGGTTCGCCTTCTTGAAGGACACGGCCACGAGCGGCACGCTTTCCGATCTGTTCACGTCGAGGAAAATCTACGTGAACCGCGAGATATCGGACGTGTACGGCATTCCAGGGGGCACCGGCGTGCTGCCGACGGCGCTCCAAGCCGTGAGCACCACCCAGCCCGAACGCGGCGCAGGGCTCCTCACGCAGCCTGCGCTGCTCGCGGCGACGAACAAGCGCCCCGCGCTGCTCGACCCCATCCACCACGGCCTTTTCGTCTTGCTCGAGCTCCTCGACGGTGCCGATACCGGTCCCATCCCTGCTCCACCCGCGGGTGAGCTGGCGGCGGCCGCCGCCATGCAGGGCACCGAACGGGAGCTCGCCCAGAAGCGCGGGCAAACGTCGGCCTGCTCTGGGTGCCATCCACTTTTCGACAACTATGGGCTCACCCGGTCTCGCTACGACGCGATTGGGCGTTACAGCGAAACGAGGTACGTCAACGGCGATACGAGCGTCACGCCCGCATCCTACACGTGGGCGACGAGTCCGACGCCGATCGACGCCTCGGCGACGATTCCCGCTGCTCTCGGGCCCGATCTCAAGGGTACGCTCGCTGACACACCGGCACTCGCCGCGCAGCTCGACAGCGATCGCGTCCGAAGGCGCGTTGCTTTTTCAGCCGGTCGTCACCTCGCGCGGTACGCCGTGGGCTACGACGCCACGCAGCTGAATTCGTGCGGCCTTTACGATCTCAAGGAGCATTTGTACCGAACGGGCTCGTTCCGCTCGTTCTTCAAGGAACTCATCACGTCTTCGGGTTTTCAGACCCGTCACCCCGGCATGTAACGGCGAGCCCATGACGAACCCTCGATCTTTTCGGCTAGCGCGTCGCCCTTTTCTAACAGGCCTCGTCGGCTCGGCGGCCGGTGCGGCAGCGTTCCTTCGTCCGTTGATCGCCGAAGCCGACGGCGTCGTTCCTCGGCGCTTTCTGTACGTGCACTATCCTTGTGGAACGGTTTCCGGTTTCCCCCTGGATCCTTCGTCGCTTAACTCGGATCCCACGTGGTACTGGTTTCCCCGAAGCGGATCGGGAGCGAACTACACGCCGTCGCCGCTCTTGGATTTGTTCAGCGCCATCCGGGGGAGCATCCTGCCGATCGACGGGATCGACTTCGGCGACACCGCTCTGGTCGAACCCGGCGACGTGCACGCCCAAGGCATGATGTTCATGGGCACGGGTTGGATGCCCGTCGCGATCGATGGTCATCCGATCGACTCCCAGTTCGACCCGCCCAACGCGAAGCTGATCACGGTGCCGAAAGGGACGAAGTCGATCGACCAGGATCTGCTCGACAAGGTGCCGGCGCTGTCGGCGCCGCTCATGCCTGGCGCAAATGTAAGGTTTCGCTCAATCCAGCTTTGCGGGACGGCCACGTCGATGAGCGGCGCCGGATTCACCTCGTTGAGGGTCATCTCGTACGCCGGCAACGGGATGCCCCTCTTCGGCGAAGGGCGGTCGCTCACTGCGTTCAACAACATCTTCGGCAGCCCGCTCGACGATCCGGCGCGGCGACTTGCTCACAAGCGAAGCGTGCTCGACTCGGTCATCCAGGACATCCAGCGGCTGCAACCGGTGCTGCCTGTGAGCCAACGTCCGAAGCTCGACGCGCAGCTCACGGCGATACGAGCCCTCGAGGCGCGCATGACTGGCTCCGGTCCTCCGAATCCTCGGAAGATCACGCGACCGAGCCTCATCCCCGAGCCGACGACCGACGATGCGCGACACGAATCGCTCATCACGAACATGCTGGAGATCATCCGGTGCGCGTTCGCCTCGGATCTGACGCGCGTCGCCAGCATTACGTTCGCCGACGGTAATAACGTGCTTCGTCCACGTTTTTTTTGCCCGAACCCCGGCTTTTTCATCAACGGGGACGGGCACGCGGTCTCCCACTCGGGAGCAAGCCCTGATGCGCTCGAAGCCAGGGGAGAAACGGCTGCCTTTTACACGCGCCTCATGGCAAACGCGCTCGTCAAAATGGTGGCGACACCTGAAGGGGCGGGAAGCTTGCTCGACAACACGTTCGGCGCGTTCTTCTCCGAGGTCCGCAACGGCGTCAGCCACGACCGCCGCCGCGTGCCGCTCCTTCTATTTGGCGGCAAATTCCTGCGGCTGAACACGGGGCAGTTCCTCACGATCGCTCCGAATGCGTACGTGAACGACGTCTGGGCTTCCGCGCTGACCGCGTGGGGCGTGCCCACTACCGTGTACGGAGACCCCCGCTTCGGCCGCGGCGTTTTGCCGGGCCTTTTCGGTTGACGCTGATCTGCCTGACTCGAGTTCTCAAAGTTGTTCGGTGTTGGGGCCGGCGGAACTACGGGTGAGGGTACGGTAGAGTTTTCGGTCGACCGTGACGGAGTGGGACGGCTCAGCTTCGAGAAGGTCTGACCGCGAGAGCCACGTCATCCCCTTCGCCGCCGAACGTTCGGGTCCACGCATAGCTGCCGTCGGCATTCAATTTGGTGACGAAGGCGTCGTGGCTTGCCGAAATCGGCGTTCGAACGTCGAGGCCGTCACGTGATGCTAGAACGCCAAGTTGCGATACGTCTCTCGCACCTCGTTCGGGCTGGCGTATTGACTGATGCCGAGCACGTCCCACCACTCCCGGTCGTCTTGCTTCGGTGGCAAGGCGGCAAACCCGGTGAAGGCATGCTCAAGCATCAATGATGCTTCGTGGCGCTGGATGGATCGCAGCGCTTCCACGGTCGCGCCAACGGCCCGCAGATTCCACCGGACCTTGCGCTATGTGTCGCAGGCGATGACGAAGGGCTTGAACTCTTTGCCGACGCGGCGATCGAAGTACGCCGGTACCCCAGGGTCGCCTGGCTCGGGCATGTTGGAGTCCCGCTAGGCCGCCATCGTTCTCGTAACTCGTATCGTGAACGTCAGGCGTCAGCGACAGCGCTCACGTAAACGCCACTGCTGGACCTACCCGCCTAGGCGCTCAGCCGGTGAGCCCGGCCAGCGGCGACGTGTCCATCCAGGCGTCCTTGCCGAAACTGGGAACATTGACGCCCATCGCATTGGCGATCGAGATGAGCACCTTCGTCGGGCTCGTGGCGGGCAATTGCAGATAGCGCCCCATTTTGAAATGGCCTCCGCTCCCGCCGAGCAGAACGTTGGGTAGGTTGGTGTTCGAGTGCGAGTCGCCGTCCCCGTGGCGGTTGAACCAATAGATGGTGGTCTGATCGAGCAACGTCTTTCCGCTCGTGCCGTCTGCGATGGCCGCGAGTTTTCGCATCAAATAGGCGACCTGGGATGCGAGCCAAGTGCTCATTTTCTTGTACTTGTCGAGCTTGGTCGGGTCCCCACCGTGATGGGAAACGAAGTGCAGCGGATCGGTGAAGCCTAGCCACGGCATCCGCAGCCCGCCGGCGTCGCCTCCTCCGGGATAGCCGAACGTCACCGATGCGACCTTGGTGATGTTGCATGCGAACGCAGCCGAGATGATGTCCATGAAGAAGGGACAGAGCTTCTCGGTGTCGGCCCCTGTTCGCACGGAGGTGTCGTCGGTCGGGACGGGCGTCCGGGTGGGTTGCGTGCACGCGCTGACTTGCCCCATCAAGAGCCGTGCCTTGCGATCCTCGTACGTCCGGAGCGAGGTGAGGTGTGCGTCGATGAGCTGACGATCGTAGGCGCTGAGCTGCGGGGCGAGCGAGCCGAAGCGCCCGTGCAGGTAGTTGGTGAGCGCCGTCAGCTTGTGCAAATCGGTCGCGGCCTGGTCGGCCATGATCGGTTGGCCGAAAACCCGATTCCAGGCTTCGTCGGGCGTCGCCATTCTCTTGAGCGGTGTGCCGTCTTTCGCGAAGTTGATATCCGAGGGGGTGTCCCCTCCGATGGGGTGCAGCCCAAAGTTGAGCGTGGCAAACGGACTATCGGCCTTGACCGCGTCGCCAATCACCGTGTCGATCGACGGCCCATCGAGCTTGTTGACCACGTTGCTCTGGTCGACATAGGGGAAATCGCCGCTCGCTCCTCTCCCCCTCGCAGTGAGGCAGATCGGCGCCTGATGTTGCGGTGGCGTCTTGTCGGCGCCGGTGGTGCCTCCGCAAGTGCAATAGGTGAGTCCGGTACCCGCCTTGGGTATCGCGCCATTCATTTGCGGCCCCAGGACGAGAATCTTGTCTTTGAACGACTCGAAAGGAGACAAGATGGGACTGAGCTGAAAGCTCGTCGTCGTGCCGGCGGGCCAGAACGCATTCTCGTTCACTCCGTCGGGGGTATAGCAAAACACGGCGAACTTCGATTTGGGGGCGGCCTGGGCGAGCGCCTCGCGCTCGAAAAGCTCGAGGCCAGGGAGCAGAAGAGCGGCTCCTCCCATCCACTGAAGGAGGTCCCTACGCCGGACGGGGCGATGGTTCGACAGCTTCATGGTGCTCCTTCGGACAAACGCAAGCGAAACGCGTCGCTGGTCGCGATCGAGACGACCAGTTCTCTCAGATCGCCGGAAGGCGCGAAGCTCTTTTTCAGAGCCTCGACGGTGCACTGATCCTCGGGGGCTACGCTGCGAGATGCGGCGTACTCGAAGTACTTCTGAGCGAAACACTCCTTGATGTCTTCGCTCTGGGCGATACGCGCGAGAAGCGCATCGCCGCTGGCGAACGGCCCCATCAGGTCGCCCGCGTTGGTCATCGTGCCCGATGTGTCGACGGGCTTTCCGCCTTCGACGCTCCGGTGACGGCCTACCTGATCGAAGTTCTCGAGCGCGTACCCCGGTGGGTCGATCATGTCGTGACAGGACGCGCAGAGCGGAGCCTTCGCGTGTTGATCGAGCCGGTCGCGGGTGGAAAGGTCGGGAGAAATCGGCGGGAGCTGCGGAATGACGACGCCGTCAGGAGGCGGAGGCATGTCTTGGCACATCAAACTCTTTCGAACGAAAAGACCTCGCGAGATGGGGTTGGTCTGGTTCGGACGAGCGAGCAGTGCCATGAGAGCAGGGTGGGTGAGAACGCCGCGGCGCTCCTCGCCGGGTACGTCGGTGGAAGCGAAAGCGCTGTCCGTGGCGCTGCCGCCGAGACGGTAGAACGCTCGCAGCGTGCCATTCATGTAATAGGATTGCCCGGAGAACAGGGTTGCGATGTTGGGGGCAGCGGCCGCGTAGAGCTGCGTCGCGCTCATGAGGAGCGACGTCCGAAGGGCATCGACGACATCGGTCGTGAACGCCGCGTCGTCTCGTGCAACCTCGTGAAAACTGCCCAACCTGAGCCACGAGCCGTAGAAGCCGGTCACGCCGCGCAAGAATCGTTGGTCGTGCACCATGCGATCGAGTTGGGCTCGCAGTCGCGTCGGATCGTCGAGCTCGTCGGCCGCCGCGGCCGCATAAAGGCGATCGTCGGGCGTCCCGTCCCACACGAAATAGGACAAGCGACTCGCCAGCTCGTGCCCGGAGAGGGGCCGAACCTCGCCGGCCACCTCTCCCGCCGCCAGCTTGGCAAATTGGTAGAGGAAGTCCGGTGATTGGAAGACGCCCGTCAAAAACCACTCCAACCCGGTGGCAAAATCCTTCTCCTTGATGCCGGCATCGAACAGCGCCTCGAGCTCCATTCTTTCGGAGGCGGCGAGCGGACGGCGATACGCGCGCGCTCCCATCCAATCGATGATCTGTTGCTCGCAGGTGGAGGGTGCGATTTGCGTCGGCAGGCAGGGCGACCACTGGGCCACCGATAGCGTGGCCTGGTGGGCGACGCTGGCAGCCGCGTTCGCCCGACGCTCGACGCTGAGGTCGTCGAGCTGTGCATCGACGCCGCCGCCGAAGTCCTTCGAAGGGTTACCTTCCACCTTCACGAGGTCGACGAGGGTATTGTTGTACTGGCTCGGTGAGAGCCAGCGAGCATGCAGCGCCGGAGCGTGTGGCGAGCCACAATCGAGGGCTCCGCCGGTTGTCGTACCTGCCGTGCCTGCGGTGGTCGCGCCTCCTTGCCTGGTGGCAGAAGGATCGCCGGCAGCATCGCCGATCCGGGCCGTGCACCCAGCCTGTAGCACGACAGCCAACGTGCAAAGCGAGCCAACGGCCGCGGTTCGCCGCCTATCGAAAACCATCGCTCCTACGTGGAGAGGAGCGAGAGGCGCGATCAGGTTGTTTTCACCGCCTGGTGTCGTTTTGGCGCGCGCAGAGTGATCGCGGAGACCGGGTCCGTCCACTCACCGTGCGCGATGAATCGAGCGCACGCGCTTGCACGGGCTGCGCTCGTGGCCCTCTTGGCAGTCCCTGCCTGCTCGGCGTCGGAGACCGTGGGAGATTACCTGGACGACGGGACGGATGACGCTGCGCTCAACGATGAGAAGAGCGCGATCGACCAGGTCGCAACGATGCGCGACGGGCGAGCGCTCGACGCTCTCGTTTCCGAGACGCCTTTCGACGCGCCTTTCGATGCGCCGGCCAGTGTGACGTCGCCGCAGTCTCCGCCGACGCTGTCGGCGAGCGGCTTGTTCACGGGCATCGATTCGAACGGAGCGTTGAAGCTCGCGACCGGGGTCCAGCCCTTTCAACCCAGATATGCCCTCTGGTCCGATGGCGCCGCCAAGACCCGTTGGGTGTATCTGCCGCCAGGCAAGAAGATCGACACCACCGATCCCGATCATTGGTCTTTTCCAGTCGGGACCAAGTTCTGGAAGGAGTTTGCGGTCGGCGGCAAGAGGGTCGAAACGCGTTTCATCGAACGATTCGGGCCGGGAGCCGACGATTACCTGTACGCGGCTTACTGGTGGAAGGTGAACGACGGCGGATCGCCGACAGATGCCGTGCTCGCCGACACCGATGTCGGCGTGCCTTCTGCCAGCGGAACCAACCACGACATTCCATCTCAGGAGGACTGCAAGAGTTGTCACGGTCCGCTCCAAGAACACGTGCTCGGGTTCAGCGCGCTCGAGCTCAATCACTTGATGCCCGGTGTGACGATCGCGACATTGATGCAAGGCGGGTGGCTGAGCCAACCGCCGCCGAGCAACCTCGAGTTCCCAGGCAGTGATATGAGGACGCGCGACGCACTCGGCTACCTTCACGCCAATTGCGGCAATTGCCACAACTTGACGCCGGGGGTCTTCATGATTCCGGAGCCGCGGATGGACCTCCGGGTCCGCATCGGGCAACGGCTCGAACAGACCGGCGCTTACGAGACTGCGCTGAACGTCGAGGTCACGAAATTCTATCACCCGCAGGTGCCCACGATCACGTACCGCATTGCGGGCGGCGATCCTTCGCATAGCGGCATCTCGTTTCGAATGGCCGACCTCGCCAAGGACAACCGCATGCCGCCCGTTGGCACCAAGCTGGCCGACAGCCAAGGACTGGCGACCGTGAATGCTTGGATCGCGACGCTGCCACCGACCAATCGCTAACCGAGGAGAACGCTCGAATGACGCGCAACCTGTTCGTATCGATGAGCAAGTGGTCCCCACTGCTCCAGATCTTGACGTGCTTTGCCATCGCTTGCTCGGACGATTCGTCCGTCGTGCGCACCATCTCGGGCGGATCGGGCGGCACGGCATCGAGCACGACCAGCGCCGGCGCGTCGACGGGCGCCGGTGGAGCGAGCGACGCCTCGGCGGACGTATCCACGGGATCCGGTGGAGCGGACATCTACGCCGACCAAAAGTCCGAGCCTCCGGTGCCGACCTACGAACAGGACGATCCCAACCTCGTTCCGCCTGAGACCGCCTACCAGAGGGTGAAGTTCCCCGTTTCGGCGAACGCCGTCATCTCGATCGACATCACGACGGACGAGAAAGTCTTCGTGCTCGAACGCGGCGGCAAGCTGTCCATTTGGAAGCCCGATGGGAGCGTCGTCAATGCGGGCAACTTCAACGTCTTCGCCGGTAACGAGGACGGCGCCTTGAGCCTCTCCCTCGACCCGAACTTCGCAACCAACCACTGGATCTACGTCTATTATTCGTCCTCGACCACCACCGAGAATCGCTTGGCGCGATTCGAGATGAAGGGGGACCAGCTCGATCTCGGCACCGAGAAAATCCTCCTCACGATTCCCGACGAGCGCGTCGTCATGTGGCACGTGGCAGGCGGCACCGACTTCGACTCGCGCGGCAACCTCTACCTCGCCGTAGGCGACAACACGAACCCCTTCGACTCCGATGGCTACTCGCCGCACGACGAACGGCCGGGTCGGTCGGTGTACGACTCCCAGCGATCGGCAGCGAACAGTATGGAGCTCAGGGGAAAAATACTTCGGATCAAACCGAAAGACGACGGCACTTACGAAATACCAGCGGGCAATCTGTTCACCGACGGGAGCGGTCGGCGCGAGATTTATATCATGGGCAACCGCAACCCGTTTCGGATCGCCGTCGATCGTGGTACCGATTGGCTCTACTGGGGAGAGGTCGGTCCCGATGCCGCGGAGAACGCCGACCAGCTCGCGACGCGCGGACCGAAAGGCTACGACGAGTTCAACCAGGCCAAGACCCCCGGCAACTATGGCTGGCCCTATTGCATTGCCAACAATGTCCCCTACGTCAAGTACGACTTTGCCACCAAGACGTCGGGCGCACCGTTCAACTGCAACGCTCCGGCGAACAATTCACCGAACAACACCGGAGCGAAAAACCTGCCGCCGGCTCGCCCAGCGTGGATCCAGTACAGCTACGGCACCGCTCCGTATCCGGCGTTCGGGGCGACCGGGGGACGAACGGCCATGGCGGGCGCTACCTACCGGTGGCACCCCGGAGGATCGCGCAACAAGGTGCCGCGCCACTTCGACGGTTCGGTTTTCATCCTCGAGTACTCGCGCGGTTGGATCAACGAGGTGCGCACCGATGCCGACGGCAAGATTCTTTCGGTTCAGCCGTTTCTGCGCAGTCTCACCTGGCCGCAAGTCATCCAGATGCGCATCTCGCAGAGCGGCGTCATGTACGTCGCGACGCACGGCTCCGGATCAACAGTGTACCGCGTCAACTACGTCGGCAACAACAACCAGCCGCCGGAAGCGGTCGCCAGCTCCGACGTCGACTCAGGCCCGGTGCCGCTCACCGTTCATTTCTCGAGCCAAGGATCGTCCGACTTCGAGAAGCAGCCGCTGACGTACGCATGGGACTTTCAGGGTGACGGCATCGTCGATTCGACCGCAGCGAACCCGACGTTCGCGTACATGCAACCGGGTGCTTACAAGGCGAAGCTCACGGTGAGCGATGGCATGGCATCGAGCTCGGCGACGCTCGACATCGTTGCGGGCAATACGCGCCCGGTGGTGACCATTACTTCACCGCCGGCCGGCGCTTTCGTCGGTCAAAACGAGCTCGTCGACTACTCGGTCTCGGTGAGCGACCGCGAAGACGGCACGACCCCCACCGGGATCTCGTGTACCAACGTGATCGCGACGCCCGCACTCGGACACGACGTCCACCAGCACGACGGAATGCCGGTCCGGGGTTGCACCGGCACTTTCACGACGGCCACCGGACTCATCGCTACTGAAAATACGTGGGAGCTCCTCGATGTGCTTTACGCGGATCGAGCCATCGCCCCTGCACCGAGCCTCACCGGCAAGAAAAGCGTCCTTCTTCACTTCAAGCGCATCGAGGCAGAGCACGTCGATTACATCGGTTCGTGGAACGACGTCATGGCCCAATCCACGATGGACCCGCTCGGCGGCGACCTCAATGTCGCCTGGATCAACGATGGCAGCTGGATCTGCTGGAACCAAATGAATCTCATGAACATCACCTCGCTCACCTACCGCGTTGCGTCGGCGGGTCTCGGGGGACGGATCGAAATCCATCAAGATTCGACGACCGGGCCCATGGTCGGGGCGCCCACCAACATCCCAGTGACCGGCGGCTGGCAAACCTGGCAGAACGTCTCGACGTCGGTGACCGATCCCGGCGGAACACACAAGCTTTGTTTCGTCTTCAGACGAAACGCGACCGACAAGCTCCTGTTCAACCTGAATTGGATCGACTTCAACGGGAGCGGCGTTTCTCGCCCGAGGTGATCGAACTTGACTCCATCGCCCATTGGCAACATCGTCAGACTTTCGAAGGAGGAGGGATGAGCCGATATCCGAAGGACAGCTACGTGCCGCGTCCCGAACACCACTTCACGTTCGGATTATGGACGGTGGGCAACCGGGGGCGTGACCCGTTCGGTGACGCCGTGCGAGCGCCCATCCCTCCGGTGCGGATCGTGCAGAAGCTCGCCGAGCTCGGCGCCTACGGCGTGAACCTCCACGACAACGATCTCATCCCGAGCGACGCGACGCCGGCCGATCGCGATCGCATCTTGCGAGAATTCAAGCACGTTTTGCGGGAGACCGGCCTCGCGGTGCCGATGGCCACGACCAACCTTTTTTATGACCCCATTTTCAAAGAGGGGGCGTTCACCAGCAACGATGCGCGCGTGCGGGCCTACGCGCTGCAGAAGACGATGCGGGCGATGGACCTCGGCGTCGAGCTCGGCGCGAAGACGTATGTCTTTTGGGGCGGACGCGAAGGTCTCGAGACCAACGCCTGCAAGCGACCACAGGAAGCCTTGAAGCGGTTTCGCGAGGCGCTGAACTTTCTCTGTGAGTACGCGATCGACAATCGATACGACCTCCAGTTCGCCCTGGAGGCCAAGCCGAACGAGCCGCGAGGGGACATCTTCCTGCCGACCACGGGGCACATGCTGGCGTTCACCTATACGCTCGACCATCCGGAGATGGTGGGGCTCAACCCGGAGACCGCGCACGAGCAGATGTCGGGGCTGGATTTTTCGCACGCCGTAGGGCAGGCCCTCGAAGCGGGTAAACTCTTCCATATCGACCTGAATGGGCAAAAGCCGGGGCGCTACGATCAAGATCTTCGATTCGCCAGCGAAGATCAAAAGGGCGCGTTCTTCTTGGTCAAGCTCCTGGAGGACGCGCGCTGGCCCGGGATGCGCCACTTCGACAGCCACGCCTACCGCACCGAAGACGAAGATGGCGTCTGGGATTTTGCTTATTACAGCATGCGCTCGTACCTCATCCTCAAGGAGAAGGTCGCGCTCTTCAACGCGGACCCTGAAATCCAAGCGATCTTACGACGGCAGGCGGAGCTCTCGATGTCGCCGATCGACGGCGTCGGAACCGACGGTCGCATCGTTTACAGTTCTCGAACGGCCGAGGCGTTGAAAAATCACACCTTCGACGTTGTGCCGCTGCGGGCGACCGGTTTCGCGTACGAACGGCTCGACCAGCTGACCACCGAGGTCTTGCTCGGCATACGTTGAGGTCCTCCTCCTACAAATTGTGATCGTGTGGTTCCGTAGCCCCCACCAAGCGGGCGGCACCCGGCACACAACGTTGAGACGTATCGGAGATTCTGTTGAAGTATTCGGTAGGGCGGCGCCCTCGCCGCGTCTCGTCGACGCGAACCATCGTTTTTTGGGCCGTGGTCGTCGGTTCTTGGCTTTCATCACGCCCGGCTAACGCCGAAATCGATATCGCCAGTAGCCAAGGTTGGGCCCTCACGACGAACGGTCGAATCAACGCTTTCTTGAGCCTGGCGCGGGGAAGCGCGATTCCTCCGGGTGAGCAGAACTACACGGGGCTCGACGACGAGCAAACCCCTGACCATAAGATCGAATCGACCCGCGTGCGGACGGGCTTCATCACCAGCGTTCTCGGTTTCACACTCACCAAGACCGTTGCCGAGGACGTGACCGTCAAGGCACGGGTGGGACTCTGGATGTTGGCCGCGAGCCAACGAACGTGGGGGGACGAGCCGGCGGTGAACGCGCGCGAAGCCTATTTCAAAATCGACGCACCCTGGGGCGGTTTCCTCGCCGGCCGGGCCATGTCGCTCTTTTCGCGCGGTGCGATCCTCGTCGATTATGATCTGGAGCACAGCGAGGGGCTCGGCCATCCCTGCGCGACCAAAGTGGTGAGCGGAGGGGCGTGCGGTCATTCCGGATTCGGCGTGCTGTTTCCGGGGTTTCACGCTGGCCTCGTTTACAACACGCCAGTCTTGGGCGGATTGCAGCTATCAGCCGGCCTCTTCGATCCGGCGGCTCTCAACGAGGGAGCCTACCGGCGCACTCCGCTCCCGCGCGTCGAGGCCGAACTCACCTTCGCAATCGGGCAGCGCACCCTTCAGCTGTTCGCGGGAACGCTCTGGCAGCGCCTGTCCCGAAACGACGGCACCGAACCGAACGTGACCAAGAAGGACGTCGATGCCGCCGGCGTCAGCTATGGCCTGGAAGCCAACTTCGGCCCTCTTGGGCTCGGCTTTGCAGGTTATTACGGCAAGGGCCTCGGGCTCTACACGCCACTCGAGGACAATCCGATCAACATCATCGCGGCGACCGGCGAGCTGCGAAAACAGGATGGTTACTATGGCGCTGCTTCGATCACCCTCGGCGAAACCAAGATCGCCGCCGGAGTGGGCATCTCACGTCTGAAGCACGATGATGCCGATCCGCCGGATAATGGCAATGTGATCACGCCGAAGCAACAGCTCGGCTTTTCGGGCGGCATTTATCCGCGGCTCTACAAGACGGTCACGCTGGCGCTCGAATACTTCCGCAGCGAGACCACCTGGTTCGACCGTGGGGATCAAGTGGGAGCCGACATCGTGGTCACTCGCCCGCGCCAGGCCGTGAACTTCGTCAACGCCGGCGCAACGCTGGTTTGGTAAGGCCCATGATGAAGACAGGTCCGCAGCTCAGCTTGATAGCCTTCACCCTCGTCGGCGGCGTCCTTGCCGGATGCGCCGGAGAAACGGAAATTCTGCGCATCGAGAAGAACGCAGTCTCCACCGAAACGACGGCTGCCGTCGGTTCGCCAGCGGCCGGCAGTGGCGGGGGAGATTCATCGACGAGCACGGGCACCTTGGGCGCGGGTGGTTCGACGACCACGGAAGGATCGTCCACCTCCGGCGGCATAGGCGGGAGCGGGGGCGGAGGCGGGTCGACACTCGCCGACTCGGGTTTTCTCGACGGACCCGGAACGGATGCCCCGAAGACCGGTCCCATCAATGTTCTGGTGTTCAATCACACCGCGGGCTACGGCCACCAATCGCGCTTCACCGCCATTCCGCTGCTCCAGGCCGCGGCCAGTGCGAACAACATCGTGCTCGATCTCAAGTACGCGCACTTGACCACACTCCCCGAAGGGCAGAACGACAGCGCCACTCCTCCGGATCTGTCGGCATTCGTTCCGGGGGGATTGGACAAATACGACGTCGTCTTCTTTCTCAATACGACGGGGCATGTCTTTCAAGGCACCAACGAAGCGCTACATCAGCAAGCGCTCCAAGACTACATGGAGAAATCGCACGGTGGCTTCGTGGGAACCCATTCGGCCACCGACACCTACGACGAGAATTGGCAGTGGTACCAGGACTTCATCGGTTCCATTTACAACGGCCACTCCAACGCGGGCACCAGCGGCTCCGCCCGCTGGAAAGACGGCGTCACCCACCCGATTTTGACGCTGGCTCAGATCCCGAATCCATGGACGCGCTCGGAGGAATGGTATCTGTTTCCCCGCGACGTATCGGGGCTCCCGAACTTCACCGTTTTGCTTCTGTCGAGGGATCAGCAATACACGCAAGAGCGCCCCCACGCGTGGGTTCACAACATTCCTGGCGGGGGACGAGTCTTCTACTCCGCGTTCGGGCATTTCGTGACCGCTTTCCAGGAACCCACGGTGATGAAGATGTTGATAGAGGGCATCAAGTGGGCCGGGCATCGTACGAATTGATATCGAGAGGATCATCATGCGCACAAGTTCGTTCGCCATTCTGACTGTCGCTCTCATCGTGTCGGCGGCGCTCGCCTGCAAAAAGGAAAGCAAGATCGATCCGTCGGGGACCGCCGCCGCCGCTGAAAAAAAGACCGTTACCATATGGTGGGCGCAGTGGGCTCCCGCGGACGGCCTGCAAGAGCTCGGGCACGACTACGAGAAGGAGACCGGGGTCGCGGTGAAGGTGCACCAGATTCCTTGGAGCAACTACCAGGATCAGGTCTTTCTCAACTTTGGCAACAAGACCACCTCGTTCGACATCGTCGTCGGCGACAGCCAGTGGCTCGGCCGCGGCGCGACCGACAAGCTTTACCTCGATCTCACCGATTGGCTTCCCACTGTCGTCGACCTCAAGACGATCCATCCTCAGGCGCTCAGGTATTTGTGCGAGTACCCCGGCGGCAGCGGTCATTACTTCGCTGCCCCCTGCGAGACGGACGCCGTAGGTTTCGCCTATCGAAAGGATTGGTTCGAAGATCCCGCCGAACAGAAGAATTTCAAAGCGAAGTACAAGCGCGACCTTGCCATCCCACAGACCTGGGACGAATTCAAAGACATCGCCGAGTTCTTCAGCCGGCCCGCAGCCAAGCGTTATGGTTGCGCCCTGCTCACCGGCCGTGGGTACGACGCGCTGGTGATGGGATTTCAGCCGTTCCTCTGGGATTTCGGTGGGTCGTGGGGTGACGCGGCCACCTACAAAGTGAAAGGATTACTCGATACGCAAGGGGCCGCCGATGCCCTCAAGTTCATGAAGCAGCTGCTCTCGTATGCTCCCAACGACGGCTCCAATATGGACTATGGC
>WNGB01003353.1_pt1 | contig 25250 bp, 27 predicted proteins | sample 5400681 | NCBI WGS metagenome assembly WNGB01 (sample SAMN13153367, study PRJNA577476) | soil metagenome | isolation source: 115 cm soil or saprolite under grassland replicate 2 | place: USA:California | collected 2016-06-15
CAGGGGCACAACGTCGATGTCGCGGATCTGGTCAAGCTGTACGACAGCATGAACGACCGTGAGATGCGGGAGCAGCTGATCTTCGTGTACTCCCAGCGGCGCGAAGACGCCGCCCTCGACAAGCTGTTTCAAATCGGGAAAAGCGATCCCGACCGTGAGCTCCGCAAAAAGGCGATCTTCTGGATCGGCCAGTCGCGGAGCCCGCGCGCGGCGCAGTACCTCCAGGAGCTGATCAACCAATGAAACAGCGTGCGCTGTGCGCCGTGAGCAGTGCGCTGTTGCTGCTGGCCGGCAACGCGTTGGCGCAAACCCTTGAGCGGCGCGTGGCAAGTGCGCCGGACGGCTCGGTGCGGTTCAGTTTCGCGGCCAAGCCCGGCGTCTACGGCAACGGCCGCAACATGATCAGCTGGGACTGCGACAAAGGCAATTGCCGCAGTCGCCAGGTCGATGGGAACTGGGACAGCGACCACAACGACTGGGACTCGCCGTGCGACTCCGGCCCGGTCCGCGTCGCGCTCACCAAGACCGGCGGGCGCGTCACCGATCTCCGCGTCTACGTGGGAGGCGAGTGGCGCGCCAGCACATCGGCAACGGACCTCGGCACGGTCAGCACGAAGGACGCCGCGAGCTATCTGCTCGCGCTCGCATTGAAGGACGAAAGCCGCGCCTCCGACAAGGCGATCTTCCCCGCCGTGCTCGCCGACAGCGTCACGATCTGGCCCGACCTCTTGAAGATCGCGAAAGCGGACAACGTGTCGCGGAAGGTTCGCCGCTCCGCCGTCTTCTGGCTGGGGCAGGCGGCCGGCGATGCCGCCACGCGGGGGCTGAGCGCCCTGGTCGATGACGGGAATGCCGATCGCGAGGTGCGCGAGACGGCGGTATTTGCCTTGTCGCAGCGGCCGCGCGAAGAGGGCGTCCCTGCGCTGATCCGCATCGCAAAAGAGAACAAGGACCCCGATCTCCGCCGCAAGGCGATCTTCTGGCTGGGGCAATCGGACGACCCCCGCGCGCTGTCGCTGTTCGAGGAGTTACTCACCCGGCCCTGAGTATCTTGTGGCATGCCTTTCTGGACCGGACGGCGTGCCCTCGGCGGGATCCTCCTTGTAGTCGTCCTGATGGCGCTCGCCTGGGCGGCCGTGGTCGTCACGGTCGCGGTCCAGGCGGCCCACGATGAGGCCACCGGCGCCGACGCCATCGCGGTGCTCGGCGCCGCGCAGTACAACGGCCGGCCCTCCCCCGTCTTCCGCGCTCGCCTTGACCACGCGGCCGCCCTGTATCAGCGCGGCTTGGCTCCGATCGTGCTGGTCACCGGCGGCGTCGGCGCCCGCGACACACTCAGCGAAGCCAATGTCGGCCGCAATTACCTCGTGCGACTGGGCATGCCCGACGAGGCCGTGATTCCGCTCGCCGGCGGACACGACACATTCACGTCTATCGATCAGGTGCGGCGCTGGTTCGACGGCCGCGACAGCCGCCGGGTGCTCCTCGTCAGCGACGGCTTTCACATGTTGAGATTGCAGATCATTGCGAGACGCCTGGGGCTCACGCCGTACACCTCGCCGGCCACCGGATCCCCCATACACGCCAACGTGCGGCGCAACACCGGGTATCTCTTCGCCGAAGGGTTCAAGGTGCCGTTCACCTGGCTGTTCCAGCGCTAGACAGGAGTGGTTGATGCAGCTCGACAGTAAGCGAATCCACTCCGGCCGGGTCATCGAGCTGGACCTGGATACGGTGCGGTTTCCGGACGGCTCCACGGGACAACTCGAGATGATTCGCCATCCAGGCGCGGCGGCCGTGATTCCGTTCGCCTCCGATCCGCACGGGCCGGACCCGACGATCCTGCTGATCCAACAGTACCGCTACGCCACGAACGGGTCGCTGATCGAAATCCCGGCGGGGCGGCTGAATCCGGGGGAGGATCCGCGCGCATGTGCTGAACGGGAGCTGCTCGAGGAGGTGGGTGTGACCGCCGGGCGGCTCGAGCGTCTTACTACTATATGGACAACGCCCGGTTTCACAGACGAACGCATTCACCTGTTCTGGGCCACCGACCTGACCGCGGACAAGCCCGCGCGCGAGGCGGACGAATTCATCGAAGTGACGCCGAAGCCGCTGTCGGAGGTCCTCAAGCTCATCCGAAGTGGCGTGATTTCAGACGCCAAGACCGCTGTGGCGGTGCTTTTCGTGGCGGGTTTCATCCTGGAGCACTAACATACCCGCTCTTCGGATCTAGATCGTATGTGGAATTGCGACGTCCCCAGGCTAGGACAATATTCCCCGTTCGCATCTCGCTGCGAATCGCAACTTATTATCCAATATGCAGTTAGCGCCATCGCCTGGGAGGCACAGTTTGTGCTAAGTCCTCAGAAAGTGAGTCAGGACAAGGTTTTTCGTGTTCCCGTCCGAAACACGAGGGTACTTATGCGGACCACGCTAAAGCGTCCCACACCAGCCGTCGACCCGCAGCGCGCGTTGCAGCGCGAGGCGTTGCATGAGCTCGATGACGGTCAGGTCGTGATGCGCCATCTGGCGGGCGAGCCCCAGGCGTTCGGAACCCTGGTCGACCGCTACCAGACGCGGTTGCTCAACTTCGTCAATCGGACCATCGGTGATCGTGAGCGCGCCGAGGATCTCGTCCAGGAAGTCTTCATCCGCGTCTTCCGCCATCTGCATCGCTTCGACCAGACCAAGAAATTCTCGACCTGGATCTACACGATTGCGTCCAACCTCGCGAAGAACGAGCTGCGCAACCGCAGCCGCAACCCCTTAGTGCTGTTCCAGACGATCAAGAAGAACTGGGAAGCCGACCATCGGCCCCTGCAGTTCGAGGACACGACGGCGCGGCCCGACGATTTGTACCGCAAGCGGTTCCTGAAGGACGCCGTGGACCAGTGCGTCCAGCGGCTGCCGGAACACCACCGGGAGGTGTTCGTGCTCCGGGAGCTCGAAGGGAAGAGCTACCAGGAGATCTCCGAAATCACCGGTTGCAATTTGGGGACGGTCAAAAGCCGCCTGAATCGGGCCCGAAACAGCTTCGCCCAACTCATCGGCCCCAGCCTCGTTTAGCTATAACCCGCCCCTTCCCAGCCCCGGCCGCGGAACACCCCGCGGCCGGGGTGGTACATTTCTCCCATGCTTTGCATGGAATTCCTCGAGCGGCACAGCGAGTTCCGGGACCGGTTGATTACGTCCTCGCCAGACCAGCGTCGGTTTGCGCGACATCTGGCCCATTGCGCGGCGTGTCGCCGCTATGACGCCTCGATCCGTCACGCCGTCCTAGCCCTGCACTCCGCGTCACCCATTACGCCTTCAGCCGATTTTCGCCAGCGTCTCGACGCACGACTTGCGGTCGAGCGCCGGCGTGTACCGCGGCCACCGGCGCACGCCGGTGCATCGGCCACGATGTTGGTGGTCGCCGCGTTGGCCCTCTTTTTCTTCGAGCTCGCGCAACGCCCCCGCATCGCGCGAGCGCTGCTGCTGCCACCGGTCGCGTTCCCCAAACCGGTCGCCGGCGCCGGACTGCCGTTCGTCTCCTTCCAGGACCCTCGCGCCAGTGTCGTCAGCGGGAATCCGTATCCGTACGGCACCGTGATCTTCCAGCCCGCTTCCGCATCGCGGTAGCAGCTTTTCGACCTTTCTCCGGGCACAGGGGCGCGATAACTTCGCTGAATGGCGGCGCTCACCCTGGACGCGCTCCTTCGTAGCCTCAAGAAGGGCGCTCGCATCCCCGAACCTGTCTATCTGCTGCACGGTGACGAGGATGTCCTCAAGGACGAGGCCATCCGGGCGCTCGTCGATTCGGCCGTAGGATCCAGCCGGGACTTCAATCTCGATGTCCGGTTCGCCCCTGATCTGACGCCGGAGTCGCTTCACGCGCTGGTGAATACGCCGCCGATGCTGGCCGACCGGCGCGCCGTCGTGCTGCGGGGTGTGGAACAGCTCGGCAAGCGAAAAACCAAGCTGCGCGACGAGCTGGTGCGCTACCTGGCATCACCGAATCCGACCACCATACTTGTGCTCGTCGTCGCAGCGGGTGAGGAGCCCGACGCCGAGATTGTCCGGGCCACCACCTCTGTCGCGATGGAGCCGCTCACCGCCGAGCGTGTGCCGCGGTGGATGCAACATCGCGCGGCGACGCTCGGCATCACGGTCGCCACCGACGCCGCAGAGCTGCTGCTGAAGGCGGTCGGCAATGACCTGACGACGCTCAGTCGCGAGCTCGAGAAGCTCGCCGCGCTGACCGCGGGGACGGGCCGGCCCGTGACCGCCGAGGACGTCTCCAGCCTGGTCGGCGTGCGGCGCGGCGAGACGGTGTTCGATCTGGTTGAAGCAGCCCTCGAGCGGCGGGTGGCGCGCGCGGCCCAGCTGGTGGAACCGGTCCTCGAGCAGGCGGGCATGAGCGGCGTCAAGATCATTTCCCTGCTCGGCACACACCTGGTGGGGACGGCGCTGGCGCGCTCTGAGCGCGATCGCGGAGTGCCTGCGGCGCGCCTGCCGGACACCCTGTACCGGCAGATGCAGAGCGTGCGGCCGTACGGCATGCGTAGCTATAAAGACGAAGCCGAACGGTGGACCGCCTGGAGCGGCGTATGGACCGCGCGCGAGCTCGGGCATGCCCTGCGCATGGCGCTCGCGGCCGATAATGCGTTGAAGACCGCGACGGTGTCTGATGATCGGGGGATCGTGACGCAAGTGGTGTTGGGGTTCGCGGCGACGAAGCGGGAGGCGGCTTGAAACTCGGAATGATGGAACGATGGAACGTGGGAATGTTTGTCGTACTCCTTTCCATCATTCCAACGTTCCCTCTTTCCGCCCAGACCGACGCTCGCCTCGTCGAGGCGCTCCGCCTCGCGCAGTCCGGCCAGGTGGATTCGGGGCGCAGCATCGTGCGTCGTCTGCTCGCCACCCTCTCACCCGGCGACTCGGTCTACCCGCAGGCGCTGCTCGCGGCAGCGAAGATCGCGCCCGACGCGCAGGCAGTCGCCTCGTATCTCAACCGCATCGTCGTCGAGTATGGTACGGGACCGTGGGCCGACGACGCCCTGTTGCTGCTCACGCAGCTCTATTGGGCGCAACGTGACCCCGCACAGACGGTCCAGTTTGGCGAGCGCCTGAACCGCGACTATCCCGACTCACCGCTCAGGTCGCGCGCCAACTTCTCCACGGGGCGCGCGTACTTCGAGCTCAAGAATGAGGCGCGCGGCTGCGAGTTGATCCGGCAGGCACTCGACGGCGCCCGCGACGACGTCGAATTCAGGAATCAGGTGAGCTTCTACGCGGCGCGGTGCAGCCTGCCGACCAGCACGAGCACGACGAGCACGACCCCCACCCCCACCCCCACCCCGACCCCCACGCCATCCGATACCACCGCGAAGACGGCGGCGGCGCCGCACGCGTTCGCGGTCCAGGTCCTCGCGGTGAAGAGCGCCGCTCAGGTCGACGAGATGCTCACCCGTCTCAAGGTGATGGGCTTCGACGCGCGCGTGGTCCGGGACACCACGGGCTTCTTCAAGGTGCGCGTCGGCCGCTACGCCACGCGCGAGGAAGCGCAGCGCGCGCAGCAACGCCTCAAGCAAAAGGTCGGCGGCCAGCCGTTCGTGGTGGATGAACCGTGACAGCCGTGACTCCTCCCGAAACGCCACTGATGCAACAGTACCGTGACATCAAGGCCCGCCATCCGCAGACCATTCTGTTTTTCCGAATGGGTGACTTCTACGAGATGTTCGAGGACGATGCCAAGCTCGCCGCGCGCGAGCTGGGGCTGACGCTCACGTCGCGCAACAACGGCGGCGCCGCCGAGGTCCCGCTCGCGGGCGTGCCGGTGAAGGCCGCCACCGAGTACCTGCGGCGGCTCATCGCGAAAGGGCACCGTGTCGCGATCTGTGAGCAGATCGAGGATCCGAAGCTCGCCAAAGGCGTGGTCCGTCGAGCCGTCGTCGAAACCGTCACGCCCGGCACGGTGCTCACGGATGACTGGCTCGTTCGCAACCGGAATAACTACATCGTCGCGGTGGATCCCCGCGGCATGGCCGCTGGGCTCGCCACGCTGGACATCACGACGGGGGAGCTGTTTCTCGAGGTCGTCCCCACGGTGGACGTCGAGTCCGCGCTGGGCCGCTATGAGGCCCGCGAGCTCGTCGTTCCGGCGGACATTCCAGTGCCCGCGTTCGCCACGACGCTGACCACTCGCGAAGCCTGGGAGTTCGACCCGGAGCTCGCCCGCGAGGACCTGCTGCGGACGTATGGCATCGCCTCACTCGACGGCCTCGGCGTCAGCGCCGACGACCGCCCCGCGATCGGCGCCGCCGGCGCGCTGCTGCGCTACGCGCGCGAGCTCAAGCCCGGCGGCTTGCCGCATCTGGCTCATCCCACGATCGTGCGCCGCGGCGACGTGCTGCCGCTCGACGACATGACGCGCCGCAATCTCGAGCTCGTCGAGCCGCTCCGCGCCGGAGCAGAAGGCGCCACGCTGCTCGAGGTCATCGACCGCACCCTGACACCCATGGGTGGCCGGCTGCTGCGCCGCTGGCTGCTCGCACCCCTGGTGGACCCTGCCGCGATCAACGCGCGGCTCGACGCCGTCCAGGTACTGGTGGGTGATGGCCGCGGCCGCGAGCGGCTGCGGGAAGCACTGGACGGCGTCCGCGACCTCGAGCGCCTGGCCGGACGGGCCGCGCTGGGCCGGGCCACGCCGCGTGAGATGGGCGCGCTGCGCGACTCGATCCTGCGGCTCCCCGATGTTGCGGGGGCGCTCGGCGGCCTCGAGGCCCGAGAGCGATCGGCGCTCCTGGAAGCGAGCGCGCGCGAGCTCGACCTGCTGACCGATATCGGGGAAGAGCTGTCGCGCGCGCTGGTAGAGCGCCCGCCGGCGCAGCTCACTGATGGCGACACGATCAAGCCTGGGTATGACGCTGACCTCGACGAGCTGAAAGCCGCGCGCGATGGCGGCAAGCAGTACATCGCGGCGCTGCAGTCCCGTGAGCGCGTGCGCACCGGTATCGGGTCGCTCAAGGTCGGCTTCAACAAAGTCTTCGGCTATTACATCGAAGTCACGCACGCCCATCGCGACCGTATTCCGGCGGATTACGAGCGCCGGCAAACGCTCACCGGGGCGGAGCGCTACGTGACGCCCGACCTGAAGGAATACGAGGCCAAGGTCCTCGGCGCCGAGGAGCGCATCGGGGCACGGGAGGCGGAGGTGCTGGACCAGCTGCGGCGCAGCGTGGGCGCCGTGATCGCCCGCGTGCAGACCACCGCCAGCCTGTCGGCGCGTCTCGACGCGTGGGCCGCGCTGGCCGACGTTGCCGAGCGCGAGCGCTACGTGCGGCCGGACGTCACGAACGACTTCACGCTGCAGCTCGAGGGGAGCAGGCATCCGGTGGTCGAGCGGATGATGGCGCGCGAAGCCTTTATCCCCAACGACGTCACGCTCGATGAGGCGGGCCGCGTGGTGCTGCTCACCGGTCCCAACATGGCCGGCAAATCCACCTTGCTGCGCCAGGTGGGGCTGTGCGTGGTGCTGGCGCAGATCGGCTCGTTCGTGCCGTGCCGGCGTGCGAGGATCGGCGTGGTCGATCGCCTCTTCACCCGCGTGGGCGCGTCCGACAACCTCGTGCGCGGGCAGTCCACCTTCATGGTCGAAATGAGCGAGACCAGCGCCATTCTGCACGCCGCCGGCGGCAAGAGCCTGGTGTTGCTCGACGAGATCGGCCGTGGCACATCGACCTATGACGGCGTCGCGATCGCCTGGGCCGTCACGGAGTGTCTCCACAACAGCATCGGATGCAAAACGATCTTCGCCACTCATTACCACGAGCTGACGCAGCTCACCGAGGAGCTCGAGCACGTCCGGAACTTCAACGTGGCGGTGCGCGAAGTCGGCGAGGAAATCGTGTTCCTGCATCGGCTCGAGCCGGGCGGCGCCGACCGCTCGTACGGCATTCATGTGGGCCGGCTGGCGGGGTTGCCCGCGCCGGTCGTGACCCGCGCCTGGCAGGTCCTCAAGCTGCTCGAGGCCGGCCACCATGTGGCGAAGCAGCGGCCTCCGTCCCCGCTCGATGCCAAGCAACTGGGCTTGTTTGCGCCCGCGCCTGATCCGCTGCTCCTCGAATTGGACGGCCTCGATGTCAATGCGCTGTCGCCGCTCGATGCGTTGAATCGGTTGGCGGCATGGCAGAAGCGGCGGAAGGATGGAGACTCGTGAGACAACTACTCGCGGTTGGGCTGATCGCGATCCTCGGATGCCAGGGCTCGTCACCGCAGTCAGGCGGGCAGACGAGCCAGGCGGCGCCGCCGCCTGAGTCGGAGGCGCCGGTCGCGTTGAATCCGGACGTGCCGATCGCCTATCCGCCGGCGCTGTTCGCGCAAAAAGTCGAAGGGGATGTGACGCTCCGGCTGTTCGTGGATTCGACGGGCAAGCTGGTTCCTGACTCCACGCGCGTTGCGGAACCGAGCGGGTATCCAGCGCTCGATTCGGCGGCGATGGCGGGTGCCGCGGCGCTGCGATTCGCCCCGGCGAAGCGCCGCGGCGTCGCGGTGGCGACGGCATTCCTCCAGCCGGTCGAATTCCGACAGGTCGGAACGACGCGGACAGGGACGGTGACACTGCCGCCGCCGCCGGCCCCCACACCCACGCCGACTCCGCCACCCGCGCCGGCACAACCGCGGCCACGGCCCCCCGCTCCTCCGGTGGTCCGGCCCAAGCCTGACACCACGCAGGCAGACACGACGAGGCTTCGTCCCGCACCTGTCGATACGACCCATCCCCCCGCCGACACCACCAAGCCGCGCCCGGATACGAGTGCCACAGCACACTAAGCCGTACGCCAACGTCCTCGAGACCATCGGCTGGACCCCACTCATCCGCCTGAACAAAGTGACGCGTGGGGTCCGGACGCCGGTATATGCGAAAGCGGAGTTCTTCAATCCCGGCGGCTCGGTGAAGGATCGCATCGGGCTGGCCATGATCGAGGCGGCGGAGCGCGCGGGAAAACTGCGGCCGGGTGGCCTGATCGTCGAGGCGACGTCGGGAAATACGGGCGTGGGATTGGCGATCGCGGCGGCCGTGAAGGGCTATCGCTGCATCTTCACGATGCCGGACAAGATGTCGCAGGAGAAAGCCCGGTTGCTGCGCGCGCTCGGCGCCGAAGTCATCATCACCCCCACCGCCGTGCCGCCCGATCACCCTGACAACTACATCATGAAGGGCCGCGCCATCGCGGCGGCGCACGACAACGCGATCTTCGCCGACCAGCACTACAACCCCGTGAACCCCGACGTGCACTATCACACCACGGGGCCGGAGATCTGGGAGCAGACCGAAGGCAAGGTCTCGCACTTCGTCTGCGCGCCCGGCACCGGTGGCACGGTGAGCGGCGCCGGCAAATACCTGAAAGAGCAGAACGCCAAGATCCGCGTGGTGGCCGGTGACCCGGTCGGGTCGATCTACACCGACTACGCGAAGACTCACAAGCAGCGCGACGGCCAGCCCTACAAGGTCGAGGGCATCGGCGGTGACAAGATCCCCACCTCGCTGCATTGGGATGTGATCGACGAATGGGTGATCGTGAGTGACAAGGATGCCATGCAGATGGCGCGGCGGCTCTCGAAGGAAGAAGGCCTGTTCGTCGGTGGGTCGACGGGCGTCAATGTCGTCGCGGCGCTGGACGTCGCGCGCCGGCTCGACGATCCCAAGGCCCTGGTCGTGACCGTCCTGGCCGATACGGGCGAGCGCTACCTCAGCAAGGTCTACAACGAAGAGTGGCTGCGCGAGAATCAGCTGATCGACGACGAGCGGCCCACGGTCGGCCGGCTCGTTGCGGCCAAAAACAGCGACGCGCCGCCGCTGATTCACGTCGCGCCGGAAGCATCGGTGCGGCAGGCACTGAACCTGATGTCGACCTACAACGTCTCGCAGCTGCCGGTGCTGGACGGCGACGACGGCGTGGGCGCCATCTCCGAACAGGCACTCATGGCGCGGGCCATCGGGCAGCCCAAGATCCTGGACAGCCCCGTACGCGACGTGATGGATTCGCCCTTCCCGGTCGTAGACGGCGACTCGCCGGTCGCGCTGCTCACCACGCTGCTGTCGCGCACGACCCCGGCCGCATTGGTGCGGCGCAATGGCAAGGTCGTCGGCATCGTCACGCGCTACGATCTCTTGCATCAGCTGGCAGGAATCCGCTGATGCGCGTGACGGTGCTCACCGGTGGGGCAACGGCGGAGCGCGCCGTCGCATTCGCGAGCGCGTCTCAGATCGTTTCAGCCCTGCGGACCCGCAAGCACGACGTGCGGGTCGTCGATCTCGCCGGAGCGGGGGGCCCGCTCGACGAGCAGGCCGAGCGCGAGCTGCTGGGCGGGGCGGTCGGCCTCGTGCCGCCCTCCGTAGACGCCCTCGCCGAGCGCCAGCGGCACATGCTCTCCGAGGAGCTGGCCGAACTCGAGCCCGTCCGCAACGCCGACGTCCTGTTTCTCGCGGTGCACGGTGGTGCCCTGGAAGGCGGCACGCTGCAGGCCGTGCTCGAAGTCATCGGGGTGCCCTATACCGGCAGCGGCCCTCTCGCGAGTGCGCTGGCCATGGACAAAGACCTCTCCAAGCGGCTGTTTCGGGCCGCGGGCGTCCCGGTGCCGGCGTGGTTCATGGCACCGGTGGGCCGGGAGGACGTGTCCTCCGCCCTGGGCTGGCCGGTCATCGTCAAACCATCCAAGCAGGGCTCGTCCGTCGGGCTGACTCTCGTGAAGAAGGCCCAGGATCTGGCTGATGCGGTCAAGCTCGCCGCACGCTATGACGACGAGGTCATGGCAGAGCAGTTCATCCCCGGGCAGGAGCTGACCGTGGGTGTGCTCGGCGACGTGCCGCTGCCGGTGGGGCACATCGTCCCGAAGCACGAGTTGTTCGACTATGAAACCAAGTACACGCCGGGCATGTCGGACGAGACCTTTCCGGCCAAGATCGACACCATGCTCGCGCGACAATTGCAGGAGTATGCGCTGACGGCGCACCGCGCCTTGAAGCTCAGCGGCTATTCGCGGATCGACTTCCGGGTGAGCCCGGAGGGAGACATCTTCTGTTTGGAAGCGAACTCCCTGCCGGGAATGACCCGCACCAGTCTGTTCCCTCAGGCCGCGCAGGCGTCGGGCATCCCCTTCCCGGAGCTGTGTGAGCGCATCGCCGGCCTGGCCCGGAACAACCGGGCCGGACAGGGGGGATAAAAACTAGACGCCCCAAAGGACACGTAGGAGAACAGATGGGCCCGCAGCGGATGTACGGTTTGACGACATGGGTGCGACGCCTGTTGGTCGCGAACCTGCTCGTCTTCCTGATTCAGAACACGCTGTTCGTCGACTCGAACTTCATCAAGGCGTTCGCGTTTGCGCCGCTGTCCGCCTGGGACCAACCCTGGACGTTCGTCACCTACATGTTCCTGCACGCGGGGATTCTGCACCTCGCGTTCAACATGCTCGTCCTGTTCGTGTTCGGCTCGTCGGTGGAAGAGCGCATGGGCGGCCGACTCTTTTTCCTCTTCTACATCCTCTGCGGGATCGGTGGGGCGGCATCGTCATTCCTGCTGCGGCAGGCCGTGCCGGTAAACCAGATCATCGGCGCCTCTGGGGCCGTGCTCGGCGTGGCGGTCGCCTTCGCCTGGTACTGGCCCGACCATCCCGTGTTCGTGTTCCCCCTGCCGGACCCCATTCCGGCCAAGTGGCTGGTCACGTTCCTCGTCGCGTTCGATCTCGTGCTGGCGCTGATCCGGGCGAGCGACGGCATCGCGCATCTCGCGCACCTCGGCGGCGTCGGCACGGCCCTGCTCTATCTCAAGGGTCAGGATTGGTGGGCGACGCGCGGCGAAGGGCGCGAGCGGCAGCGGTCCGAATCAAAGGTGCTGGTGTCACAGCCCCCGCGCGTCAGCCGCAGCAGCGCTGTTTCACCGTCCCAGCGCACGAAGTCGCGCACGGAGCCGGATGAGCGCGCCAATGCCGAGATCAATCGCGTCCTGGACAAGATCATTGCGGGCGGGGTCGACAGTCTCACGCCGGCCGAGCGCAAGTTCCTCACCGAAATCAGCCGCCGGTTGCGTACGCCACCAAAGGCCTAGTGTCAAGTCGGAGCCGGTAGCCCACGAGATTGATATCCGCTGGACGCCTTCCCAAATTGGGCGGGCAAACCAGCGCAATGCTCGTCAATCTCGTGCCGGAATTCCTCGCGACGCTGGCCGCGCCAGATCCTTCCGCGGCGTACCACGAGTATCTCGATCGCTATCGTCCCGTACTCGGCGCGTACTGGCAGAACTACGTGCTCGACCCCGCATCACCCCACGCCGAGCCGATCATCGCAACGGCGCTGCGCGCGGATCGTTCCGACCTCACCCGCTTGCTCGAGGACGTCGATGTCGTCGCCATCGCCGAAGAGGCGCTGCGGCACTCGACCGAAATGCTGGAGGCCGACTGTCCCGTCGATCTCTACCTGATGGTCGGTGTCGGCGCGGCGAACGCGGGCGAGCTGGTCGTGGGCGGGCGCGGGATCGCGTTCGTCTGTCTCGAGCATTTCACCGGGCGTGCCAACGCGCAGACGTACGGCTTGGGACTCGCGCCGGAGCTGTTGCCGCTGTGGATCGCCCATGAGGTCGCGCATGCGCTCCGCTACACGTCGCCCACCAGCCGCGCCGCGATGCGGCGGATCGTGAGCGAGCTCGGGGGGGGCGGTTATTACGACAGCTGGGAGATCGGCTCGCGCGCAACGCTGCGCGAACTCGTCGTCAACGAAGGCGCGGCGATCGCCGCGTCGCAGGCGATCGCGCCGGGATTCGAGCCGTGGGAGTACTTCGGCTACAACCGGCGGCAGTATCGCCGGCTGCGGGAGTTGGACGCCTTTCTACGCCGTGCCTCCGCGAGTGATCTCGAGGCGACAGGGTTGGGACTGCGGCTCCGCTACTTGTCGGGCGGCATGAGCCCGGCCGCCCGGTTGCTCGCGGGGAAGGTCCTGCCCGAGCGTTCCGGCTACTATCTCGGCCTCCGTCTGGTCGAGAACTACTTCGCCGAGCACGGCGCCGCATCGACCGTCCGGGCGGCGGTCGAAGAGCTGCGGCAGGCAGACGACCGGGCGTCAGGTATCCAGACAGCGTGAGTCCGCGCGCCAAGAAGACCGGCTCCCCTCTTGCCCCTCCGCCGCCCCCCGGTCACGAGCGGAGGCGCAATCAGCCGCTGCGGGAGGGGCTGGATGAGCTGGTCAGCCATACGCGTGAGATCGTCCGCCGCGCCAAAAGTATGACGCCGGCGGAGCTCGACTACGCCCAGCAGCGGCTGGAATGGCTGGCCGACGAGGTGTGGCGGATAGCGACCGGCGAGGCTCCTCCCCCCGAGTAGATTTACCGGCAGTATGGGAACCCGTGGCGAATTCAAAGTAGCAATCACCAAGGAAGATCTCGTCTTCGCGGCCGCGCATTTCATCACGTTCGCGGGCCATCGCTGCGAAACGCTCCACGGCCACAACTATCGCGCGTCGATCTTCATCGAGGGCGGGCTCGAGCCGGACAGCTGGTTCGTCGTCGACTTTGCGGCAGTGAAAAAGTTGATGCGCGGTCTCACGGCGGAGCTGGACCACAAGGTCCTGTTGCCGCGCGACAATCCCAAGCTCAAAATCGCCGAAGACAACGGCAGCGTGCGCGTGGCATTCGACGGCCAGCCCCGTTACGTCTTCCCCTCACGCGATTGCGTGATCCTGCCCATCCCCAACACGACGGTCGAGATGCTGTCACAATATCTCGCCGGTCGAGTCCGTGCCGAGCTGGGCTCCGTGCACCTCAAGACCATCGAGATCGAGGTGGAGGAGAACTTCGGCCAGTCAGCGAGCTACCGTGAAACCCTCGACTAAACTTTCGCCCGCGGAAATCACCGATCACTTGAAGCGGTTGCCAGCCTGGCGGCTCGAAAACGGGGGGGGGGCGATCGTGCGCGACTATGAGACCGATGGCTGGCCCACCACGCTCATGCTGGTGAATGCCATCGGCTTCGTCGCCGAAGCCGCGGACCATCATCCCGATCTCGCCGTGAGCTGGGGGAAGGTCCAGGTGAAGCTCTGGACGCACAGCGCCGGCGGTGTCACGGCGAGCGATATGGAGCTCGCCGCGCTCATCGAACAGACGGCACTGTGGCGCCCGCAGGCCGGCGCCAGTGCGCTGCGCGGTACGTCGAAGAAATTCGTGGGATCGTGACGTTCGCCGTACCCAGGAGACGCTTGCCAACGCGCGCACGATGATCGAAACGCTCACTTCCCCACGCAGAAGGCCGCGAACACCCGGTCGAGTACATCGTCGGGCGTAACCGCCCCGATCAGATCGTCGAGTGCCAGGACCGCGGCGCGCAGATGCGTCGCCGCCGCCGCCGCGTCGACGCCTGTTGTCCGCGCGGCCCAGAACGCGTCCAGCTCTGCCAGCGCGCGCTCGAGCGCCGTGCGATGGCGGGCGCGCGTCACGACCGGCTCGACATCGCCAAGCGCCAGCAGGCGGCCGAATGCGACCTCGGCCAGCTGGCGGCGTAATTCCGGAAGCCCCTTCCCGCTCACGACTGAGACGCCCTCACCGCCCACATCGGCCTTCGTCCGAACGACCACCACCGGCGCACTCACCTGAGCGAGGAAAGCGACTCGCGCCGGATCGTCGCGCTCTTCGCAGAACAGCACGAGGTCCGCCGCCGCGAGATACTTCTTGCTGACCTCGATGCCGAGCCGTTCGATGCGCTCGCCCGCATCCCGGAGGCCCGCCGTGTCGACCAGGCGGAACGGAAAGCCTTCAATCACGGCATGCGCTTCGATCGCGTCGCGGGTCGTTCCCGGGATCTCCGTGACGATCGCGCGCTCGGTGCCGAGCAGGGCATTGAAGAGCGACGATTTTCCGGCGTTGGGCCTGCCGGCGATCACGAGGAGCGCGCCTTCGCGCAGCCGCTCACCCTCGGGCGCGGTCCGTACCAACTCCGCGACTCGCCCACGCACCACGTCCCACGCACCACGCACGCGTTCCGGGGACACAGGGCCTTCATCTTCTTCCGGGAAGTCGATGTCGTAGGCGATGAGGGCTTCGAGCTCGAGGATTTCACCGCGCAGCGCCGTGAGGCGGTCGGACAAGCCGCGCTCGAGCTGCTGCAGCGCGCGGCGCCGCTGCGCGGGCGATCCGGCATCGATGAGATCGGCGGTCGCCTCCGCCTGCAGCAAATCCATCTTGCCATTCAGGACGGCGCGGCGCGTGAACTCGCCTGGCGCGGCGGGTCGAGCGCCGGCGGCGACCAGCGCGGCCAGTGCGGCCGCCGGCACCACCAGGCCGCCATGCGTCGAGATCTCGACGAGGTCGTCGCCGGTGTAGGAATTCGGCGCGGGGAAGCAGGCAGCGAGACAGTCATCGACCGCTTCGCGCGAGTCCGGATGCGCCAGGCGCGCACGAAACACGGTGCGCGGCGGGGTCGGGTGGAAGGGCTCCAGGCAGCGGGCGGCAAGCTCGAAGCATCCGGCGCCCGACAGCCGAATCAGGGCAAGTGCGCCGCGGCCCGGTGGCGTCGCCAGCGCGACGATGGGGTCGGAAAGCAGGACCTCACCCCCGTTCCCCCTCTCCACGACGTGGAGAGGGGGCCAGGGGGAGAGGCCGGCCCCCGGGGACCGGCGCTTCGCGCAGGCGGCGCTTCGCAATCATGTACTGCTGCGGGATACTGAAGAGATTCTGCGCCGCGTAGTACAGGTTCAAGCCTGACGCAAAATTCAGGAACAGCACCGTCATGAACAACGGCATGAAGTAGACCATCATCTTGGTCTGCGGATTGGGCGGCACGCCGATCTGGCCGACCTTGGACAGCCCGAACATCGACAGTCCCATCAGAATCGGAATGATCTTGAACGGATCGGGACGCGACAGGTCCGGCAGCCACAGGAACGGGACCCCGCGGAACGCGATGGTGTTCGCGAACACGAAGAACAGGGCGAGCAACACCGGCATCGGCAGCAGCATCGGCAGGCAGCCGCCGAACGGATTCACCTTGTGCTCCTTGTAGATGCGCAGCATCTCGCGCTGCAGCCGCGCCGGGTCGTCCTTGTACTTGTCCTGCGTTTCCTTGAGCAGCGGCGCCACCGCCTGCATGCGGATGCCCGACTCCATTGCCTTCTGGTTCAGCGGCCACAGCAGCAGCCGCACCACGATGCCGAAGAGGATCAGCACCCAGCCGTAGGCGAGATTCAGCCGTCCGTGCATCCACAGCAGGATATTGACGACGAACGCCGAGACGGGCTGGATGATGAAACGGAAGATGCCGCCGTACGGATTGGCGTCGTCGAGGCCGTGGCCCATCCGCGACAGACGTTGATAGTCGAGCGGCCCGGTATACACCTGGTAGCGGAACGTGCCGGCGGGCTGCACCGGCATCGTGATCATGACATTGGCCCGCGTCGCCGCCTTGCCATTGCGAGGGCCCCCGACCGCGATCGCGCCGCCAAAGGCGGGCTGTCCTTCTTCCAGCGCCAGCGCGGCCGTGAAGAAGTACTTCGACTTGACGCCAACCCACTCGAACGGGCCGTTGAGCAACGCGCGCTGCGTCGGCCGTATGCTGGAGAAATCGGTGCGTTCGGTTTTCGAGGCCTTCGTGACGACGGCGTAATGGCGGTAATCGTCGAGCGAATCCTTCTCCGCCGAGCGCAATCCGTCGCTCAGGCCGATGACCAAGACGGCGCCGCCGCTGCCGAGCCCCGTTACCGAACCCTGCACGTCGAAGCGGAACTCGTCCGGCACGAACCGGTACTCGAGCGTCACATGTGAGCCGCCCTGCTCGGCGTCGAACCGCAGCGGCTTCGGGCTTTGTCCTGTGGACACGGCGAGGGCGTTGTCGGGACTCGGCTGAAAGTCCCAGCTGTCGAGCGACACCGTGTCACCGCTCGGCAGCACGAGGCGATGCCGCAGAAATGCGTCGCCCGGCGGCACGAGCTGCACCGGTTTCGCCGAATCGCCCGGGGCAAACGACTGGTAGTCAAGCAGCTCGGCGGAGGTGAGACGGGCGCCGCGCGTGCTAAAGCCGAACCGGTAGAGCGGCGAGGTGACCCACACCGTTCGGCCGGTATCGGCCGGGCTGGCGGACGGACGGGCCGACGGGCCCGCTGGGCGCGCGGCAACGGCAGTCGTATCGGTCGCTGCGGCGCGTGTGCTGCTGTCGGCCGTCGGGGCGCCGGGCCGACGCGCCGACGGCTTCGTCGGCCAGATGATCGACGGCGCGACCGCCACGATCATCATGAGCACGAACGCGATCAGCAGGTTTCGCTTATCCACGCATGGTCCTAGGGAACTGGATCATATCCGCCGGCATGGAACGGATGACACTTGAGGATGCGTCGGATGCCGAGCCATGTGCCTCGCAGCGCCCCATGGCGCTCGACTGCTTCGTAGGTGTAGCGCGAGCAGGACGGCTCGAACCGGCATTGCGTGAACACGAGGTGCGACAGCGTGAGCTGGTAGCCACGGATGAGTGTCATTACGGCGCGGCGCGGCAGTCGTTGCAGCCTCACGTCAGCGTCTCCACGGCCCCGGTCAATTCGGCGCGCAGCACGGCGAACGAGGCGGTATAGGCCGAGCGCCTGGCGCGGATCACGAGATCGACGGGGGGAAGATTGTGCAGCACGTCGCGCCGCAGGATCTCGCGCAGCCGGCGCCGCAGCCGATTGCGCGCCACCGCTGAGGACTGATGGCGCGGAACGATGAGACCGAGTCGCGCGTGACCCGAAATGCTGTGACGCCAGGCCAGATCGAGATGCGGCGTGCGTCGACGGTGACCCCCACCCCCGTGACTCCCCCCTGCGTCCCAGCAGGTGGTGAGCTCCGAGCCGCGCGTGATGCGCACGCGGCGCGGGTACCGCTCGCTCGTTTACCGGCTCCGGTGTTTGGATGGAGTACGGACGGTGAGACGCTTGCGACCCTTCTTGCGCCGGCGGGACAACGTGGCGCGGCCCCACACGGTTTTCATCCGCGCGCGAAATCCATGCTTATTGATACGCCGCCGATTTCGCGGCCGATACGTCGGACCCATAAATTCCTCGTGTAAGGGCGGGAAAGTTACCCGACGTGAGACGCGACGGTCAAGGTTGACTTTTCCACATCGGGCCCGTACTTTCGGGCCGCCCTTGCTGGACGTCCTTCCTAGAATTCAGAAAATCGTAATGGAGCAATCGGTAAACGAAGCTTGGAAGCGCCTCCTCGACGAAGCTCGACGTGAACTTCCCGAGGCGACGGTGCGCACGTGGCTCGAGCCATCCGAGCCCATCGCACTGGACGACGGCCGTCTGATTCTCGGTGCGCCCGATCAGTTCGCCGCGGAGTGGAACGAGTCGAAGCACGCGTCGCTCCTGGCACGCGCCGCCGAGCGCGTGCTCGGCCGGCCGACGACCGTGGTGTTTCGCGTGCAGGAAGACCGGCAGCGGCGGCCGCAGATGGATTTCTTCGTCGCGCCGCGCGAAAGCTCGGGCGTCGCGACCGCCACCAACATCGGGACGACGCCGCTCAACGAACGGTACAGTTTCCAGACGTTCGTCATCGGTAAGTCGAACGAGCTCGCCGCGGCCGCGGCCCACGCCGTCGCCGAAGCGCCGGGCAAGACCTACAACCCGCTCTTCATCTACGGCGCGACGGGGCTCGGCAAGACGCACCTGATGCAGGCCATCGCGCACGCCGTGCTCGAAAAGCACCCCGAAACGCGGTTGCAGTACTTCGGCGCCGAGCAGTTCATCAACGACGTGATCGAATCGATTCACGCCCGCACGATGTCCGAGTTCCGCCGCCGCTACCGCAACGACGTGGATCTGCTCCTCGTGGACGACGTGCATTTCCTCGAAGGCAAGGAAATGACGCAGGAGGAGTTCTTCCACACCTTCAACGCGCTGTTCGAGGCGCACAAGCAGATCGTGCTGACCTCGGACCGGCCGCCCAAGGAGATTCCCGGGCTGGAAGACCGGCTGATCTCACGGTTCGAGTGGGGGATGGTGGCCGACATCGGTCACCCCGATCTCGAGCACCGCATCGCGATCTTGCGGAAAAAGGCCGAGCAGGACCATCTCGAGCTCACGATCCCGGATGATGTCCTGCGCTTCATTGCCGAGCATATCCGCTCCAGCGTGCGCGAGCTCGAGGGGTGCATCATCAAGCTGCTGCTCTTCGCGTCGCTGAAGAATCGCGAGGTCACGATCGAGCTGGCGCGCGAGGCGCTGTCGGACAAGATCCGCCAGGGCGAAGACGGGGCGGCATATGGCGGCAGCCAGTCGGCGCCGAGTATCGACCGCGTGCAGGAGGTCGTCGCCCGCCGCTGGGGCGTGACGCCGGAGGGGCTCCGCTCCAAGGCCCGGACCAAGACGCTCACCATTCCCCGCCAGGTCGCGATGTACCTGGCGCGCGACATGCTGGGCATGCAACTCGTCGAGATCGGGCAGGCGTTCGGCGGCCGGGACCATTCCACGGTGATTCACAGCGTGGACAAGGTAGAGCGTCAGATGATGCGCGACCGCACGTTCAAAGAACGCGTGGAGATGGCGCGGCAGGAATTGTCCGCACTGTAACCAACACAGTGGCGTGGGAAACACCGTGGGATGTGGGTTGTGGGGACAACCGCTCGGATATCCGCAAAGCGCTAACATCCCCAACAGTGCACCAACATCGTGTGATGGAGCACAGGTGATGTACTGGTTGCGCTTTAGGGAGATCGCCCACATATCCCCGATGTCTACTACTACTACTAGTAGTTCTATATAGAGAAGCAGTAGTACAGACTTTCCTCATTTGGGAGACGACGCGCCCGGCATGAAGTTCACCATCACGCGGGAACAGCTACAGGAAGGCTTAGCGGCAGTGGCGGCGGCGATCCCCGCCAAAACGACGCTACCGGTTCTGGCCAACGTCCTCGTCGAGGCCTCGAAGCAAAGCGGCGGGCTGCGGCTGTCCGGCACGGACCTCGACATCGCGGTGAGCACGACGGTGCCCGCCGAGGTGGATGCCGATGGCGCCGTGACGCTCCCGGCCAAGAAGCTCGTCGACATCGCGCGCGAGCTGCCCTCGGGCCCGGTGCGTGTGACCGCCGCCGGCGAAGCGCGCGTCTCGATCGAGTCGGGTCGCTCCAAGTTCAAGCTGCTGGGCCTGCCCCGCGAAGAGTTTCCCTCGTTCCCCACCGTGAAATTCGAGAAGGCCTGGAAGGCAGCGGCCGGCGTCGTGCACAAGCTGGTCGGGCACGTGGCATTTGCGGCGTCGACGGAGGAAAGCCGGCCGATCCTGAACGGCGTGCTCTGGGAGCTGCGCCCCGACCGGATGCGCATGGTGGCGACGAACGGTCACCGCCTGGCCAAGATGGACGTGCCGGCGACCGGTGGGTCGACCGCGGATCTCATCGTCCCCCCCAAGGCGCTGGAGCAGATCCGCCGGCTCTACCCCGGCGACGCCGAGATCGAGCTCGCCAAGAGCGACAACCACATCGGCTTCCGGGCCGGTGGCACGCTCGTGTTCTCCCGCCTGATCGAGGGGCCGTATCCGAATTACGAGCAGGTGATTCCCCGGGAGAACGACAAACAGGCGACCGTCGACAAGTTGGCCATGGCCGCGGCGCTGCGGCGCATGAGTGTGGTCGCGAGCGATCAGACGCATCGCATCCGGCTGGCCTTTTCCGGCGGCAACGTGAAGTTCTCGGTGCAGACCCCGGATCTGGGCGAAGCGCAGGACGAGCTGGCGGTGACGTACGAAGGCGAGCCGCTCGAGATCGGGTTCAACGCGATGTACTTGCTCGAGATCCTCAAGTACATGCCGACGGACGAAGTGCGCTTCACGTTCAAGGCGCCCGAGCGCGCCGCGACGATCGAGCCCGTGGGCTGGAACGATCCCGCCTCCTACATGGCGCTCGTGATGCCGCTACGGCTTGTGGATTAGCGAGTCCGGCAGCGAATCCGCCAGAGAATCCACCAGCGAATCGACAGGCAGCAACGAATCGATCGGAATCACCGGGAGTACGGGAGGCTCGATCACCGGCACCCCGGGGATCGAGTCCTCTTCAGCCGGCGGGACGGGTGTCTTCCCACCGTAGTACCGGGCCAGGATCAGATCGCGGCGCGCGAGCATGCGTGCCGGACGAAACGCGGGATTCGAGGTCCGAGGCTGCGGCAGCGTGGCGGCAAGCGCGGCGGCCTGTGCGTCGCTCAGTTGTGACGGTGTGACGCCGAAGTAGGCCCGGCTCGCCGCGTCCGCGCCCCACATGCCCGGCCCCCATTCCGCGGTACTCAGATAGAGCTCCATGATGCGGCTTTTGCTCAACGCGAGCTCCAGCCGCACCGCCGTCACCGCCTCCTTGAGCTTCCTGAAAACGGAGCGAGACGGCGAGAGATACAGGTTTTTCGCCAGCTGCTGCGTGATGGTGCTCGCGCCGCGGTGCCCACCCGCGGCCCATGCGTCGCGCAATTCGACGAAGTCGATTCCGTGATGCGTTTTGAATCGCGAGTCTTCGGCGATGATCACCATGCGCTCGAGGAGATGCGTGTCTTCTCGACGGGCAGATGGGCCGTCCGGCCGTCGGGCGGACCGGCAGTCGGTTCTCAGACGCATCATCGCGGTGCACCGCGGGTCGTGGCTCCGCCACCACACCGGCGGCGGCCAGACACCGAATAGCCAGACGACGAACAGCGCGCTCGTCCCTAGCACAACGCGTCCTGCAATCCTAGCTTTTTGCACCGCCAATGGACCTCGAAGCCCTCCAGAAGCGCCTGCAACAAGCGCTTGGTCCGGAATTTACCGTTGGCCCATTGCTGGGTCAGGGGGGTTTTGCCGCGGTGTTCCGCGCGCGCGACAACTCCTTGAACCGCGACGTCGCGGTAAAGGTCCTCGATGTCGAGCTCGCGCCGTCCCCGAACGTCGCCGAGCGCTTCCTGCGCGAGGCGCAGACCGTCGCGCGCCTCGAGCATCCGCACATCGTGCCGATCTACAAGGTCGGCCGGCAGGCAGAGGTCTTCTACATCATCATGCGGTGCATCGACGGCCCGTCGCTGGGCGACCTTCTGGAACGACATCAGAAGCTGTCGATCGGGGATGCCGCGCGCATCGCGCGCCAGGTCGCCGACGCGCTCGCGTACGCCCACAGCCACGACATCGTGCACCGCGACATCAAGCCGGACAACGTCCTGCTCGACAAGAGCGGCCACGTGCTGGTCACCGATTTCGGCATCGCCAAGGCCGCCCAGGCCGCGCAGGCGGCGACGCCTGGTACGTCGCAGCTCACCAGCGAGGGCATGATCATCGGGACGCCGCAGTACATGAGTCCCGAGCAGGCATCGGGCGACATGCTGGACGGCCGGTCCGACATCTACTCCCTCGGCATCGTCCTGTACCAGATGCTCGCCGGGACACCTCCGTTCGACGGTACGTCGTCGGCATCGATCCTTGCCCAGCAGCTGACGCAGACGCCCTCCCCGATTCGCCGCGAGCGCCCCGACGTCCCGGAAGAGATGGCCGTCGTGCTGGAGCGGATGCTCGAGAAGGATCCGAAAAAACGTTTTCAGATGGCCAGCGAGGTCAGTCGTGGGTTAGTGAATGCGCTGCCGACGGCGGCGCGCGATCGCGTGCGCGTCCCGTTCCGGCGCCGCCTCACGGCGATGTTCTACAAGTCGCTGCTCGGCCTCAGCGTGGCGGGCTGTCTGCTGTTCATCGCGTTCGTCGCGGGTGCGGCCGTCGTCGCCTATACCGTCTTCAGCAAGGCGCCGAAAGTCGCGATCCGGCCGCCCGTGCCCGACAGTCTCACGCGCGCGCTGCGCGCGCGCCGGGCGCTCAATTCGGACGACGTCGCGCTCTACGCCTATCAACCCGCCGGTCAGGAAGACACCACGCTCCTGCTGCTCACCCGTCACCGCACCGTGGTCGTCACGCCGCACGCCGTGCGCTCGTACGCGCGCGACAGTGTGGACACCCACATGGGCTTCGACGTGGGCGGCGGCCTCACGTTTCGTCTCGTGATCCGCGGAACCGAGTCGCGCGAGCTCGCCGACACGGTGTTTCGCAGTCTGTCATTTCGGGACATGATCTTGCTGAGCGGACAGCTCAACGAGCGCGACGCGATGGAGTCGGCGCCGAAGGGTCGCCCGCGCGTGCGGGTGCGGACGCGGCGGTCCTAACGACGCCCGGTGGTGGGCTCCCGCGTCACCAGGGCGTACGCGCTCGCGCCGTCGATGTGAGATACGTCGCCTGGTGAGGTCGCGACGGCGCCGAAGCGATTCTCTCCGCCGATCGACAATCCCAGCGCGAACGCCGCACGTCGCAGGCCCCCATCGGTATCGAGCCGCGCGATGATTTCGAGCGGCCAGCGCGACGACGTGCCGGATGTCCGCCAGCTCACGCCAAACGCATAGGCAGCCACCGAATCGGGTGTGATGCTCGCGTCGGTCGAAAAGGCGAACGCCGGAATGGGACCGGGATGCCACGTCAGACCTGGAACGTAGGTCAGCCGCTGCCGCACCCCCCGGACGATCGGCTGGCCGAAGTTCGCGGCCACGATGCCGACCGTCAGTCCGGGGAGCGCGACGTACGACGTGCCGAGATCCCACCCGGTCTCGTTGGCGCCGCTACCGCCGTAGCGCGCGACGGCGAAGCCTGCCGCCAGCCCGCTCGACCCTCCGGCGAGTCCTAGCCGGATCGTGCTGCCCCGCACGCCGCCGTCGAAGAAGTCGCGTTGGTAGCCAAGCGACAGCCCCCGCGAATTGAAGCCGGCGGTGATCTGCCGCAGCCGCCCTCGCGCGCCGGGATCGCCGACTGACACCTCCGTGTAGACCGACGCTTCGCGGAGCACGCCGAGGCCCGCGGGATTGACCCAGATGGCGCGCGCATCGTGGACGTCAGTGGGAAAGAGGTATGCGGTGGCGCGGTTGGGAGCGAATTGCTGGGCGACGAGACGGTCGGGGTTCAGGGCTGCTGCGCAGAGCAGGCCGGCGATAGCAAACCTCACGGTTGCGCGATAATCGTCGAGCGTAGCACGCGGACTGCGGGAATCGTGACCGTTTGATACGGGAACGTGACGGTAATCGTGGAGCTATCCGTGGCGTCCGCACCCAGGTACCGGCCATCGGCGGCGACAAAGTGGCGCGTCGTCTCCGTCCCCGACCCCTTCACCTCGACAGGCTGGTTGGCCTGCGTTCCCTTGCCCGCCACGGTATACGGGGACGTCACGTCCAGGCGTAGCACCCGGATCCCGCCTCTATCCTCCCAATTCGCGACACGTGAATTGTGCACCGAGGTTCGCGTGACATCGATGACCACCCGGTCGTCAGTCGTCGTGGTGTCGGTCCACTCGGCGCCAGGGACCAACCCGCTGGGTGGCAGCCGCGGGTAGAAGGTTCGCAACAGGCCAAGGAGTTGCACGAAAGCGGCGGCACGCGTGGAGTCCGACACCAGCGCAATGACCGACCGCCCTGACGCCGTCAGCCGGCCGTCGTAGACCAGGCCCCGTGCGGCGTTGAGATCGATGGTCGGCGGAAGGGTCGTGCCGGAGTCGAGCGCGATCGAATCGACGGTAAGCGTCAACCGGTAGCCGAGGCTGTCCGCGGGGCCGACGATCGTGGCCGTGAGAAACAACTTTGTTCCCCGATTGATGACTTGGGTGGCCTGCCCTGGCAGCTGCTGCTCCGCGTGCAGCGCCTGGTGCGCGACGTAGCGGAGCGTGCTGGGGCCCAGGCGCAGGCCACCAGCCGGTGACGGCGGCGCGGGCGGCGGCGGCGGCGGTGCAGCTAGCGGAGCCGCCGGAGGATTCATTGGGGTCGGATTGGATGGAGGATTCTTCGGCGTACAGCTCAGCGCGCTGGCTGCGGCCGCCAGAAAAAAAACGCAACGCATCGACTATTCCTTAGTCTTGGTACGTCCGAAGATAGCGACGACCTCGGTCTCTTCGCTCATCACCTTGAGCAGCTTCCAGCCCCGCTTGCGCATGTCGGTCCGCCAGCCGATGAGCTTCTCCCATTCTTCGGCGGTGGTCCGAAACACCCTGAGGTCGGCGACATTCTCCCAGTGGGGAGGATACGGGGCGGGTCTGGAGGAACCGGACGAACCGGGCGGCTGTGTGGTCACAGGGGAAGAAGTGGTGGGACCATAAGCCGAGTTCTGTTTACTCGTTGGTACGAGCAGATGGTCATCTCTCTGGGATAGCTGTCGCCAGCCATCTCGTGCGGCCTACCCGCAGCTCAAACGACCCGGGCCGGGTCTCGCTGCTTATTTGGCCTTGCT
>WNGB01007128.1_pt1 | contig 25248 bp, 19 predicted proteins | sample 5400681 | NCBI WGS metagenome assembly WNGB01 (sample SAMN13153367, study PRJNA577476) | soil metagenome | isolation source: 115 cm soil or saprolite under grassland replicate 2 | place: USA:California | collected 2016-06-15
CGTTGACCGACGGCGCGCCCCTGGCAGTACTGTGGCGCGCCGGCGCTGACGTTCGCCGTTCTCCAAAGCATATCGCCGTACCCGCGATGGATACGGCGATGGAAACGGAGCCAGTACTAGATAACAGTCTTCCCTATCAGGTAGTCTCCCTATATTGTGTTGATGCCCTCGGGGGCAACGACTGTCATCAGCAGTTCTTTAATAGTCCAGATATGGTCGGTGAGGCCCCCCGCCATAGCCGGTGAGCGAGGCTGCCAACGTCGCTGCCCGTCGTTGACTGCCACCTGTAAGGTCTTGACCGGCCGGGTCAGATTGTAGACCCAATCTTCCCAGGCACACGCGGCCGCGAGCATGTCAAGCTGCTTGGAGTACGACAGGGTCTTGCGCACCAAGCGCCCATTCATCTGCCGGCTGGTGAGATTAGTGCGCTCGACATACGCTGTATGCGCGCCCACCTGGGCATAGACCTCGTCCGGCGTGCCATAGATCACCTTGATGGTCACGCCGGTCAGACGGTAGCCGGAACGGTGCTTGATTACTTGCAGATACTGCCAGTCCGGCTGTGCTTGCTTGCACCTCGGCGGGCGCCCGTGGCCGGTGTACTCCGGTACCTGCCCCCAGGTGGCCACCAGCGCATCGCGGTAGCCGCCCTTGCCGTCGGTGGCCATGGGCGGTGGGGTGTCCGGATGCCCACGCGCCTTCAGTTGGGCCATCAAGGCGTCGGCGACTTCCTCCTCAGTCTTGGCGATGGCTCGGCCAACCCGTAAGCGCGAGTTGCTCTCGATGGTGATGCCGCGCCAGCAGGTGCCACGCTCGTCCTCCTCCTGGCGCCCCCTTTTTCGCCCTTGTGGCCGACATCGGTCCACATCGCGTCGAGTTGGGCGCGGGTCAACTGGAAGTTGGCGAGCAACAGCGCTTCAATCCGTTCGACGTGATCAGCGGCGATCTGCAGCCAGTCCATGACCGTCTCTTCTTTGATACCTTTCACGCGATGAATGGCGGCCAGGCTATTGCGGTCCGCCAGCAAGGCCAGACATTCCAAGATGGTATCCTGGGCATGATGCCGACCATAGAAGACGGTCCCGATCGTTTCAACAAAGGTTTTGCCACAGGTGCGACACTGATAGCGTTGGGTTCCGGCCTGGGTACGTCCATACCGGCGGATATTGGCGCGATCCACTTGACCATAGGCAGTACAGCTTGGATTCCAGCACAAGGCGCTGGGATGCACCAGGTTTGCATGATCCATCATCTTCCTCCTCGGGTTGATGTGCTGGTCATGATACATCAACATGAAGAGGGTAGACAACCCGAAGATCGGGAAAGATTTTATTTTGCGGATGGTTGAATACGCCGAACACCCACAGAATCAAGGTATAGCTGTCTTCCAAAGTAAGATTCTACCCGTCGATACACGCACCAGGTTTGCACAGACGGCAGGAGGAGTTGCCAGGCTGCGCCTTTATATTCTGGAGCGTACAGCCAGCCGCGCCGGGTTGATGCTTTCGTGGGGACATAACCAGCTACTTCGAACCGAACATGTGCTGGCAGTGAGCGGTTTCAACGAAAGCCTGACAGCTGAGGATACTACTCTCAGCCTGATGTTAAGCGCTAAGGGGTATTCAGTACGCCTAGTGGATGTGATTTCCTACGACACAGAGCCAGACGACATTTTCAGCTATACCCGCCGTACCACGCGCTGGGCTGGGCAAACGGTCGAGATCTTTCGCCTGCCATGGCGGGGCGCCTCCATTCGCCTGAAATTGCTGTTATGCTACCATCTGTATAGCTACCTCATGCATAATGTGTATTTTGGGCTACTGCTTCTCACCTCCTGGTCTTTTCGAGCAGATAGACCGCCTCTGGATGGATTCATCGCCCTTTTGAGCACCGATATAGGTTATTTCTGGCCGTGGATGGCCGTGCCGTTTATCCTGACAGGCTTATGGGCATTGCAGATCGCCCTGCGGATGTATCTTGCCAGGAAAGCTGGCGTAACCATCAAAGATTTCATTCGGCACTCGCTCCTCTCAACGGCGGTCATGTGTTTTGTAGCTCTGCCGGTGAATATAGCCATGCTGCGAACTGTGCTGGGGAGCCGCGTCCAATTTACCCCTACAAATATCGGTGAAGGCCGCGCAGTCGACTTTAGAAGCATTGCTCGCCACCTGTGGCTGCCTTTTCTCGCCGGGATAGTCGTTTCTATCGGGATCGCTACGCGAAACTTTTATTTACTGTTCAGTCCAAACTTATTTTGGCTGGGACTGTGGTTGTCATCTCCGCTGATTCTATGGCTATTTCACCGCGACCAGCGAGCCAGCGTAGAGGAGAACAATCATGAACTATGAACAAGGGTTGTCTCGTCTGCGAACGTATTTATCAAAGAATGTCGCTGATATGGCGATCGAGCAGCTAGACGTGCTGGAAAGGCAACTGAGTGACTCGCTGGAACAAGTAGCTAACCATCCCACGGACGACGTTGCTCTCGCCACGTTGGATAAGACCCTGGCTGGGTTAGATCGTCTATCCTGGCGAACGCTTGCGGTCGCTTTTGCCGATTTGTGCGACCCGACCGCGCATCTCAGGCCGCGATTTGCTATTTCTATCAAGGGAATGATAGTATTGGTGTTGACAATATTGTTGCTGCCCGCGGTGAGTATCGCGGCTGCTACCTCGGTGAATGAGCAATATCAACTATTCCAAGTCGATCAGGATCGAGAGGACATCCAGAGAATTGACGGACGTATCAATCGGGAGGTGACCTCGCCTTATTACTTGAGCTCAGTACCGGAAGATCCATGCAGTACGTCTACGCTCAATCAAATCACCCAGAACAATATCATCATTCATGTGTCCGATCCCGGCATAGAATCAGTTGTATGTGTATGGGAGTATCATGATCGAGATTCAGGACAGATTATAGCAGAAGACTATTGGGGAGGTGTTTTCCATTCGCTCATAAAGCGCGAGTACTATCGGGATAACACCATGATCGCAGAGGATGTTTTCAATTTTGATAGATATGACTGCGTGAAGGAGCGCCTATACGCTATAGGCACAGGGATCAGCGAGTGTTATTCAGAGACGGGTGAACTTCTCTCAATTAATCCACAAGAATTATGGTTCTCTCCTATACCGCCTATGACATATTGGTTTTTCTATCGATAGAGGCTTCTGCTTGAACCCCACTACCGCAGCCACGCGCCCGCGGTCAGCCAGGCCAGGAACAGGTAGGCGAGCAGCTTGACTCCCTACTCCACGAGACCCTCTCTTGCGCCATCTGGTATTGTAACCTGTAGTACGATCGTGCATAGATAGCTGTGAGCGTAGAGCTATGGGTGAGAGAGCATGACCGTGAGCGCCTCGCGCGCCCAGTCGAGCCAGCCCACGCGCAGCGGGGTCTTGAGCAGCAGCGCCTCCGTCCCCTTGCCGAAGGCGAACAGCGAGGCGGTCGCCAGCGCGCTGAGCTGGAAGCCCAGGTCCCACAGCGTCTGCGGGTCGTAGAGCGTCATCGCCCAGCACGCGGCGAGCAGCGTGGTCCAGGCGTGGGCGCGCCGCTCCATGCGCTGGCCCACCGCCGCGCGGATCAGCGTGGGCGTCGCGCCGACGAACAGCGTGTAGAGCCAGATGCAGGCCAGGATCGCCCAGAACGCTGTACGTTTGGAAAGGCGCAATCCGTCCGCCACCCTGTAGAGGGCCGCCGCAATGATCGTAATATTTCAACCACGAACACAATAACAAGCGCTGCGCATCGCTGATTCTTACTGCGATACTTCGACTTGCGGCCTAACAGCAAAGCTGCGCAGCCGCTGTAGACTGTGCCGATACCAGGAACTTTGAACAATGTGGCGCCGCTCGCGACTAGTCTCAACGGGACTGTGCTCAGGTTTCAGGATAAAACCTGCGCGGGAGATGTTAAACTGAAGGATTAAGGCTCCTGGTCACACTTCAATGCCCAGCTTCTTTACATTCAGCGCTCGCTTATCCCTTGCTGGGTAGTATAGCACAGGTGTTCGTTGGAGCAAGGAGGGCATTCTATTGCGGTCCGCGTGTTATGCACCTTTTTTCCGTCTCGGCGAGCCTACCCTCGCTGCGTAGGGGTTGACGGCAACCGAAAGCGACTCCTTCGTGTGGCTGATGAGCGTTGCGCTACTCCATAGTTGCACTGATCTCCGATGTCGTCTATGTCAAGCCTGCATTGCGAGCACGAATGATCGCCTGCGCCCGGTCGGCCACCTGCAGCTTGCTGAAGATCTCGGTGATGTAGTTGCGAACCGTCTTCGGACTGAGCACCAACCGCTCGGCGATTGCGCTGTTGGTCAATCCCTGGGCGATCAACGCCAGCACCTCACGCTCGCGGTCGGTCAGGTCGGGAAAGAGTAGCAGCCCAGCCGACTGACCTGTGGCATTCGCTGTAGCGGGTGGGGTTGCGAAGTAATGGATGAGGCGCTCGGCGATTCCCGGACTGAAGATTGCCTCACCATCGGCGACGGCACGGATCGCGCGCAATACTTCGGCAGGCTCCGCGCCCTTGACCACGTAGCCATGTGCGCCCGCGCGCATTGCCGCGAAGACCGAGTCATCTTCCAACATCGTTACCATCAGGATGCGAATGTCTTGATATATCTCACAGATGCGGCGCGTCGCCTCGATCCCACTCACACCAGGCATGTTGATATCCATCAGAATGACATCCGGCCGCACGGATCCTGCCAGCGCAATCACCTCCTCCCCGGTTGTCACCTCGCCCACCACCTCGGTATCGGGCATCGCGTTCAGCAGCGCACGCATGCCGAAGCGAAACACCGGGTGATCGTCGGCAATCAGGATGCGGATGGCTTTCATACGCCCTCCTGAGGCAGTGGGAGCCGTGCCACAATGCTGGTCCCCCGACCCGGCATTGATTCGATCTGACACATGCCACCCAGCTCGGCGACCCGCTCGCGCATCGATGTCAGCCCAACTCCGGTTCGAGTGACAGTCGGCAGACCGACTCCATCGTCGCGAATCTCCACATCAAGCGCATCGTCAAGTGCCAGGTGAATCGCACAGGTCTGCGCGTGAGCATGGCGTACCACATTGGTCAGCGCTTCCTGCACGATGCGGTAGGCGGCTACCTCGACAGCCGCGGGCAAGGGCGGCAGCTGCTCGGGCGCGTCGATCGTGATCTGTAAGCCTGCCTGGCGGTATTTCGCCGCCTGTTCGCGCAGCGCCAACACGAGTCCGAGGTCGTCGAGTGCTGGCGGGCGCAGGTCATAGACCACGCGCCGGATGTCGGCGATCGCGGCCTGCGTATGGACGGTAAGCTCTTGGAGCAGCACGTCGGCCGCGTCTGCGTCCTGACGGAGCAGCTCGCGCGCCGCTGCAAGCGTGAGTGTCAGGCTAGCAAGCTGCGGCCCCAGCCCGTCGTGCAGGTCGCGGCGCAAGCGCCGGCGTTCCTCTTCCCGCGCCGCCACCAGCCGCTCGCGCGAGCGCTGCAGCTCGGCGGTCAGGCGCACGGCGTGGGCGGCGACGCCGGCCTGCAGGGCAATGTCCTCCAGTAACCGCCGCTCGGCCGATGTGAAGGCTTCGCCCGGTGCGCGCGGTGCGACCAGCAGCTGGCCGACCATCTCGGCCTGGTAGACCAGCGGTAGCTGCACCGTGTCTCCGGCGGGCCGGCCGTATGCCGCCGCGATTTCTAGACGATTGCCGTGTGTGAGCGCGAGAGCCACATACGGCAGCTTGAGCGTCTGCGCAATCGCTTCGGCGATGCTGGGGAGCACCGCGGTGGGCGCGAGCGTGGTCTTAAGCTGCTGGCTCAGGCGCGAGAGCACGGCATACGGATCGTCGCGCTCGCCGTACATCAGGCGGTTCACGCCGCGCTGCAACCGTGCTCGCAACGGTTGGACGAGCAGTGCGGCCAGGCCGGTGGCCAGCAGCGCGATGAACAGATTGCCGCTCGACTGAAACAGCGCGCCGAGCGTGCCGACGAGCAGCACATATAGCCCCACGACGCCGGCGCTGAGCGTGCCATACACCAGCGTGCGATTGATCAGCTGGTCGATATTCCACAGCTGATAGCGGAGGACGGCGATGCCGATGCACAACGCGAACAGGCAAAATGGAAGGACAAGGAAGAGCGTCTCACTGAACGTGAGGTAAAGTACCCGCGCAAGGCCCGGGGCGGCGATGGACGGGATAAGCAGCGGCAGAAGTGAATACAAAGCAAAGCCGACCGCCACTATGCCGAAACCAAACAGCACCCACCTGGTCTGCTGCCGCTCGACGCGACTGGATACGCGCCGATAGCGATACACCTGGGCGAGAATGCCGATGCCCATCCCGCCGGGTATGAGCACGCCAAACCAGAGCGCGGAGGCACCAGCAAAATCGGCGACGACGAAGGGTGTGAACGGCGAGATCACGATCCATGCCACCCAGGCGATGGTCAGGATGCGCGTCCAGCGGGGCACGAACCGTCCATCAGGGAAGAGATAGGTGAAAATCGGGAAACACCCGAGGCTGGCGCCTTGCAGGAATCTGACTGGCAGTTGCCAGGCGGGGTAGGCCCTGATCAACGGATCCAGCAACGGCGAGCCCGTCGGGCTAAAAAGCACGAACCACAACGAGACGAACCAAACGATCCGATCGTCGGACCTGCGCCAAAACAGCAGAGCGCCGGCGGCCATGAAGACGAGCGAGAAAAGCACAATCAACGTCGTCTGGTACACAGCATAGAAGTCCAGCGACAGGCCCCATTGCCGCATCAGGCGCGCGTCTTCGGGTGTGAGTTGCCCCGGCACCTGTGTTTCAGGCGAGAGAATCGTGCGTGCGGTCTGAAAATACACCGGGAGGGCGACGATCAGAACGACCAGGGACAGCCCAGCCAGAGTGATCCACGCGATCCTGGCAGCAACGAGCCAGCGACCGCGCAGGCGTGTGCCCGCCCCGCCGGGTAGATTACCCCACGCCGTTACCTTCGGTGCAGTAGGTCGGGTGGTCATCGGAGCCTCGTTCGTTCGTCAACGATGATCCATGCTGTGGTTCGTGATGCTGGGTGTGGCGTTCATTATACTCTCCTTCGATCTGCTCCTAGCAATAGCTGCCCATCGGTGACTGCCTCCCCTACGGCTCGACGACGAGCGTGCCTTCCATGCCGGCTTCGCGATGGCCGGGAATGCTGCAATAAAAGGTGTAGGTGCCGGCAGTGCTCGGCCGGAAGAGCGCAAGGCTCGATGTGCCTGCAGGCAGTGGGGCGTGGACATCGAATGCGTCGATGTCGAAGCTATGGGCCTCGGCGTCGCCATTTTCCAGCCGGAGGGCTACCGTCTCGCCCACTTTGGCCCGTAGCTCCGTACGGTCGAACGCGTTTGGCAGCGCCGTGAGCGCGGGGAGCTGTGCCAGCGCCTCGGCGTTCACTCCGGTGGTAGCGGAGCCGTCGCCGATCGCAGACACCAGAATTGCCCCCAGACAGAGTCCGACCAGCGTGCCGAGCGCCGGTCCGAACCAGCGTGGCGCCGGGAGCTTGTTGGCTGTGGAATCGGAGTGTTTGCGACTGCGCTCGTGCTGGATCGTCGCGCCGACGCCGGCGACGATTCCAACGAGCCCCAGCGCAACAAAGACGATCGCAAATGCAAAGTGGTCGAAAAGGGCCGGATGGCTCAGATCGTAGACCAGGTAGGGAGCGTTTGCGCCAATCACCAGTAGGCTCCACAGCGTGCCGAGGAGCGGCGTCCAGCGCCGACCGCTGGCAACGAGCCCGGCGAAAATCAGCGCCAGCACCACAATGCCAGAAAGGATCGGATCAAAACCGATGTTGACCGCTTGCAGATATGACAACGCCAATCCACCGCCGACAAGCGCGACGATGGTCGCTACGCGCAGTGCCCCTAGCTGCTTCACGCTGCGGTTCGGTGTCGCAACAAGTGGTGTGTTCATGTGGTTCCTCCTTGGATGCAGTATATCGTTACATCTGGTATGCAACCATCCTACGCCGTCGCAGCGTTGGCTGTCACGGGACCAGTGCCCCCTCTTGGGTAGGACAATATGTCCTACCTCGGCAGGCCGCTCAACTAGCGTAGGGTGGTGGGTATTAATCAGAGGGACAACGTTGTTACGAGCGGGAGTGTCACTGTGAGAAGCAGCGGAGTGGATGTGTTGTTGATTTCACGAGCGAGGAGAGCGGTCTATGGTTCCTGGTACGGCCATGTTCCGCTTCTGGTTGCGCGATCACCGATGGCGACTCGGTGCAGACCTTCTCGGGTCGCCTGACCTACCGCATGGATACGGGTCCATTGCTACGGTAATCAGCCACTCGTGCTGTGTACCACGAAAGCACTTCGGGTATCGCGCTGCTGTCTATTGTTTCACCGTGATAGCTGAAATATTTCAACCACGAACACAATAACAAGCGCTGCGCATCGCTGATCCTCACGGCAACGCTCCGGCTCGCAGCGTAACAACGCACGACAGCCCCACCTCTGAGTGGTCGTGCGACTCAATCGTGGAGTCTAAAGTGGGACATCTTGCCGACCTTACGGCAACCGTCAGCCAATCAGCCGCGCCCTACCAGCTCCTTGATATTGAACTTAGGTACGCCAACGCGATCACACAGTCCGAAGGCGACGTGAATTGGGCTCTGTTCCTCGTTCCATATCTTACGATGGTGGAGGTTGTCGCGCCACTCATAGAAATAGAGCGCTTGAATACGTCCGCGGTAATCGCTGTTCACCCGCCGAATAAGGTTGACAAATTCGCGCATCAACTCGCCGTAGCGCGCGTTATCGCTCTCTGGCACAACCAGACGATCGCCTTCCATATTATAGCCCGCAGCTGAAGGAAAACCGGTCTCGCTCAAGATCATCGGCTTGCCGGCACGCTCCAGCTCTTGTAGGGTGCGACGCAGACGAAATTCAAACAGCACCAGCCGATCGTTCCGCACCCGCGCATCGTACAGAAAGCGCCGGCTTTCTTCGAAGGCATCGAATGTGAACCAGGCGCGCTCAGTCATCGGGTAGCGGTTGATCGAGATAATATCGCAGGCGTCGATCAGAGGCCACAACCATTCACTGAAATAACCCTCCCGATCGTAGACGATCTCCTCCATAGCGTAGGTAAGCGGCGTCGTGTAGCCATGCTCATCCAACCAGTGGCGGTAGGTTGCAATGAGGTTGGCCAAACCGAATGCGAGACGGGCTGTAAAGCGCTTGTTGTTGGGTTCATCGCCACCTTCACGCAGCTCATTGCCGACACAAATCGCATCGAGCGGAACGCCGAGCTCATGGTAGCGGGCCAGTTCATCCAGCCGCATCTGTGAGCGCCAATTCTCAGCGAGCGCCTCAGCGTCGACCCACATATCAGCAAATAAACTCATCCGAGCCTGCTTGAGGGCAGGTACCGCTTTCTCCGCGTAGGCAATATGGTAGGAGCGAACTGATTGTAGGCCACTTTGAGCTGCCAGCGCGATCTGCTCGCTCAGGGAGATATCATCATTGTTATGAATCCAAGCACCGATTTTCATCGTAATAACCAACCTTTCGCCCAGTGCAACGTGGGATCAAGTCTCATCATACCAGATCATTGTAGGGCAACGTTTAGGATTCTCTCTACGACCTGCCTGGCGTCAAAATAGGCTTCAGCTATCTCCCGGGCAGCGCGGCTATGCCCCTCGTAATCGGCGTTAATGGTTGCCAAGGCATCGGCCGCTTCCCGCAGCGTCGAGAAGCGAAACATACCTTCACCATTCGGAAGGAAGGAGCATGGCCCGGTATGCTGCACTACCACTGGCTTGCCGCTGGCTAAATAGCACAGCGTCCTGTCGCTGACCCAGGCAGTTTGGTACTTCACGTAGAACGGCTTGGCGCAGCCAAATTCACCGCGCGACCCCTGGATATAGGCTTGATACATCCCGGGAGTGCTGGCGACATCAAGGGAATAGCGAACCCGCCAGCCCTGGCGCTCCAGGGCGCGCTGGTCTTCGGCATCCCCGTCACCCAGGTACAACGCCAGCTCGAGCGCCTGGTTCGTCATGCACGGCAGCTCCGCGAACCGCAGGAACGACGCTCGCTTGGTGTTGTCGTAGACCTTCGCACCGTCCACGATCCAGTCGACCGTATTCCAATTGGAGACCGTGGTAAATGCTTCGCGGTTGGGGTCATACACATATGGCCACCGGTCGAGGCAGACCGCCGGGCGGATGTGAATCCACGGCAGGCCGCAATCCGGAAACAGGGCGTCTGGCGTTCCGACTGTTTCGCCCGTGGTGAAGTAGTAATCGTGCCCGTGGACAGCAAGCTGCCTCCTGCTGATCCAGAACTGAAGCAACCCTGGATCAATATCGACCAACGCCGTGCGTCGGAAGCGAGCAAGCAGAGCCGGGTCCATAGCATAGTGGAAGTTCAGCAGGAGATCCGCCTGATCGAAGATCGCTTCCGCTTCGGACCGGGTCATGCCAGCGTATTCAGCCGGAAGGCCGGAAGCGCTGGTCTGCCGGCGGCTTACGTAGAGCATGAGCTTTCCACCGAGCCCATATGCTTCCATCCGCGCAACAAACAGAGCGAGCAGGGCGGCATCCCGCTCCGCATCGCCACTACTGCGGAAGTTCTCCAACCAGTAGACATCGAATCCTAACTGACGCAGGCCCTGCACGTACTGCATATAGACCCAGAAGTGCCCGCCGCCTTCGGGCGTATTCACGACGTTGAAGGGCGAGATGACGATGGTGGGCATACGGAAACCTCTTGTTCCTTCGTGAGCCTCCCTGGTATTATACAGGAAGGACCGGTTCCAGCGCCTCAAACCACCGCTCGACCTCCGCTAGCGCGTCGAATCCCCATGCAGCCTGATCGTTCCACAGCGCAATTGCCGGCCATATGATACGATTGGCGAATCGCGCATACTCAGCGGTCTCGAAGAGCAGGTTCAAATCGCGTGGGGCGGGCACCTGCCAGCCCAGGCGCCCCGTCGACTCTCGGTACAGATCCACGATCCACAGCCGGTGATGGGTGGGAAAGCGCAAAAGAAACGTCGAGAGATCATAGCTGGCTGGGCCAACCGCGGCGTGGTCCCAGTCGATGAGTCGGGCCTGCAACCCATGCGCGGTAGGCATAACAAACGTGTTGGTCGTCCAGAGATCGCCGTGAAGGAGCGTCTCAGGCCCCCCAAGTTCGGCCAGCGCTTGCGCCCGGTGTGGCAGCTCGTCGCGAAGCTGACACATCCGCGCAAGCAAGCGGTCCCGTAACGCAAGACCATCCGAAGACAGCTCGACGGCGGGTGGCCGCAGCGACTCCAGCCCGCGGATGGCGTCACGCACATTCGATGCATAGAAATGGATTCCCAAGTCGCCGCCGTACAGGCGGCACTCTGGCAGCAGGGGATGTTCAGCGAACCGGCCATGGATCTGCGCGATCAATGTCACTACCACTGCGACGCGATCCAGGTCCGGATCGCTTGTATCGAGCGCCCAGTCGCCCAGGTCGTCATAGACGTGCCACACGCACTGGCCACTTCGCTCCCCGGCGATACCCAGTAAGGGTGGGCCGCTGTGACCCAAACCGACTGCCGGGAGCCAGCGGCGCGCCACAAGCTGGTTGCGCTGGGCAAGAGCGGGGTCCAGGCGCTTGACCACCAGCGAGCGATCTCGGTCGCGGATCGCGAAGCGCAAGCGATAGACCCGCGATTTCAACCTGTGCTGGTCGATCAATCGGCCTGGAGCCGCGCGACCACCCAACAGCTCCCCCAGCGCGGTGCGGAGCTCAGCCAGGCCGGGCTGCCCGCTGCCTTCGAGTACGTCGTCAAGTCCTTCAATCACGCACAGTCCTTCCCACCGACTCAGCGGGTCCAGGCGACCGCCTGGATCGCCTCAGCCAGCTCAGCTTGATAGATCTGCATATTTTTTATGGGCTTCTCTAACCACTCGTACGCGAGGCTCATGCTGGCCCAGTTGATTGCCGCAAGCCGCCGGAAGATCCTTCCGATATGCACGATCTGCCCAATGGCCTGAATATCGACACCCGGCCAGCACTCCCGTGCGATCGGCCAGTAGGCAGCGATGTTCACTTGATAGGCCGGGGGCAGATCGCGGGACGGAGCGAGATCAGCGGCCGGAACCCCCCATCCCGCTGTCTCCCAATCCAGAGCGAAGAGATCGGTTCTGGCCGGGCCGGCGCGGACATGAACGTTCCTTGGGCGGAGGTCGCCATGGACGAGGGTGGGCGGCATCCCCGCACAGCATTGCTCCACCTGGCTCCAGCGCCCTTCCAGAACATCACACTGGGAGACGATCGTCTCCAGCAGCCCTCTGTCGCCAGGGCTGAGGGCGGGGTTGGCGAGATTGCTCAGGATGGTGCGGCGCGCTGTTCGCAGGTGCGTGAGGTAGTGCTTCGGCCCGCGGTCGGGCAGCTGCGCTGCCGGGGCGACACGCGCCGCCGCAGTGTGTACGCAGCCCAACCAATGCGCGGCGAGCGTGCGATGCTCCTCACGCAGCGGTGAAAACCGCTCCCGGCCCGCGTCCTCGAGGAAGAGCCAGCCGAACTGGTCGTTCTCCGTGACGAAACCGTAGTAGTGGAGCGCAGTGATAGGCAAGCGCGGGATGACATCCTCGTAGATCGTGCGCTCTACCAGCGCTGTCGTCGCCAGGCAGCACTTGGCGATAACATCCGCGCCCCGCAGCCCCACGCCCGCCAGGCGGTAGACCGACGATTTCTCCTTCTCATGCAGGATTTCGATCCACTCTGGCACCACACGCCTCGGCAGCAGGTGGTTCCAGGCGTTAACAGCCGGGTGCCCCAGCAGGTTCGCGCGGATGATCTGGTTGTTCGCTTGCTTAGACACAGATGTTGCTCAGTTCCTCCCCCAGGCCAACGAGTTTGGCTACGGTGCCCTCGGGGAAATGCTTGCGCACCGATTCGCTCAGCGACTTGATGATCTTGTGGAGACGGAAACAATCCACGACATATCGCAGCTCTTCGTTATCGGGAACGGAAACGCCGTACTGCCTGGCCTGCTGCCGATAGGCATCCCAGAGCATCTCCCGCCGTGGAGGGCGGAAGCCGTCGGACAGGAACGCCAGATCGTAGAGGGGAGCGCCGAGTGCGGCCAGCTCCCAATCGGTGGGGCAGATTCTGATCGGTTCCGCGCTCGGGTCGACCAGGATGTTCTGCGGTCGATAGGAACCATGAACCAACGCCGGCGGTTGGCTCACCATCACCGCCACGAGCCGGTCGTAGCGATTCAAGATGCGGGCGAGGCGATCGGCCAGGGCGATCGAGACCTGTGACACGGCATGCAGGGCCAGCTCGGCTTTCGACCAGAAGAAGGCGCCATCATGGCGCACAAGGAAGTCACATGCGCTCAAGTGGCTGGCGTGCTGCGCGAAGTACCCTTGCATGCGGCCAAGCCAAGCGGCCGCCCGAACCCAGTGGTCGAACGCACAGGAGCGCAGTTCGCTGCCGTCCACATACTCCAGGAGCAGCCAGAAGCGCTGCCACGGCTCCTCCCAGACGGCCCCATAGTAGCGAGCGGTGTCTAGATCGGCGTGCGCGAGCAAGTCCCGGTAGACGCGTAACTCCCGCTCGCGCTGCCGCGCCAGATCATCTTTGGGAAGCCGTGAAAAGCCAAAGTCCTTGAGCAACAGCTTGAGCTCGCCGCCAGCGGTGAGCTGGACGGTGAGGATCTCCAAGTCGTACGAGGTTGCCTTGTCGGATCGTGTCCGATGGATGCCGACAACCGCCGCCGATCGGCCGGATCGATCGGAAATACTGCGTTCCAGGCACTGGCGCAGCACGTCCTCATCTGCGCGATGGGGTTGATAGCTATCCATGGTCCAAACGTTTCGTCGTTTCACCGATCACTGCCATGCCCTCGTAACTGCTTTGGCGCGCTTCGGGGGCGCCGAGATGGTATCGTTCGCGATGCTCATGATCCGGCCATGCTCGATCTCGATGCGCACATCACAACTATCGAGCGTGCTCAGACGGTGGGTGATCATGAAGGTGGTACGACCGTGCATGAGGCGATCCATCGCTTCCATGATCGCAACTTCAGTCTTGATATCAACGGAACTGGTCGGCTCATCAAGGATCAGAATAGGAGCATCCTTCAGGAACGCGCGGGCAAGCGAGATGCGCTGGCGCTCGCCTCCCGAGAGCTGCATGCCGCGCTCGCCAACCTGGGTCTGGTAGCCATCCGGTAGGCGAACGATAAATTCGTGGGCGTTGGCTGCTTGCGCAGCCTCAACAATCTCCGCTTCGCTGGCGCCGGGCCGGGCATAGGCGATGTTCTCGGCAATACTCGTCGAAAAGAGCACGGTCTCCTGGAGGACGATGGCATATTGATTACGCAGATCAGCCAGCTTATAGTCGCGCAGGTCAACGCCATCGAGCAAGATCTGGCCGGCTGTGGGATCGTAGAAACGCATCAGCAGGCTCATGAGCGTGCTCTTGCCTGCGCCCGTCCTTCCTGCGATTCCCACACGAGTTCCAGCCGCAATCTCGAAGGAGATATCGCGCAGGATCGGGCGGTTCGTGTTGTAGGCGAAGGAGACATTGCGGAATGCTATGGCTCCCTCGACTCGAGCGATCGGCCGGGCCATCGGATGTTCGGGGACATCCGTCACCTCGTCGAGGAGCGCAAAGGCGCGCTCGGCTCCGGCCAGATGCGCCTGCAGGCTTGCCACCATCTTGCTCATGGTCTTCAATGGCGTGTAGAGCTGCGACAGATAGCTCATCACGAGAAGCAGCTCGCCCAGGGTGAGGACGCCGGACTGGACGTGGCGGACGCCGATCAAGAGGACTGCCGATGTCCCCAGTGCGGTGATCAGCCCGACGAGAAGGCCGAAGCGGCCCTCAACGAAGGTTAGATGAATTCGTGCCCGCATGCCTTCGGTGGAGCGGCCGACAAAGCGCTCATGCTCACGTTCTTCTTGGCCGAACGCCTTCACGACACGGATGGCAGCCAGCACCTCCTGCACCACGGAGAGGGCCGAGCTTTCAAGCTTCTTTACCTCGCGCGATTTTGTGCGCAGGCGCTGCCGGTACGCCTTCGTAACCAGGAAGAGTATGGGTGCGACCGCCAATGCAACCATGGCCAGCTGCCAGTCGATCCACGCCGTGACAGAGATCATGCCGGCGATCGTGAAGGTCGCAGTGATGAAGGGGATGATGCCGTCGATGGCGATGTACTGGATGGCCGGCGCATCGTACTGAATGCGGTAGGACGAGTCAGCGATGCCCTTCGTGTCGGAGTAGGTGAACGATAGGCGCTGGATGTGGCGGAAGATCTGCGCGCGGAAGCCGAGCACCATCCGCTCACCAGTGTAGGTGCGCAGCAACGAGGTCGCGAGCTCCTGTAGCTGGACGAGCAGGCTGATCATCACGAGAAGCCCGGCCACGATGAACAGCGCGGTGCTGTCGGAACGACCGATGGTCGCCGGCAGCACCGCATCGAGAAAGCCTGGCAGCGGGGAGGAGCCGATGATGCTGTCGACCGCGATCTTCAGCGGCAACGGGGTGAGCAGCGCGAGCGGACTCGACAGCAGGCTGAGCAGGAAGATGCCCCCGATGTGCGGCCAATAGGGCCGCGCCTGGCGCAGGAGCCGCCGGTACAGAGTGAAATCGGTGTGTCTCGCCGCGGCCATCAAGCTGCTCCTAGCCCGATTGCTCATGCGTGTGCAAGACGGCAACCGTGTGGCTGGCGCGCTGCTGGATCGTGCGCATGACAGCGGCCGTGGCGGAGGCGCACTCCTGGAATAGACGCAGGGCAAGCATGATAGCCATGAGGCTAAGCGCTGCGGAGGCAGCCCAGGCCTGGTCAAGCGCTGCGCCGGCAGCCAGGACGGCACACAGCAACGTCAATACGATCCCGGCTGAGGAGCACCTGGGCCATGTGCGGAATCGTACGAGCTGCCGGCCCAGGCCATGTTCTTCGACCGCTATGAGGATGCGAACGGCGCCCAGCATTCCCCCCGGCACCTCCAGGTCCCAGCGGTCGGTGTCGCCCCCATGGAGCACGACGGCGCCATCTGCCCGGAGGGCCGCTTCGCTGGCGCGGAGCCGCTCATCGGGAGCCCGCCAGTGCTCGCTCCAGATCGCGGATGTCCGCGGCCGGGGCAGGGTGAGATCGGGCACCCACCGTTGGCGCCACGGCGTGAGACCATGTTGCACACGGCCACGCAGACGTGCCAACGGCTGGAGCAGGTGTAGGAACGCCGTCAGCGTGCGTAACTTCAGTCGGGCGACACGCGATCGGGGTGCGTTTGCGAAGGACGCCCGCGCCGCGCCCAGACCAGCCTGGGTGAGAGATATCCCGACGGCGAGGATAAGCAGTGGCAGCGCAAGGATCAGCGGTGCCCAGAGGGTGCTCAGCGCAGTAAGCACGGCAAGCGCACAGCAGATCAGGTACCATTCGGGCATCAGCGGTAGCGATCCGATCCCGTCCGACGCAGGTTGGTAGAGGGACTGAAATGGCGCGCTACCCCAGACGCCGTAGTAGATTCGGCTCGGCCGGCCAAGGATGGGCGCGAGACCCTTGCCATAGACTCGCCCAGCCCAGGAGAGATGGCCGGTTCGGTTGTACTTCTCGGGCCACTTCCGCTCCAGCAGCGCCTCGGCCTTTCCGTAGCCATATTGCTGCTTCCAGTAGGCCCGTATTGAGTTGCGGCGATGATGCCAGACCATCGCCGCAGGGCTGAACCTCAGTGTCCAGCCGCGTTGCTGGAGTCGCCAGCAGACATCGACGTCGTCGCCGGCAACGCGGTACTGCGAATCAAACCCGCCGATCGCCTGGAGGCAAGTCTTTCGAAACGCCATATTGCAGCCTGGTATGTGCTCGGCCTCCAAATCAGAGAGGAGGACATGGACGGGGTTGCCCGGTGCGTTGGCGACGCAATCGGCGATGAACCCGTCGCCGCAGGGCGCAATGTTCGGGCCGCCCACGCCAGCCGCCCCTGTGCTCATAAAAGTGGCGGCGAGGTAGGTTAGCCAGTGCGGGTCAGGGTAGGCGTCGTCATCGAGATAGGCGACGATCTCACCGGTGGCGGCTTCCATACCGGTATTGCGGGCATTGCTCAGGCCGCGTTGTGGCGTACTGATCACGTGGAAGCCGTACTCTTGCGCAATGGCCGCCGTTGCGTCGGTCGATCCATCGTCAACGACGATCGCTTCAAAGTTCGGATACGCTAGTTTCCGCAGACCTTCTAAGCAATCGCGGATGGTGTGCGCCCCGTTGTAGGTGCAAACGACGACGGAAACACGGGGCCAGGGCAGGTCGGGCGGGAAGGGTACTTCAGCGAATGCTTTGCGGACAGCCGCCAGCGCCGGCTTCGGGCGCCGATCGCGGCGCGTGAGGCCAAAATCCCAATCGTCGACGGCAGCGCCACCCCTGTACCACTCGTCGGTCCAAGCGTACGCGAAGGCGCCTGCGCAGCCGGCTGCGAACGCTGTTCGAATCTGCCAATCGAGAGTGTGTGCTTGAGTCTCCTCGCCGTTTCTACGGCTGTCCAGTCCAAGCTCGCTCATGATCAAAGGGCGATCGCCCGCAAGATTTTGAAGGCGCGCGAGGTAAGCCTCCAGACACTCCGGCTCCTCGAGGTAGATATTGAAACAAACGAAGTCGAGGAAAGGGAGCTGCAAATACTCGCTGGAGGGATAGTTCACGTAGGTGACGAGGCCATCAGGATCTTCGGCTTTCGCGGCCCGGTAGAGTCGCTCGAAGTAACGCTCAATGCGGCGACGACCGTGCCAGCGCACGTTGGACGCCGGAATCTCGTTGCCGATCGCGTAGCAGAGAACCGCCGGGTGGCCAGCGCAGCCGCGTACGCCGGCACGGACCAATTCCTCGATGTCCGGAGCCCCTTTCTTGTCGGTAAGGAAGCCGACATATCGTTCCAGAGGCAGGCCCACCATAACATAGAGACCATGCCGCTGCGCAGTGTCCAGGAGCCAGCGCGGCGGGACGGTGTACGTGCGAACCGCGTTCAGGCCGTTGGCCGCCATCTGCGCGAAGTCTTGCTCGACAACCTCCGGATCGGGATACTCGTCGCCATTCTCACCAGGGCGAAAGGTTCCGTACGTGACGCCGCGGATATATAACTTTTCATCGCCCAGGAAGATGAATTTACCGCGCGCGCGCGGCCGGATACTTGCCACAATCGACGCCGACACGGGCGAGGGGCGAACTGGATCATGCCTTAAAACGCCGCTTCCCACACTTCCCATTACGCTCACCTTTCTATGTCCATGGGACAAAACAAATTCAGCCCGATCACGTGCCACAATCAGCGTGTGATAAGGTCAACAGCGACATGGTACCAGTGTTACCGAAAGCTTTAACCGGGGTGGCTGAGATCTGATGAAGAGAGTGGTATAAGTGCAGGCTATCGCACGTTCGATCCGATTCGATCCGAGTTGTCATGCTGAGCGAAGCGAAGCATCTCTCTCATTTGAAGCCGAGATGCTTCGCTTCGCTGGCGCTCCGCTCAGAATGACACAACCCGGAACACATTTACGGTAGCTGATAGTAAGTAATCATAGCAGACCGGTACATTAAGTTCAAGTTAAGAAGTAGTTAAGTTTGATTGAAATGAATTATTTGTTATCTTTACCATAAAGGGTCCTGGGGTCTTTGTACTTGACCGCGGTATTACAATAGAGGCAACGCTCCGTCCTTCCATCAGTTGTATCTCAGTCCTAGTATGCGGATACGACGAACTGGGCCTTTAACACTCAGCGCCAGATGTAGGAAGTCGGCCTCAACTTTGCAACGTGGAAGGACGATGCTATCCGGGCCCACGTTGGGCGACTCCTGGCTTACGCGTTGTCGAAAGGGGCTGGCGATGCCGCTCAACAGGAGTTGATCGCTCGCGCCTTGGCCTATCGCCCACTGCCTGACCAGTTGCGTGGCTCCGCTCCGACGCTAAAGCAGTTGGGCAAAGCCCACAACCCGGCAGGCGGCGGTTGGGCCAGCCCCGGCACCGATTATGGCGCCAAGGTTGCGGCGATCGCCCGGCAGATCGTGGAGACGCGGCCAGGACACAGTTGAGCCGCACGCCGTTGATTGGTTAAGCGCACAATCACCACCTGCCAGATCCACTGGGCTCATGGTCTGCTCGCGTATTCCACAGCCACGCGCCCACCACAATCCCATAGTACCCCAGCAGCAGCCACAGCGGGAACGGCGGCAGCTGCACCGCCGCGTAGGGCATATTCGCGAACAGCCGCGCGCCGGCGGTCAGCCAGGCCAGGAATAGGTAGGCGAGCAGCGCCAGCCCCTGGCCCAGCGGGAGGTAGACCAGGCCGCCGACCAGCGCCAGCGCCCCGAACAGCATCGCGGATGGCACCATCGGCAGCAGCGCTACGTTGGCGATCGGCGCGACGATCGAGAGGTTGCCGAACTGGTAGAGGATCAGCGGCAGCGCCAGGATCTGGGCCGCCAGCGTGGCCGTGAGCGCCTCGCGCGCCCAGTCGAGCCAGCCGGCACGTAGGGGCGTCTTCAGCAGCAGCTTCTCGGTCCCTTTGCCATAGGCGAACAGCGAGGCGGTCGCCAGCGCGCTGAGCTGGAAGCCCAGGTCCCACAGCGTCTGCGGGTCGTAGAGCGTCATCGCCCAGCACGCGGCGAGCAGCGTGGTCCAGGCGTGGGCGCGCCGCTCCATGCGCTGGCCGATGCCTGCGGCTCGGGTAGCTCGCGCAGCAGCACCCGCCGCGCGCAGTCGCGCAGGTCGAGCAGCGCCGCCCAGGCTGCATTGCCGCTGCGCTCCGAGACCAGGCTGGCCGCCTTTGGCTCGATCAGCGCGAAGATGCGCTTGCGCGCCAGGTAGGCGCGGTAGTCGAACTGGCCCGGCCGCTCGGCCTCGCGCGGGGTCGTGAGCGGGCCGCCCAGCCGCAGCCGGTCGCCGTAGCGCCGCTCGGGGTAGGGCGGCAGCTTGGCCAGCACCAGCCCCTCGACCGCGCGCGCCTGGCCGCCGACGTAGACCCGCTCGGCCGCGACAAGTGCCCGCTGGCCGTCCTCGGTACGCCTGGGGTCCTCGACGACCACGCCCTCGATCGTTATGTCACCTCGATCGTTGAGCAGCCAGACGCTGCGCGGAGTCGTCGTGACCTGCGCGAGATCGTAGCGCACGCCGCCGAGCGCTGCACAGCCGAGCGCCAGCGCGGCCAGGCGCAGTCGTGGCGCCCGGCCCGCCAGCGCAGCGGCGAGCGCGCACACCACCGCGGCGGCGGCAAGTGGCGGCGTGGGCAGGTGCAGCAAATCGGCGGCCACAATGCCGAGCAGCCAGGCGATGGCGAGGTAGATCAGAGTCACGGCGTTTTTTGAACCACGGAGGCACGGAGGACACGGAAAACCGACAGAGAGCAGCGCACCGATGTGGTGGCCACTCTACAACACCATTCGCTTGATCCCGTTCTTGAGAACTGGCACGTTGAAGTTGATTAGCAAGCCTACCTTGCAGCCCGTGAGCTTCAGGTAGGTCACCAGCTGAGCTTGATGAACTGGGAGAATCGCCTCTACTGCCTTCAGCTCCACAACAACTTTATCGCCTACAATGTAGTCCAGACGATAGCTGCAATCCAGCGTTGCGCCTTTGTACTCAATAAGCAAAGGCATTTCCCGCTTGAAAGGCAAGCCACGAATCGCGAATTCCTGGGCCAGACACGCCTGATAAGCGGACTCCAGCAGTCCAGGCCCAAGAAATCGGTGAACTTCTATCGCCGCACCAATGATTTGCTCCGTCAGTTTTCGCTCATACAGCAGAGGCATCTCACAATGGCTCCGAACTAACAGGCCGCGCATACTATTCACATACGTACTCTATACCGTATTAGTTAAGAAGAGGTAACGACAATCCATCATTGAGTCTCACTCTTGCCATCTCGGTTGTCTCCGTGCCTCCGTGGTTCAAATATGAAAAGACCGCCTGCCTCGTCGGCAAGCGGTCTTTTTGTGGTGGAGCTGAGGAGGATCGAACTCCTGACCTCAACACTGCCAGTGTTGCGCTCTCCCAGCTGAGCTACAGCCCCGTGTGGCCTGGACGGCCATTTATTGTCGTGGTGGAGGTGAGGAGGCTCGAACTCCTGACCTCGACAGTGCGATTGTCGCGCTCTCCCAGCTGAGCTACACCCCCTCGACAGGGCGACAGTATAGCACGCGCGGCCTGGTCTGTCAAACAGCTTGACAGAGCCACAGGGGTGTGGTACAGAGTACATATTCCTGCTGAGACAAGGTCCGGGAGGAGTCGTCAGTTGTCAGTCGTCAGTTCTGACAACTGATGACCGACGACTGACAACTCTGACCGACTGGAGAAGGAGAAACCCATGCCGCAAGCAGCGATCGGCGTGATTGGCGGCAGCGGTCTGTACGCGATGGAGGGGCTCGAGCAGGTCGAGCGGGTCGAGCTGAGCACGCCGTTCGGCGCGCCGAGCGACGCGTACGTGCTGGGCACGATCGCCGGCCACCGCGTCGCCTTCCTGCCGCGGCACGGCGCCGGCCACCGCCTGACGCCCAGCGAGGTGCCCAGCCGCGCTAACATCCACGGCTTCAAGCAGCTTGGCGTGCGCTACCTGATCTCGGTCAGCGCGGTCGGCAGCCTGCGCGCCGAGTACGCGCCCGGCCACGTCGTCATCCCCGACCAGCTGTTCGACCGCACCAAGGGCATCCGGCCGGCGACCTTCTTCGGCGAGGGGCTGGTGGTCCACGTCGCGTTCGACAGGCCGTTCGACCGCCAGCTCTCCGACCTGCTGGGGCGCGCCGCGCGCGCGGCCGGCGCGACCTGCCACCGCGGCGGGACCTACGTGTGCATGGAGGGGCCGCAGTTCTCGACGCTGGCCGAGAGCGAGGAGAACCGCCGGCGCGGCCACGACCTGATCGGTATGACCGCCCTGCCCGAGGCCAAGCTGGCCCGCGAAGCCGAGATCGCCTACGCCACCCTCGCGCTGGTGACCGACTACGACGCCTGGCACCCCGACCACGACGCCGTCACCGTCGACATGGTCGTGAAGGTGCTGCTCGCCAACGCCGCGCTGGCGCAGGACGTCGTCCGCCGCCTGGCCCCGCTGATCGACGACGGGATGGACTGCCCGGCCCACCACGCTCTCGCGACGGCGATCATCACCGACCGCAAGGTCATCCCCGCCGCGAAGCTGAAGCAGGTTGAGCTGCTGGTCCGCAAGTACTTCTGAAAGTGTTGAGTTTTGAGTTCTGAGTTTTGAGTTAGGCAGACCATCAACTCAGAACTCAGGACTCATAACTCATAACTTAGAACTACCGGCGGCACAGGCCGTCCCAGGCCCACTTGCCGAGCGGCCCGGCGACGACCGCGCTCGTGGCCGGGTTCAGATCGAGGCGCCCTCTCTGGAAGTACTGCACCGTGGTCCGAACGCCGCCGACATCCTCCGTCAGCGCGGGCGAGATCGCGCCGCCGAGCCGCCAGGCGCCGTTGACGCGGTTGTAGAAGGCGAGAAACGGTCCCTCGATCGGCTGGGCGGCGGCCAGCGTCCCCCGCGCGGCCAGGTAGTCGCCGCCGACGTCGTACACCCGGATGGCCTGCACCACCTGCTCGGCCGGCGAGAGGCGCTTGAAGTGCGAGTCGCCGGTCACGCCGGGGACGATCTCCAGCACGGCGTTCTCGAAGTACTGCACCAGCGGCTCGCCGTTCGGCCGCGCGAAGGCCTCGCTGAGCGGCAGGCCGAAGCTCTCGCGGCCGCCGAATAGATCCCATGCCTGGCGGAACAGCCCTTTGACATAGTGGCCGCTGCCCGGCACCAGCAGCGGCGCGTCCGCGGCCGCGGGCAGGTGCGGGTTGGTCGAGGTCAGCGGCGCGTTCGTGACCACCGTGCTGGGCAGCGGCGGGCCGGCGAGCGCGCGAAACTGCTCGGCGGCCGGCTTGAGGCTGCCGTCGGGCCGGTACAGCCCGAAGTGCTCCTCGCGCGAGTCCCAGCGGGCGGTCGGCCCCGAGTCGTAGTCGCGCAGCGTCCAGGCGACGACGCCCGCCGTGCGATCCCGCGCAGCCCCCAGCACGGCGCGATAGAGCTGCACCTGCGTCTCCTCATTATAGTTCGCGACGCACGTCGGCCCGGTCGGCCAGCCGAACTCCTCGACCAGGATCGGCCGGGTGGTCTGCGCGCGCAGCTCGTCGAGATCGCGCGCGACGGATCCCGCGTCGTAGGTGTGGAAGCTCACCACGTCGCTGTAGTCGATCACCCGCCGCCCGTCCGGGCCGGAAATCAGCAGGTTGGAGGCGTGCCCCATCCCGACGGTGACGAGCTGTTTGGGCGCCAGCGCGTGGACGACGTCGGCCATGCGCCCGAGCCAGCTGAGCACCTCGTGCGGGCCGTTGTCGTTCCAGTCCTCGTAGTGGTCGGGCTCGTTGTGCAGATCCCAGGCGAAGATCCGGTTGTCGCCGGCGAATGCCGGGATCAGCTGGCGCAGGTAGGCCAGGTTGCGGCCCTCCTCGGCGCTGCCCGAGCCGGGGAAGTTGTGGTAGAAGTCGAACAGCGTGACGATTAGGCGCAGGTCGAGGCCGCCGGCGATCTGGGCCATCTCGCGCAGCCGCGGGATCAGCTCCGGCGGGATCGTGCCATCCTCATTCTTCCTGCCGGTGTAGTTGTACGGCAGCATGACCCGCACCACGTTGATGCCGAGCTGGTCGCGGGCCTGGCGCAGCTCGCGCTCGACCTGCGGTCCGTCCCACCTACGCCACATATCGCTCCAGGGCCACCACTGCGGGTAGTAGTTCTCTCCCTTGATCGCGACAGGCTGGCCGAGGCGCGTGAGCTGCGACCCGGCAACCTGGATGAAGCCGCCGGCCTGGGGCGGCGCGGCGGGCGGCGCTGCCGCAGCGGCGGGCGCGGCGCCGGATGAGTCGAGCTCGCGCTGCAGCAGGCCGAGCAGCACTTCAAACGGCGTGCCGGCGTTCTCGGGGTGTAGCTCGAAGCGCGCGCGCTCGAACCACTGGGTCAGGTAGGGCTTGCCGTCGGTCGGGTTGGTCTCGACCTGAGCCTCGGAGAGCGGCATGCCGAACAGCGCCAGGCTCTCCTGGAAGCTCGTGCCGGCCTGACCGTCGAACTCCAGGCCGTGGCTCGACCAGTAGGCCCAGAACTGCGGCGCGATCGCGTGGCCGGTCTCGGCGAAGTAGTGCGGCGCCGTGGGGTCGCCCTTCGGAGAAGCGGCCCAGTCGCGCCCCTGGCGGGCCAGCAGGTCGGCGCCGAGGCGGCCGAGCAGCACGTCGTAGGGCGGCTGGTTCTCGGGGTGCAGCTCCAGGCGCGCCCGCTCGAAGCGCTGCGCCGCCAGCTGGCCGGCCTCGGTCTGCTCCTGGCGCTGCGCGGCGATCGGGTAGCCGAACACCGGCAGGCCGCCCTGCTGCTCCCAGAACGACGCGATCCGGCCGTCGACGCAGTCGGTGATCGCGGGGGCGGCATCGGGGAAGCAGCGCGGCGCGGCCCTGGCGGCGGCGGCCGGTAGCGCGGCAAGCGCCAACAGAAGCAGCAAAGCGGCGGCAAGCATACGTTCTGTCATGACAACCTTGATCTAGCCGGGAAACCCAGGCCCACACACGTGTTCGGGGGCCGGGCATGATACCCTACTTTTTGGGAGGAAGCAACCCTTGATCGAGTGCGCTTTACGACAGGCCCAAAACGTGCTATAACATCTGGCACGGCGCCGATCCGTATGGATTAACGACCGCATAAGTCCTGCAATTGGGATTTCAGCGAGGGGCTAGTCATAGCGACTATGCCCCCGATTGGTCTGTGGAAAACCTTGCCCATGGCTTCTGATCTCGATTCGATCCTGTGGCGGCTGGCCGAGCAAGAGCGCGTCGATGCGCTGGCGACTGCGCTGCGCGAGCAGCCGGGCACGCGACTGCACGTCGCCCCGGCGCTGACCGCCGCACGCCCGGCGCTGGTCGCGGCGCTGGCGGGGCTGGCGGAGCGACCGCTGATCTACGTCGTCGGCAGCGGCGAGGCAGCGCTGCGCGCCCGCGAAGATCTATGCCAGTGGCTCGACCCCGAATCCGTGCTGCTGTTCCCCGCCAGCGACGCGCTGCCCTACGAGCCGATGTCGCCGGGCAACGACGTGATCGCTGGGCGGCTGCGGGTACTACGGGCGATAGGCGAGAGGCAAGAGGCAAGAGGAGAATCGTCTGCCTCTCACCTCTCGCCTCTCGCCTCTCGCCTGGTCGTCGTGGCGCCGATCAAAGCCCTGCTCCAGCCCACCCTCACGCCGGCCGAGCACGACGAAGCGACCGTGCGGCTCAGGCGCGGCGACGAGCGCAGCCTCGAC
>WNGB01003354.1_pt1 | contig 25237 bp, 24 predicted proteins | sample 5400681 | NCBI WGS metagenome assembly WNGB01 (sample SAMN13153367, study PRJNA577476) | soil metagenome | isolation source: 115 cm soil or saprolite under grassland replicate 2 | place: USA:California | collected 2016-06-15
CAGCGGGGGCGAATCAACACGAGATGACGGTACCCTTGACGCCAGAACGCTTCCCGTTCCTGGTGCGAAACAAGGCGATTCGGCCGGTGAAGCTGGAGGTCTTCGTGAAAGCGCTGACGCCGTCACCGGCTGCGCGGGCGGCGATCAACGTGGGGCTCGAGGTGACCGGAACAACCCCCTCGGCCCTGACGGTGAGGGAGGACATGGGATTGCTCAGGGCGGAGAAACCGGCGACGGCGCTGGGAGACTGGACGCTCTTCCTCTGGCAGGACGTGAACGGAACCAGGCGCGCGCTTCCCGCCGAAGTCGCCATCGAGCAGGTCTTCCTGATCTGCTACTACGAGGTCGGTTGACCACGGGGCGTCGGCCCGCGCGTGCCGGGCGTCAACCTGATCAGGAGCTTCGCCTACTCCGGGCCGCTCGAGGACGTGAAGCTGAAGCGGCCCTGACCGGCGGCTGCGGACGCGCCGCCCCCTTGGCCGGGATCACGGCCATCGCTTCGATCTCCACCATCAGGTCGGGGTGGGAGAGACGCTTGACGCCGATGAGCGCGCTGGTCGGCAGGTCGCGCCGGAAGTGCTTGAAGCGCTCGTCGGCGACCCGGTGATACTCCTCCACGTCGGTCGCGAACGTCGTGGTCTTCACCACATCGGAGAAGTCCGCGCCGACCGACCGTAACGCCCGGCCGATGTTCTCGCAGACCAGACGGATCTGGGCGCGCATGTCGCCGGGGTGGACGGGCGAGGCGTCGACCTCGCTGCGCGAGGTCATCCCGGCCACGAAGACGAGCGTGCCCCCGGTCACGGTGATGACCTGCGAATGCGTCTTGCGGACCGGCAGATCTCGGGGTTGAACGATCTTCTTTGGCCCTGCCATCGGAGTCTCCTCCTCGTGCATCGTGCGGGTCACGACGCAGACTTCGTCAGCGCGGTGTGCGCACGATATCACGCTGCGGCTCTTGACGCGGCCGCTCGACAGGGCGATTCTCGTGCACGCAGCGCGGTCGGCTCACGCCGCGGGAGGAGCGCATCATGACGACGAATCGCACGACCTACGTGTACGCGGGTCTGGCCGGAGAGACCGCCCCCGGCCGCCCCGTCAAATCCGGTCTCTACCGCATGGCCGTGGGCGATGATCGCTGGGAGCTCGCGACGCGCGGCCTGCCCGAGGCGCCCGCCATCCGGGCCATCGTCCCGCATCCCGAGCACCCCGCGACCGTGTATGCCGGCACGCAGCACGGGCCCTACCGCACCACGGACCACGGGGAGCGCTGGGAGCGGCTCGACATCGCCGATCACGGCTCGCCCGTCTGGTCGCTGGCGTTCGATCCGCGCGACTCCCGGGTGCTCTACGCGGGTTACGAGAACTGCGAGATCTTTCGGAGCGAGGACGGCGGCGAGCACTGGCGGCAGCTCCCGGTGACGGTCCGCTTTCCGGAAGTCACCGTCGGCCCCGGGGCCAACCCGGCCAAGCGTGTCCTGAAATTGGCCGTCAATCCCGCCGACTCCGACGAGATCTACGGCGCGCTCGAGGTCGGCGGGATCATCCGCAGCCTCGATGGGGGCGAGCACTGGGAGAACATGAGCCACGGCCAGTACCTGAACGATGACACCGTGGACATGCACGGGGTGCTGGTCGCGCGCTGGCGTCCGGGGACGGTCTTTGCCATCAGCCGCGCCGGCCTGTTCACCAGCACGGACCAGGGGGAGCACTGGACGAGCGCGCGGCTCGAGGCGCTCAACACCAAGGGCCAGACCTACTGCCGCGACATCCGCGAGGTCCCGGGGGATCCGAAGACCATCTGGGTCGCCGCGGGCGCGAACTTCCAGAGCGACGTCGGCGCCATGTTCCGCAGCACGGACGGCGGCGCGAGCTGGGCGCGGGTCGACATGGGCGTCAAGCCGGAGACCACCATCTTCGCGATCGCCTTCGACGAGCGGCAGCCCACGCGCATGTACTGCGCGACCACCGTCGGCGAGGTCTTCGCCAGCGCGGACGGCGGCCAGACCTGGGCCGAGCGTCACTTGCCGGAAGGCGCGACGCAGGTCTACGCGATGGGGTGTGCCTGAGGCTGCGCGCGAAGCAACCCCCAGATCTTCTCCGCCGTCAGCGGCATGTCGGCGTGGCGGATCGCGAAGGGCGCCAGCGCGTCCACGAGGGCGCTGACGATCGCCGGCGGCGCCACGCACGCGCCGCCCTCGCCGATGCCCTTCGCTCCGAGAGGATTGAGGGGCGACGGCGTGACGGTGCGATCGAGCACGAGATCGGCGGGCATGTCGTCAGCGCGCGGGATCGCGTACTCCATGAAGGTCCCGGTCAGGAGCTGGCCATCCTCGCCGTAGCGGACGTGCTCGAGGAGCGCCTGCCCGATGCCCTGGGCGAGGCCGCCGACGACCTGTCCCTCGACGAGCAGCGGGTTGATGGCGTTCCCGCAGTCGTCCACCGCGACGATGCGCTCGAGGCGAACCCGGCCGGTGTCCCGGTCCACCGTCACGACGGCGAGGCCGGCGCCGAAGCTCCACGCCGGCTGATCCTGCCGGAAGAACACGGTGGCTTCGAGCCCGGGCGTTTCCTCCGGCGGCAAGCCGACGGGGCGATGCGCGAGCTCGCTGATCCGATCCCATCCGATGATCCGCTCCGGGACGCCGCGCACCCGGAACCCTCCGCTGACCGGCTCGACGTCGTCGGGGCTCGCCTCCAGTAGCCGCGCCGCCAGTCGGCGCCCCTTCTCGCTCACATCGGTGGCGGCCCGCGCGAGCGCGCTGCCACCGAGCCCGGCGCTGCGGCTGCCGAACGTCCCGATCGCCTGCGGCGCGCCCAGGGTGTCGCCGTGGCGCACGATCACGTCCTCGTAGGCGACGCCGAGCTGATCCGCGACGATCTGGGCGAACGTCGTCACGTGCCCTTGCCCGTGCGGGCTCGATCCGGTGATGGCGGTGACCTTGCCGCTGCGCTCGACGCGCACGACGCCGCTCTCCCACCCCAGCACGTTGGTCGACTCGACGTAAGCCGCGACGCCGATCCCCATGAGCTCGCCGCGCTTGCGCGCCTCGGCCTGCTCACGGCGAAGCTTTGGGTAATCGGCGAGCTCCACCACGCGTCCCAGCGCGCGGGAGTAGTTGCCCGAGTCGTACGCGGCGCCGAAGGCCGTGCGGTACGGGAAGGCATCGGCGGGAACGAAGTTCCGCCGGCGGATCTCGACCGGATCGAGCCCCGTGACGCGCGCCGCCTCGTCCAGGACGCGCTCGATCACGTAGACGCCGACCGGGCGGCCGGATCCGCGATAGGGACCGGTGGGCGCGGTGTTCGTGTAGGCGCCCACGTTCAGGATTTCCGCGTTCGCGATCCGGTACGGGCCCAGCACGTGGATCGAGTACGACAGCGGCGGGACCAGCGAGAGCGAGAGCAGGTGGGCGCCCAGATCGAAGATCGTCTTGACCCTGAGCCCGATCAGCTCCCCGTCGGCGGTGACGGCCCCCTCCGCCTCCGACACCGCCGCCCGGGCCTGCAGCGTCGTCAGGAGATCCTCGGCCCGCGTGGACATCCATCGGATGGGCCGGCGCAGCTGATGCGACAGCGTCGCCGCCACCACTTCCTCCCGATAGACCGGGCCCTTCACGCCGAAACCGCCGCCCACGTCCGGCGCGATCACGCGGAGCTTCTGCTCGGGGAAGTCGAGCATCGCCGCGAGGTCGGCCCGGCTCAGGAACGGGTTCTGGGTCGTGGACCAGATGGTGAGGTCGCCGGTCCCGGGCTCGTAGTGCGCCACCACGCCGCGCGGCTCCATCGGCACGCCGGCGATGCGGTTGTGCTCGACGCGCAGGCGCACGACGTGCGCGGCCCGCGCGAAGGCCGCGGCGACGTCGCCGCCCTTCATGGGCACGCTGAACGCCTGATTCGTGCCGAGCTCCGGATGGACCAGCGGCGCGCCGGGCTCGAGCGCGCGCTCCGGGTCCGCCACCGCGGGAAGCGGCTCGTACTCGACCTCGATCAGCTCCAGCGCCTCGTGCGCCTGTGAGGGGCTCTCGGCGACGACCGCCGCCACCGGCACGCCCGTCGAGTCGACGACGTCGCCCACGAGGCATCGATACGGCGCCGGCTTGAGCCCGGGCACGACGGCCATGAACGGCGTCGGGCGCAACGGTGGGAGGTCCAAGGCCGTGACGACCCGGATCACGCCGGGCATCGCCCGCGCCGCGTCCGTCCGCACCGCAATCACGCGCGCGTGGGCGTGGGGGCTCCTGAGGAAGGCCAGCGACGCGAGACCGGGTAGCTTCAGGTCGTCGACATACTGACCCTGGCCGGTGATGAGCTTCGGATCCTCGATCCGCTTGAGCGCGCGTCCGACGTATGGACGTCGATCGGTCTCGGGCATTCCTGGCTCCTTGGCGCGGCGGTCACTCTGCGAGGGCGTATCATAACGTGCACACTTGAATTCGAGGTGGAGGTACCGGATCGTCATGCCGGCCATGGGCGAGGTTCGAGTCAGGGCGAAGCTGACGAACGCAGCGGACGAGGCCCTCGTCCGGCGCGGCATGCTCGAGCCGGAACGGGTCAGAACCGTCGAGGCGGATGCGTTCGTCGATACGGGCGCGACGCGGACGGTGTTACCGGCAGAGATCGCCTCCCGTCTTGGATTGAGTATTACTGCTCATCTGGTCACCCAGTATGCCGACGGTCGGAAGGAAGCGATTGGCCTGACGGAACCGCTGTACGTCGAGCTTGCGGGTCGAAGGACGGTCGATGACGCGCTTGTCGTGGGCAATGAGGTTCTGATCGGCCAGACGGTGCTGGAGAGGCTCGACCTGTCCGTCGACTGCAACGGCCGGCGGGTCCTCCCGAAGCATGGGGATCAGATCGTCAACCGAGTGTGAGCTACCGCAAGAAGTCGGCCTGCCAGCGCTTGTAGTCGTCCTGCTTGAGTGCGATACGTAGCAGCTCTTCCGAGGCCACGCGGTCCTTGAGGCCGGCGGGGGTGCCGCCGTCCCGGAGGTACTTGAGCGTCTCGTACACCGCCTTGGCCGCGGCGTAGAACGGATGGTGTCCCTGGAGCGCGATCCGGACGCCGTGGGCGGCCAGAAAGGCGCGATCAGAGAGCGCCGGCGGAATGCTGCCCAGCAGCAGCGGCAGCGTGGTCGCGCGATGCATGGCCTCGACTTCCTCGCGCGTGCTGGCGCCCGCGAAGAAGATTCCATCGATGCCCGTGTCCTGGTACGCCTTGACCCGCGTCTCGGCCTCGGCGATACCGCCGCGACGCAACGCGCTCGTCCGGCCGAGGATCACCAGGGCGGGATCTTGCCGCGCCGACACGGCCGCCCGCAGCTTGCCCACCATCTCGTCCGTCGAGACGAGGCCCTCGTCGTGGCCGCGGAAGGGCACGGGTAACACGGTGTCCTCGATGGTCAGGGCGGCCACGCCCGACGTCTCCAGCTCCTCGACCGTGCGCCTGACGTTCAGCGCATTGCCGTAGCCGTGATCGGCGTCCACCATGACCGGCAGATCGCTGCCGCGCGCGATGCGCCGGAGCTGCTCGGCGAACTCCGTCAGGGTGAGGACGACGAGGTCCGGCGCCCCCAGGACCGTGGCCGAGCCGATCGAGCCCGAGAACATCCCGATCTCGAAGCCCAGCGACTCGGCCATGCGCGCCGACATGGCGTCGAACACGGACGCCGGATGAACGCAGACGTTGCCGTCCAGGACCTGGCGATAGCGTCGCCGGCGTTCAGCGAGCAGCATGGTGCGCTTCGCGCTGGACGTCGAGATCGACGAGATCGAGGGGCGAGGCCGTCGCCTCCAGCATGCCCCAGCTCTTCAGCCAGTCGAACGTGCGCTGCATCTCGTCGAGGGGGATCGGCGCGGGGTCGCACACCACGAGGCGACTCTCGCGGAGGTCGTCGACGGTGAGGGCGGCGATCTCGGGATCGTCGGCGCCATGGTAGTCGATGAAGTAGCGGAGATAGGCGCGCTTGTCGGCGTCGATACGGCGCACGGCCTCGCGCACGGCGCGGTTGAACGCGGCATACGTCTGGGCGTCGACGCGCTCGGAGCCGACCTCCGTGCCGTGGAAGAACCCCGCACAGATCGTCCGGCAGCCTTTCTTCTCGGCCAGCGTGATGTAGGGCTCGGTCAGGGTCGTCGCCTCGACCTCGCCCTTCAGGAGCGACGCCAGGCGAGGGCGCGAGCCGTTCGAGGCGTGGCACACCTTGATGGCATCGCGGGGCAGGAATCCCTCGAGCAGCTGCAATGCGAGGTAATGCGTCCCGAAATAGAACGGCACGCCCACCGTGCGGTGCGCGAGCTGCTGCGGCGTGTAGACGGGCGAGCTCGGCGGGACGACGATCGCGCCGTAGGCGATGATCGCGCGCCGACCGAGCTGGCGGCTCTTGACGCCGGTCTCCTGCACGCGACAATAGTTTCCCCACTCGCACGCGTTGTACATGTCGGCCTTGCCCTGTTCGAAGAGACGCCCGTGACTGGTGAACGGGTCGAGGCCTCGGGGGGTGTTGACGTCGACCGCCGTCTTCTTCTTCGGGGCGCCCGCGTCGCGGTCGACCCATTCGACGCGGAGCCCTTCCTTCTCGAAGAGCCCCTCGTCGTGGGCCACCAGCTCGGGCAGCCCCTGGAACGGCGCGGTCGATTCGAGCGTCAGGGTTTTCATGACCGTCCTCCCATGGTGCTACGGCGATTTCCTGGGCGCCGGGACCGGGATGCCGGGAATCTTCACGTTGACGGAGCCCAGGTGGTTGCGGCTCGTGAAATACAGCGTCTTCCAGTCATCGCCGCCGAACGCGATGTTGGTGGTCGCGGGCGCGCCATGGACGATGCGACCGAGCTTCTTGCCCTGCCGATCCATGATCCAGATGCCACCCGGTCCGCCACAGTAGACGTTGCCTTCCACGTCCACCTTCATCCCGTCGGGCACGCCGGGCTCGTCCCTCCCGAGGTCGACGAAGATCCGGTCGGTCTGCTTGGCCAGCATGCCGTTCGGGAGGAGATCGAAGGCCCGGATGTGCTTGCGCCGGGTGTCGTTGATGTAGAGCACCGTCTCGTCCGGGGAGAAGGCCAGCCCGTTCGGCAACACGAAGTCCCCGACGAGGAGGCTCATCGTGCCGAGATCCGGAGTGACGCGATAGACACCGGCAACGGTCAGGTCCCACTGCTCCGGCGCCCGGGGGCTCGTCCAGGGATCGGTGAAGTAGATGCAGCCGTCGGACTTCACGACCACGTCATTGGGACGGTTGAGCTGCCGGCCCTGGAAGCTGTTCGCGATCACGGTGAGGCTGCCGTCGAGCTCTTGCCGCGTGACCCGCCGGCTGTCGTGCTCGCACGCGATCAGCCGGCCCTGCAGATCCCGCGTCAGCCCATTGGCGCGGTTCGTCGGCTCCTGAAAGACGGTCACGCCCTGGCCGGGCACGTACTTCATGCGCCTGTTGTTGTGAATGTCGCTGAACAGGAGATAGCGGCCTTCCTTCCACCACAGCGGGCCTTCGGCGGGCCCGAGCGGCCCGCCGAATCCCTCGGCCAGATGCCGGATCGGCTGCGAGGCGTCGAGCATCTTCTCCAGCTCCGGAGCGAGCGCCTCGATCTGCGTACCCATCTCAGTGGGACGCGGCGGCCGGCGCCTCGGCGAAGATCTGACCGATCGCGTCGCGGATCTTGTGGATCTCCCGGAGGGCGGGCAGGAAGTCCACGGCCCCCGGCTCCTTGCGGTCGTAGAGCTTCTTGCCGTCCACGTACACCTCGAACCGGCCCTTCTCGGCCGGGGTCAGCGTGATCGCGGTCTCACGATAGTTCACGGAGCCCAGCTCGGCCGCCACACTGACGGCTACGGGGAAGTACCCTCAGTGGACGCAGTAGACGATCTCGACGTTGACTCGTGCGTCGGCCATGTGCTCTATCCTCCTCGTTGTCGCCCTCAGTGCGCGAGCGGATCCGGTCGCAGCTGGAAGTGCACGGCGATCGGCTTCTTGCCCTTGCCGCCTTCCATCAGCCACGGCGCCCGGTCGCCGCTGGCCGTCCAGAGTCCGCGGCCCTTCCAGCCCGCCTTCGGATCGTCGATCCGCCCGTCGAAGCCCTTGGCGTAGAAGCCGAGCGGGTAGGGGACGCGCAGGAGGATCATCTTGCCGTCCTTCAGCGCGACGAGGCCGTCGTTCAGGTTGGCCGTCGACATCGGCACGTCCTCGCCGAGGCCGAGCGTGTTGTGCTGGTCGACCCAGCTGTAGTAGCTCGACTCCGCGCTGTTCTCGCCGATGCCCTGAAAGCCGGGGCCGGGGTACTGGTAGAAGGCCCAGCCCTCGGGGCAGTGATCGCCGGTGGCTTTCGGCCCGTTGAGCGGGCCCTTGCATTTGCGGCGGTCGAAGCTGCCGATGTGTCCGCTGCCCATCGACGCCCACACCACGCCCTGCTTGTCGATGTCGGCGCCGCGGATGCCGAAGTAGGGCTTCGGCACGAAGTAGATCTCGGTGAGCGCGGTGGCCGGCGGGTTCGGGCCTGGGGCGATCCGGGCGATCGCGGCGCGACCGCCGAACACGGCGATGGAGCCCCAGATCGAGCCGTCGACGGGGCTCGGCATCACGGCGTAGAAGCCGCCCGCGACGCGCTTGTCCTTGGTCGGATCGACGGGCTGGTCGAGCTCGACGTACTCGTCGCGCTTGCCGTTGCCGTTGGTGTCGAGCACGAACGCGGTCCACCCCTGCGACTTCGCCGCGTCGCCGGTCTCGTCGAACAGCTTCGTGTTGACCCAGCCGACGACCGGGCCGCCGCCGCTGGTCCACACGGTCTCGTTGCCGTCGTAGGCGAACTGCAGATGGTGGGTCTGGAAGCACGTGTCGACGAACGTGTACTTCATCGTCTTCGGATCGAGGAACGTGAGCGCGCGGTTCGTGCGCTCCAGCGGGAAGAGCTTGGCCGACGGATGGTCCGAGCCCTTCTTGCAGAAGTCGGGGTTGTTGGGGCCGCGCACCGTCGCCGCAAACCACACCCGACCCTTCCGGTCGAACATGCCGTTGTGGTTGTTGGCCTTGGTGTCCCAGATCTTCTCCTCACCCCAGTAGGGCGACGGCGCCACCGGCTTGTCGGCGGCGGCGTGTCCCGGGCCGAGCGCCTCGGGCGTCTCGGGGTCGCGCACGGGCAGCGTGAACGTCGTGACCGTGTGCGTCTTGGGGTCGAGGATCGGCATCACATCGGTCGCGTACTCGGGCGAGCCGTAGAGCTTGCCGTAGGCGTTGACGGTCGGATAGCGCCGATCCGAGGCGATGAGGTCGTGGAGATACTTCTTCGGATCGCCCCACTCCCACGTCGTGACCACGATGTTGCGCTCCACGCCCTGGGGACGCGTGGGCTTGGCGTGAGGCAGCTCGCCCTTGGCGACGCGGTCGGTCCAGTCGGCGAAGTACTTGAACGGCGCGCTGCCGAGGACCTGGGCGAGGGGAGTGATCATCAGCTGACCGGCCTGTCCGGATTGCACGCGGCGGACCCACGCCGCCTCCGACGAGCTGAACTCGCCGAGCGACTTCGGGATCGTCCGGGTGGCCTGCTGCCCGAGCTGATGGCAGCCGACGCAGGAGCGGTTCTTCACCACGGTGAGCCAGTCGCTCTGCGTGATCTTCTCGGGGATGTTGCTCTTGCCGCCGAACTGGCCCTCGTCCGGGATCTTCAGCATCGAGTACCAGTAGATCGCCGGGTAGTACTGCGCCGCCGCGGCCGCGCTCGGGGCGACGACGGCGCGCAGGTTCAGCATCTTGCCGGGCTCGCCGTCGACCTTGGGCGAATCGACGAGACCGTAGCCGCGGACCCAGACCTTGTACTTCGCTTTCGGCAGGTCGGGCACCACGTAGCGGCCCTGGTCGTCGGTGACCACGATCCTGGCGAACTTGGTGGGCAGGTCGGTCGTCTCCGCGATGACCCACACGCCAGCCTCGGGCCCGCTCGGACCCGTGACCACGCCGCCGATGTCGTCGCCGTCGATCTGGACCGCGCCGCCGGGGCTTTGCTGGGCGCCGAGCTCGACGGCGGAGCCGGCCCAGACCATGGCGATCACGACGGCCGCGATGCCCAGGAACAGCGCTCTGTTCGTCCTCATGGCGTCACCCCTATCTCGGTCATTGAAGGGCTCGGCTCGGCCGGCGGCGGCCGGCCTCACCTCACACGGCCACGCTCATTGAAGGGCTCGGCGACAGGATCATACCGCGGCGCGGGCCGCGGCCAGGGTCGAAGCGCGCTCGTCGAGGGCGGGCGTCCCGAGTCGCGCGGACCAGGCCGCGAAGTCGGTGCGCGGGCCTCGCCAGCGCAGCGTGTCCACGTCGGCGCCGATCGGCGCGTCCGCGCGCAGCGTGGCCAGCTCCCGGAACAGCAGCGCCTGCTCGTGTTGCTCCGCCAGCGTCGTGGCCAGCCGCATCGCGCCGCGCACGGCCACGTCCCACTCCATGGCCAGCTTCGGGATCCGCTCGAGACGGTGATAGCGCGCGAGCACCGTCGCCGCCGATCGGGTGCCCCAGCCCGGCAGACCGGGGTACCCGTCCGCGCTGTCCCCCACGAGCGCGAGCCAATCGGGGATCGATGCGGGCGGCACACCGAATTTCTGCATCACGCCGGACTCGTCGCGCAGCTCGCGCGTGCGCCGATCGAGCTGGACGATCCGATCACCCCGCACGCACTGCGCCAGATCCTTGTCCGGCGTGCACACGATGACCTGGTCGACGCGCGCATCGGCGGCGGCCAGGACGGCCGCCGCCGCCAGCGCGTCGTCGGCCTCGAGCTCGACCATGGGCCAGACGACCACGCCGAGCGCGCTCAGCGCTTCTTCCAGCGGCTGGAACTGCGCGTAGAGCAGCGGGTCCATGCCGTCGCCCGTCTTGTAGCCCGGCCACAGCGCGTTGCGGAACGACTCGATGACGTGGTCGGTGGCGACTCCCAGATGCGTGGCGCCGCCTTCGAGCATTCCGAGAATCGAGCCGATCACGCCGCGGACCGCCCGCAGCTCCTCGGGAGCGCTGCGGTCGAAGGCCGCCGCCGGCGACAGGAAGTAGCGGAACAGCTCGAATGTCCCGTCGACCAGGTGGACTCGCACCTCAGCCACGCGTGACGTGAGCGGCCACGCACAGCCAGCGTCCCTGCCGGCACGCCCAGATGTCGGTATAGCGGCCCGCTCCCGCCTGCCCGTCGGGCTTCTTGTACGTGGTCCGGGCATGGATGATCGCGACCTCGCCGAGCATCCTGATGCGCACGTCCTCGGCCTCGAGGTTCGGGACCGCCCCCTGACGCGCGATCTGGGCCAGGAATCCGGCGCGGTCGACGAGCGAGCCATCGGGATTGGTGTTCAGGAACTCCTCGGCCAGGTTCTCGCCGAACCAGCGGACGTCCGACGTCCTCACCGACCGGATGTAGTTCCGGTTGAGCTCCTGCAGGGTGTCGAGATCGGTGGTCTCGGCGCGGGCCGGTTCGCGGGCGGCCGCGGCCAGGGCGCGCAGGCGCTCGCCGTCGACGCCCATGATGCGCGTCTCGGCGGCGACCGCACCCAGACGGCGGTAGAACGCGAGGGCGCCCGCGTTCGACGTGTGGACGCCCCATTCCAGCATCGCGCCGCCGGCGCGCACCGTCTCGTCCGCGACAGCCGCCATGAGGGCGTAGCCCACCCCGCGCCCGCGCGCCGCCGCTGTCACGAAGATGTCGTGAAGCCACATGGCCCGGGCCGCGACGTCCGTGTTGTAGCCGAGGGCGAAGAAGGCGTAGCCCGCCACCGCGCCGTCAACCTCGGCGACCAGCGCGGTGAATGCGGCCTCGGGGCCGAAGGCGCTGGCACGCACACGCTCGGGCGTGAAGGGTCGGCCATGGACCCCGACGTGGTCGTTGAGATCGTTGGCCATCTCCGCCAGGATCGCGGCCTCGGCGGGGAGCGCGCGGCGCACCCGGACGGGGCTCATGAGCTCGCGGCGCTCGGGAGCCGGCCGTGCGCCGTCTCGGACTGGGATGGCAGCAGCGAGAAGTGGCTGTGCACCGCCAGCCACTTCCCTCCGCGCCGCTCCAGCACGAAGGTGCCGCGGCCGGGGCGCGTGAAGGGACGGCCGTCCGGGCCCGTGACCTCGGTCAGCCAGCCTCCGGCGATCCACGCGCTGTCGCCCGAGACGTGAACACGCGTGTCGGGCTCGAAGCGGAAATTCCGGATGCGCGGCCAGACGTTCTCCCATTGCTCGCGAACGATGTTGTCGAGGCCGGTCACGGCGCGCGCCCAGGTGCCGAAGGCCATCGCGTCGCCGGCGAACATCGTCCGGCCGCCGGCGAAGTCGCGGGCGCGCACGGTCGCCTCGAATGTCTGCAGCCACTGCTCGGGGGTCGCGGCGGGGGCGGTCATGGCGGCATTATGAGGCGGCGCCGAAACCTGTCAATCCATGGCATGCTGCTGTCCATGCCCTCGTCGAGACGACCCCTGCGAGTGCTTCACACGGCCGACGTGCACCTCGACAGCGACGGCTACGGAAGCCCCGCGGAGCAAGCCGCGCACCGCGAGCGCGGTCGGCAGACCTTTCAGCGCATCGTCGACCGGGCCCTGACCGATCGGGTCGATCTGCTGCTGATCGCCGGCGACCTCTTCGATCACAACCGGGTGCCCGACGAGACGGTGGCCTTCGTTCGGGCCGAGCTCGATCGGCTTCGCCAGCCGGTCCTCATCCTGCCCGGGAACCACGACTGCCTGCGCCCGGACGGCATCTATGACCGCCACGACTTCAGGGCGAAGGGCCGCCATGTCCACGTGATCCGCCGGCGCGAGGGGGAGACCATCGAGTTTCCCGAGCTCGACGTGCTCGTGTGGGGACGGGCCATGGCGGAGCACGAGCCGACGTTCTCGCCTCTCGCTCACATTCCCGGGCGCGACGACCGGCGGTGGTGCCTCGCCATGGGACACGGCTTCTTCTTCGACGAGCGGCAACGGCCGGACCGCTCGTCACCGATCTTCGCAGACGAGATTCGCGACAGCGGCTGGGACTACCTCGCCCTCGGGCATCACCACGTCCAGACCGACGTCAGCCAGGGCAGCGTGGCCGCCCACTATGCCGGGGCGCCGGACAGCACCGTCCTGCGCATCGATCTCTCGCTGGACGCCGGGATCCGCGTGCAAGCGCGTGGCCTGTGACATCGGGCCACCGGTGATAAGCTACCGTCCATGACGTTCGACTACGGCAAGCACTTCGGCGAGATGAAGGTGCTGCACGATCTCATGACCACACCGGACGAGCGCCGATGGCGCCTGTCCGCTCCCGAGCGCGAGCCGGAGCCGCACGCCGTCGTCCTCTATCTCGGCTGCAACGTGCTGCGGACCTCCCACATGGTCCGCACCGTCACCGCGCTCTTCGACCGGCTGGGTGTCGACTACGTGGCCGTGGGCGGGGTCACCTACTGCTGCGGCATCGTCCATCACCGGAACGGTGACACCACGGCCGGTGAGAGCATGAGCCATCACACGGTCGAGCTCTTCAAGCGCTTCCGGCCAGACGAGGTCGTCATGTGGTGCCCGTCCTGCATCCACTTCTACGACGACGTCCTCGAGCAGCGCTTGCCGTTCCGCGTACGCCACGTGACCGAGTTCCTCGTCGATCAGCTGCCGCGGCTCGACTTCACTCGTCGCGTCGACGCCCGGGTGGCGCTCCACCGCCACGCGGTCGGCGAGGCACGCCGGCGCGAGGGCGCGGCGTGTCGGCGCCTGCTGGAAGCGTTGCCGGGCGTCGAGTACGTCGACATCGAGCCGACACTCGACTTCGACCGCTCGTGCGGGCCCGGCGTGCCGCAGAAGCTCGGCCCCGAGCGCTGGGACGCGCTCGTGCGGGACGAGCTCGCGCGGGCGGCCGCGGGCGGCGCCACCACGATGGCGACGATCTACCACGGCTGCCAGCGCATGACGTGCCACTTCGAGGAAGAGCAGCCGCTCGCCATCGAGCACTACCTGTCCGTCTTCGCGCGCGGGCTCGGCATCGAGTTCGAGGACACGTACAAGAAGTACCGGCTCTGGAAGGACCCGGAGCGCGTGCTGGCCGAGATGACTCCGTGCCAGCAGGCGAGCGGGGTCGATCCCGCCCGCGCCCGCGAAGTGGTCGCGCGCATCTTCCCGGCCTGAACGGGGCCACGACGACGGGCCGTCCGCCGGCCGCGCCCGCGATTGCCGTCATCGATCTCGCGCCGTACCGGGCCGGCGACCCCGCCGGCACGAAGCGAATCGTCGAGGCCGTCGGTGAGGCGTGCGAGCGGATCGGCTTTCTCGTGATCACGGGCCACGGCGTCCCCGACGCGCTCGTGCGCCGCGTCTTCGACGTGTCGCTGGAATTCTTCGACCTGCCGCTCGCCGAGAAGCTCGCCACGCGCTCCGACGATCCGGGAATCCCCCGCGGCTACAGCGCGCTCGCCAGCAAGAGCCTCGGGCGCACGTACGGGCTCGACACGCCGTCCGATCTGCGCGAGCAGTTCTTCGTCGGCCCGCTCGCGGACTGGGCCGCGCACTTCCGGCGTTTCCCGGGCGCGGCCAAGGTCTACGCGCCCAACGTCTGGCCGGCGCGGCCCGCGGGGTTCCGCGAGGTCTTCACCGAGTTCTACCGGGCCCAGGAGCGTCTCGCCCGCGAGCTCATGCGGATCTTCGCCCTGGCGCTCGCACTACCCGAGGCCTGGTTCGATGGCGCGATCGACCGCCACTTCAGCACCTGCCCGAGCAATCTCTACCCGGAGCCGGCCGGCGAGCCGCTGCCGGGTCAGCTCCGCGCCGGTCCGCACACGGATTTCGGGAGCCTCACCATCCTCGCGGTCAACGACGCTCCCGGCGGGCTTCAAGTCGAGTTGCCCGGCGGCGCGTGGCTGGACGTGAGCCCGGCCCCTGGCCAGTTCGTCGTCAACCTCGGCGACATGATGGGGCGCTGGACCAACGATCGATGGCAGTCCACCGTCCATCGCGTCGTCAACCCGCCGCGCGAGCAGACGACGAGTAGCCGGCGGCAAACCGTGGGGTTCTTCCTCCACCCCAACTACGACGCTCGCGTTACGTGCTTGCCGACCTGCACCGACGCGGAGCACCCGCCGCGCTACGCGCCGATCCTCGCTGGCGAGCACATGCTGGCCAAGCTCGAGCGCCGCGAGACGCGCACCTGATCATGGACTACCTGGATCGGCTCGCCGCGTGGGCCGTCACCACGCCGATCGACGCGCTGCCGACGGCGGTGCGCGAGCGCGCCTGTCTGGTGATCGCGGATAGCCTCGGCGTGACCGCTCACGGGATGCAGACGCCGGAGATGCGGGAATTCGTCGCGCGGCACCTTGCGGACGGCCGTCCCGGTCGGGCGTCGGTGATCGGCGGCGGCCGGCGGACCGAGCCCGCGAGCGCGGCGCTCCTCAACGGCACGGCCGGCACCTGGATCGACATGAACGAGGGCAACCTCTACGCGAACGGCCATCCCGGCATCCAGGTCGTCCCGCTCGCGTGGGCCCTCGCCGAGCAGGACGCGAGACCGGGACGCGACCTGCTCGCCGCCTTCGTCGTCGGCTACGAGGTGAGCGCGCGGATCAAGCGAGCGTCCGCCACGCGCCTGGCCGTGCATCCGCACGGGACGTTCGGCACCATCGGCGCGGCGGTGGCGCTGGCCCGTCTGCTCGGCTACGACACCGCCGCCGCGCGCGAGATCATCAACGTGAGCGCCACCCTCGGCGTGGCCGCCAGCCGCCGCGCGCTCACCACCGGCGCCACGGTGCGCAACGTCTACACCGGCCTCAGCGGCTCGATGGGATGGCTGGCGCACACGCTGGTGCAGAGCGGATTCACCGGAGAGCCCGACGGGGTCGGGTCGGTGTACGGCGCGATCTACGCCGATCGTCTCGACCGCGAGGCGGTGGTGAAGGGACTCGGCGAGGAGTTCCTGCTGCCGCGGGGGTTCATCAAGGTCCACGCCTGCGGGCGCTACATCCACGGCGCGCTCGACTGCGTCGAGACCCTGATGGCGCGGCGCCCGCTCGCCGCAGACTCCATCCAGGCCATCCGTGTCCGGACCTACGCGATGGCCGCGAGCCTCGGCCACACCGACGTCCGCTCGGAGTTCGGCGCCCGCTTCTCGCTGCCCTTCGCCGTCGCGTCGCTCATCTGTCACGGGCACTCGGGGCTGGACAACTACGACGCGGCCGCCGTGGCCGACCCGAAGATCCAGGCGCTGGCGCGTCGCGTGGGGGTCGTGGAGGACGCCGACTTCACCCGCGCCTTCCCCGCGCGACAGCCCACCGAGGTGACCGTGACGCTCGCCGACGGCACGGAGATCTCGGAGCGCGCCGATCACCATCGGGGCGAGGCCGAGAACCCGCACCCGGCCGACGCCGTGCGGCGAAAGTTCCTCGACCTGGCCTCGCCGGTGTGGGGCCGCGAGCGGGCCGGGGCGCTCTACGATCGTGTGCTCGACCTCGAGCACGCGCCGGACGTGGCCGCGCTGGTGGACGGATGACGCGGACCGCGGACGTCGTGATCGTCGGCGCCGGCATCATGGGCGCGAGCACCGCGTATCACCTGGCGCGCCTGGGCGCGGGGCGGGTGATCGTCCTCGAGCGCGACACCGTGTGCTCCGGCTCGACCGCGCTCGCCAGCGGCGGCATCCGCCACCAGTACGCGAACCGGCTCGGCATCGAGCTGACGACGCACAGCATCGTGACCTACGAGCGGTTCCAGGAAGAGTTCGGTGTCGATCCGCAGTTCCGGCAGCACGGCTACCTCATCCTGATCGCCACGGAGGAGGATCTGGCCACGGCACGGCGCAGCGTGGCGCTCCAGCGGAGCCTCGGCGTCGCCGTCGAGCTGCTCGACCCGGCGGCGATTCGCGCGCTCTGCCCCTATCTCAACAGCGACGACCTGCTCGGGGCGACCTTCACCCCGCGCGACGGCTACGCCGACCCGTATCTGTGCGCGACCGCGATCGCGGCCCGGGCGCGCGATCTCGGCGTGACGATCGAGCAGCGGCACGAGGTGCGCGGGTTCATCCGCCACGGCGATCGCGTGAGCGGCGTCGTCACGGCGGCGGGGGCGTTCGAGGCACCGGCGGTGGTCATCGCCACCGGCGCGTGGTCGGGCGTCGTGGGCCGGCTCGCCGGTGTCGAGATCCCCGTCCGGCCGCACCGGCGTCACAAGTTCATGACCGCGCCATTCCCCGCCGACCGGATCCCGGCGGCCACGCCGTTCGTCATCGATCCGCACCGGAACTTTTCCCTGCGGCGCGAGGGCCCCGGCTTGCTGCTCGGTCACGGGCGTCGCGACGAGCCGGACACCTTCAGCACCGAGATCGATCGCAGCCTCGAGCCGGCGGTCGTCGAGCGCGCGATCCACCGCGCGCCGGTGCTGGCGGACGCCGAGCTGATGCGCGCGTGGGCCGGCCTCTACGAGATGACGCCCGACCAGACCGGGATCGTCAGCGCCGTCCCCGGCGTCGCGGGACTGCACGTCATCGCCGGCTTCAGCGGCCACGGCTTCATGCACGGCCCCATCGCCGGCCAGCTCATGGCCGAGATGCTCGTGCACGGCCGCGCCGTGACCATGGACGCGACCGCCCTCGACCTCGCGCGGTTCGCGCGCGGCGAGGCCCAGGTCGAGCCGCTGACCTTCGTCTGAAGATTACTCGCGACGGGCTGCCGACCAGTCGTCGACGCGGAGGCCTTCGATTCTTCCGAAGTGAAACTGAATCCCCGCGGCTAACGGCCGCCAGCATTTCTGAACGGGTCCCGGCGGCGGCTCCGACGCGCGCGGCGGACGCCTCGTTCCAACACCTTCGCCGCCGCCGCGAGATCCTTGCGGTCCCTCGTCGAGAGATGGCTTCCCTCGAGAAAGCCTGGCGGCCACGCACCGCGGTTGTGATGGACGAGGCGCTCGCAAGCCTCGATGACTAGCCGATTACGGCTGGCATTCGTGCGAGACGCAAGGGCGTCGAGCGCGCGCAAGAGCTTGGGCGGTAGATGCACCGTGGTCGTCGGCACGAGGCGTCTCCTCTGTGCTGAACAGGATGCTCGCCGAGGCGACGAGCTCTCAGTAGAGGTGGCAGGCGACCTCGCCGTTGCCGTCGCGAGGCTGGAGCGCCGGCTCGACCTCGGAGCAGATCGGCATCGCCGACGGGCATCGCGGATGGAAGCGACATCCGGACGGCAGGCTCAGCGCGCTCGGGACCTCACCGGCGACCGTCCGCTCGTGCGGCGGATCGTCGGGATGGGACGGCAGCGCGGCGGCGAAGAGGGCCTTCGTGTACGGGTGCATGGGACGGGCGCAGAGCGCGTCGCTGTCCGCGGACTCGACGATCTTGCCGAGATACATGACCGCGATGCGGTGGCTGATGTGGGCTACGGTGGCGAGGTCGTGGCCGATGAAGAGATAGCTCACGCCGAGCGTCCGCTGCAGGTGCTCGAGCTGGTTGATGATCTGGGCGCGCACGGACACGTCGAGCGCGGAGACCGGCTCGTCCAGCACGATGAGACGCGTGTCGGTGGCCAGGGCGCGGGCGATGGCGACGCGCTGGCGCTGGCCGCCGCTGAACTCGTGGGGGAAGAGCGGAGCGACGTCGGGCGGCAGACCGACCAGCTCCAGGACCTCGGCCACCCGGTCGCGAATCGCCGCGCGCGAGAGCGCGGTGTGGATCTCCAGCGGTTCGGCGATGATGTCCTCCACGCGCATGCGCGGACTCAGCGAGCTGAACGGATCCTGGAACACCACCTGCACGGCGCGGCGGTAGTCCATGAGCGCCGAGCCCTTGAGTTCGGCGATGTCACGGCCCTCGAAGGCGATCATCCCGGCGGTCGGCCGCTCCTGGAGCAGGATGAGCTTGGCGGTGGTCGTCTTGCCGCACCCGGATTCACCGATGAGCCCGAGCGTCTCGCCGGCGTGGATGGCGAAGTGCACTCCGTCCACGGCCTTCACCATCCCCGTCCCGCCGAACAGGCCCTGCCGCGCGGGAAAGTGCTTCGTCAGCCCCCGGACTTCAAGAACGGGCGACGACATCTTCCAGGAGCCAGCACCGGGCGACGCTTCCGCCGAGATGGAAATCCCCCGGCTCCTCCGTCATGCAGCGGGGCATCGCCTCGGGGCAGCGCGGATGGAACGAGCATCCCGGCGGCAGGGTGGCCAGGTTGGGCGGCTGGCCCGGGATCGAATACAGCGGCTCCCTGCTCCCGAGCTTCGGCACCGAGCCGAGCAAGGCGCGCGTGTACGGGTGCCGGGGACGGTCGAACAGCTCCCGCACCGGCGCCTGCTCGATGATCTTGCCGGCGTACATCACGGCGACCCGGTCGCACATCTTCGCGACGATTCCCAGGTTGTGGGTCACGAAGATCAGGGCGACGCCCGTCTCGCGCTGGATGTCCTTGAGGAGGTCCAGGTACTGGGCCTGGATGGTGACGTCGAGGTTCGTCGTGGGCTCGTCGGCGATGACGACCCTCGGCCCGCCGGCCAGCGCGATGGCCCCCACGATGCGCTGCCGCATGCCCCCGCTCATCTGGTGGGGATAATCGCGCATCCGCCACTCGGGCGAGGGGATGCGGACCGCCCGGAGGAGATGCTGCACGCGCTGCCGCAGCGCGCGCCCGCGCAGCTGCTGGTGGAAGAACGCGGGCTCGGCGACCTGCCGGAAGATCGTGAACAGCGGGTTCAGCGACGCCATCGGGTCCTGGAGGATGACGGCGATCCGTCGGCCGCGGATCCGCCGCAGCTCGCGCTGGCTCTTGCGCGTCAGCTCCTCGCCCTCGAAGACGACGCTGCCGCCCACGATGCGCGCGGCTCGCGGCAAGAGGCCGACGATCGACAGACACGTCGTGGTCTTGCCGCTGCCGGACTCGCCGACGAGCCCGAGGGTCTCGCCCTCGTCCAGCGTGAAGCTCACGCGGTCGACCGCCTTGACGACCCGCGTGCCGCCGAAGCTGAAGAAGTGGGTCTGCAGGTCGGAGACGGCGAGGATCGGGTTCAGAGATTTCTCTGCTGAGGATCGAGGCGTACGCGGAGCCAGTCGCCGAAGAGCTGGGTCGCGAGCACGATCAGCGCGATGCAGAGGCCGGGAAACACCGTGAGCCACCACTGGCCCGCCATCAAGGTGGAACGCGCCTCCGAGAGCATGAGGCCCCAGGCGGGCTGGGGCGGGGGCACGCCGACCCCGAGGAAGCTGAGCGACGCTTCCGCGATGATGACGACGCCGACGGTCAGGCTGGCCAGCACCGTCGCCGTGTTCAGGACGTTCGGCAGGATGTGCCGCTTGATCACCCGCCACTTGCTGGCTCCCGCGATCTCGGCGAGCTTTACGTAGTCCCGCTCGCGGAGGGTCAGCACCTCGCCGCGGATGACGCGCGCGTAGCGCGTCCAGTACACCCCGCCCAGGATCACGATGATGTTCCACATGCTGGGACCGACCATGGCGGCCAGGAAGATCGCGAAGACGATGGCGGGCAAGGCGAGCCAGGCGTCGGTCACGCGCATGATGATCTGATCCACCCAGCCCCCCACGTACCCCGAGACGATGCCCATCGCGGTGCCGATGCCGCCGGCCACCAGCGTCCCCATCAGCCCCACGATCAGGGACACGCGCGCGCCGTAGATCAGCCGGCTCAGGATGTCGCGGCCCTGGAAGTCCGTGCCGAGCAGCGTGGCCACGCGCCCCCCCTCCATCCAGAACGGCGGGTCGAACACGCCGGCGCCCTGCACGGGGAGCGTCGGATCGTAGGGCGCGATGAGATTCGCGAAGATCGCGACGAACATCAGGCCGCCGAGGATGACGACGGCGGCGCGCGGCGCTTCGCGCACCGCGGTGACGAAGGTCCGCAGCCGGCCGGCGTCCCGCCTCCGCGCAAAGGCCCGGTCCCCCGCGACGGTCGCCATCGTCTGATTACCTCGTCAGCCGGATTCGGGGATCGATGAAGGCGTAGAGGACGTCCACGACGAGGTTGATCCCGACGATCATGAAGCCCGCCATGATCACGACGCCCTGCACGAGCGGGAAGTCCCGCTGGAAGATGCCCTCGTAAAGCAGGCGGCCGATGCCCGGCCACGCGAAGATCACCTCGATGATGACGGCGGCGTTGACCATCACGACCATGTTGACCCCGGCCAGCGTGAAGACCGGGATGAGCGCGTTCTTGAACGCGTGCATGGCGATGACCACGACGTCGGGGAGCCCCTTGAGCCGGGCGAGCTTGATGTACTCGCTGCCCAGGACCTCCAGCATGCTCGACCGGGTCAGCCGGAGCATCGACGCCGCGAAGTACCACCCCAGCGCGAGGGCGGGCATGACGACGTGCCGCCAGTCCCCGGCCCCGGACGTCGGCAGCCAGCGGAGCCAGACGGAGAACACGAGGATCAGCACGAGCCCCAGCCAGAAGCCGGGGATCGACAGCCCGAGCAGGGCGACGACCTTGGCGACGTTGTCCCACGAGCTGTTGACCTTGACCGCCGAGATGATGCCGGCCGGCACCCCGATGAGCAGGGAGATGAGGGTGGCGGCGACGCCCAGGGTCAGCGAGTTGGGCAGCCGCTGGAAGTAGAGCTCGCTGACCGGCAGCCGGTAGTTGAAGGACTTGCCGAGCTCCCCCTTGAAGGCATTCTGCATGAACGTCACGTACTGCACGGGCCACGAGCGGTCGAGGCCCCACTGGTGGCGGATCCGGTCGAGATCCTCCTCCGACGCGCCGGCTTCCGTCATCAGCACCACGGGGTCACCCGTGAGCCGCACGATGAGGAAGATCGTCGCGCTCAGGATGAAGAGCGTGACGAGGCTGTAGAGGACGCGCCGGATGATGAACTGCCGCACTACTCCTTCACCTTCAGGTCCTCCCAGGGATAGGCATACCCGGTGGTGATGGTCGGGAACACGTCCTGCCACTTCTTGGCCACGACGTGGGGGCCGATGGCGTTGACGAACGCGTGGCGGTACACGGGCACGAGGTAGTGATTGTCCAGGATCGCGCGCTGGATCTCCTCGGCGAGCTTCTTGCGCTCCGTCGGATTGATCGAGCGCTCGTACTGCTCGAACTTGGCGTCGAGATCCTTCACGCAGATGCGGTCACGCGAATTGGAGCCGCCACACTTCATGTAGGCCTCGTACCAGAACGACCAGCTCCCGGCGATGCGGACGCCGTGGAAGATGATCTGCACCCCGGGCCACTCCTTGAGTCCGCCCTGCAGCCGCTGGAAGAAGATGCCCCGCTCCATCGTCTGGAGGCGGCCGCGGATGCCGACCTCCCGCAGCTGCGCGATGATGCGCTCGCCCCGCGAATAGAACGTGGGGAGCGGCGTGACCCAGTCCACGTCGAAGCCGTTCGGGTACCCGGCCTCGCGCAGGAGCTGCTTGGCCTTCTCGACGTTCCGCTCGATCTCGGGCGCCTCGATCGCGTACTGGACGTCGTTGTTGATCCAGTTCCCCGACACCTTGCCGAGCCCGCCCGACTCGGCCTGGTTCAATCCCCGCCGGTCGATGGCCAGGCTCACCGCCTCGCGGACGCGCTTGTCATGGAACGGATTCTTCGGGTTCTGGAAGCCGGGAAACTCGACGAACCAGGAGCCCGAGAGCACGGGCGCCAGCGTGACGCCGGGCAGCTTCTGGACCTTGTTGATCAGCTCGCCCGGCACGTTGTAGATGATGTCCGCCTCGCCGCGCTCCAGCATCGCGACCCGGGTCGCCGGCTCCGGCACCGAGGTCATGACGAGCTGCTTGGTGTGGACAGGGCGGTAGTAGCCGTCGAACGCCTCCATCTCGACTTTCACGCCCGGCTCGTGGCGCACGAGCTTGTAGGGGCCGGCGCCGATGGGCTTCTGCTTGAAGCCATCCGGGCCCACCTGCTTGTAGTACTTCTCCGGTACGACCCAGCCAGGGGCGGTGACGTTGGCGGTCCCGAAAAGGATGGGAAAGTCGAGGAAGGGCTCCTTGAAGACGAATCGGATGGTGCGGTCGTCCACGATCTCGACGCGTTCCGTCCGCTTCTTGAAGACGTCGGCCTTGGCGCCCCGGTAATTCTCGTAGCTGAACTTGACGTCTTGAGGCGTGACCGGGTCGCCGTTGTGGAACTTGAGCCCCTTGCGGAGCGTGAACGTGGCGCTCTTCGCATCCGCGGCGATGGTGAACCGCTCGGCCAGCGCGTGATGGTCGTAGAGCTCGGTGCCCTGGTTCTTGATGAGGGCGTCGTGCAGCGCGGTGAAGAAGTTGTCCGGCGTGGCGGTGCCGTCGTGCTCCTGAGGGTCGAGCCAGCGGGACGCGAGCCCGGCGTGCCAGGCCAGGACGATCTTGCCCGTGGCCGCGGCGCCGGCCGGCGAGGAGAATGGGATGATCATCGAGGCGGCGGCGATCAGGATGAGGGCGATGGCCAGCAGGCCACAGACGTTACGAGCCTTGAGACGGGGACATGTCATGTCAGGCCTCCACTCGCCGGTCGCACCGCGGCAAAGAGTGCCGTAGGCTAGCCCGCCGCCACGGCACGGTCAAGTCGAAGCCGGTGTCGAAGCCGGTGTCCGAGTCGAGGCCGGTGTACCGGCGCGCCGGATGGCGCGCCGCTTACGCCGCCTCCACCTGGGCGGTCGTGGGGGCGTCGCCCGCGACGGTGGTGCGGCGCATGTCGCGCGGCTGGCGCTCGTCGTAGCGGCGCACGCGGTGCATCATCTGACGGTTGTCCCATTTGCGGCTGAACGCCATCTGTTGCTCGTCGGTGATCTTCTGATCGCGGAACACGAGCACAGCGTAGCGATCCATCCTGCCCTCGACGGCCGCCACCTCTGCGCGCGAGAGCGGTAGGCTGATGTCGATCCCGGAGACCTCTCCCACGAACACCGGGTGGATCGGGCGGATGGACGCGTTCATCGGTCCCCTGCCGCGGCGAGGCTGGCCAGCAGCTCCATGGCCTCGGGCTGCTCGGTTACGAGCGTGAGTCCCGTGATGCCGCAGTCGGCCCACGCGCGATAGCGCTCGCGGATGCGCGCGATCGGGCCGACCAGCGACATCTCGTCGCAGAACTCGTCGGGCACGGCGGCGATGGCCTCGTCCTTCCGCCTGGCGAGGTACAGCTCCTGGATGCGCCCGGCCGCGTCGCCGAAGCCGCGGCGGACCATCATCTCCTTGTGGAAGTTCTTGTCGCGATGACCCATGCCCCCGACGTACAGGGCAACACGCGGCTTCATGCGCGCGAGCGCGCCGCGCACGTCGTCGGTGATCGCGACCTCGGCCCGGGCCTGGATCTCGAAGTCGCCGAAGCCCTTGCCGCCGCCCGCGCGGCGAAAACCTTCCTCGAGCCACGGCCGCAGCATCGGCATGAGCCGCGGCACGAAGCCCAGCGGCAGCCAGCCGTCGGCGATCTCCGCCGTCAGCTTGACGTTCGATTCCGTTCCGGTGCCGAGCCAGATGGGCAGGCGCGGGTCCATGTGGAGGATCGAGGTGAGCGGCTTGCCGACGCCGAGCGCGCCGGGGCCGGTGTACGGCAGCGAGATCTCCCGGCCCGTATGAGCCACGGGGTCCTTGCGCTCGAAGACCTTGCGCATGATCGCGACGTAGTCGCGGATGCGCCAGTACGGCTTGCCCCACGGCTGGCCGTACCAGCCCTCCACGATCTGGGGACCCGAGACGCCGAGCCCGGCGATCACGCGCCCGCCGCCGGCGAGCGCGTCGAGCGTCCCGGCCGCCATCGCCGCCGTGGCCGGCGGTCGGGCGGCGAGCTGCATGATGCCGGTACCGAGGCGAATGCGCTTGGTGACGGCGGCCAGGTAGGCGAGCGGCGTGATCGCATCCGACCCGTACGCCTCGGCCGTCCACACCGAGTCGAACCCGAGCCGTTCGGCGAGCAGTATTTTATCCAGGGGCAGCTTCAGCTCAGCGCCCGAGTAACCGATGCTCAAACCGAGCTTCATGTGGCTCCTCCTGGTGCCGGGTCGCGACGAGAATCCCGCGGGCGGAGACCGGCGTCAAGGGGCTCCGCCGGCCCGTAGTGTCTCAGTTCGAAACTGTGGCGACCCAATCGCCGCCAATCCACCGGGCGGGTGGGGCGGGTGAGGCCTTGGGAAACCCGATCGGACTGTCTGGCCCACCGCCCGCCTGTCGGTTGCCGGTATGCCTGTCCCGACGTACTACGACGGGTTTCCCAAGGCCCCACCCACCCCGCCCGCCCTCTCCGCGGTGCTCAAGGTCGGATCGAGGACTCGAGGGGCGAGGCTCTCGTGTGCGGCCGGAAGAGATTGCGGGCCCCCACCCTTCCTACGACACGCTGGCGTGAGGTCGGCGGTGATCGT
>WNGB01003359.1_pt1 | contig 25222 bp, 23 predicted proteins | sample 5400681 | NCBI WGS metagenome assembly WNGB01 (sample SAMN13153367, study PRJNA577476) | soil metagenome | isolation source: 115 cm soil or saprolite under grassland replicate 2 | place: USA:California | collected 2016-06-15
CGGGGATCAACGCGGTCGTGATGACCGCGTCCGACTCCGCCACGTGACGGCCGATCAGCTCCTGCTCCCGCTCGTGCTGGTCCTCGGCGAGCGCCACCGCATAGCCGCCCACGCCCTCGGCACCCTCGACGTCGAGCTCCAGGAAGGTGGCCCCGAGGCTCTCGACCTGCTCCTTGACGACCGGGCGGACGTCGAAGGCGGAGACCACTGCGCCCAGTCGGCGCGCCGTGGCGATGGCCTGGAGGCCGGCGACGCCGGCTCCGAGGACGAGCACTCGGGCGGGTGCGATCGTTCCAGCGGCCGTCGTCAGCATCGGGAAGAACTTGCCCAGGTGCGAAGCGGCCAGCACGACCGCCTTGTAGCCGGCGACCGTGCTCTGCGAGGAGAGCGCGTCCATCGACTGCGCGCGCGTGATGCGCGGGATCGAGTCCATCGAGAACGCGGTGACGCGCTTCTCCGCGAGCGCAGCCAGGAGCTCGGGGCTCGTCAGCGGCTGAAGGAGGGCGATGAGGGCCTGTCCCTCCCGGAGACGCCCGATTTCCGGCTCGGAGGGCCTCTGGACCTTGGCGACGAGGTCGACATCGCCGTAGACATCACCAACGATCGCTGCTCCGGCGTCCTCGTACGCCGAGTCGAGCGCGGCCGCCTCGTCCCCGGCACCCTTTTCGACGAGCACGTCGACGTTTGCCTCGGCGAGCCGGCGAACAGAGTCCGGAATGAGGGCGACGCGCCGCTCGCCGGGGACCGTCTCTCTGGGAACGCCCACCTTCATGCCGAGCGGAGTGTACGGGCCCGGAATGTCGCCTCCCGCCTTGAAGAGACTGGAGACGATGCTACGAAGCGGTAATGGATAATGAGACCTATCCTGCTCGCGCGATGGACGAATGGTTGTCAGACGCGCGCGACCGGCTGGCCGCCGCCGCCGGTCAGGAGCCAGCCGGCCTCGAGCTCTCCCAGGAGGACGTGGACGAGCTTCTCGAGCTCGCCAGGATCGCGGCGCACGAGAGCGGCGAGAGGATCAACGCGCCGCTTCTCTGTTACTTGATCGGCCTGGTGCACGCTCGCCGCGGCGGCGAGCTGGCCGACCTCGTGGATGCCGCGGTCGGCAAGCCCACGTAGTTAGGAGGGCATCCTCGAACGGGTGATCCGCCCGGATACGCGCAAGTTTTTGCGGTTCCTGAGCTCCTCTGCTGCACGAAAGCGGAGGGAGCGATTTTGCAGGGAACGATGGAGACAGCCCGCACGGCCGCGGCGCCCAAGGAGACGATCGAGCGGATCCTGACCCTCGCTCGCCGCCAGCTCGGGATGGACGTCGCCTTCGTCGCCGCGATCGAGAACGGCCTCGAGAAGGTCCGCGCGACCGAGGGCGACGCCGAGTCGTTCGGCCTCGACGGCGGGATCAGTATTCCCCTCGAGGAGTCGTACTCCAACCTGATGGTCAAGGGACAGCTGGCGAACGTCGTTCCCGACACGAAAGCTGACGAGCGGGTCAAGGACCTCGCGGTCACGACCTCAGCGGACATCGGTGCCTACGTCGGTGTTCCGGTCCATCTCTGGGACGGGCGGCTGTACGGAACGCTGTGCTGCCTCAGTCATGCCGCCGAGCCTTCGCTGGACGAACGGGACGCGCGCTTCATGCAGGTCCTTGCCGCGGTCATCGGTGACCAGGTCGAGTACCAGACCCTCCAGGACGAGCGGAAGAACATGCTCTCGGAGCGAGTCCAGGCGGCTCTCTCGAGAGGCGTGAACATGGTCTTCCAGCCCGTCTACGACCTCGAGCAAGGCGATGTGTTCGCGTACGAGGCGCTTGCTCGCTTCCCGGTGGAGCCGTACCGACCGCCCTCGGCCTGGTTCGCGGACGCTGCCGAGGTCGGTCTCGGAGTGGAGCTCGAGCTCGCGGCGATCGACAGCGCGCTCGTGAAGGTGGAGGACCTGCCCGAGGGAGTCAGGCTGGCGCTGAACATCTCTCCGCTGACCGCTCTCTCGCCGCACTTCTTCAACCTCCTCGCGCCGCGCGCGAACCGCGTCATCATCGAGGTCACCGAGCACGAGCGGGTCGAGGATTACGATGCGCTCAACGAAGCCCTTACGCCGCTCCGCCGCTTGGGGGCCTGGATCGCGATCGATGACGTCGGCGCCGGGTTCGCCAGCCTGAGCCACATCCTCCGTCTCGCTCCCGACATCGTGAAGCTCGATCTCAGCCTGACGCGGGGCATTGCGGGCGATCCCGCGCGGGATGCTCTCGCATCCTCACTGGTCGACTTTGCGTCGGGGATAGACGCGACCATCGGCGCGGAAGGCATCGAGACGCAGAGCGAGCTCGACCGCCTCCGCGTGCTCAAGGTCAGGTATGGACAAGGCTTCCATCTCGGTGTGCCCGCGGCGCTCGAGGTGCCGCCGGAGCACGACGACGACCCCTGGGCCGGTGAGGACGTTGCGTGAAGCGATCACGCTCTTCTATCTGCTGCTCGCGCTGGCGGGGAGCCTGGTCGCTCGCCTTCCGGACGCCTTCTAGCCTCGAAGAGTTCCTACTTTCAGGGGAGGTATGCAGGCTCTTGAGCGCCTATAAGACTGGTCGGAGCGTTCGACGGCGGATCCCGATGCTTTCGGCCCGTCGTCACATATTTTTGCTGCTCGCGCTTGCGGCGCTCTTCGCTCCCGCGAAGGCCCAAGCCGGCGGCGGCGCGTACGTTTTCTCGGGCGGGAGCGAGGCGGCGCGGGCGCAGGTACGAGCGGCGCTCCAGGCGAGCTCGTTCGACTGGGGTCTCGTTCCTGCCACGGTGACGGTTCGGATCGCCAACTGTGGCTGCGCGGGCTCGAGCCCCGGCCTCATCGTCCTCGACGAGAAGCTGCTGGGGGCGGCGCCCTACGGCCGCGCGTACACCTGGGCGATCGTCCAGCACGAGTACGCGCACCAGGTCTGGGATTTCGCGCTCGACGACGGCGCCAGGGCGCTTCTCCAAGTGCGGCTCGGCGGCGCCGACCTCTGCTACGAGCAGCCGGGCCTCCCTCACGATGCGCACGCCTGCGAGCGCTTTGCAGACACGCTCGCGTGGGCTTACTGGCCCGATAAGGAGAATCCGACCCGTTGGAGCAGGGCGATGGGCGGCCGCCGCTTTCGGATCCTTATGGCTGCGCTTCTCGGCGAACGGGCCTGAGTCGACCTCGCTCGCACCGCACGAAGACGGCACAACTAGACCGCTTCAAGCCCTGAGCACAGTCCCCGATCAAGGTGTTCCGCGTCTCGCAACCTGAGGCGAAGATAAGCTCCGGCGCGTGCCGGAGCTCGCGGGCTACACCGCCGTCGTCACGGGCGCCTCGAGCGGCATCGGCGCAGCGACGGCGGTGGCCCTCGCCGGGGCAGGCGCCCGTCTCGCGCTCGGCGCCCGGCGGGTCGAGAGGGTCGAGCAGCTCGTCGCGGAGCTGCCCGGAGACGACCATTTCTTCGCTTCGCTAGACGTGACCGACTCACAAAGCTGCGAGCTGTTTGTCTCCCAGGCGGCCAGCCGGCTTGGCCGGCTGGACGTCCTGATAAACAACGCGGGGCTGGCTCTTGGCCGCAGCACGATCCTGGACGCCGACGAAGAGGACGAGCGAGTGATGCTGGAGACCAATGTGCTTGGGCTCACGCGTATGACCCGGCTCTGCCTACCGCACATGGAGGACGGCCGGGGGCACGTCGTGAACCTGGGCTCCTGGGCGGGCCGCGAGGCCTACTCGCAGGGAGGCATGTACGTCGGCTCGAAATACGCCGTCCGCGCTCTCACCTACGTCCTCCGCAAGGAGCTGGTCGGGCGAATCCGCGTCTCGACGGTCGATCCCGGGATGGTGGGCGGCACCGAGTTCTCCGACGTCCGGTTCCGGGGGGACGCCGGGAAGAAGGAGGCGGTCTACAAGGGAGTCGATTACCTGACGCCCGCCGACGTCGCTGATTGCATTCTCTGGGTGCTGACGCGTCCGCCTCACATAAACATCGACGAGATCGTCGTCAAGCCGCTACAGCAAGCGAGCCAGGATCAAATCGTCCGTCACTAACTTCGCGTGGCTTTAACGATCCTCGAGGGCTCGACGTTCTGCGTCTCCGACGAGCGCGGCGACATCACCGCGCCCGTGATGGGCCTCTTCGCCGACGACACCCGCTTCCTCTCCCGCTGGATGCTGACGATCGACGGCGCGCGCCCGCTCGTCCTCTCGTCCGACAAGGTCAACTATTTCTCGGCTGCTTTCTATCTTCGCAACCCGGTCGTCGGCGATCTCGGGCCCGACGAAATATCCGTGGGGCGCGACCGCTTCGTCGGGGACGGCATGCAGGAGCACATCGTCGTCCAGAACCACGCTCCGCGGCCGGTCGAGTTCGAGCTCGCGCTGGAGATCGGGGCGGACTTCGCGGACATCTTCTCCGTCAAGGCGTATGACTACGCCCTCGGCGATCCAGAGCACGCGCCGCCGCTCCCTGAGCTCGTGGCGCCCCACTTCGACGAGGCCGACAACCAGCTGATCCTCGAGGACGACTCGGTTTGCCTGACCCAGGTCATCCTTTCGGAGCGAGGGGCTGTCGAGGACGGAACCGTCCGCTACCGCCTGGCGCTGGGGCCGCGAGAAAGCTGGCGCCTCCGAGTGGACGTCATCCTCGCCACGGACGGTGTGCGCACGACCCCCTCGCGGGCCGAAAGGACCTTCGGCGACGAGCTGGCCCGCGTGCGGGATTCGCTCTCGGCCTGGCACCTGCGCGTCCCGCAACTCCGGGCCTCGTGGGAGCAGCTCTCCAAGAGTTTTTCCCAGTCGGTCGCCGACCTGGCCTCGCTCCGCATGGACGAAGATCCGCGCTTCCCGGGCCAGCTGCCGGCTGCGGGGATGCCGTGGTTCATGACCGTCTTCGGGCGCGACACCCTCATCACCTGTCTCCAGACCTTGCTCTTCGGGCCCGAGCTGGCCCACAACGCGCTGCATGCGCTCGCCGAGCTCCAGGCCCGCCAGGATGATCCCGAGATCGACGCCGAGCCGGGGAAGATCGTCCACGAGGTCCGGCACGGGAAGGGGGCCGATGCCTGGTTCCCGCGCTACTACGGCACCGTGGACGCCACGCCCCTCTACCTCGTCCTGCTCTCAGAGGTGTGGCGCTGGACCGACGACGCCGCGCTCGTGCGCGAGCTGCGCGAGCCTGCACTGCGCGCCCTCGCCTGGATCGACGAGTACGGCGACCTCGACGGCGACGGCTTCGTCGAGTACAAGCGCCGTTCCGAGCGTGGGCTCGTCCACCAGTCGTGGAAGGACTCCGGGAACTCGCAGCTTTTCCACAACGGGCGCATGGCGGAGGCGCCGATCGCGCCCTGCGAGGTGCAGGGGTACGTCTACGACGCCAAGGTGCGGGCGGCGGAGCTCGCACGGGCCGTCTGGCGTGAGCGCGAGCTCGCCGACCGGCTCGAAGCAGATGCGGAGGCGCTGCGCCGCCGATTCGATGAGGCCTTCTGGGTCGAGGAGCGGGGCGGGTTCTACGCCTTGGCACTGGACGGGGACAAGAACAGGGTCGATTCGATGACCTCGAACATCGGCCACCTGCTCTGGAGCGGCATCGTCCTGCCCGAGAGGGTTGACGCCATCGTCGACCGGCTCATGGGAGAGGAGCTCTGGTCGGGTTGGGGGGTACGCACGATGGCCGCCGACGACGCCGGCTTCAACCCGCTTTCGTACCACAACGGAACCGTCTGGCCGCACGACAATTCCCTGATCGCATGGGGCCTGGCCAAGGCGGCGCGCTGGCCGGAAGCACACCGCATCACCCGGCGAATGATGAACGCCGCGGGACACTTCGGCTGGCAGCTGCCGGAGGTGTTCGCCGGCTTCTCGCGCACGGCCACGCCGTTCCCGATCGCCTATCCCACCGCCGCGCGTCCTCAGGCCTGGGCCGCGGGCACGCCCGTGCTGCTCCTTCAGCTCCTCCTCGGCCTCCAGCCGGACCAGCGCCGGCAAGTGCTCGAAACCGTGGCTCCTCCGGAATTGCCCTCCTGGGCCGGGTCGCTCAGACTTGCGGGAGTGCGCGCGTTCGACAAAACCTGGAACGTCCACCTGGAGGACGCGGCGGTGAGGGTCGAGGAGGCATAAGCCTGAAGATCGCCGTTCTCAGCCCTGTCTGGTTCCCCGTCCCGCCCTCGCGCTACGGGGGCATCGAGTGGATCGTTGCGCTTCTCGCCGACGGTCTCGCCGAGCGAGGCCACGAAGTAGCCCTTTTCGCCTCCGGTGACTCGACGACGAAGGCGAACCTCGTCTCCGTCTTCCAGGAGGCTCCGTCCGAGTTCATCGGGACGACGCTGCACGAGCTGCACCACGCTCTCGCCTGCTTCGAGCGCGCAGAGGAGTTCGAGATCGTCAACGACCACTCGGGACCCCTGGCCGCCGCTCTGGGCGCCGGGAGCACTACGCCCGTCGTGCATACGGTCCACGGCCCGCTGAACCGCCGCTCGGGAGAGCTATACGAGCAGATCGACCGCTTCGCTCCCCGCGTTGGACTCATCTCGCTGTCGATGAACCAGCGCTCCCCGCTCCCGCGTCTGAACTGGATCGCTAATTGCCCCAACGCGCTCGACCTCTCCTTGTATCCTGTGCACCCGCACCGAGGCGACTACCTGCTCTTCCTCGGCCGCATGAGCCCCGACAAGGGCGCGCACCGGGCCGTCGAGGTGGCAAAGGGGCTGGATCTCCCGCTCAAGCTGGCCGGCAAGATGCAGGAGCTCCGCGAGGAGGAGTTCTTCGAGGCGGCCATCAAGCCGCACCTGGGCGGGAAGATCGAGTATCTCGGGGAGGTCTCGCACGCCGAGAAGGTCGACCTCCTCCAAAACGCCCGCGTGACCCTCTTCCCGATCGAGTGGGCGGAGCCATTCGGGCTCGTGATGATCGAGTCGATGGCCTGTGGGACTCCCGTCATCGCCACACGGCACGGCGCCGTCCCCGAGGTGATCGAGGACGGTCGCACCGGGATCATCGTGGACGACTACAAGGAGATGCCTGCCGCCCTCGACCGCGCCGACGCCATCGACCCGCTGGAATGCCGGCGCTATGTCGAGGAGCGCTTCTCGAAAGAGCGCATGGTGGCCGACTACGAGGCCGCGTACTTGAAGGCGCTAGGAGACTCTGGCGCCGATCGCAACGCGTCCGCGTTCAGTCAGACGCGCGCGGTCTCGGACCCGATGTAGCAGTACTACGGCCCACGCGCGCAAGTGCCTGCTCGAGGTCGGCGACCAAGTCGTCGACTGACTCGATCCCGACGGAGAGCCGAACGAGGTTGCCCGGCACCGCGAAGGGCGCATCAGCGGTCGACGCATGCGTCATGCGCGCCGGCTGCTCGATCAGGCTTTCCACGCCCCCGAGACTTTCGGCCAGCTTCCAGACCTTCGTCTCGGCGACGACGCGGATCGCGTCCTCTTCGGAGGCGGCGAGGAAGGAGATCATCCCGCCGAAGTCGCTCATCTGGCGAGCCGCGACCTCGTACCCGGGGTGCGCGGGCAGTCCCGGATAGAGGACCCGCTCGACCGCCTCGTGCTCGTCGAGCCAGGACGCTACGCGGCGTGCGTTCTCGCAGTGGCGCTCCATACGCACGGCGAGCGTCTTCAGCCCGCGCAGAACGAGCCAGCAGTCGAATGGCCCTGGAACGGCCCCGAGCGATTTCTGGAGGAAGCGCAGGCGCTCGGCGATGGTCGGGTCGTTCGTCGCCACGAAACCGCCGATCACGTCTGAATGTCCGCTGAGGTACTTGGTCGTCGAATGGACGACGACGTCGGCGCCGAGCTCGAGGGGCCGCTGGAGGTAGGGCGTGGCGAAGGTGTTGTCCACCACGACGATCGCACCCACGGCGTGTGCAGCCTCGGCCGCAGCGGGGATGTCGATGATGTTCAGCAGAGGGTTGGTCGGAGTCTCGAGCCAGACGATGCGGGTCTCTTCGTCCAGATGCCGGGCCAGGCCCTCGCCCATCTCGTCGGCCGAGACGAACGTGAAGCGGTAGCCCTTCGGCTCGTAGACCTGCGTGAACATCCGGTAGACGCCGCCGTAGACGTCGTTGACCGAGACCACGCGCTCGCCTGGGGAGACAAGGTGCATGAGCGTGGTGACCCCGCCGAGACCGGATGAGAAGGCGGCCCCGTGATCGGCGCTCTCGAGTGACGCAAGACACGTCTCCAGAGCCGTGCGCGTCGGGTTGCCGGCGCGCGAGTAGTCGTAGCCCTTGTTCTTCCCGACCTCCTCCTGGAGGTAGGTGGAGGTCTGGTAGATAGGCGTGACAAGCGCCCCGGTCGCCGGATCCGGCTGCTGCCCTTCGTGGATCGCGCGGGTCTCGAAGTCCACGATCCCAGTGTATGCGCCGCGTCCGCGTCCAAAGGGGACACGACCCGGGGTCAGACCCCTGCGTGTCTCGAATCGACAACGACCTCACGGCGGAATGCGGCATTGCGCGTGCGTTAACCACACCGCCGCGTCCGACCCGGCCATGCCCTGGGGTCAGACCCCGATGGCTCAAAGGGACGATTACGCGCCGTCGTGAGACTGGTTGTTCGCCAAGTACTCCAGGAGGTCGGCGCGGGTGAGGACTCCGACCGGCTTGCCTCGTGTGGCGACGATGACGGCCGTGTTGCCGGCCTCGAGGTCGGAGAAGACCGTGTCTACCGACTCCCCCATCTCCACGGCGCGGAGCGGCGGATCCATCGCATTGGCGACCTCTTCGTTGAGCGTGTCCGGGTTGCGCAGCACCCGCTCGAGCAAGCCTCGCTCCTGGATCGATCCGATCACGTCGGCAAGTGAGTCGGCGGGCTCGTGCCGGATGACCGGGATCTGCGAGATCCCGTAGCGGTGCATGAGGTCGACTGCTTCGCCGACCTTGCGGTGAGACTCGACGAAGATCAACTGCGGGACGTCGGCCTCCTCCCGGCGCTTGAAAGCGAGCACCTCTTCGATGGTGGGGGCCGGCGCGTGCCGGTCGACGACCCCGTACTCCCGCAGCCAGTTGTCGTCGTAGAACTTCGACAGGTAACCGCGCCCGCCGTCCGGGATCAGCGTGGCGATCGTCGCGTCGGGGCCGAAGCGCTCCGCGATCGTGAGCATCGCCCAGACGGCGGTGCCACCGGACCCTCCGACCAGGAGACCTTCCTCGCGAGCGAGTCGTCGGGCGGTGATGAACGAGTCACGGTCGGACACGGTCACGTACTCGTCGACGACCGAGGGGTCGAAGGTAGTCGGCCAGAAGTCCTCGCCGATTCCCTCGACCAGGTACGGATGCACGGTCTCCGACGCGTAGATCGAGCCTTCGGGGTCCGCGCCCACGACCAGGAGATCCGGATTCTGCTCCTTGAGGAAGCGGGCGGCGCCCGAGATCGTCCCGCCGGTCCCGACGGTCAGGACGAGCGCGTCCAGCTTTCCGCCAGTCTGCTCCCAGATCTCGGGTCCTGTCGTCTCGTAGTGCGCCTGGGGATTCGCCGGGTTCGAATATTGGTCGGGCTTGTACGCGCCTGGGATCTCCTCCGCAAGGCGCGCGGAGACCGAGTAGTAGCTCTCGGGCGACTCAGGCGGAACCGCCGTCGGGCAAATGACGACTTCCGCCCCGAACGCGCGCAGAAGCGAGATCTTCTCCTGGGCGATCTTGTCTGGCATGACGAAGATGCACCGGTAGCCCTTGAGGGCGGCGGCGATCGCCAGGCCGACGCCGGTGTTGCCGCTCGTCGGCTCGACGATCGTCCCACCCGGCTCGAGCTTCCCCTCTTGCTCGGCGCGTTCGATCATCCGCAGCGCGATGCGGTCCTTCACGCTTCCGCCGGGGTTCATGTACTCGAGCTTGGCCAGGAGAAGAGGCCCGTCCTCGCCGCCGAGGCGCTGCAGCCGAACGAGCGGCGTGTCCCCGACGAGGTCGAGGACGGTGGGATAGTCGCGCCCCATTACTCGTAACGATACGGGCTGTGTCCTCGGCGGTAGCTCTCGCGCTCCTCGTCGGCGGCGTCGTGCTCGTGGTGGCGGGCGCCGAGCTCTTCTTCGAGGGGATCCTCGCCGCCGCGGCCCGCCTTGGCGTCTCCGCCTTCGCGCTGACGGCGCTGGTCTCGGGGTTCGAGCTCGAAAACATCGCCGCTGGGATCGCCGCGAACGTCAAAGGGCTCGAGAACGCCGCCGCCGGTACGTTCCTCGGCGGAACGACATTCCTCGCGCTCGCGGTCGCGGGGCTCGGGGCGCTCGTGGCCCCGCTCAGAGCGCACCTTCCGCTCGCGGTCCTCGCCTGGACTGCGGCGGCGCCGGTGCCTCTCCTTCTCCTCGCGTTGGACGGCGAGGTCTCACGGCTCGACGGCGGGCTGCTCCTGGGCTGGTTCGTTCTCGCCATGGCCGGGTTGTGGCGTGCGGGACGCGGCCTGCTCGGCGTTCCCGTAGAGCGAAAGCGCTTCATCCTCCTACGGGTTCTCTTCGGGCTTGCCCTTCTGACCGCGGCCGGCGAGATGCTCGGCGAAGGCCTTCGGCGCGTCGTCTCCCGTTTTGGAGTCTCGGAGACGCTGCTCGGGAACACCGCGATCGCGGCCAGCGTCGAGGCCGAGGAGGTGGCGCGCGTCGCCGTCCCCGCGCAGCGAGGACGCGGCGACATAGCGCTCGGCAACGTGGTCGGCACGATCGTGCACTTCATCGCCTTCAACGCCGGTGTGATCGCGCTCGTCCGCCCGCTCGACCTCGACTCGGCCTCGCGCTGGCTCCACCTGCCGGTCGCGGTCGCGAGCCCGATTTTCCTCGTCTTCCTGCTCGCCTGGCGCGGGGGCCTGAGCCGCGCCACAGGCGCTCTTCTCCTCGTCGTCTACGCCGCCTATGTCATCGCGGCCGTGATCGTGGCGCTGAGCTAAGCCCGCCTAGAATCCGATTCCGACGAGGTCGAAGAACCAGACGGCGCTCGTGTACCAGTCCGCCAGGAGCACCGAGAACAAGACGCAGTGGTAAGAGTCAGCGGCGCCGCGAGCCAGATCGATCGGCGAGGAGAAGGGTAGGACTCGACGATCACGTCAGTGTCTGAAGTGGCGGCGGCGCGTGAACACCATCGTCGCGCCCGCCTTCTCGACAGCGGCGATCACGTCCTCGTCGCGTTTCGAGCCGCCCGGCTGGACGATCGCGCCGATCCCGGCCGCGAATGCGAGCTCGGGGCCGTCCGGGAACGGAAAGAAGGCGTCGGAGGCGAGGGCGGCCCCTTCCAGCGAATGCCCGTGCTCCCGCGCCTTGTCGAGGGCGATGCGAACCGCGTCCACGCGGCTCATCTGGCCGGCGCCGACGCCAATCGTCTGGAGGTCCTTGGCAATCACGATCGCGTTCGAGAGGACGTGCTTGCAGACGCGCCAGGCGAAGAGGAGATCTCCCCAGCGAGCCTCGTCCGGCGTCTGACCGGCGACGATCTCCATGCCCTCGCGGTCATCGATGTCGGCGTCCTCGTCCTGGACGAGAAAGCCGCCGAGTACGCGGCGGTAGTGGCGCTCCCCGGGGGAGGCGCGGCGCCGCTCTCGGTCCTCCAGGATCCGTGTGGCAGGCTTCTGCGTGACGATCTCGACGGCGTCGGCCGTGTACTCGGGGGCGATCAGGACTTCCACGAACTGCTCGCCGAGCAGCGTCGCGAGCGGCGGGTCCACCCGCCGGTTGACGGCCACCACGCTACCGTAGGCCGAAACCGGGTCGGCGGCGTAGGCCTTGGCGTAGGCGTCCGAGAGGTCTGCGGCGACGCCCACGCCACAAGGATTCGTGTGCTTGACGATTGCGCAGGCAGGGAGCTCGAACTCACGCAGGACCGCACGGGCGGCATCGAGGTCGGCGAGGTTGTTGAAGGAGAGCTCCTTGCCCGACAGCTGCTCGACGCGGGACAACAGGTGCCGGCGAGCCCCGACCTCCGAGTAATAGGCGGCCCGCTGATGCGGGTTCTCGCCGTACGGCAGGTCGCGCTCTCGCTCGAGCGAGACGATGAGGCGCGGCGGGAAGGTCTCGCGGTCGGCAAACCAGCCCGCGATCGAGGCCTCGTACGCCGCGGTGTGGGCGAAGGCCTCGGCGGCCAGCTCTCGACGCGTCTGGGCGCTCAGGTCGCCGTCCAGGCGAAGCTCTTCGAGCACGGGCCCGTAGCGCGCGAGGAGGCACACGGGCGCGACGTGGACGAAGTTCTTGGCCGCGGCGCGCAGCATCGCCGGCCCGCCGACATCGATCATCTCGACGGCCTCCTCCTCGCGGACGTCCTTTCTGGCGGCGACCTGGGCGAAGGGGTAGAGGTTCACGCAGACGAGGTCGAAGGGCTCGATCCCGTAATCGGCGAGCGCGTCGAGGTCTTCCTCCATGTCGCGCCTGGCGAGGATGGCGGCGTGGATACTGGGATGGAGGGTCTTCACCCTCCCGCCGAGCATCTCGGGCACGTCGGTGAGCTCGTCTACGGGCGTCACCGAGAGTCCCAGCTCGGAGATGTAGGCGGCAGTGCCGCCGCTCGCGACGAGCTCGATGCCAAGCTCGGAGAGGCCGGCGGCGAACTCGTCCAGTCCGGTCTTGTCGAAGACCGAGATGAGGGCTCGCTTCATGGAATCAGGAGCGTAGGGCTCCCGCCAGATAGAGCCTGACCGCCTCCGGCAGCAGGCGGTGCTCGACGGCCCGAATGCGCTCGTGGAGCGTCTCGGGTGTGTCTCGAGGCTCGACAGGCACGGTCTCCTGCAGGATGACCGGCCCGCTGTCGACTCCTTCGTCCAGGAAGTGGACGGTTACCCCGGTCTCGGGCACCCCGGCGGCGAGGGCCTGGCCGATCGCGTCGACCCCTGGGAAGGCGGGCAGCAGCGAGGGGTGGACGTTGATGGCTGGGAAGCGCTCCAGGAAGCGCGGCGTCAAGAGCTGCATGTAGCCTGCGCAGACAACTAGCTCCGTGCCGGACGCGCCTAACCAATCCGCCATAACGAGGTCGCGCTGCTCACGAGACGTGTAGTCCTCGAGCTCGAAGACTCCCGTGCGAATGCCCGCCTGCGCGCCCCGCGCGAGAGCAGGCGCGCCCGCCTTGTTCGAGGCGACGGCCGAGATCGGCAGGCCGGCGTCGATGAGCGCCTGGAGATTCGTGCCGCCGCCGGAGACGAGAACGCCGATCAAACGAGCCGGCCGATGACGGTGCCTGCGCGAGCATCACTATCGGGCACCACCGCGCACATGCCGATGCCCAGGTTGAAGACGCGCCTCTGCTCGTCCTCCGAGACGCCGCGCTCCGTCAGCCACCTGTAGACGGCTGGGCGCTCCCACGACTCCCAGTCGATCTCCACCCCGATTTCCTTCGGGAGCGTGCGAGGAAGGTTGCCGAGGATCCCGCCGCCGGTGACGTGCGCGAGCGCCTTGACGTCGGCACTCGACCGGAGCGCTCGAACCTCGTCCACGTACAGCCTGTGGGGCGCGAGCACGAGGTCGGCGTCGAAGAAGCCGTCACCCACGAGCTGTCGCACGAGCGTGAACCCGTTCGTGTGCAGGCCGGACGAGGGGAGACCGACGACAATGTCGCCGGGCTCGCAGCGCGTCCCGTCGATCAAGTCGTGGCGCCGCACCAGCCCGACGCAGGTCCCGGCGAACTCGAGCTCCCCTTCACGGTAGACGCCCGGGAGCTCGGCCGTCTCTCCGCCCAGGATCGCGCACCCGGCCTCGCGGCAAACAGCGGCCGCGCCCTCGACGAGCTCGGCGACTTCCTCGAGATCGATGCTGTCGGAGGCGACGTAGTCAAGGAAGAAGAGCGGGTCGGCGCCGGTCGTCAGAACGTCGTTGATGCAGTGGGCCGCCAGGTCACGACCCGCGTCGAAAAGGCGTCCGGCCCGGCGAGAGAGCACGAGCTTCGTTCCGACGCCGTCGGTCGTCGCGGCGAGCAGCCGCTCGTCGTCGAGCTGATAGAGGCCGGCGAACCCGCCCACGTCCCCGCCCGTCGAGGCGACGGCCGCGCGCAGGCGCTCCACGATCGCCTCCGCTTTCCCGAGAGAGACGCCCGCTGCCTCATAAGAGCTCACGTGAGCGAGCTCACGTCAGGACCTCGGCGACGAGCTCGGGTCGGCCCTCGGGGCCGCCCGGCAGGAAGCGGACGACGGTGTCCCCGACGGATACCTCGGTCGCAGCCCGCTCGAGATCGAGGATCTCGGCCAGAGCGACCGCTTTCTCCTCGGGGTCGTTAGCACGCAGATGGATCTCGTCGAGGTGGAGGTCGTCGGCCTGGGAGAGCGCTTCCTCGATCCAGTCCCGTGGAGGGTGCACCTCGAGGCGATAGCCGGCTTCGGTCGTGACGAACGTCCGCTTCCCCGGATGGTCCTGGATCTTGAGGCCGAGCTCGCCCGCCCGGTCGAGAACCGTCTCGTACTCGACCTCGTCAAGCGCGATCCCGAAATGGTCGACGCGGGGTACGTCCCAGTGTCCCGGCTGAATGACGACGTTGACGGCTCCGCACCCCAGCTCGACGAGGCGCAGGCGAAAGCCCATCGAGTCGAGGTCCTCCCAGGAGGTGCCTGGCTCGAACCACTGCGAGCTCTCCCCGCGCCACCCGTAGCGCCCGATCAGCTCGAATCCGAGCTTCCCCAAGTAGCGCCCCTCGAGGAGCCGAACCTTGCTCGTCACGAGGTGGTAGTGAAACAGCTGCACGGATCGCCTGACTACGAATCCTACGCGGAGGAATCGACGCCTCTGCGAGGTACTACGGCTGCACTATGTCTACACAACAGACTCCACCACCGCCGCCGACCCAGTCCTACGGCCAGCCGTACTACGGAATGCCCGCCCTGCCGAGCCTGAACGGCGAGCTGATCGTCTTCGTGCTCGTGTGGGTCATCGTCTTCATCATCACGCTCGCCTCGGACACGGTCGACTGGCCCGCCTTCATCACCGCTTCGGTGGTCCTAGCCGCCGCGTACATGATCTCGCGCGGGATCGCGAAGGCCGGCAAGGTCCTCGAGCCGCACTAAGGTCAGGACAGGGCCCGGCATGCGCCGAGCCCTGTCCTCCTTCGTGGCCGAGCGATTCGGCGTTTCTCCCGGCAGAGACCTGTGGTCGCACAAGGTGAGCGGCCGACGCTTTCGACAGACGGGCCAACGCGGCGCGGCAGCAGCTTGCTTCGCGCGCCGTGACTGCGTAGGTTTTTGGCCGCAGCGTCGAAACCACCGTGCTGACCGTCCAGGACATCGCAGACCTCCCCGAGCTCGAATTGGCCGTCTCGGCTGGATCGAGTGGGTTGAGCAACGAGGTCAGCTGGCTCCACGTCTCGGAACTGACGGATCCCACCCAGTTTCTCGAAGGGGGTGAGTTTCTCCTCACGACGGGGCTCGGAGTCGGTGAGATGGCGACGACTCAGCGCGCCTACGTCCGCCGACTCGCCAAGCACGGGATCGCCGGGCTAGGCCTCGGCCTTGGCTTCGGCTTCGCCGAAGTCCCCGCGCCGATCGTCGAGGAGGGGAACAAGCTCAGCTTCCCGGTGCTGTCCGTGCCGTACGAGGTTCCCTTCATCGCGATTACAAAGGGGGCAGTCACCCACCTTGCGAGCGAGCAGCTCGAACAGCTGACGCGCGCTCTCGGCGTTCACGAGCGTCTCGCCGACTCCGTCCTTGAGGGTCGTGGCCTGCAGGCACTGCTCGCCATCCTGTGCAACCACCTCGACTGCAGCCTCGCCCTGCTCGACGAGCACGGGCGTGTCGTCGCCGAGCGCCACGCTCACAAACGGCTCCTCTTCGATGAAGCACTCGAGCTTCCCGTCGTCGCCGGCGGCCAGCCGGCCACCCTCAAGGCGACCCGGGGCGACGCCGAGTTCGGCGAGTACGACCTGCTGGTCCTTCATCACGGACAAACGGCGCTGGCCTTCGAGCTGTCGCGGCGCCGCGCCGTCAGCGCCGCGGAGCTGCGGCTCGCGGGAGACCTGCTCGAGGATCTGGAGGACAACCGCCTGGACGAGCGAGAGGCAGCTCGCCGCATGGCCGCATTCGGCCTCGAGGCCGACCGCGACTACGCAGCGCTGCTCGCAGTGCCCCGGACCGGGCTCTCGAGCGAGCGCCTCCGCGAGGAGGTCGCCGAGCAGCTCGAGCGCGAGGGCGTCCAGTATCTGTCGACCGCACGCCGTGACCGCGCCGCCTTCCTCGTCGGCGCCGGGGGAGAGCGAGAGGTGCTCGCACTGGCGCGGCGCGTTGCCCAAGCCGAGCCGCTCGCGCGTGTCGCCGTTGGTCGTCCTGGACGCGGAAGCGCCCTCGGACGCAGCCTGGTCGAGGCTCGGGCGGCGCTCGATGCCGCCAACGGGGACGTCGCTTCCTACCGCGACCTCGGTTCGCTCGAGCTGCTGCTCAGCTTGCCCGATGCCGCACTCGAGGCTTTCGTCGACCGCGTCCTTGGCCCGGCCGCAGAGAACACATGGCTCGTCGGCTCGCTCACGGCTCTCCTCGACGCAGGCTGCCGCTGGAGCGACGCGGCGGAGCAACTCGGCGTCCACCGGCACACGCTTCGGTATCGCATGGATCGTCTGCGCGAGCAGACCGGCCGCCATCCGGACGATCCGGAACAGCGCATGGAGCTCTGGCTCGCCGTCAAGGCGAGACAGGCAGTCGCGGCGCGCAACGGATCCACCCGCTAAGGGAGAGCTTGACGAAACATCATCTACGCCGCCGGAGGCGCGCCGCTCGCCCCGAGGCTGTGTCCTCAGTCGCCCCCGTATCTGAAGTCGATACGAAGGTCAGGCGCCATTAGATTCGACTTGCACCAGAGGGTCAAGGTTAGGGAAGGTGGCGCGTGAGGGGAATGGACGCCCAGGACAAGACAATCGAGGGAAGGCGGACGGTGTGCCCCACTGCGGAGGCGATCCGCGTGGCCGCCTGCCCCGCGATCGTGCGGAGAGGCGTCGAGGCGACGCGCAGCGCCGAGATGCTCGACTGCCTTACCAGGCATGTCTGACCTCGTCGAGGTGCGGAGGGAGGGGCCCGCCTGCGTGCTCGTCCTCAACCGTCCGGAGAAGCTGAACGCCATCTCGGCGGCCGTCGAGCGGGAGCTGCTGGACGCCCTCGGCTCCGAAGAGGCCCGCTCGAGTCGCTGCATCGTCCTCTCGGGCGCAGGCCGAGCGTTCTCGGCGGGGGCCGACCTGAAAGAGGTCTCGCGGCAGGATCCGGCCGGGATTGCCGCGTATTACCGCGAGACGGGAGACGTCTACGAGCGCGTCGCCGCTCTTCCTCAACCCGTGATCGCGGCGATCCACGGTTATTGCCTCGGCGGGGCGCTCGAGCTTGCGCTCGCCGCCGACTTCCGCGTCGCTGACGAGACTGCGGTCTTCGGCCTGCCCGAGGTCGAGCTCGGGATCCTTCCGAGCTCGGGCGGGACTCACCGGCTCGTTCGCATCGTCGGGCCCGCGAGGGCAAAAGAGTTGATGGTCCTGCGCGAGCGCTTCGACGCCGGCCAGGCGCTCGAGTTCGGACTCCTGACCGAGTTGGTCGAAGAAGGCAACGCGCTCTCGCGCGCCCTCGAGCTGGCCGAGCGGATCGCGGCCCTGCCGCCGCTGGCCGTCTCGGTGGCCAAGCAGGCGGCCGATCTACTCACCGAGAGCTCTCGCGAGACGGGTGTCGCGCTGGAGCGGATCGCGTACGGGATGCTGGCGCAGACCGACGAGGCTCGCAACGCCATCATGGCGTTCGCGCGAAGGAAGCGCAGCGGCTAGTCCGGCGGCGGTGGTGGCGGCGGCTCGGCGAGCCCCCAGGCATCGGCGCCCCCGTCCACGACCACCGTCGTCCCGGTCACGTATGCCGCGGCGGGCGAGGCGAGGAAGGCGATCACCGCCGCCGCGTCCTCGGGTGTGCCGAGCCGTCCAGCAGGGATCGTGCGCTCCCACGCCGCGATCCGCTCGGCGCCGTAGCCCTCCAGGCCCTCGGTCAGGATCGTGCCCAGGGCGATGCACACCGTTCTGATCCCGTATCGGCTCCACTCGTTCGAGAGCGAGCCTGTGAGGTTTTCGAGCGCAGCCCGGGCCGCCGAAGCGTGGGCCATCTCGGGGATGCCCCGGCGTGGGCTGAAGCCGATGAAGATCACGACTCCGGTCCGATTCGGGATCATCGACCGGATCGCCACGGCTCGGGTCATGTTCCACGAGGCGTCGACGGCCAGCCGGTGCACCGCCCGCCAGCCCTTCGAAGAGATCTCCTCGGCGGGCGCGAGGAACTGTCCGCCGGCGTTGTTGACGAGGATGTCGACGCGGCCGAACCGCTCGAGCGTCTGGTCAACGACGAAGTCGACCTGCTCGAGCTCGCGGATGTCTGCGGGAACCGCGAGGCACTCCGTTCCCGCAGCCTCGAGCTCCGCCTGGACTGCATCCAAGGGCTCGGGGCGCCTGCCGCAAATCGCAATGCTCGCGCCGGCGCGTGCCAGCTCTCGAGCCGTCGCGCGGCCGATGCCGGTGCCTCCCCCACTGATGAGCGCCACGGTCACGGGCGGTTGACCGCCCCGGCGGGCTCCCGGCCTTCGAGCACTTCGCGAACGGACAGCACGGGGCGACGGTAGACCGCCTCTTCCGCCTCGGCGCTGTACCAGGCGGCATGCGGCGTCACGACGAGGCGCGGCGCGGACGGTGCCGGACGCTCGCGGGTCGGAGGCTCGAGCGGGAGCACGTCGAGGGCCGCGCCTGCGAGGTGGGCGCTCTCTAGCGCTTTCAGGAGCGCGTCAAGGTCGACCAACTCGGCCCGGGCCGTGTCCACGAGCACGCTTCCGCGCGGCATGCGCGCGAATTCCTTCGCGCCGATCAGCCCTTTCGTCTCGGGCGTGAGGGGCAGATGCAAGGAGAACGCCTCGCAACTCTCGAGGAGCTCGTCGAGGGAGGCTGATTTCGCGCCCGTCGCGGCGATGGCCTCGGGAGCAACCGCAGGATCGGTCGCCCACACGTCGAAGCCGACCGCCGAGGCTCGCTCTGCGAGCGCCCGCCCGATACGGCCGAAGCCGATCAGTCCCAGCCGAGTCCCGCGGATTCGCCGCAGATCCCCGGCCGCCGTCCAGTCCCACGCGCCTGCTCGCACCGAGCGATCCAGCTCGACGATGCCGCGCAGGAGCCCGAGGAGGAGCGCCAGCGAGTGGTCGGCGACCTCCTCCACGCAGTAGTCGGGGACGTTGGAGACCCAAACCCCGCGCCGTTCGGCCTCCTCATAGGCGACGTGGTCGTAGCCGACGCTGCACGAAGCTACGATCCTGAGCGCGGGAAGCCGGGCGAGATCCTCGGCGGTCACGCGAACATCCGTGCCGATCAGGAGGGCGACGACGTCGTCCCCCTCCCAGGGCTCTCCGCCGGAGACCACATCGAGCTCGTGGCCGTCGAGGAGCGTTCGGACGCGATCGACTCGAAAGCCCGGGTCGCCGACGACGACTCTCATGGACGGACCCACAGCGTCAATTCGCCGTGCCTTGCGCCGGCCTTCACTCGGAGCTGCCAGCAGCCCGGATGAGAGAAGCGAACATGAGAGCCCCACTCTCGGCCGGCACGCGGCCAGCGTAGGCCGCCGCCGCGGAGTTGGGGTAGGACGGGCGACGGACCGAACTCGACCGCGAGCCGATGCCCGTTGGTGTTCGTGCCGGTGAGCCCGAACTGGGGCGGAACGAATCCCTCGGCGCGCCAGAGCACGGTGATCGTCTCCCCGACGACCGGCGGATAGGTGATCCAGGCCGACCAGATGCGGTTGCCGGCGCCAAGCTCGACCGCCGCGCCCGGAAGATCGCGGGGCCTGGTCTGGAAACAGGGCGCCCGAGGACCGGTCCGGCCGCCCGAGGCGAGCGCGAGCCCGGCCAGGCTAGCGAGAACAGCCAGCGGACCCACGGCGAGGAAGGCGGCACGTCTGATCCCGGCGTACTATCTACGGCCCCCGGTTCCCGGGCAAGACTTCGATGCTCGAGCATCTGTTCAGCCCACTGCGGCTCGGGCCCGTCGAGCTTCAGAACAGGATCGTCTCGACCGCCCACCAGACGACCCTCGTCCGCGACCACCTTCCGACGGACGATTTCGTCGCGTATCACGAGGCTCGAGCCAGAGGCGGCGCGGGCCTGATCGTCCTCGAGGCCACAGCGGTCGATCAGTCGGGTGTCCTCACGGGTCATACGCTGGCCGGCTTCCGCGAGGAGATCGTCCCGGGCCTGGTGCAGGTGGCGGCCGCGGTCCAGCCGCACGGAACACGCCTCTTTCTCCAGCTTCTCCACGGCGGACGGGAGCGGATCGCAAGCCCGCCCCGGCCACCCGCGCTCGCGCCCTCGGCAGTTCCGAGCCTGCGCTTCCACGTCGAGCCGCGGGAGCTCTCGCCCGACGAGATCGCCGGGATCGTGGAGGGCTACGGCCGGGCCGCCGCACACGCAGCCGCTGCCGGCCTCGACGGAGTCGAAGTCTCCGGTGCGCACAACTATCTTGTCGCGCAGTTCTTCACATCGGAGCTGAACCGGCGTGAGGACGAGTGGGCGGAGCCGTCCCGCTTTCTCCTCGCGGTGCTCGCCGTCGTTCGGGCGGCGGCGCCGGAATTGACGCTGGGAGTCCGTCTGAGCGCTGATTCGGAGGCGGCGAGAGCGGTGGCCGCTGAAATCGCAGGCCACGTCGACTACATCGGACTCGCCCTTGGAGACTCGTCCACCTACTTCGGCTCGACGGGGATCGTGCCTCCGCCTCCAGTCCCTGAGAACGCCATCGCCGCGCTGACTGCGCCCTTCCAGGTCGGCCTGCCGCTCCTCGCCACCTCGCGGATCGTCGATCCCGTCGAGGCGGACCGTCTGATCGGCGAGGGCCGTTGCGACGCCGTCGGCATGACCAGGGCGCTCATCACCGATCCCGATATGCCGCGCAAGGCGCGGGAGGGGAGGTTCGACGCGGTGGTGCGCTGCATCGGCTGCAACGCCTGCATCGCGCACTACCACGCCGGCACGCCGATCGCCTGCGCTCAGAATCCCCGCACCGGACGAGAACGGACGCTGCCGCCGCCCGAGCCCGCCGCGGATCCGCGGCGGATCGTCATCGTCGGCGCCGGACCGGCCGGTCTCGCCGCGGCGGCGGAGGCAGCGGCGGCCGGGCACGACGTGGTCCTGCTTGAACGGTCACGGCGGATCGGCGGCCAGGTCGCCCTCGCCGGCGCCGCTCCCATGCACGAGGAAATGGCGCGCTCGCTACGTGCCAACTACGAGCGGCTGCTCGCCGGAGTGGACATCCGGCTGGAGACCGAGGGAGACGAGGATGCGATCTCGGCGCTCGCTCCGGCTGCCGTCATCGTCGCCACCGGCGCACGTCCCTACGAGCCCACGGTCTCACTCGCCGGCTTCGAGCCGGTCCAGGCCTGGGACATCCTCGCCGGACCGCGTCCTCGCGGCCGCCGAGTCGTCGTCGCCGATTGGGGCGGGGACGCGACCGGACTTGCGGCCGCCGATCTGCTCAACAGAGACGGCAACGAGGTCATCGTCGCCATCGGCTCCGTGGCTTTCGGCGAGACCTTGCACCAGTACCAGCGCAACGTCTACGCCGCGCGCCTCTACAGGGCCGGCGTCCGTCTCGAGCACCACCTCGAGCTCGCGGGAGCCGAAGACAGCCACGTGCGCTTTCGCAATCTGTTCCTCCCCGATCTCGAAACCCGGCTCGCTGCCGACCTGCTGGTCCTCGCCCTCGGGCGCGTTCCGGAGCACGGCCTGGCGGAGCGGCTCGAAGCTCGCGGGCTCGAGGCGCACGAGGCCGGTGACTGCCTGAGCCCGCGAAGCATCGAAGAGGCCATCCTCGAAGGGACGCTGGCCGCCCGGCAGGCGGCTCAGGCGATCGAAGCCGGTTCGTCCAGCCGGTAGAGCTCGGGCCGGCGGTCCCCGACCGAATACGACCGAGCGTAGCCGCCCTCCTGCACCAGCACCATACGGCCGTCGCAGTGGCGCTCAGCCAGCGCTCGAGCGGCGGCGCCAAGCGCGCGAAAGCCCTCCATTGTCACGCACTGGCGCCCGTTGGGATCGAACTGGTTCGCGTCCTGCCCGCAGGCGACGACGAGGAGCGCCGGTGCAAAGCCGTCGACGATGGGGACGACGAGCTCCTCCAGCGCCGTAGGTAGCCGCCGTCGCCGGTCCCCGCCGGAAGCTCGACGTTGACGTTGAAGCCTTCTCCTCTTCCCGTGCCACCTCGTCCGGCCCGCCCGTTTGGGGGTGCGAGGGGCCCCAGGCTCCGTGCCTCATGTGGAAAGAGACAGTGAGGACGTCGTCTCGGTCGTAGAAACACTCCTGGGTTCCGTTGCCGTGATGGACGTCCCAGTCGAGGACGGCGACGCGCTCGAGCCCCGACCTTCGTGCTCGCTCGGCTGCCAGCGCCGCGTTCGAGAAGAAGGCAGTAGCCGTCGGCCTGGGCGGGTTGTGCGTGGTGGCCGGGCGGGCGGACGAGCGCGTAAGCCGTCTTCGTCTCGCCGCCGAGAACAGCGTCCGTGGCCGCGAGCGCCGTTCCAGCGGCGGCCAGAGCGGCCTCCCAAGACCGCTCGCCCACGGTCGTCGACCACGTGAGGACACCGCCACCGGCCGCACAGAACTCGCGGACCGACTCGACGTAGTCCGGGTCGTGGAGCGTCGTGAGCTCGCTCACCTCAGCGTGGCGTCCCTCGCGGCGGCGAATGTGCGGCGCGAGCGGTCCGCGCTCGAGGATCGTCTTCATGTTCCTGACGCGCACGGCGTTCTCCGGATGGAGTTCGGGCACATCCATGAGCGGGGAAGGCGGATGTTCGAAGACGCCGCTGCCGGTTTCGTGCAAGAGCGCGTCGTCGTGCCAGAAGAGGTCGAGCGTCAAGCCGATCCTTTCGCCGGCAGCGGACGCTGGTCGAGCACCGTGAATTGGGCGGCGGCCAGGGTGACAAGGCAGAGCCCCGCGGCGAGGAGATAAGCGCTCCCGCCCCCGGCCGTCTGGGAGAGCACGCCTCCGAGGGTGGCCCCGACGACGTTGGCAGGAGCCCACGCGACGTTGAGCAGCGCGAAGCCGAAGCCCTGGTCGAGGTGGGCAGCCTCCGCGCCGTCCGAGAGCAGCGCCGTGCCTGGCACCCAGTTGACGCCGTAGAAGACCGCGACTGCGGTGACGAGCAGCAGATAGGGCCAGCGGCCGTCCGTCCAGAGCAAGGCGACGGAGAGCGCGATCGCCGCGACCAGGCCGGCGCGTACGGGGGCGAGCCGCCCGTACCGGTCGGACCAGCGCCCGATGAACGGGTTCATGGCCGCTTCGATGCCGGCGGAGACGAGAAACACGGCGCTGATCCCGAGCGCTCCCCAACCGAGTTCGTCGAGGCGAAGCGGAGCGACGACGGAGACGACGCCCAGAAGGAAGGCCGCGAGGGACACGAGCCAGAAGCCGGACAGCACCTGCCGCTCGCGGAAGGCGCGGAGGAGAGCGCGCAGCGGCTGTGGCTCTTCGGCGGGCTTGAAGGCCGGCGTCGTCCAGGCCCAGGCGGCGAGCAGCACTCCTACGGCCGCGACGACGGCGAAGGCGGGGGCAGGGCCGGTCAGCGATGCCACTCCCCCGAGAACGGGCCCTAGCAGCGCCCCTGCGACCGCGGCTCCCATCGCGATGCCGATGAGCTCGCCGCGCCGGCCCCTGGGCGCCGCAGCAACGAGCCAGGCCAGACCACCGGTCCACGCCAGCGAGCTCCCGACCCCTTGCCCGAATCTGGCGGCGTAGAGGACCCAGGCGCTCTCGGCGAGCCGAAAGCCACGCTCGTGACGACGATGATGGCGAGTCCGCCCAGCACCGTCGGCCGAACCCCCACGCGCACGGCGAGCAGACCGCTCGGGACCGCTCCCGCCAGCCCTCCCGCCGCGTAGACCGCCGAGAGTGCTCCAAGCGCTGAGGCCGACAGCCCGAACTCCGCTTTGTAATGAGGGAGGAGCGGCGCGAGCACCGCAAAGAACGTCGATTCGAGGAGGACGGTTGCGCTGACGAGGAGCAGGAGGCGGCGCACGGAGCGAATCTAACCGGCGGAGAGCACCTCGTTCGCCGCACGCTCGCCCGCACGCACGGCGCCTTCCATGTAGCTCGGAAGGCTCGAGGCTTCCGAGCCGGCGAAGTGGAGTCTCCGTTGCGGCTCGAGGAGGCGCCGTCCCCAGGTGGTCAGATCGCCCGGCCCGAAGATGAGGTAGCTCCCGCGGGAGAAAGTCTCCCGAGACCAGTCCACAGCGGCGAGACTCTCGATCGTCCGCGCCCGTCGGGCCGCTTCGGCCGCCGCGAAGAGGGCGAGAAGCGGAACCCCGGGGTCGGGTTGGTAGACGAACCCTGCAGCCGAGAGCTCCGGCAGCGGGCCAGTCAACCGCCGGTCGTACGGAAGCGCCGCCTTGACCACCTCGCCGTAGCGGGCCCGCTCCAGCGCGAGCCGACGATGCTCCGGAAGCGGCGGATCGAAGCGGAGGCGGCGCTGAAGTGGAAGCGGAATGGCCAGGATCGCTCTTGCCGCGCTGACCGTGGCTCCGTCCGCGAGCTCGATTCGCACGCCGGCATCGCCTTGCTGGATCCCGGTCACGACTGTGCCCGTTTGCACCTCGCAATGGGCGGCGAGCCGCTCCGCGAGCACACTCGGCCCTCCGCGCATTCGTACAGTTAGGCCCGTCGGCGCCGCGCCGGCGGCCACCTTGGTTGCGTAGGCGAGCAGCGACATCTCGCCAATGGGAACGCTCGAGGAGGCTATCGAGTAGTGCGTCTCCGCTTCGGCTAGCACGTCCGCGGAGGCGTCCCGCTCGGCGAGCCAGCCGTGAAGGGTCTGCGTATCCAGCATCGATGCGTCACTCGTATCCTCGGGGTGGGCGGGATCAATCCGAGCCGCAAGCTCGGCGATCTTCTCCTCTAGGGCGGCCAGGAGCGGAGAGCGTTCTCCCTGGACGCCGGCCCAGGGCTCGGTTCGCCACGTGGCCACCTCGAGCTCGTCCGCGAGCGCCAGAATGCTTCGGTGTGCGTCGTCGATGGCTTCGGCGCCCGCGTCGAACAGAAGGCCGCCGACGTCCATCCGCCACACGCGCCCCCCGATGCGCTTCCGTGCCTCGAGAACGACAACGTCGGCTCCTGCCTGCACGAGGCGATAGGCAGCGACGAGGCCGGAGAGTCCGGCCCCGACCACGGCGATCCTCACGGATGCAGCCCCCTTCATTGCCTGAGAGAATCAGCGCGAATATCTCATGACGCAGGCGCCGACCGATCATCTCTGGCGACACTTCACCGCCGCGGGGGCAGGCCGCATCGTCATCGTGCGCGGAGAGGGGTGCTACATCTGGGACGCGGAAG
>WNGB01003805.1_pt1 | contig 25210 bp, 28 predicted proteins | sample 5400681 | NCBI WGS metagenome assembly WNGB01 (sample SAMN13153367, study PRJNA577476) | soil metagenome | isolation source: 115 cm soil or saprolite under grassland replicate 2 | place: USA:California | collected 2016-06-15
ACGGGAGCGTCGGTCTGCCTCGCCCGCTGCCCGCGCTCGACTACGGTGCCCGAGCGCACCTCACTAATACAAGGGAGCAGCCCGAAGGGCGTCCGGGCGACGCGACCAGCGGCGCCCGAGCGGACCGAAGCGAGCGCGGGAACGCTGAAACGCAAATTTCCCAAAAGAACCGGTGCGCGGACTGGAGCGAGCGCGGTACGGCTGCCACGCAAATTTTCCGAAAAAGCCAGAGCGCGGGTTCAGCGAGCTTCGAATGCGTAGAGCAGGATCAGTCCCGTGGCGTTATTCAGGGCGTGCGCGACCATGCTTGGGTACAGGCTGCCGGTGCGTTGGTAGGTCCACGCCAGTAGGCTGCCAAGGACGAAGATGCCGATCGCGAGACCGGCCATCTGGGCCGGGTTCATCCGGCCGGGCGTGAGGTGCGCGGCCGCGAACAGCGCACCCGAGACCAGGTACGCGAGCACCAGCGGCTGGCGGCGGCGGAGCAGTCCGAACAGCACACCGCGGAAGAACAGCTCTTCGGCGAACGGCGCGGTCACGGAACCAAGCAACAACACAACCACGAGCCCAAGCGGGCCGCCAGTATGCACGAACCCGAACTGCTCGAACTGGTTCGGCCGCAGCCCGATCTGCGACAGCGCGAGCTCGACCAGCACAGTGCCCAGGAACCCCAGCAGCCCGACCGTTACGCCCACATTGACGATGCGCGTCAGCGGCAGCGGCTGCAGCCCGAGCTCCTGCCAGGTGACCGCGCGCGGCCAGATCAGCCGCCCGTAGACCACGATCAGGACGGGAATCTGGGTCGCGAGCGCCGCCAACGCGAAGGAGTTAATCGAGAACGCCTGGTCCTCCCCCGAATCCGCGACCAGGGGCAGCGTGAGCACGAAGTTCAGCACCAGCACCGACACGATCAGACCCAGGCTCAGGCGGTACGTGCCAACGTCGCGCCGCGCAGCCTCGGCGCCGCGGAGCACGGGCGCAAAAACCCACGCGCTGACCGCCAGTCCCACGAGCACCAGCGCTCCGATGAGCGCAAAGCGAGGCTGCACCTACTGCTGAAAGTCGAGGTACAGCCGACTCGCGGTAGGCAGTTGCTGGCCGCTGTACTTGCTGCCGCGCGCGGGCCCGTACGGCCGCTCGGCCGGCGTGGTCATCTCGACAAACGAAATCTGCCCGATGCGCATCCCTGGGTACAGGGTGATCGGCAGGTTGGCCAGATTGCTGATCTCGAGCGTGATGTGCCCTTCGTACGCTGGATCCAAGAAGCCAGCCGTACTGTGGATCACGATGCCGAGGCGGCCGAGCGAGCTGCGGCCCTCGAGGCGGCCGACCAGGTCGTTGGGGATGCGCACGCGTTCGACCGTGCTGCCCAGCACGAACTCGTGGGGGTGCAGGTACATCGGCTCTTCGGGCGCGACCTCGATCAGCTCCATCAGGTCATCGGCGGGCTGTTTGACGTCGATGAAGGCGCGTTTGGTGTTGCGGAAGACGAGGAATTTGTTGTCGAGCCGGACGTCGATGCTGGAGGGCTGGATGAGCCGCGGGTCGAAGGGGGCGATGCCGAGGCGGCCGCTTTCAATGGCTTCGCGGATCGAGCGGTCGGACAAAATCACCGACGGGCATGGTAGCGGCTCGGACGCGGTGGCTCGTGGGTGCGGTTGTTGTCCTGTGCGCGGCAGGCGTGGGTCACTCGCGAGACTGAGCTCGGACCACTCCTGGCAGCTTGGCGTCAGCCGGCCGCCGAGCTGTTAGCGGGGCTCGCGTGGTGGCGACGTCGGACTTGGCTCGCTCGATCAGGCGACTGACTTCATCTTCGAAGGACGAGACGTCGGCGAACGCGCGATAGACGCTGGCGAATCTGATGTAGGCGACCTGGTCGAGCTGGCGGAGCTTGTCCATCGCGAGGTCGCCGATGACCGAGCTGGGCACTTCGGGCACGTCTCTGGATCGCAGCTCGGCCTCGATCTGTTCGACCGTGCGCTCGATGGTCTCCGCCGAGATCGGCCGCTTGGTGCACGCGACCTGGAGGCTGCGGCGCAGCTTGTCGGCGTTCCACTCCTGGCGGCGGTGATCGGACTTGACCACGATGAGCGCGGACATCTCGGGCCGCTCGTAGGTGGTGAAGCGGTGCAGGCACGTGGCGCACTGCCGCCGTCGGCGGGTGGTTGAAGCATCGGCCGAGTCGCGCTTATCGAGCACGCGGGTATCGGGCGCACGACAGACGGGGCAGCGCATCGCTGGCAATCATAGCGTGGGGCCCCTTGACTCGGTGACAATACAACCGTATGGTTGTATCCGTGCAGATCGCCCCGCCCGACTTCGATCGCATGTTCGGCGCGCTCGCAGACCACACGCGGCGCGACATCGTGCGTCGCGCGATCAGCGCCGAGGAGGGCGTCGTCGAGCTGGCCAGCCACTACCCGATGAGCTTCGCGGCGGTCCAGAAGCACGTCGCCGTGCTCGAACGGGCCGGCCTGATCACCAAGCAGCGCATCGGACGCCGCAAAGTCGTCCGCACCAATCTCGAGCAACTGCGCGTCGTGCGCCGCCTGCTCGACCAGTACGAGGAGCTGTGGCGCGGGCGGGTCGACCGCATGACCGCGCTCATTGCCACCACCAAGGAGAGCGACCGATGACCGTCACAACCGTCCGCAAGGATCCGCAGACGCTCAGCATGACCCTGGAGGCCGAGTTCGATGCCTCGCCCGAGCGGGTGTGGCAGCTGTGGGCCGATCCACGCCAGCTCGAGCGCTGGTGGGGCCCGCCGACCTACCCCGCCACCTTCACCAGGCACGACCTGACGCCTGGCAGCCGCGTCGAGTACCACATGACCGGGCCCGAGGGCGACCAGCACCGCGGGTACTGGGAGGTCCTCGAGGCCAATGCGCCGCATCGGCTCGTCTTCCGCGACGGCTTCGCCAACGCTGAAGGCACGCCGAACACCGACCTGCCAATCAACACGGCCCACGTCCGGATCGAGGAGGTCGGCCGCGGGCGCACGCGCATGTTGATCGAGAGCGTGTTCCCGAGTGCCGAGGCAATGGAGCAGGTTCTCGGTATGGGCATGGAAGAGGGCCTGACCCTGGCCGTTGGCCAGATCGACGCGATCCTCGCCGAGGACGCACTCGCCCACCGCAGTTAACAAGCCAGAGGAGAGGCGTCGTGACCACGACCCAGTCAAGAACCCACAGCCTGAACGTCCCGGGGCCACGCTCGCCTACGACGTTCGGCCCAACGACACCACCACCGAGCCGGTTCTGCTACTGATCGGTTCACCGATGGGCGCCGCGGGATTCGGCACCCTCAGCAGCCACTTCACGGACAGCACCGTCGTGACCTGCGACCCTCGCGGCTCGGAGCGCAGCAAGAAAGCCGATCCTGCCAGCCCGTCGACGCCGGCGGGGCACGCGGACGACCTGCGCCGGCTCATCCAGGCCCTCGATGCCGGCCCAGTAGACCTGTTCGCCAGCAGCGGCGGGGCAGTGAATGCGCTGGCGCTGGTGGAACGGCATCCAGAGCAGGTGCGAACGCTGGTGGCGCACGAGCCACCACTGTTTCAGGTCCTGCCCGACCGCGCCGCGGCCCTTGCCGCCGCGCGTCCAAGCTGGTGATCTTCCCGAGCGGCCACGGTGGCTTCCTCGGCGGCGAGTATGGCCAGTCGGGCGACCCGGACGGCTTTGCCGCCAAGCTGCGCCAGGTCCTCAGCGATGAGGGCGAACCGAAGCAGAGGTAGGCGCATGTTGCTCGAGAACAAGAGCGCCATCATCTACGGGGGTGGCGGCTCCATCGGCGGTGTCGTCGCGAAGGCATTTGCCCGTGAAGGAGCGCGCGTCTATCTCGCCGGTCGCACCCTGGAGAAGCTTGAAAAGGTAGCCGATGTCATTCGCCGCGACGGTGGGCAGGCGCACACGGCGCAGCTCGATGCGCTGGACGAGAAAGCCGTCGACGCCTACGCGGATGGCGTGGCCAGAGAGGCCGGCAGCATCGACATCTCGTTCAACCTGATCACGCACGGCGACGTGCAGGGCACCCCGCTGGTCGAGATGACGCCCGAGGACTTTGCGCGGCCGGTCGAAACCGCGGTGCGCACCATGTTCCTGACGTCGCGGGCAGCCGCGCGGCACATGATCAAACAGCGTTCAGGCGTGATCCTGGTGTTCGGAGGCGAAGGCGACCCGCCGCGCGGCTACAGCCTGGGCGGCCTGCAGGTCGCCTTTCACGCCATGGAGGCGATGCGGCGGCAGCTCTCGATGGAGCTCGGCCAGTACGGCATTCGCGTCGTCACCTTGCGTACGGGTGGCATCCCCGAATCGATCCCGGACGACTTCGAAGGGCGCGATGCGATCGTCGGCGACATCGTCAAGACGACGATGCTCAACCGCGCGGCCACGCTCGAGGACGTCGGCAACGTGGCCGCCTTCGTCGCCTCCGACAAAGCGCGCAGCATGACGGCCGCGACTGCCAATGTCAGCTGCGGCGCCCTCATCGACTAGGGGGTCGCCGTCATCGACCAGGGGCTCGCGCTGATCAACCAGGGGTCGCGCCTACAATCTCGCCAGCACGATGGCCGACCAGCGACGCATCAGGGTGAGCCCACTCGGTGGGGTGGGCGAGGTAGGCAAGAACTCGACGCTCATCGAGTTCGGCGAGGACACCATCATCGTCGACGCGGGCGTCAAGTTCCCGGAGGCGGAATTGCATGGCGTGGATCTGGTGGTGCCGGACTATGGCTATGTCGCCGACCACCTGGACAACCTGCTGGGCATCGTGTTCACCCATGGGCATGAGGACCACATCGGCGGGCTGCCGTACCTCATCATGCAGCTCGACCCGCACGATCCCATCGCCATCTACGGGACATCGCTCACGCTCGGACTGATCACGGTCAAGCTCAAAGAGCACGGCATGCTCGGGCGCGTGATCCAGCACCCGCTCCGCGAGGGCGAGCGGGCCCAGCTCGGGCCGTTTGAGATCGAACCGATCGCGGTCAACCACAGCATCCCCGACGCGGTCGGACTCATCATCAGAACCGAGGTCGGCACGGTCTTCCATACCGGCGACTTCAAGTTCGACCCGACCCCAGTCGAGGGCAAGACCACCGACACCCAGCGGCTGCGCCAGCTCGGCGAAGAAGGGGTGCTGGTGCTGCTGAGCGACTGCGTACGGGTCGAGCAACAGGGCTGGACGGCGTCCGAGTCGGGCGTGCGCGAAGCGCTCGAGCAACTGATCGCGGGCGCGCCAGGGCGGGTGCTGGTCACCACGTTCGCAAGCAACATCGGGCGCCTCCGAGAGGTGATCAAATCAGCGCACAAACTTGGCCGCAAGACGGCAGTCGTCGGGCGCAGCATGGAGGAGAACCTCAAGGTCGCGCGCGTGCTGGGTTTTCTCAATGTGCCCGAAGGCAGCATTGTCGACCTGAGAGAAATCAATGACGTTCCGCCGGACAAGGTGGTGCTACTGTCCACGGGCAGCCAGGGCGAGCCGACGAGCGTCCTGAGCCGCATCGCGCGCGGTGATCACCCGCTGGTCCGCATCCAGCCGGGCGACACGGTCATCTTCAGCGCGAGCCCGGTGCCGGGAAACGAAGAGTCGGTAGCGCGCGCTATCGACAACCTCTTCCGCCGCGGCGCGCGGGTTGTGTACCAGATGATCGATCCGCGGATTCACGTGAGTGGCCACGCCAGCCGCGAAGAGCTCAAGCACCTGATCGAGCTGGTGCGCCCGAAGTATCTGCTACCGCTGCACGGCGAGCACCGCATGCTGTGGCTGTTCCGCGAGCTGGCGGTGGAATGCGGCATGCGCCGCGAAGACGTGTTTCTGACCGAGGTCGGCGACGTCGTCGCGTTCGGCGAAGACGACGCCCAACGCGAGGAGCCAATCCCATCGGGCTCGATGCTGGTCGATGGGCTGACAATCGGCGAAGTCACCAACGTGGTGCTGCGCGACCGGCGGCGCCTCGCGGCTGACGGTGTCCTGTTTGTCAGCGTCACACTCGATCGCGAGACGGGCGAGCTGCTCAGCGGGCCGGACTTCGTCTCGCGCGGATTCATCAATTTGCAAGCCGACGGCGACGACGACGGGCTGTACGAGGAAGCGAAGGAGCGGGTCGAGTCGGCGCTGAGCTCGGTCGACTTGCACAAACCCGATGTGGGCTACCTGGTCGGCAAAGTGCGCGACACGCTCAACAGCTTCGTCTACGAGAAGACGAGGCGCAGACCGATGATCCTGCCCGTCGTCACCGAAGTGTGACCCGCCGCGCGGCACCCGAACGCGAGCTCGGCATCCTGAACGCCGTGGCCGAGGCATTGAACTCCTCGCCCGACGTACGCCAGGCGCTCGAGCGCACGCTGGGCCTGGTCGCGGACCTGCTCGGACTGCGCACCGGCTGGGTCTGGCTGCTCGATCACGAGACGCACTTCTTCTACAGCGCCGCCGAACGCGAGCTACCGCCCTATCTGCAGGAGCGGGTGCGCATGGCCGGCCGACGCAACTGCTGGTGCATCGATGATTTCCGTGAAGGTGAGCTGACGCCGACCAACATCGATGTCATGGAGTGCAGTCGCTTGCAGCCAGCCTTCCGCGGCAAGTCAGCGCCGATGGCCGCCGGTCTGCGCTACCACGCCAGCATCCCGCTGTACTTCCAGGACAAACCACTCGGCATCATGAACGTGACCGGTCCCGAGTGGCGCAAGCTCACCGCTGAAGAACTGCGGTTGCTGTCGACGATCGCGAACCAGGTCGGCATCGCGATCGAGCGCGCGCGACTGGCCGAAGACGCAACGCGGCTCGCGCGGGCAGAAGAGCGGGCACGGATCGCCCGCGAGATCCACGACACCCTGGCGCAGGGGCTCACGGCGATCGCGCTCAACATCGAAGTGGCGATGCACCGCCTCGACTCGAGGCCCGACCAGGCGCGCGAACGACTGGCGCGGGCGCTGAGCATGGCGCGCGAGAACCTCGAGGAGGCGCGGCGGTCGGTGGTCGACTTACGCACGACGTCGCAATTAGCAGGCAAGCCGCTCGGCGAAGCGCTGGCCGGACTGGCGCGCTCGTTTACCGCCGATACGGGCGTCGCGGTGCGCGTGCAGGCCGACCCGAGCTTGCAGCTGCCGATCCGGACCGAAGCCGAGCTCTTTCGCATCGCGCAGGAGGCGTTGACCAACGTCCGCAAGCACGCGCGGGCGCACTCCGTCGAGGTGGCGTTGCGGCGGCGCGGACCGAGCGTGGCGCTGTCGGTCAAGGACGACGGCCGAGGCGTGCTCAAAGAGCACGAGCGCGCAGGTGGTCAGGGGCTGATCGGCATGCGCGAGCGGGCGCGGTTGCTGGGCGGACAGCTGCAAGTCAGCAGCAGACCCGGCAGGGGCACGCGAGTGACCGCGCGCGTGCCCGTGGAGCAGACGTGATTCGGGTCGCGGTGGTCGACGACCATCCGATCGTGCGCCAGGGGCTGGTGGGCGTGCTCGAGGACGAGGCGGACCTGGAAGTCGTGGGCGCGTTCGGCTCGGCACGCGAAGCCATCGGCCACGTGCCGCGACTGCAACCGGACGTGCTGCTGCTCGACCTCGAGATGCCCGAGCAGGATGGAGTCGAGGCGATCCCGCTGCTGCTGCAAGCCAAGGACAGCCTGGCGATCCTGGTGTTCACCGCCTACGACACCGAGGAGCGGGTGCTTGGCGCGCTGCGCGCCGGCGCCCGCGGCTATCTGCTGAAGGGCGCCAGCTCGGACGAGATCGCCCGCGCGGTGCGGCAGGTGCACGCAGGCGGCTCGTATCTGGAGCCGCGCGTGGCGTCACGGCTCATCGCGCAGGTGCAGACGCCGAGGCGCACCAGTACCAGCTTGAGCGATCGCGAACGCGAGGTGCTGCGGCTGGTCGCCGATGGCCAGCCGACCAAGCAGGTCGCGCGCACGCTGGGCATCACCGAGCGCACGGTCAAGTTCCACGTGAACTCGATCTTCCACAAGCTGGGCGCCGAGAACCGCGCGCAGGCGGTCGCGCTGGCCGCGCAGCGTGGGCTCCTATGAGATTCGTCAAAGGTCTCCTGTCCTAAGAGACAGGTAGCCGCCTGACCAGCAGCCCGAAGTTTTTTCAGGCCGCGCGGACGATGCTGTAGCCATGGAAACAACCGTGGCGCTGGTCACCGGCGCCTCGCGTGGACTGGGACTCGCTATAGCTCGCGCGTATGCACAGCGCGGCCTTCACCTGATCCTCACCGCGCGGAGACAACACGACCTGAACCACGTCGTCGATGAGCTGCGCTCTAAAGCCGAGGTGGTCGCGCTCGCAGGCGACGTGGCCGATGCACGGCACGCCGAACGCCTGGTCGAAGCGGGGCTGCAGCGCTTCGGGCGCATCGACGTGCTGATCAACAACGCATCCGAGCTGGGACCAAGCCCGATGCCGGAGCTGCAGGAGCTGTCGGCGGACGATTTCGAGGCAATCCTGCAAGTCAATGTCATCGCGCCGCTGCGGCTCAGCCAGCTGGTCTTGCCAGGGATGCGCGCGGCAGGACGTGGCCTGATCGTGAACGTCACGTCCGACGCCGCCGTGCAGCCGTACCCCGGCTGGGGCGGCTACGGCGCCAGCAAGGCGGCTCTGGAGCATCTGTCGCGGATCCAGGCCGCGGAGCTGGAAGGTAGCGGCGTGCGCGTGTGCGTCGTCGACCCCGGCGACATGAACACGGCGATGCACGCGGCGGCGGAGCCGGGCGTCGACCTGTCCCACCTGCCCGATCCCGAACTTGTCGCGCCAGCCTTCGTGCGTTTGCTGGAGGCGTCGGTGCCATCTGGCCGCTTCGAAGCGCAACGCCTGGTCGCGGCCCGCGCCTGAGTTGATTTGATGAAACTTCGATGACCGCTCTCGCGCTCGCTTCACTTGATTTCGAGCTGCCCACGACGCTCGAAGCGCACGCGCCGCCGGAGTCGCGTGGCCTAGCGCGCGACGCCGTGCGACTGCTCGTAACGTCGGACGGGGGTGAGCGCGTCGAGCACCACGTGTTTCGTGACCTGCCCGATGTCCTGCGGCCTGGCGATGTCCTGGTCGCCAACGACTCGGCGACGCTGGCAGCCGCGGTAACGGCCACGCGGCAGGACGGCAGCAGCGTGGACATGCACTTCTCCACGCGTCTCCCGGCGGGCCTGTGGGTCGTCGAGCCGCGCCGCGTCTCGGCCATTGAGGACGAGACGTTGCAGCTGCCTGGCGGCGAGAGCCTGAAGCTGGTGGCGAGATACCCGGGCTCAGAGCGGCTATGGATCGCGCGGACAACATTCGACGTGCTGCCGTATCTGGAGCGCTGGGGCAGGCCGATCAGCTATCCCTACGTCCCTCAGCCCTGGCCGCTCGACATGTACCAGACGGTCTACGCCGGCCCGCCTGGCTCGGCCGAGATGCCATCGGCCGGGCGCGCGTTCACGCCCGATGTGCTCGAGCGATTGGCGCACCGCGGCATCCAGTTCCACACCCTCACGCTGCACACCGGCGTCGCCAGCCTCGAAGGCCACGAGCGACCGTACGCCGAGGAGTACTGGCTCCCGCGCTGCACCGCGAACGCCGTTGAGAAAGCGCGTTCCGAAGGTCGGCGAGTCATCGCGGTTGGCACCACGGTCGTGCGGGCGATCGAGAGCGCCGCCGACGAGGGTAACGGCGAGGTCATCCCGACCCACGGGTGGACCGACCTGGTGATCACACCCGAGCGCGGCGTCCGGGTGGTGGACAGTTTGCTGACCGGGTTCCACGAGCCGAAGGCCAGCCACCTGGCGATGCTCGAGGCGATCGCCGGCCACGCGCACCTCGAGCAGGCGTACGCGGCTGCGCTCGCGGGCGGCTATCTATGGCACGAATTCGGCGACCTGCACCTCATCCTGGCGCGAGATCACCGAAGCGACGAGGTCGCGCAGCCGTGCTGGATAGTCGGCTGCGCGCAAGCCCCCAGCGCGCCGCTGCTCGTCTAATTCCCGCACTCCGGCAGTCAGCCGCGCCGCGTCAACGCCTCGTTCGGAGGCGACGCGACGCACCGCTGGATGCGAGGTCGGAAGCAGCATTTCGTCGCCCGAAATGAGCTCCTCGCGCAGCTTCTCACCCGGCCGCAGCCCGGTGTGTACGACGCTGACGTCGTGGCCCAGGCGCAGCCCTCTCAGACGCACCAGGCGCTCGGCCAGGTCGGCGATGCGCACATCGGGACCCATTTCGAGCACGAACACACCACCGGGCTCACCGAGCGCGGCCGACTGCACCACCAGACTTGCCGCTTCGGAGAGGGTCATGAAGAAGCGCCGTGCCTCGGGGTGGGTGATCGTGATCGGGCCACCGCCCTCGATCTGCCGAAGGAAGGTGGGCACCACGCTGCCGCGGCTGCCCAGGACGTTGCCGAATCGCACCACGTTGAAACTCGTCTGACTCGGATCGGCCTGACCGACAGCGGTTGCGATCAGCTCGGCCACACGCTTGGTCAGGCCCATGAAGCTCGAGGGGTTGACCGCCTTGTCGGTGGAGATGACCACCACCCGCTCCGCGCCGGTGGCGACGGCGGCTTCGCAGATAAACAACGTGCCCAGCACGTTGCTGACGAACGCCTGATCGGGATTGGCTTCGACCAGTGGCACGTGCTTGTAGGCCGCGGCGTGGAAGACCACCTGCGGTCGCTCGCGCTCGAATAGCTCCCGCATCCGCCGTTCATCGGCGACATCGGCAATGCACGTGTGCAGCACACCGCCGCTGTGGGCGCCGACATCACCCTCCAGCTCGTACAGACCGGTCTCGTTCATGTCGACCGCGAGCACCGCGGCGGGTCCCACCGCGAGCACCTGGCGCGCCAGCTCGGCGCCGATGGAGCCAGCGCCGCCGGTGATCAGCACGCGCTTACCAGCCAGGGCCGGTGCGCACGCGTCGATGTCCAGCTCGACGATCGGCCGCGACAGCAATTCCTCAGGCTCGACCGTACGGTTGGCGGCCAGCCGCAGCGCGGCGCTGGCAGTTGCCGCGAGCAGCGGCGCGATGGCAATGATGCTGTGCGGCAGATGCCACGGCTCGCCGAGGAACTCGTTGAGCACGACCAGTGGCACGAAACCGATAAGCGTGGCGACGACGAATGGCAGGACGGGGTGAAGTGCGAGCGTCGAGCCAGGCTTGCGCAGACGACTCATCAGCTCACCCACGCCCACCTGCACGAGCGCGCCAACCAGCAGCCACGGCAGCAAGCGCTGCGCGTAGGTAGAGGGAACGCCCTCGTCGATGAAACGCAGCCACATCGCCACGGCATAGGCGGCGGCGCCGGCGGCCGCATCTAATGCCATCAACTGATAGGCGGATGGGCTGAAACGCAGCGCGCGGCTCGACTGAACTCTACGCACTCGTGTGTTCCACTGCCGCTTGCGCAGCGCGACCGCCAAGTACCGAGATCACAAAGCCACGCGCGCGCCAGGCGGCGTGATCGAGCGCCGCGCGCGCGTCATACAGCCGCCGGCGCTTGACCAACGCCGCGATCAGGTCGATATCTAGCTCGCGGAACGCGCGGTGGTCGACCAACAGCGCGACCAGGTCGACGTCGCGCACAGCCTGTTCGATGGGCAGCAGCGGGGCTGGCAGCCCGGCCAGCTCAGGCGAAACGTGCGGATCGCACAGGCGCACATCGAAACCGCGCTGCGCCGCGAGCTGCGCCACGTGCAGCGCTGGGCTCTCGCGGATGTCGTCGACCTCGGCCTTGTACGTGACTCCCAGCAGGGCGATCGAAGCAGGTGGCGGCGCCAGGCGTTCGAGAGCATGCACGACGTGCTCGGGCATCTGGTCGTTGATCTCACGCGCGGAGCGAATGAGCCGCGCAGCTTGTGGCGCGGCGTCAACCAGGAACCACGGATCGACGGCGATGCAGTGCCCACCGACGCCCGGTCCTGGCCGCAACACGTTCACCCGAGGATGATGATTGGCGAGGTTGATGGCCTCCCAGACGTCGACGCCCACGTGCTCGGCAATCAGCGCGAACTCATTGGCCAGGGCGACGTTCACGTCGCGAAACGTGTTTTCCATCACCTTGACCATCTCGGCGGTCGTGGCGTCGGTGCGCATGATGTCGCCTTTGACGAAGGCGCCATACAGATCGGCGGCACGGTCCGCGCAGCGCGGCGTGATCCCGCCTGCCAGTCGATCGTTTTCGACGAGCTCGAGCAGGATGCGGCCAGGCAGCACGCGTTCGGGACAGTGCGCGATGCACACATCGCGGCCGGGCATCAGGCCCGACTCGGCCAGGATTGGCGCCAGAAAGTCGCGCGTGGTGCCAGGTGGCACGGTCGACTCGAGGATGACCAGGTTGCCGCGGCGGAGCAGCGGCACGATGTCGCGCGCGGCCCGCTCGACATAGCTCAGGTCTGCGCGCTGATCCTCGAGCGGGGTCGGCACCGCGATGATGAACGCATCGGCTGGTTCTGCTCGCTCCCGCACCTGCAAATGGCCGGACTGCAGCGCGGCCGTCACCAGGGTCTCGAGCTCAGGTTCTTCGATCGGGAGCTGGCCGCTCTCCAGGGCAGCACGAACCCGCGGATTCGGATCGACGCCGATCACGCTCAGACCCGCCACCGCGAACATGCTGGCGGTTGGCAAGCCGATATAGCCCAGACCCAGGACACACAGCCGCGGCATCTACAAGCTACGTCCTGGGGTGACAACGTGTGAGGCGTCCAATCGCCACACCAGCGCGACCACTGCCAGCATCGGCGCGTACGCGGCAATCGCGAGTGCCTGACGTAGCGGCTCTTCGAGCACCAGCCCGAGAAGCGCGGCGACGGCAGCAACCACTGCGAGCGCAGCGTACAGCCCAGTTACCTGCGCATGCGAGAGGCCGTGCATCACCAGCCGCTGGTAGAAGTGGCTGCGGTGAGCGGTGTACCAGCGTTCCCCGCGCACGATGCGGCGGGCGAGGGTGACCATGCTGTCGAACAGGAATGGCGCCAGGACGACGACGCCGAACTCGATGGGTAGTCGCCCACCGCCGACCCCGAGATTGCCGAGCAGGCTCAGTCCAGCGAAGTTGAACCCCAGGAACGTACTCCCGACGTCACCCATGAAGAGCCTGGCAGGAGGCAGATTGTGCGCGAGGAAGCCAGCTGAAGCCGCCGCGATCAACCCGCCGCCAATGCTCACCAGCGGGTTGTTGACCACGGTCCCCGCGATCGACAACGCCGCGCCGGCGATGACGGCCTGTGACGCGGCCAGGCCATCGATGCCGTCCATGAAGTTGTAGACGTTGGTGACCAGCGCCACCCACACGAATGCCAGCGGCAGCGCCAACAAGAGCGGCAGCTCTCGTTCTTGGACACCGACGACCGTGAGCAGCAGAGCGCCGAGCGCGTGCACCGCCAGTCGCGGCCCCGCGGGCAGTGATCGCACATCGTCGGCGAATGACACAGCGGCGACCAGCGCGGCGCCGCCGAGCCAGCCAAGCGCACGTGGCGACAGAGCGTTGCCGCTAACAAGCCACGCCAGCAGACCAATGGCGAAGCCGAGCACGATGGCAACACCGCCGGCACGGGGAACAGGTCGCGAGTGGGAGCTGCGCTCATTGGGCACATCCAGCGGCGCAAACCGCCGATACACAAAGGCCCCGAGCACCGCAACCAGGAACGCGAGCAGCAGCGGCAGCATAGGCTGCGAACAAGCGTACGAGATGCATGCGCTGCCGTTCAGGCCGCGCTACAGTACGGGGACCATGGTGTTCCGCATCCAACCGCACAGCCGACTGCAGGAATGGGTAGCCGAGGAGAAGGACTACTTCCGCGCTGAGGGGCTCGACTACGAGTTCACCTCCAGCTTCGCCAGCTCAGGGCTCTCCACCAGCGCGGTCCGCAAGGCAGAAGACGCACCGATCGAGGTGCGCCGTGGCGCGTTCGAGGACATGTCCGCGGGACGCGCTTGCGACGTCAGCTCGGCGTGCCACTGGGCGGTGAACGCCGCCGCGACGGGACACAGCGGCAGGATGTGGGGCCACGCGTACTCGATGTGCGTGAGCGGCATCATGGTCCCGCCCGAATCCGCCATCAAGACACCCGACGACCTGGCCAACTGTGACGTCGGCGTGGGCTACCACTCCGGCAGCCACTACTCGGCCATTCAGGCACTCGAGCCGTTCTTGAGTCGCGACGAGATCAAGCTCAAGTTCGTCGGCCTCCCGAACGACCGCACGCGGCTGATGCTCGACCGCAAGCTGCCCGCGGCGAACGTCTTCGGCGCCCAGTACTACCTCCTCGAACAAGAAGGCTTTAAGAAAGTCGTCGATACCACGTTCATGATGGGCTTCCTCATCTCGGGCGACACCAGCACCGAGGACTTGCAGAAGTACTTCGCGGCGTTGCGGCGGGCGCAAGGAGACATCGACCTGGAAGCCGAGAAGTACAAGCACTACTGGCTGCGCGAGATGCCCGAGGACTTGAAGGCGATCGCCGATCCGCGGCGCTTCGGCCCCGGCGAGCGGATCGTGTTCGAGCCGTATACGCGCGAGATGTTCGAGCAGACGCACCGCTGGATGATCACCTGGGATTTGTTCACGCCCGAACAGGCCCAGCAAGCTCGCTACGAGGAGGCGGTCCTGGCCTGATGTCCGATCCTCCAGTCGTCGATCTGCGCGGCGGTCTTACGCAGGAATTTTTCTCGGGCCTGCGGCAGGCCGAGCGCGTCTTGCTGGCCGTGAAGGGCGTCCACACGGCGGTGCTCGGCTACTGGATCGGCGATGAGCTGTCGGTCGGGCTGATCGCCAGTGCAGTGTCGCGTGTGGTGCTGGTGCCGCACCGCGTGGACCTGCGCATCGGGTCACCCATCGGACCGCTGCGGCATCGGGAACGCCTGCAGAGCGTCGTGCTCGACATCAGCCACGCCCAGGACGACGAGTTCTGGAGCCGTGTGCTGGGCGTGCTACGCGTGGGCGACATGCTGCGGGTAACGCACGATGCCGAGGCGCCGAGTCGTGCGGCCTTGCAGATCACGTCGCACGGTGCGCGCATCGCCTCGCTGCGCTTGCCCAAAACACCCCGCGCGCGGGCCGAAGGCCAGTCAGCGGCCTAATCTACGCCGCGCAGCGTCCCAGCGCTGCCACGGCAGCTCGCGACTCAGCAGCGCTCCCGCGCCCACCTCGGCGAGCAGCGGCTGCAAGCGCCCCGTCAACTGCTGACGCAAGCCATCGGGGCCATTCGTAAGCACGGCGGCGGAGGCAAGCGGCGCGAGCACGGCGTCGTCCTGCCGACCGAACCAGGTGAACGCGTGGTCGAAGACGGCTTCGAGTGACGGCGCCGTCTCGGGCTGTGAAGCCAGGCGTCGTAGCCAGCCGCTGCCATGCACCCAATGGGCTGACTCTTCCTGAACGATTTTCGCCGCGCGTTGGCGCAGTGGTTCGTACGGCGACTGCACGGCAGCGTTGAGCAGGGTGGTGAAGGCCGTGTCCAGGACGACATTGGCGGCGATGAAGTCGGACCAATGCTCGAACCGCGTATCCAGGTAGGCCACGGCGTTGGTTGGCGCTGTCTGCCAACCGCGGTCTTCCATCCGCGCTTCGGCGCCCGCGTTCGGCGTGTTCGGCGCGTTCGTAAAACCGCGCAGCAGCGGATAGAACGAGCGCGCGTGCCCCAACTCATCCTGGGCCATCGCGGCCGCGGCGACCGCCGATTCGAGTTTGGGGGCGCCCGTGCACCATTCGGCGTAGCGTCGCCCCAACAGGTACTTGTTGTCGGCCAGCGACGCTAGCAGTTGCCGCATTGGCTCGCGCAGCGCGGGTTCCAAGGTATGGACGGCGGCGAGATCGCTGCGCTCGGGCGCCTGCGGCGTCGCGGCGGCGACCGCTTTGGCGTTCGCTTCTGCGTCCACGGCCGCTTCGAAGACGGCCTGGGACGGCGGCGCTGGCTCCTCCGTCACGCGGCGATGACGGTCCGCAGCGCGTCGCGCGGGGCGACGATCATCTCGATCCAGGGGTGCTCGTCGTAGATGCTGTGCGCAAACAGCGCCGCCATCTCCGCATCGTCGGCGGTCACCGTGCCGACCTCGTACAGCGGCTCCTCGTATTTTCTCCGCGCGAGGACGAGCCAGACGGGCTGCTTCACACGGCGATCCCCAGCTCGCGCATCGCGTCCCTGGCCTGCTCGCTGAGGCGCCGCCTGCTCCATACGGGATCCCACACTACCTCGATGTCCACTCGATCGATGCCAGGCTCGAGCAGCAGCCGGCGGCGGATGTCGTCCTGAATCATCTCCATCGCCGGGCAGCCCATCGCCGTGTACGTGATAGTCAGCCGCGCTGTGCGCTCCGCGTAGCCAACAGAGACGATGAGGCCCATGTCGACGATGGACACCGGGATCTCCGGGTCTTCCACTTCCCGCAGCGCCTGCCAGATGCGCTCGATCACGCGGCCGGGCTCCCGCCGTTCGTCTTATTCTTGTTCTTGTTAAAACCGCGCTGGAGCGAGGCGACGTACTCCTCGTTCATCGGGCCGCGCCCTTTCCAGCGTTTCAACACGTCTTGCCAAGTGATGGCGCCTTCCTCGAACGCCCACCGTTTCTGCTCCGCGTCGAAGCGGGCTGGGAAGGGCACATCCAGCACGTACGTGCCGTTGTCGAGATGGGCCGGCACGTTGAGTCCGACCTCCCCGCAGAACGGCACGACTTTGGCCATCCACGCCTGCCGAAGCTGATCGTTGGTGCGTCCTTTGAAGCCGTAATCCAACTGCTCGGTGTGCCGCTTTTCGGAATCGGGCAGCCCGAACCACTCGACGGTCAGCATGAACATCCAGTCGGCGGCGCGCTGTAGCTTGGCGCGCTCCTCGGGGTCGGGCGCCAGCCGGCGAATCCACTGCTGCCCGTGCCGCAGGTGGAACGTCTCTTCCTTATCGACTTTGGCCAGCGCGCGCTTCCACGGACCGAACGTGGTCGAGTGATAGACGTCGCTCAGCAGCTCGTAGCCGGCCTGATCGTAGAAAGCATTGGCCACGACCAGCTCGTACCAGCTGTCGAGCGGCACGTCGAACGCGTACGGGTACTTCCACTGGGCGGCGGGGCGCTCGTAGATGAGCCAGTCCTTGTCGACCCCGACGTCCTCGAGCAGTCGATATGCGATGTGCGCGTGCGCGAGCTCGTCCTGGACGATGCTAATGGCGGTGCCGAAGGCGTTCAGGCTGGGCGCGTCCTGGGCCGCGCGGAAGTACGCGGGCGCGCTGATGAGCTCGGTGTCCGCCGACACGGTCAGGATGCGTTTGATGCCCTCCAGGTACGTCGGCGACATGTGCTGCAGGCCTTCGACGAGCTTGCCGCTCTTGATGCGCTGGAGTGTTGCCTCCTCGGTCTTGAGCTCAACTGCCACGCTCGTCACCTCCTCGTACGGCCTCGAAGTAGCTGCCGCAGCGCTTGCACCGATATTGACTCAGCAACAGCTGACTCCCGAACAGCGAGATCAGCTCGCACGTGTCCGCCTCGCAGAAGGGACACGTGACCCGTGTGTCATCCCGAGCGTAGCGAGGGATCTCGCGGTCAGCAGCGAGATCCCTCGGCTCGCAGGCTCGCCTCGGGATGACAGGCTCACAGGTTGACATCGCACACCTCGGCCAGCGCCCGCGTGACGTACACGCGCGCCATGCGCTTGCGCCACCCGTAGTTCAGATCGGTGTTGTCCAGCGGCCGGGCGCCCTTGTACGCGGCCGCGGCAACGGCCTCGATCGTCTCGCGCGACGGTCGCTCGCCGACCAGCGGCTGCGCCAGCGCGGATTGATCCACGGGCGACGAGCCGACCGCGCCGAGCACCAGCCGCGCTTCTTCGACCACGCCACCGACAACCTTCACGGCAGCTGCCACGCCCAGGATGGGAAAGTCGAACGAGCCGCGGCGACGCAACTTCTTGTAGGTCATCCGCCACCCGTCGTGCGCGGGCACGAAGACGTCCGCCAGGATCTCGTCGGGCCGACGGGTCAGATACAGGATGCCGTCGTCGCGGAAGAAGTCGCTGGCCACGACGTGGCGTTCGCCACTAGCTGAGACCAGGCGGAGCGAGGCGCGCAGCGCCACCGCCACGGGGGCGGTGTCGGAGCTCGAGACCGCCCAACAGCGCGAGCTGTTCGGCGCGACCCAACAAATGGCGCCGTCTTTCTTCATGCAGAAGTCGATGCTCTTCCGCCAGTGATAGTTCTGATCGTAGTAGGTGCAGCGCGTGTCCAGACACAGATTGCCACCCAGCGTGCCCATACGCCGCAGGTGCGGCGTCGATACCAGGTGCGCCGCGGTGGCAAGCGCCGGGCACCGCTCGCGCACGTTCGCATCACTGGCGACCTGCTGCAGCGAAGCCGTCGCACCGATGCGCAGTCCGCCGTCCACCCCCTCGATGCCGCCCAGCTCGGCGATCCCGCGCAGTCCGATCACCACCGACGGCTCTTGCTGCCGCCGCTTCATGTTCGGGTACAGGTCCGTTCCACCCGCCACCACACTCGCAGCCAGGCCATGCTCGCGCAGCAGCTCGGTCGCTTCAGCCAGTGAGCGCGGCGCGACGTACTGAAAGTGGGGCAGGCGCAGCATCAGGCGCCCTTGCCATCGACTGATTGCGGCTCCGCGTCAGCGGGTGTCTCCCACGGCGGCGCCACTTTGATCAATCGCGGGAACGGGTACGTCGGGATCTTTGTCGGGCCATGTCGTTTCGAGGCGGATTCCAAAGCACGCAGGACCTTCTCGGGCGTGATCGGCGTCTCGTCGACGCGCACCCCAACCGCATCATGCACGGCGTTGGCCACCGCGGGGATCACCGGCAGCAACGGTCCCTGACCCACCTCCTTGGCGCCGAACGGGCCCTCTGGATCGTGCGTCTCGACCAGGAACGTGCGGATATCGGGAGTCTCGAAGGTCGTAGGCGACTTGTACTCGAGCATCGACGGGATCCGATGCACCCCGAGCACCCGCGGACCGCGATCGCCGCGGAACTCCTGCTCCTCCATCAGCACTTCGCCGAGCGCCATGTAGATGCTGCCTTCGACCTGCCCGTGGACCAGCACCGGGTTCAGCGCGCGGCCAATGTCATGCGCCAACCACACCCGCTCGACCGTGACCCAGCCGGTCAGCGGATCGACATCCACCTCGACCACGCACGCCGAATAGCTGTAGGCAGGGCTCGGCCCGACGCCCGAGCCTTTGAAGGGTCCGCCGAGCTTGGGCGGCTTGTAGCTGCCCGTGGCGGTTAGCGCGCCATTGCGCGTCTCAGCAAGTTTGACGAGCTCCGCGAACGACAGCTTGGGTCCGAGACCGTCGCGCCGCGACGCCACGCCTTTGCGCAGCACCAGCTCCTCGACGGGGACGTCGAACTCGTCGGCAGCGGCGTTGACCAGCAGGTTGCGCAGCTGATTGGCCGCGGCGATCGCGGCATTGCCAGCCATGAACGTCACCCGACTGGAGTAGCTGCCCAGGTCGATCGGCGTCAGGTCGGTATCCGCCGAGATCAGATTGATCTGTTCGGGCCGTGCCCCGAGCGCTTCGGCGACCACGCTCGTGAGCATCGCGTTCGAGCCCTGGCCGATGTCGATCTGGCCACACGAGACCGTCACCACGCCGCTGCGGTCGAGGCGGATGTCGACCGCCGAGTGCGGCATGTCGTTCCAGTACAGCGGCAGTCCAGCACCGCACAGGTAGGCTCCGACCGCGAAGCCCACACCTTTGCCATGCGGCAGCCGCCCATGCTTCTGCTCGAAGCCCGACTCGCGCGTGACGATGTCGGTGCACTCAGCGAGCCCGTTGCTGGTAATGCGCAGGTGATTCACGGTCCTCGAGTTAGGGCCGAGAAAATTCTTGCGCCGCAGCTCGAGCACAGGGATGCCGAGCCGCTCGGCGACCGTGTCGAAGTGGCACTCCAGCGCGTAGCGCGGTTGCGGCGTCCCGTGGCCGCGCTTCGGACCGCACGGCGGTTTATTGGTCAGCACCCGCAGACCCTGCCAGCGGTAGGCCGGGATGTGCTCACACACGGTCTGCAGCGCGCCCGTGTAGTACAGCGACGCAGCCCCATAACTCGTGTACGCGCCGCCGTCGACGAAGCTGAGAAAATCCATGCCCAGCAGCTGGCCATCGGCCGACCAGCCGGTCTTGACCCACATCAGCACCGGATGGCGCCCACGGTGGCAGTAGAAGACCTCCTCGCGATTCAGCGCGGCCTTGACCGGTCGACCAGTCAGCATCGCCAGCTTGGCCGCGGCCGCCTCGTGCTGGAACAGCTCCAGCTTGCCGCCGAAGCCACCCCCGACCGGCGGCGCGATTACGCGCACCTGGTCCTCGCGCAGGTCGAGCGCCTTGGCCAGCTCCTTGTGCACGTAGTGCGGCGACTGGGTGCTGGTCCACATGGTGAGCCGTCCTTCGGCCGGCGGTGTCGGGTGTCGGGTGCCGGGTGTCGGGTGATGCTCGTCCAGTTCCCCCGACACCTGAGACCCGAAACCCGAAACCCATTCGGCGACGCAGGCGTGCTGCTCCAGCGGCAGGTGCGTATTGCCCTGGAAGAAGTACGTGTCTTCGAAGATGTGATCCGCGCTGGCCAGAGCCGCGTCGACATCGCCGAACTCGAGCGCCGCGGCGCGGTGGGCGTTGCCGAATTTGCCCTGGTGGATTGGCTCGCCCGGCTTCGTGAGGCCTTCGTCGATCGTCAGGTAGGTGGGCAGCTCTTCGTAGCTCACCTCGATCGCATCAAGAGCGCGCTCAGCGGTCTCCTCGTCGACCGCCGCGACCGCTGCCACGGCGTCGCCGACGTAGCGCACCTTGTCGGTGCACAGCGCCTGCTCATCCTGGCCCACGGGCAGGACGCCGTACTTCACGGGCAAGTCCTGGCCAGTGATCACGCCGTAGACGCCTGGTAGCTCGCGCGCAGCGCTCACATCGATATCCACGATCCGCGCGTGCGGCCGCGTCGCGCGCAGCAGCCGGCAGAACGCCATGCGCGGCAGTTTCAAGTCGTCGGCGTAGCGGGCTGTGCCTGTCGTTTTCGGTAGGCCGTCGGGCTTCGTCAGCGAGGTGCCGATGACGTCGAACTCGTCGATCATTGGACTCCCGCTCATGCTGAGCTTGTCGAAGTAGAGCGGGAGCCCGGCGCGGAAGGCCGCAGCCGTTGAGCCGCCAACTCGACCGCCTCGAAGATCTTCACGTAGCCCGTGCAGCGGCACAGGTTGCCCGACAGTGCCTCGATGATGTCCGCCCGCGTTGGCGCGGGTACCCGATCCAGCAGGGCCTTGGCGGTCACCAGCATCCCGGGCGTGCAGTAGCCGCACTGGGCTGCGCCGAGCTCGGCGAACGTCTCCTGCAATGGGTGCGGCCGCGAGCCTTCAGCCAGTCCTTCCACCGTCACAATCCGCGCGGGCGAAGAAAACTCGATCGGCAAGACCAGGCAGGACAGCACCGCTTCGCCGTCGATCAGCACGGCGCACGCGCCGCACTCGCCCAGCTCGCAGCCGTGCTTGGTGCCAGTCAGGTCGAGATCTTCGCGCAGCACTTCCAGCAGGGTTTTGTGCACCGCGACGAAGGTCTCGAATTGCTCGCCGTTAACATTGAGCGTGATGGGCAAGCGTTGGGCAGCGGTCACGTATTGCCTACGCAACTGTGTATGGTACCGCGTACACCCGTGCTAACGGTGGAATCGGACCCCCGGGCACCGCTCATGGTGATCCCTCGGCAAACTCAGGAGAATCCAGAGCGGGGCCCGCAGCCGCGGCTGGTCCCAGCCGTCGATCGCGCCGCGCGGCTGCTGGCCGAGCTCGAGACCGCTGGTCGGCCGATGACCATCTCCGAGCTCGCGCGTGGGCTGGGCATCAACAAGGGCACGATGCGCGACCTGCTCGAGACGCTGCGCGCGCACGGACTGCTCGAACGCGACGAGGAACGCAAGCTGTACCGCCTCGGGCCACGGCTGGCGCGGCTGGGCATGGCCGCGCTCGGCCAGCTCGATCTCGCCCGCGCGGCGCACGCGTACTTGATCGATCTGGCCCACCAGATCGGCGGCGCGGTGCTGCTACTGGTGCGTGACGGCGATCGCGCCACGATCGTCGACAAAGCCGACGCTGGCCAGGTCGCAGTGCAGGTCTCGGCCACGGTCGGACGGCGCATTCCGCTTGCGGCCGGCGCCTGCGGCAAGGTCTTTCTCAGCCACGTCGACCCCGCCGATCGCGCGCTGTACCTCGCCAACCTGCGACCCACGCCGCGCACGATCCGCGACCCCGCCGCGTACGCCGCCGAGCTCGACAACGTGCGGCGCCTCGGCTATGCCACCGACGACGAGGAGTATTTGACTGGCGTCCGCGCTACATCGGCCCCCGTGTACGACGCCCGCGGTCGACTCGCCGCCGCTGTACTGGTGGTGTGCCTTACGGGCTCACTGCCCGCCCAGGACGTCGGCGCGACCGGTGCCGCTACCGCCGCTTCCGCGCGTGCGATCTCGCTTGCGCTAGGCGCACCGCTGGAGGACTAAGGCGCGAGGCCGAGCAGTCTCGCTTCGGCGGTGACGCCGGTCTCGAACCTGCGCGGCGCGTAGCCAAAGTCCTGAGTCGCGGCCTCGTGCGAAAACGCCTTGTCCTCCGCGAGCCGCCGCACCTGCTCCTCGGTCACGACCCGCGTGACCCGCGCCGCGAGGACCGCCGCCGAAACAGGGACTGGCACCAGCACTATCCGCCGCCCGACCGCTCGCGCAGCTGCATGCACCAGCTCCGAAAAACGCAGCGGCTCGGCGCCGGGCAGGTTGTACGCGCGGCGATGCGTTTGAGGCGCATCCAGCGCCGCGACGACGCCATCGGCGACGTCCTCAACGTGGACGGGCTGCCACAGCGCGTTGCCGCATAGCGGGAACACTGGCCAGCGTTTGAGAAAGCGCAGCAAGCGGCTGATATTGCGATCGCGGGCGCTGCCGTAGATCATCGTCGGCCGCACGATCGTCCACGCCAGATGCGAGCTCTGGACCTCGGCTTCAGCTGCCACACGCGCGGCGCGGCTCGGGGCGGGCAGCGAGGTGAAGATGGCAGTAGTGCCTACAAAAACCGCCCGCTGGACGCCCGCCGTCTTGAGCGCGGCGACAAGCGGCGGCACGTGGCCGAAGCCCATCGAGGCGCAGTACACGACCGAATGGACACCTTCGAGCGGTAGCGGCTGCGCCAGGTCGCCTTCGCGCACCTCCACACCTGGTGGCAGCACGGCACGGTCGCTCGTGGGTCGGACCAGGACGATGGTCTGGCGCGGCGCCAGCCGAGCGGCGACGAAACTGCCGAGAAACCCCGTCCCGCCAATGAGCAGGACGCGATCTCTCACGCGTGGGCGATGTCGCGCAGGACGTGCAGATAGCGCTCGGCCAGCGCGTCGCGGTCGTAGTGCTGCTGCACGAATGCGCGTCCGCGCTGGCCCATCGCGGCGCGCAGCGCCAGATCGGACCGCAGCGTGGCCACGGCGTGGGCGATTTCGGCCCCGTTCTCCGGTGGCACGACCACGCCGCCGCCGGAGCGCTCCAGGATGGTGCGCGCTGCGCCGCGCAACGCGCCGATCCCGGCCGCCAGCACTTCAAACAGCTTGGACGGCACGAACGTCTCGAACAGCGGCACATCGCGCAGCGGCACCAGGCAGACATCCGCGGCGGCGTAGACCGCCGGCACCTGAGCTTTCGGCACGCTCGGCAGCATTTTGACGTTGCACAGCCCGCGGCGGTCGCGCTCCGCGAGCAGGCGGTCGCGTTCAGCGCCGTCGCCCACCAGCAGGTAGGTGACGTCGGGCTGCACAGCCGCGGCGTCCAGCACCGCGTGGAGGCCGTGCGAGACACCATGGCTGCCCAGGTACACGACCACGAACCCGGTCACGCCGAGGCTCGCCCGGGCAGCTGCAGCGTCCTGCGACCGCGCGAAGAACCGTGTGTCGGCGCCGTTCGGAATCACCACCAGTTTTTCCCGCGCCACGCCCTGCACGGCCAGCCGCTCTGCAAACGCCTCGGTGACCACGACCACGCACGCCGCCTGGCGGTACAGGAACCGCGCCAGCCGCCGCAGCAGCGTAACGGTGAGGCCGGGCTGCATCAGACCCAGTGCCAGGATCGCCTCAGGCCACAAATCGCGCACCTCCATCACGAACGGCACGCGCTTCAGCCGCGCAATCACCCACCCCGAGAGTGCTGAAAACAGGGTTGGCGACGATGCGATGACGACGTCGACCTGACCGAGCCGCGGCAGCCCCAACAGCACCGCCGTGACCATGAACGACAGGTGATCGAGTCCGCGTCGGCCGACGCCGCGGTTCGGCGCGGCAAAGAGCCAGCACCGCAGTACGCGGATGCCATCCAGGCACTCGGTCGCCCACCACCGTTCGCGGTACTCGGACGGGACTACACCGCTCGGGTGATTGGGAAAGGCCGTGACGACGCTGACCTGGTGACCCGCCTTTACCCAGGCCCGCGAAAGCTCGTGGACGCGGGCAGCCGGCGCAGCCGGCTCAGGCACGAAGTAGTGCGACACATACGCGATCCGCACCGTCGCTGTTAGAAGCGCACGGGCAGCCCGCTGCGCATCGACTCGATCGCGGCGAAGGTGACCCGCGTCACGTGCGCTGAGCCCTCCGGGTCCACGGGCGACAACTCGCCCTTGCGCACCGCCTCGATGAACGCCGCCAGCTCGGCCGCGTGGCCCTTGTCCTGGGTGGCCCACCGCCCGCCAAATTTCCTCGAGTGCGCCCCAGCGTGCACCTGCGCCCTGAGAAAATCATCGAGCACAGCCGCGCGGCCAGCGCCGAGGATCTCCAGCCGCTCCTTCGGTAGGGCGCGGTCACCGCCACTCGCGTAGATGATTGTCCCGATCGATCCATCCTCGAAGCCAAGCGACAACACGACATCGTCACCCGCGCTCCCTGGCTGCGCATACACCGACTCCACGGGTGCGCCAGCCAGGTCGAAGAGCAGGTCAACCATGTGGCATACCTCGCCAATCACCCGGCCTCCGCCAAGCTCCGGGTCGAGCACCCACGAATCGGGCGCGACCGCCCCAGCGTTCACGCGATAACTCATCACCCGCGGACCGCGCACAGCGTCCTTGAGCCAGCGGTAACTCGGCGCGAAGCGGCGATTGAAGCCGACTTGCAGCACCTGGCCGCTATGCCGCCAGGCATCGAGCAGGTCCGCCAGCTCGGGTTCGGCGAGGGCCATCGGCTTCTCGAGGAACACCGCCTTGCCAGCGCCCAGCGCGGCCGCCGCGACCGTCGCGTGCAGGTTGTGGCGGG
>WNGB01007026.1_pt1 | contig 25210 bp, 23 predicted proteins | sample 5400681 | NCBI WGS metagenome assembly WNGB01 (sample SAMN13153367, study PRJNA577476) | soil metagenome | isolation source: 115 cm soil or saprolite under grassland replicate 2 | place: USA:California | collected 2016-06-15
GGCACGGCAACCCCCGGTCGGAGCAAGGCCAAGTAAGCAGCGAGACCCGGCCCGGGTCGCTCGAGCTGCGGGTAGGCCGCACGAGGTGGCTGGTGACAGCCATCCCAGAGAGATGACCATCTGCTCGCACCAGCGAGTATACAGAACTCGGCTTATGCCCCCACCGCTTTCCTCCCCGTGACGACCAAGCCCTATCCCCAGCACTGGGAGGACGTGGCCGATCTGCGCGTGTTCCGCACCACCGCCGAAGAGTGGCAGAAGCTGCTCGGCTGGCGGGCCGACATGCGCAAGCGCGGCTGGAAGCTGCTGCGGGTGTCGAGCGACGGCCCCGAGATGGTCGCCATCTTCGGGCGCACCAAGGCCGACCGTCCTTGATGCGTGTCCGCCCGTCGTATGCCGCGGCGACCCTGGCCGCCGTGATCGGGTGCGCGCCCCGCCGCCCCGCGGGCGCTCCGGTACCCGGCCAGCCTCCCGCCGCCGCCCGGCCTACCGACGTCGTGCGCCTGGGGCCGAGCGCCTTGCGCTACGTGCTGCATCAGCAGATCCACGCCGAGCAGGAGTTCCAGGGACAGACGCAGACCATCGACCGGGGGATCCGCTTGTTCGCCTCGGCGACGATCACAGGTCCGGCGGACACCGTGGGATATCCCCTGACTTTCACGATCGACTCAATGGTGCCGGATTCCGGGACCAGCCTGCCGCCCACCGTGAACCTCGCGGCCGCGCGCGGGCTCCGCTACACGGGACGCCTCGCGCCCACCGGCGAGTTCCGCGGCGTCGTGCCGTCCGACTCCGCCCGCGCGCAGGCCTTCGCCCAGTTCGCCGGAGGATTCGTCCGCACCTTCTATCCGCGCCTGCCGGCGCGCGGCTTGACGCTGGGCGCGGAGTGGACGGACACCGTCACATCCACGGACCGAACCCTAGTCGAGGTCACGTCGCGGTCCGTCCAACACGCCCGAGCCGTCGCGTGGGAAGACCGCAGCGGCGCGCGCTGCCTGCGCCTCGAGGTGAGCGCGACGTACACGGTCGCGGGGGCGGGCGAGCAGGGCGGCCAACCGCTCGAGGTCGCGGGCAACGGCGCGCGCTCCACGATCCAGTTCGTGGCGGCCGATGGGCGGTACGTGGGCGGTGAGTTCCGCGACAGCTCGGCCATCGTGGTCACCCTCCCGATTCAGCGCATGACGGTCCCCGTGCGCCAGGTCTCCCGCTACACCGTCGCGGTCCTCCCGTAATGGGCGGGCGAGCGGGCGGCCTCTGCCTGCTGGCCTCGCTCTTGTTCACCATCCGGTTGGCCGCCCAAGTGGCCGCCAACCGTGCCACCGCCTACCTCCATCCCAGCGACGTGCGCGATGCCAGGGCGCTGTGGGTGAACCCGGCGGGGCTGGCCCTGGTGCGCGAAGCGTCGGTATACGGGGAGATCGCCGTGGCGGACCCCGGCGCCCAGGGCCGGTTGCGACAGATCGACGCGGGCTTCAACTCCAGCGGGCTCTCCTTCGGGTACCAGCGCGACATCTTCGACGGCGGGGCGCGCGGCCATACCTACCGGCTGGGGATCGCCGGCGCGTCGGAAGGCCTCGCCGGGGGGCTGGCCGTCACCCACTACCGCGGCGGCACGAAGGGGACGTCCTGGGATCTCGGCGTGGCGTACGTCTGGACCCCGGCCCTGACGCTGGGCGGCGTGATCGCGAACATCGGCCAACCGGTCGTGCGCGAGTTGGAGCAACGCCTGACGTTCATCCCCGGCGCGACCTGGCGTCCGTTCGGACCGGCGGCGGCGGTGTCGGCGCACGCACGCATCACGCCGGACGCGGTCGCCGCCTACGCTTTTGGACTATCCTGGCAGAGCGGGGCGGGGCGGCTCCCGATCGCGGTGCTCGCCCGGCTCGACACCGACGGGGGGCTGCGGCGGGGGGCGTTCGCCATCGGCTTCTCGATCGGCGGCGCCGACCGAGTCGGGGTCGTGGTCTCCACGCCGGGGGACGTGTCCGGCGTGGATGCCGCCAGCCTGTACGGGACGTCGGCGCGCCCGCCGGGCGCGCGGCGGCGCTAGCGGCGCGGACGCCGTCTGACGCGGACCCCGGCGCCGGTGGGTGTCTTCTGGACGCCGACCCGGATGCGGGGTCGCTCGGCTCCGAGCTTGTCGAGCTGCGGTGACAGCTCGAGCATGTCGCGGAACGACAGGCTGCGGTAGACCGTGTCAGCCCCCGTCACGCGCGGCGTGGCGCTCGGCTCCCGCACGGCGTGTCGCAGCACCAGCCGGAAATACAGCCCGCGTCCCAGGTCCGGCGAGAGCGCGGGCTGCAAGCTGTCGCGCACGTACGACCGGACCTCCCGCGGCGTCACCACGACCACGCGCCGGCGCGTCACCAGGAGCAGGGTTGTGTCTTCTTGGCCCCCCGGCTGGTAGACATACTCCGCGGTGTCGCCAGTCGCGAGGGCGCGCCGCTGCCGCAGCGCGCGCGCGAGGCTGTCCGGGATCGGCTCGGTCGCAACGATCTTGGGCCGCTTGCTGAACACGGTGTACGCCACCACCGCGGCGCCCGCCACGAACGCGATGAACGCGAGGCACCCCGCGACGCCCAGGCCGATCAGCGATTTCAGCGCCATGGCCTTCAGCCGGCGGCGCAGCGGCACCTGCACTCGGTCGCGCGCGGCCGTGGGGAGCGCGTCCACCAGGGCGCGACTCACCTCGGCGGCGCGTTGGAAGCGTCGCGCGGGCTCTTTTGCGAGCATCCGGTCCAGCACGAACGCCACTTCGTCGGAGACGTCGGGGCGCTCGCGGCGCAGCGGCGGCGGGTCCTGCGTGAGTTGCTTCGCGAGAATGGACGCCGAGGAGTCCCCGTCGAACGGTGGGACGCCCGAGAGCATCTGGTACAGCACGATGCCGAGCGAGTAGATGTCCGACCGCCCATCGACCTGGTCGCCGGCCGCCTGCTCCGGGCTCATGTACTGAGGCGTGCCGATGACCATTCCTTCGGTCGTGAGCTGGGCGGCCGTCGCCGCCTGCGCGGCCTTGGCAATCCCGAAGTCGGTGACCAGCACGTGACCGGAGCGGTCGAGGAGGATGTTGTCGGGCTTCACATCCCGGTGGACGATCTCGTGGCTGTGCGCGTAGGCCAGCGCGTCCGCCACCTGGCGCGCGATGCGCGCCGCGTCGCCCACCGACAGCCGGCGGTGCGTGCCGAGGAGCTGGCGCAGGGACGGCCCGTCCACGCACCGCATGATGATGTAGAGGACTTCCTCGTGCCGGCCCACCTTGTAGATCGGCACGATGTGGGGGTGCTCGAGCTGCGCGACGGTCCGTGCTTCGCGCACGAAGCGCTCGGCGAGCGACGCCGATGGAGCGAGATCGAGGTCCAGGACCTTCACCGCGACGTCCCGGCCCAGGGCGAGGTCGCGCACGCGGAACACCGCGGCGAAGCCGCCCTGCCCGAGGAGCGGGCCCACGGTAAATTCCGTGCCCAAGGCCTGCTGCAGGCGTTCTTGGAGGGCTCCGGTATCCATGGCGGTGGCGAAAGCTAGGACTGCCCGTCGCGTTGTGCTAGGGACTGCGGCGCTCGGCGCGGCGTGGTTGCTCGCCGTGTGGCCGCCGCCGGTGTGGTGGCGGGACCACACGCCGCGTTGCACGGCGATGATGGGGCGCCGCGCGACCTCGTGCCCGGTGCTCCACCCGGTGGCGCTGCGCGATGTCTCGCCGCTCCTGCCGCGCATGGTGATCATCGGCGAGGACTCGCGGTTCCGCACACATCACGGCATCGACTTCGCGGAGCTGGAGGATGCCCTCGGCGTGGACCAGGGCCGCGGCGCGTGGGCGACGGCGCGCGCGGCCTGGCGTAACCGCAACCGCCTGCGCGGCGCCAGCACCATCACCCAGCAAGTCGCCAAGAATCTCTACCTGTCGCCGTCGCGCAGTCCGCTGCGGAAGCTCAAAGAGGCGGTCACCGCGATACGGCTCGAGCTGGCGCTCCCCAAGGACCGCATCTTCGAGCTGTACCTGAACGTCGTCGAGTGGGGACCCGGGGTCTGGGGGGTGGCGGCGGCCAGCGAGGCCTATTTCGGCGTGCCACCGTCGCGCCTCACGGAGGAACAGGCCGCCGCACTGGCTGCCACGCTGCCGCAGCCCCGTACGTCGAATCCGACGTACCTGCCCGCGCGGATGCTCGCGCGGCGCGATCTCATCCTGGCGCGCTACCGCGGCGTAGACGTGTTCATCCCGGCGGTGCTCGAGGAGGTGGAGCTCGATTCGCTCCCGCCGATCGCCCCGATCGCTGTCCCGGTGATACCGCCGGTGATCGACTCGCTGATCGATTCGCTGAAGGGACCGCCGGACACGACGCACGATACGACCAGGACGGACACGACTGGACGCACAGCCGCACCGGGGAAAACAATGAACGGTGACCCGGACAGACTGTCCCGATCACCGTTCACGACATCCCGCGGTGCGCCTGTGCGTCAGTCAACCAGTCGTAAAGGCATGACGAGGGCCATGTAGCTCGCCGGATCGTTCCACCCCACCGGCTCGATTGTCGAGGCGCGCTCTACTTGAGGATCTCCAGCAGGTACATGGCGTTGAAGCCGATTTCGAGCGGCTCGCCCTCGTAGGTCACGGCCAGCTCGTCCTGCGCCTCGCCCAGGTCGGGCGTCTGCACCGAGAACTTGACCGTGCCGCCCGAGAAGGCGAGCCGGATGCGGTGCGTCTGATCGCTCGCCACGACGCTCATGCGCCGCAAGGCCGCGGCCATTGCCGCCTTGTCGACCGTGGCGGCTTTGTCGTTCTCGCGTGGAATCACCTGCTCATAATTCGGGTACGGCCCCTCGATGAGGCGCGAGAACACGAGCGTGCCGCCTGTGCGGAACCCGATATGGTTGTCGCTCTTGGCGATCTCGATCTCGGCATCGGCGGCGTAGAGGCGCCGGATCTGCTCGAGCGCCTTGGGCGGCACGATCAGGTCGGCCGCCTGGCCGCCCGTCGCTGGCACGTCCATCTTGGCGAGCCGGTGGCCGTTGGTCGCCACCATGCGCATCCGATCAGGGCGCAGCTCCCACAGGACTCCGTTCAGGATGGGCCGGCTCTCCTCAGTGGATGCGGCGAACGCGACGTGCCCCACCAGTTTGTGCACGACGCCCGCCGGCGCCTTCCAGGCCTTGTCGAACTTCACCACGGGAAACGAAGGAAACTCCTCGCGGGGCAGGCCGAGCAGCTTGAACTTGGAGCGCCCCGACTCGATCGACACCCGGGCTTCACCCGCCGCCGTCACGCGGACCGACCCCGCCGGAAGCTCACGCGCGATGTCCACGAGCTTCTTCGCCGGCAGGGTGACTGCGCCATCAGTGTCCACGTCGGCGGGGACCGTGGTACTGACCGCTATGTCCAGATCGGTACCGGAGAGACGGAGCCCCTGCTTCGTGGCCTCGACGAGGACATTGGCGAGCACCGGCAGCGTCGTCTTGGCAGGAATCGCCGCCGCGACCGCCCCCAACCCTTCCTGCAGCTGCTCCCGCGTGATGGTGAACTTCATGCGTACCGATCGTCTCCGTATGGGAAAGTCTTACTACTTCTATACTATATAGAAGTACTAGTAGTAGCAGTAGAGACCGGGGAAATGTGGGCGATGCCGGTAAGTCGTGCCGCCCGCTCCGTCTCTGGCCCTTCACATCATGTTGGCGCGCTGTGGGGCTTGTTGGCGCATTGCGGATTACCGCCCGAGTTTCCCCACAACCCACAACCTGCGCCGTTATCCCCAAAGAGAATGTTGCCTAGAGAGCGGACAACTCCTGGCGCGCCATTTCGACTCGCTCCTTGAACGTCCGGTCCCGCATCATCTGTCGTTCAACCTTGTCGACGCTGTGGATGACCGTGGAGTGATCTCGGCCGCCGAACGCCTGCCCGATCTCCACCAGCTGCATCCCCAGCATGTCGCGGGCGAGGTACATCGCGACCTGGCGCGGGATCGTCAGCGTTTTGGTGCGGGCCTTGGAGCGCAGCCCTTCGGGGGTGACGCCCCAGCGGCGCGCCACGACTTCCTGGACGCGGTCAATGCTCGGCGTGGACTGGCTGCCGTACCCCGAGCCCTCCTCCCCCTGGCGGATCTTGTCGGACAGCGCGTCGCGCGCCAGCTCGAGCGTCACTTCCCGGTTCTTGAGGGAGGCGAAGAGCAGGAGTTTGATGATGCAGCCCTCGAGCTCGCGCACGCTCGACCGGATGTGCTCGGCGATGAACCGCAGCACGTCGTCCGGGATCGTGAGCTCGAGGTGGTCCTGCTCCGCTTTCTTGCGGAGGATCGCGATGCGGTGCTCGAGGTCGGGGTGGCCGATGTCGGCGACCATGCCCCATTCGAACCGCGAGATCAGCCGGTCTTCGAGGCCGGGGATCTCCTTCGGCGGCCGATCGGAGGTCAGCACAATCTGTTTGTGCGCCTCGAACAGGGCGTTGAAGGTGTGGAAGAACTCTTCCTGCGTCATTTCCTTCCCTTCGAGGAAATGCACGTCATCCACCAGGAGGAGGTCCACGTCGTTGCGATAGCGCCGGCGGAATTCCGACATCGTGCGGGCGTGGATCGATTCGATCACGTCGTTGATGAACTGCTCGGCGCCGAAATACTGCAGCCGCGTGCCGGGATTCTTCTGGAGCACCGCGTGCGCGATCGCCTGCATCAGGTGCGTCTTGCCGAGCCCTGTCGCGCCGTAGATGAACAACGGGTTGTAGGTCTTCCCCGGCGCCTCCGCGACGGCGTGCGCCGCCGCGGCTGCAAGCTCGTTCGATTTCCCGATGACGAACGTCTGGAAGGTGTACCGCTCGTTGAGCGGCGTGGTCGCCGCGGCCGCCGCCGTCGCGGTGGCCGCCGTCTCGCGCGGCGCGACGAAGAAGTCCATCTGCGGCCGCTGCTGGCGGTCTTCTTGGACGCGGAAGACCACGGCCGTCGGACGCCCCAACACGCGCTCCGCGGCGCGCGCCAGAAGCGGGGCGTGCTTCGTTTCGTTCCACTCGGCGGCGAATTGGTCGGGCGCGCCCAGGATCAGGCGACCGTCATCCAGCGCGATCGGTTCGGCCGGCTCGAGCCAGGTCCGCACCGTCGCTTCGGGAAGTTCACGCCGCGCCTCTTCGAGGAGGCGCTTCCAGGCTTCTTTGACTGACTGCTCCATTGACGATTCGAAAAGGAAGGATGTCCAGCAAGGGCGCCCGAAGGTACGGGTCCCATGTGGAAAAGTCAACCTTGACCCCCGCTCGGAAACCGGTGTAGGTTTCCCCGCCTTACTCTGGGGAATCTATGGGTCCGTCGTATCGGCCGCGCAATCGGCGGCGCATCAACAAGCACGGCTTCCGGGCGCGGATGAAAACGGTGTGGGGGCGGGCCACCCTGTCCCGCCGGCGCAAGAAGGGGCGGAAGCGCCTCACGGTGCGGTTGCCGTCCAAGCACCGGAGCCGATAACGAGCGAACGGTTTCCGCGCCGCGCACGCCTCACGCGCGGCTCGGACCTCACGGGCTGCTGGGCGGCGGGGCGCCGCCGCCGCACTGCGCATCTCGACCTGGCTTGGCGCCCGAACCTTGCGGGCCACACGCGGACGGGGACCATCGTTCCCCGCTACCAGTCCTCCGCGGTGGCCCGCAATCGTTTGCGCCGCCGTCTACGCGAGATTCTCAGACGCGACGTGCTGCCGCGGCTGCCGCAGCAGCCGCCGATCGATCTCGTGGTCCGCCCCAAGCGCGCGGCGTACGCCGCCTCGTTTGCAGTCCTGCGCGCCGAATTGACTGACGCGGTGAGCGCGCTCACATGACCCTGCATAGCTGGCCGCGCCTCGTCGTCATGGCTCTGATCCGCGCGTATCAATCGACGCTGTCGCATCTGGTGTTCACGCAGTGTCGCTTCGAACCTTCCTGCTCGCGCTACACGTATGACGCGGTCGAGCGATACGGAGCGCTGAAGGGGACTTGGCTCGGCGTGCGGCGCATCCTGCGGTGCCATCCGTTTCATCCGGGCGGCTATGATCCTGTCCCGTGAGTAACACAGACGCCGAGGCGCCTAGACGCCAAGGGGATCGATAGTGGAACGCCGAGTGATTCTCGCGATCGTGCTGATGCTCATCGTGGCGATCGCCCCGAGCTTAATCTGGCCGCCGAAAAAGACGGCCGGCCGGCCGGCCGGCCGGACGGACAGCAGTGCGACCCGCCCACCGGTGACCGAACCCACACCGCCTCCGGTTGGCCCGTCCGCGCGTCCGCCCGTCCGCCCGTTCGCTGAGTCGGCGGAGACGGTCTGGGTGACCTCTCCCCTCTACCGGCTCGGGTTCAGCACCCGCGGCGGCCAACTCGTGTCGGCGCAACTACTGGAGTATCAGTCGTTTGTGCCGGGCGACTCGGCCCAGCGAGTCCAGCTCGTCCCGGCAGGGCGACCCTTCCTCGTCCACCGGTTGGTGCCGACCGGAGGGGGCGACACGGTCTCGCTCGCCGACTGGACTTTTCGACCCAGCGCGCCCGCGGTCCCCGTGCGGGGTCCGGCGACGCTGCGGTTCGAGGCCGAGCGGGCCGGCTCGCGGGTGAGCCTCGAGTACCGCTTCCTCCCCGACGACTACCGGTTCGACGTTCGTGGCTCGATCACCGGATTGGGTGCCCGGGGCGCCGTGCTGGTGATCGACCTGGCGGGCGGTCTGCGCTCGGTCGAGGTGGACTCGCTCGACGACTACCGGCACTACTCCGTCGTCACCAAGGCGTCGAAGGCGGAGCGCACCGACTTCTCGTCCCTCGATCCGGGGGAGCGAGCGGTGCTGGACGGGCCGTTCGAGTGGGTGGGCGTCAAGTCGAAGTACTTCTTCACCGCCGCGCTCGCGCTGGACGAGAATCAACCGAAGTTCGGCGGGGCGATCGCGGTCGGGGGCCCGCGCACGGGCAAGACCGCGACGCGCGCCACGGTCGCGCTCACGCTGCCGGTCCCGCCCGCGGGCGGGTTCCAATACCAGGTGTACGTGGGCCCGCTCGAGTATCGGCGGCTGGCGGCCGTCGGCCACAGCCTGGACGACGCCAATCCCTACGGCGGCATCTTCCGCCCGATCATCCAGCCGGTCTCCGTCTTCGTGGTGAACATCCTGTTGTGGATGCACGAGCGGCTGCATCTGGCGTACGGGTGGGTGCTGATTCTCTTCGGTGTCGTGGTTCGCGTGTTGCTCTGGCCCTTGAACCAAAAAGCGATGGAATCGGGGATTCGGATGCAGGCGGTGGCGCCCATCATCAAGGAGATCCAGGACCGGTACAAGAACGACCCGGAGCGGCTGCAACGCGAGATGTTGCGCGTGTACAAGGAGCACAAGGTGAACCCGTTCGGCGGCTGCCTGCCGATGCTGCTGCCGATGCCGGTGCTGCTCGCGCTGTTCTTCGTGTTCGCCAACACCATCGCGTTCCGCGGCGTGCCGTTTCTCTGGCTACCCGATCTGTCGCGCCACGACCCCACGTACATTATCCCGATCATGATGGGCCTGTCGATGTTCGCCCTGTCCAAGGTGGGGCAGATCGGTGTGCCGCCGAACCCGCAGACGAAGATGATGCTGTACATGATGCCCGCGTTCATGACGTTTCTGTTCCTGCGGTTCGCCTCGGGCTTGAATCTGTACTACGCGGCGCAGAACCTCTTCAGCATCCCGCAACAGTACCTGATCGCGAAGCGCCGGCTGCGCGAAGGGCCGGGCGCCCGCGCGCCCGCGAAGACCTAGGCTGCTCTCCGACCCCATCGTCGCGCTCGCGACGCCCCCCGGTCGCGCCGCCCTCGCGCTGATCCGGCTGTCCGGCGCGGGCGCCTTCACCCTCGCCGCACGCTGCCTTGGTCCGTTCCGGCCGGCGCCTCCGCGCACGGTGTTTCGCGCGCGGCTCGCGCATCCCACGAGCGGCGAGCCGGTGGACGACGTCCTCGCCGCATGCTTCCCTGGGCCGCAGTCCTACACTGGGGAGGACGTCGTGGAGATCTCGACGCACGGCGGCCTGGTCGTGCCGGCGGCCGCGGTCGGAGCGCTCATCGCGGCGGGGGCGCGCCCGGCTGAACCGGGGGAATTCACCCGCCGGGCCGTGTTGAACGGGAAGATGGACTTGCTCCAGGCCGAGGCGACCGGAGACCTCATCGACGCGAGCTCGCCGGCGCAGCGCCGCCGGGCCCTCCAACAGCTCGAGCGGGGCCTGTCGGCCCGGCTCGACGCGCTGCGCCAGGAGATCCTCGACCTCGAGGCGCTGCTGGCCTACGACATCGACTTCCCCGAGGAGGACGAGGGGCCGGTGAGCGAACAGCGCGTGCGGCGTGCGTGGACCGTGGTGCGCGGGCGCCTGGCCGACTTGCTCCGGACGGCGCCCGAGGGAGAGCGGCTGCGGGAGGGCGCCTTGCTCGTGATCGCCGGCCGGCCCAACGCCGGCAAGTCGTCCCTGTTCAACGCGCTGCTTGGCACGGAGCGCGCCATCGTCACCGAGCTGCCGGGCACGACCCGCGACGCCATCGAAGCCTATACCGCGATCGAAGGCTTCCCGTTCAGACTCGTGGACACGGCCGGCCTGAGGGACAGCGACGAGCGCGTTGAGAAGCTCGGCATTGAAGTGAGCCGCAAGTACCTCGCGGCGGCGGATCTGGTGCTCTTCTGCGAAGAAACCGACGATCCGGGGCGCGACGCGTTTCTCTCGCAGGTCCATGCTCCCGTCGTGCATGTCCGTACTAAGGCGGATCTTTCCGCCCGTCCGCCCGTCCGCCCGTCCGACGCCGTATCGGTGGTCACGGGCGCCGGTCTCGATGCCCTGCGGAAGCGTCTCGCCGAGGTGGCGTTCGGACAGTTGCTGGCGCTGGGGGACGTGGAGCCGGTGGTCACGCGGGCGCGCCATCGGACGGCGCTCGAACAGGCGCTCGCCGAGCTGGACGGGTTCTGGGCGGCCCGGGGGGCGGGCGTGGATGCCGCGGCCGCGGCAACCCACCTGCGAGCGGCGGTCACCGCGCTCGACGACCTCATCGGCATCGTCACGCCGGACGACGTGCTGGACCGCGTGTTCGCGACGTTCTGCGTGGGGAAGTGAGGCCCGGGGGCGCGCCGCCGTCGAACGCGACGCGCACGGATTCGGCGTCCTGGGTGATCGTGAGCTTGGGATTGTCCCGCGGCAGGAGGACCCGGTGATCAGCGAAGACCAGGTCTTCCTTCGTGACCGCGACTTTGAACGCACCACGGGTGCCCATACCGCGGTAATCTACTCGGGCGGCGGCGCTCCGCCGGTCGCGACCCGCCACACTTCGTCGGCCAGCCACTCGAGCCGCTGCTGGGCGTAGTCCAGCTCGGCCGGGGTCATCGCCTTGGCGCGGCGCGCGATCTCGCGGGTATGGGACAGCAGGTCGTCCAGCACCTCCCGCAACGGACGGTTGCGGCGGCGCTCAGGGGGCTGCTTGGTGCGAGGGCTCATGCGGTCTGGATGCCGAGGGCCCGGTCGTCGGCCAGCTTCAACTCCTCGGCGCCGGCGCGCACGGTCGAAGCGGCGCCGTGCTCGGCCAAGTAGTTCTCGACCAGGCGCAGGCCCAGATAGTACCCCGAGCGCTCGGGGAGCACCTTCCCCGACGCCAGCCGCGCCGCCGGGCTCATCCCGCCGGACAGGTAGCGGAGCCGCAACCCCAGCCCGCGGGCGTCGAGCTCGGGCGCTGCGGCCCGCCGCAGGAACGCGTCCAGCTCGCGCAGACGGCGGTATTGGCGGCGCGTGTAGCCGAGGTACTCCCACGGCTCGAACCCGGGAGCGACCGCCTGGGCCGCCGCGACGGCGGCCCCCTCATTCACCAGCAGCTCGCGCACCGTCGCGCGCGAGCCGGTCTCCCAGTAGTCGTAATACCCGCCCAGCTCCGTCACCAGACGCCGCAGATCCGCACGGCTCGTTGGCGAGGTGTACCGCACGGCGTGCGCGACCTCGTGGGCGATCCACAAGGGCAGGAGATGCGGCGCGAGCCCCATGCCGTAGGTCTGCGCGTTGGCACGTCCGGTGAAGTGCTCGAGACACACGAACGCGATCGCCCGGCCACCCACCACCAGCTCTCCGGCGTTCGCGGCGCCCACGCCCACCATCACGTACAGGTCCACGGGGCAATCCGCCTCGAGCAGCTCCGTCGCGCGGCGCAGCGCTTCCTCCGCGATCGCCACCGTGTCCACGTCCTCGAGCAGGCGCGTCAAATCCGCGCGGTCGGCCCGCAGCGCCGCGGCGACGATGTGTTTGGCATGGGGTGAGTCGGGGTCGAGAACGTAGTTGTGCCAGTAGGCGCCCAGCACGAGGCGATGGCGATCGAGGTACTCGTCGTAGGCCGCGGCGGGATCGGGCGCAGCCAGCACCGAGAGGAATTCCGGCACGAGATTGACGAGCATGGGCCGTGGGTCGCCCCAATTTGGGAAGGCTCAGGCTCCGTGACAATGTTGCGGGGCGGCGACACCGACTTGACATTTCGACGGAGGTCGGTCACGGGCGCGACGTCGTGTGACCGGCCGTCGCGGTTGGTGGTCAGCCGGTCAGCGCGTGTCCCGCATGCGGCGGCTCATCTCGGTCAGGAATTTCCGCTCGGCCGGAGTGAGACTGTCGAGCCCGCTCGCGGAGATCTTGTCGAGGACGCGGTCGATCTCGGCATGGGCGCGCGCGTCCGGCCCCGGACGCGGCTTCGGCCCTCCACCGCCGCCCCTGCCCGGCGCGCTCCCGCGCGCGGCCCGCGGCATGGGCGTGACGAGCACGTTCGGTTCCGACACGCGTCGCAAGTGGCGCTCCGCGCGCGCCACCCGCCAGTCCTGCCCCTTCAGATAGAGCAGGGCGGCCGCGGCCCCGCCCAGGTGAGCGAGGTGCGCCACGCCGTCGCTCCCGTTGAAGGGCGGCAGCGCCAGGAGCAGCGAGATCGCCACGGCGAACGTCACGAGCCACTTCGCCGGGATGGGCACGGGGAAGGGAAAGACGAAGATCGGCGCGTCGGGCCAGTACCAGGCGAACGCGAGCATCAGCCCGTAGATCGCGCCCGAGGCCCCGACGATCGGCCGCGCCATCGGCACGAGCATCATCAGGAGGAACGACAGCGCCGCGCCGCCGACCCCGCAGAGGAAGTAGAACCCGGCGAACGAGCGGCTGCCGAGGCGCTCCTCCACCGGCCCCCCGAACATGAACAGCGCCAGCAGGTTGAAGGCGAGATGCAGGGGCCCGGCGTGCAGGAACATGTAGGTGAGGAAGGTCCACGGCCGTTGCAGGGCGAGGAGCGGAGTGAAACCGAACGCCTTCACGAAGCCCTGCGAGGTGAACAGCGTCACCTGGAGCAGGAAGACGAGGAGGTTCGCGACGAGCAGGCGTCGCACCCACGGGGTCAAACCGTACATCCGTTGCGGGCCCATCAAGTCCTCTGCGTCTGTTATCCCCCTCCCGGGCCTCCGTTGTTCCGGGCCAGGCGGCACAGCCGCTCGCACAGCTCCGGGAACTCGATCCCCGCGGCCCGGGCCGCCTGCGGGTAGAGGCTGGTCCGCGTCACGCCGGGCAGGGAATTCGCCTCGAGACAGAAGATGTCGCCCTCGGGGCTCACGCGAAAGTCGATGCGCGAGTAGCCCCCGAGCTTCAGGGCGCGATGCGCCATCAAGGCGTACTCCTGCAGCTGGCGGGCGAGCCGCGTCTCGATCTTGGCGGGGAATGTCTCCTCGGACATGCCCGGCGTGTACTTCGATTCGTAGTCGAACAGCTCGTGCTTCGGCACGATCTCCCCGACCGGCAGCGGGACGTCGGCGAGGATGCCGACCGTCAGCTCCCGCCCCGGAATGAATTGCTCCGCCATCACCTCGTCGTCGTAGCGGGCCGCGAGCTGGACCGCGGCGTCCAGGTCCTGCCCCTTCTTGACCAGCGTCAGCCCCACCGACGATCCCTGCTTCGAAGGCTTCACGATCACGGGCCAGCCCAGCGCCGTCGTCACGTCCTCCGGCGCGACCGGCGCCATGAACCACGCCGGCACGGGCACCCCGGCGGCGCGGAACAGGCGCTTGGACAGGTCCTTGTCCATCGCCAGGGCGCTCGCGAGCGGCCCGCTCCCCGTATAGGGCACGCCGATCACGTCGAGAATCGCTTGGAGCGTGCCCCCTTCGCCGGGGCCGCCGTGCAGGGCGATGAAGAGGACGTCCGCGCCGCGCACCACGGCCAGCTCCGCCAGGCCTTCGGACAGCATCTTCCGCTCCCGCTCGGCGAGCTCCGCTACCGAGGGCGGCGCGACACCCACTGCGCCGCTCAGGACCCGCTTCTCCTCCTCCGGGTCGAGCAGGTCCCCGGCGGTGTCGACCACATGGACGTCGTGATCCCGGCTGCGCAACGCCGCCACGACCTGGGCCGCGCTGGCGAAGGCCACCGCCCGCTCGGCCGTGGCGCCGCCGGTGAGCACGGTGATCCGCATCAGCGAATGCCCGCGAGCTGGTGCAGCAGGTCGTAGCGGGTGACGATCCCGATCACTTTGCCGTCGCGGCGCACCAGCGCCGCCGGCGTCTCCCGCGACAACAGCGCCGTGAGCCGGTCCACCGGCCAGTGGCTGTCCACGACGGGGAAGGGGGGATCCATCAGCTCGCGCACGGGGCTGTCCAGGACCTTGGCGTCCTCGATGGCGCGCGCCATCAACGCCTGCTCCGACACGGCGCCCGCGCCGTCCCCGCCGTCCAGCACCGGCAGCTGCGAGACGTTGTACGTGCTCATCAGGTTGAGCGCCTGGCGCACCGAGGCCTCGGGGGTGACGTGGATCAGGGCGGGAGCGCCGCTGTCCTTCGCCTCCACCAGCCGGGCCACGGTGGGCCGCTCGTCCTCGAGCATCTGGTTCTCGCGCAGCCACTCGTCATTGTAGACCTTCGAGAGGTAGCGCTCGCCGGTGTCGCACAACACCGTGACGATGCACGCCTTCGGGTCGTCGAGGCGGCGCGCGACGTCGAGCGCCGCCACGATGTTGACGCCGGTCGAGCCTCCGGTGAACAGCCCTTCCTCCCGGGCGAGCCGCCGTGTCATCAGGATGGCGTCCTTGTCGGTGACGTACAGCCAGTCGTCGATCACGTCGAAGTGGAGCGACGTGGGAATCTTGTCGCCGCCGATCCCTTCGACCTTGTAGGGTTGGCCCTCACCCTTGCGCCGGGTGTTGGCGTACTCGGTGTAGATGGATCCGACCGGATCGCCGGCCACGACGCGAATCTTCGGGTTCTGCTCCTTGAGGTAGCGCCCGGCGCCGCTCACCGTGCCTCCCGTGCCCGGCGCGCACACGAAGTGGGTCACTTTCCCGGCGGTCTGCGTCCAGATTTCGGGTCCGGTCGTCCGGTAGTGGACCTCGGGGTTCACGGGGTTGTAGTGCTGGTCGGCGAAGATCGCGTTCTCGTGGGCCGCGGCGATGGCGCGGCCCTTCATGATGTAGTTGTCGGGGTGGTCGGGGGGAACGGCGGTCGGCGTGATGATGACCTCGGCGCCGAGCGCGCGCAGCAGGCGCGCCTTCTCCTGCGACATCTTGTCCGGCATCGTGAAGATGCAGCGATAGCCCTTCACGGCCGCCGCGATGGCGAGCCCGACGCCGGTGTTGCCCGACGTCGCCTCGACGATCAAGCCGCCCGGCCGGAGGCGCCCCTCCCGCTCCGCCGCTTCGATCATGGCGAGCCCGATGCGATCCTTCACGGACCCGCCGGGATTGAAGAACTCCGCCTTGGCGTAGATCGGCGTGCGCACGCCCCGCGTCACCCGGTTGAGACGAATCAGCGGCGTCCAGCCAATCGTCTCGAGGACGTTGGCGTACGGCTCAGCGTGATTGAGCACTGGTGTCCCGCGCGGCCCGCGTGGTATCACGCCGGGTGGTGTCTGGGGGCGGGCTTGGGGGCTTGGCTCTCGTCGTGTCGGGTCGCGGCCTGGCCGTATCGGTCCGCACCGGCGGGACAACGACCCGCGGGCTTGAGGTCACGGGGGGGGGCGTCGGGCGGCGCGGCGGCGGCGTGGTACTACCGGAAGCGCCGCGGGTCCCCGGGTATCGGAACTCGACCGGCTGCAGGAACGCCGTCGCGACCGGCACGCCGTGCCGCTTGGCGGGCGCGAACCGCAGCCGAGCCGACCCGGCGAGCGCGGAGGAGTCGAGCGCCGCGTAGCCGCTCGTCTCCGCCACCCGCGTGGATTCCGGCAGCAGGCGGCCCGTCGTGTCCACGAACATCCGCAGTACGACGTCGCCCTCGATGCGATCCTCGAACAACGCGGGCGGGTATGCGATCGGCACGTCGGGGTTGAGCGCCACCGGCGCTTCGGCCTCGGGTGGGGGCGCGGCGCCGGCGCCCCGGGTGTCCGGGGAGGGAGCCGAGCCGCCGCACGCCAGCGTGGCGACCGCGATGCCCGCGGCGAATACCGAGCGCACTTAGGTCTCCTCCAGTCGCTTCTTCCACTCGGCGAGCCGTTTGAGCGCGTCGAGCGGCGACAGGGTGTTGACGTCGAGCCGGTGTAGCTCGTCGAGGAGCGGGTGCCCTCCGGCCCCCCCGCCCCCCCCGCCGCCCCCGAACAGGGCGAACTGCCCGCGGTCGGGCGTGAGCGGCGGGCGCAGCCGCGCGACATGATGTCCCGCCTCGAGCAGTTTCAGCACTTCCCACGCCCGCGCGACGACCGGCGCCGGCAGGCCCGCCAGCCGGCCGACGTGAATGCCGTAGGAGCGGTCTGCGCCTCCCGGTTCCAGGCGGTGCAGGAATACAATCTCGTCGCCCACCTCCCGCACCGCCACGTTGAAGTTCCGGGCGTGCGCCAGCTCTTCGGTGAGCTGGGTCAGCTCGTGGTAGTGCGTGGCGAAGACTGTCTTGCACCCGATCGTGTTGTGGAGGCGTTCGGTGACCGCCCACGCGATCGCGACGCCGTCGTAGGTCGAGGTGCCGCGGCCGATCTCGTCGAGCAGGACGAGACTCCGCGCCGTGGCGCCGTGGAGAATCGCGCTCGTCTCGCTCATTTCGACCATGAAGGTGGACTGGCCCCGCACGAGATTGTCGGAGGCGCCCACCCGGGTGAACAGCCGGTCCACCACGCCAACCGCCGCGCGCCGGCAGGGGACGAACGCGCCGATCTGCGCGAGCAGCACGCACAACCCCACCTGCCGCAGCAACGTGGACTTGCCCGCCATGTTGGGCCCGGTGAGCAGGATGACCCGGTCGGCCTCGTCGAGACATACGTCGTTCGGGATGAAGCCCTCCCGGGCCATGGTCCGCTCCACGACCGGATGGCGGCTCGCTTCGAGACGCAGCATGAAGCCGTCCGTGACCTCGGGCCGCACCCAGCGCTCGCGCTCGGCGAGGTCGGCGAGCCCCGCCCAGACGTCGAGCTGCGCGAGGAGGGCGGCGCTCGTCTGCACGCGGGCGATCGCGTCGGCGACGCGTCGCCGCAGCGCGTCCACGACCGCCGCCTCCCGCGCCGCGATCCGCTCCTCGGCCCCCAGCACTTTTGCCTCGTACTCCTTCAGCTCCGGTGTGACGTAGCGCTCCGCGCCGGTGAGCGTCTGTCGGCGCTCGTAATCAGCCGGAATCCGCGCGCGGTGCACGTGCGTGACTTCGAGGTAGTAACCGAACACCTTGTTGAACCCGACCTTGAGCGACCCGATGCCGGTGCGCTCGCGTTCGCGTGCCTGCAGCGAGGCGATGAATTGCTTGCCGTCATCGCGCGCGGTCTTCGTCGCGTCGAGCTCGGCGTCGTACCCCGGCCGGATGGCGTCTCCGTCGGCGAGCTGCGCCGGCGGCCGGTCCACCAAGGCACGGGTCAGCTCGTCGCCCAAGTCGGTGAGGAGATCGAAGGCGTCCGCGGCGGCGTCCAGGGGGGCGGCGCGCGCGCGTCGCTCGAGCCCGCGCAAAGCGCTGCGTACGTCGGGAAGCCGGAGAATCGAATCGCGCAGGGCGCCCAGCTCGCGCGGCGTGGCGCGGCCCAGGGCCGCCCGGCCCGCCAGGCGCTCCAGGTCCCGCACGCCGCCGAGCGCCTCGCGCAGCCGCTCGCGCCCGCGGCCGTCGCCCACCAGCACCTCCACGGCGTCGAGCCGCGCGTTGATGGCGCTGGGCTCGACCAGAGGCGCGAGCAGCCAGCGCCGCAGCAGCCGGCCGCCCATGGGCGTCAACGTCCGGTCCAGCACCTCCAGCAGGGTGGCCCCCTGCGCGCCGGCGCGCAGCGGCTCGACCAGCTCCAGGTTACGGCGCGTCATCTCGTCCAGCGGCAGCACGTCGCCGCGGCGGACCACTGTGGGCCGCGCCAGATGGGGAAGGCCCCCCGGCTTGAGCTCGCGTGCGTAGCGCAGCAAGGCGCCCGCGGCGCCGAGCGCGGGGCGGTCGTCCGCCCCGATCCCGAGCCCGTCGAGCGAGGCGAGGCCGAACGTGCGGGTGAGATCCTCCCGCGCCAGCTCCGGATCGAACTCCCAGGCCTCGCGCTCCGTCACGGTGGCCGCGGGCGCCGTGCCGCGCGCGGGCGTGCCCGTCGGCACCACCAGCTCGGCCGCGTCGTAGCGGGCGAGCACCGCCTCGAGGTCCGCTGGCGGGACGACCTCCAGCACCAACTCGCCCGTCGTCACGTCCAGCGCGGCAATCCCGACCGTCTGGCCGCGCGGCTCCAGTGCCACCAAGTAGTTGTTGCGGTTCCGCTCCAGCCAGTCGTCCGACAGCACCGTCCCCGGAGTGACCGTTTCGACGACTTCGCGGCGCACGACGCCTTTCGCGAGCTTCGGGTCCTCGACCTGCTCGCAGATCGCGACCCGGTGCCCGTTAGCGACAAGGCGCCGGAGGTACTCGGTGGCCGCCTTGACGGGCACGCCGGCGAGGGGGACCTCGGCGGCGCCGCCGTTGTTGCGGGAGGTCAGGGTGAGCCCCAGCTCCCGCGCCGCCAGGCGGGCATCGTCCTCGAACATTTCGTAGAAGTCGCCCATGCGGAAAAAGAGCAGGGTGTCCGGGTGCCGCGCCTTGATCTCCCGGTACTGCTGCATGACCGGCGTGTCGGCGCTGCCTCGGGCCGTCACGGCTCCTCCACGACGAACGGCTGGCCGCCGACGCGCGTGCGCAGGCGCTGCTGGACCGCCTGCGCCTCTTGCCGGGTCGCGTAGCGCCCCACCCGCACCTTGAAGAACCCGCTCGTGTCGCGCACCACGCGCGCGTCGAAGCCCATCACGCGCAGCCGCGTGAGCATATCGTCCACCTGAGTGGTGCTTTTCACCGCGAGTACTTGCACGGCGTACACCTTCGGCGCCGCCGCTGCGGAGTCGGCTGGCGCAGGGGGAGGAGTCGTGGTCGCGCCGGCGCCGCAGCGGGCCGCGTAGAAGCCGACCTGGTTCTTGTACTCGACGTCATCCCCGGCTCCGGCGACCGCCTCGCGGATCAGCTCGCAACCCCGCACGTCGTCCTTGAGATCGAAGTACGCCCGCGCGGCCGGGAACGCGGCCCGGCCGCGCAGGGGCGAGTCAGGATAGTCGCGACGCAGCCGCTCGGCGGCCTGGATCGTCTGGGCGGGGTCGTGCTGCGCGAAGTAGAGCTGCGTGAGCATGAGCAACGCGTCGTCGGCCCACCGCGACGAGCCATACTCCACGACGATCCGGTTCAGATTCGTGGCCACCGTGGAGGCGTCGGGGGCGATCTTGGCGCCCGCGAGCAGCGCCTCGGGGTAGGTCGAGTCCGCCGGCGAGAGCGTGGCCAGCAGTCGCCGCACCACGGCGCGCGCCGTGTCGACCTGGCCGGTTTGGGCGAGGCGCAGGGCGTCCAAGAGGCGGGGGTCACTCTGGCTGGACAGGCGGACGGTCGGGCAGACGGACAGAAGCGCGAGGGTCGCGATCAGTCCGACGGTCCGACGGTCCGACCGTCCGCTCACGCCGCCTCCCGATGAGTCACCGCGAAGCCCAGCAGCAGCTGCGTCAGAATGCCGCGGTCGTCGGTCACGGTCGTTCCCTTGAGGGCGCGATCGGCGGCGAGGGCCGCGCGCAGCGCCGCGGATAATTCCGCCGCGGTCCACCGCTCGCTCCACCGCACCCAGCGTGCCGCCTCCTCCTTGTAGCCGCGCAGGCCGTAGGGCCGCGCCGCCAGCATCTGGCGAAATACCGTGTCTTCCAAACGCGCGCCGGCGGTCCCCCGGTCGCGCTCGGCGCGCGCCAGCGCCGTCCCGACCAGATGCGTGCCGATGAGCGTCAGGATCTTCACGCCGCTCATTCCGGCCTGTTCGAGCACGGGCTCCACCAGCTGCGCGGCCCGAGCCGCCTGCCGTTCGAGCGCCGCGTCCACGAGGTCGTGCACGGTTTCGCCGCGGCGCACGCCCACCAGCGCCGTCACGTCCGCCGCCGTCGCCGGGCGATCGCCCGCCAGCGCCGCGAGCTTCTCGAGCTCCCGCGCCAGCGCACTCAGATCGTTCCCGACCGCCGCGATCAGCAGCTCGACGGCGTCGGGCGCCAGCGCGAGCCGCAGCTGCGCCGCGTGATGGCTGATCCACCGCGGCATGCGCTCCGGGGCCAGCGGGTCGAGCGTCACCACCGTCGCCCCTCGGCCGAGCTCGGGGTCGGGCTCCGCGCCCCCCACGAGGACCAGCACGGTCGTAGGATTCGGCGCGCTGAGGTAGCGGACCAGTTCGTCCCGCACCTTGGACTTGCGCTTGCCGAGCCAGTCGACGCCCCGCAGCACGACGGCCCGGCGCGTCGCCAGCATCGGGGGGGTGTTGACCAGGGCGTGGAGGGCTTCGGCGTCGAGATCGGCGGCGAAACGGGTGTCGACGTTGAAGTCGCGGGCGGGGGGATCCACGGCGGCGTCCAGCAGGGCCCGGACGGCCTCGTCCTTCAGCGCCCTTCTTGAGGCTGCGAAGGAGCGCATCCAGGGTGAGCGCCGCCATACAGCGCGGAAGTTACCGCAGGGGCAGGCTAGCGGCCAGCGGATGCGGGCTCGATCTGCGCCATGGCCGGCTGCACCAACGCCGTCCCGTACGGGTATGGATTGCCGTCCACCACGCTCGCGCGCGGGTCTTGGAACGAGACGAACGGCAGCCCGGCGTTGGCAACCGGCTTGGGAAAGGCGACCGGGGGAAGCGTGGGGGCCTGGGCGAGGTGGGGCCGGCGGCCGACCTCGACGACCAACAGCGACAGGGCCACGAGTACGAGCATCGCCGCCACGAGCCCCGCCTGCGCCGGCACCGCCGCGTCCCGTGTCTGCTCGCGCGCGAGGCGAGCATCCAGCCGGCGCCGGAAGTCGGCCGACGGCTCGATCGGCGGCGCCGCGTGCAGCGCCTGGACGCCCTGGCGGAGCGCCGCATCGTAGCGGCGGCACGTCGGACATTGGGCCAGGTGGCGTTGGAAACGCCGCAGCTCCCGCGGCGCGCCGATCAGGCCGTCGCGGAAGTCCGTGTACCGGTCCAGGAACTCGCTGCAGATCATGACGGCTGAATGGTACCGCCCGGGCCGCCGGGAGTTCCGCGGCCCGGGGAATGGAGGGGGGACACTACTCGAGCAGGGGGCCGATCAGCTGGGCGAAGCTGTTCCGAGCCCGGTTCAGGCGGCTCTTCACGGTGCCCAGATTGCACCGGGTGATCTCGGCGATCTCCTGGTAGCTCTTGCCCTCGAGCTCCCGCAGCACGAACACCTCCCGGTGGTGCCCGGGAAGCTGATGCACGCACCGGTCGACCGCGTCCTTCAGGAACCGTTTGCGGTACAGGTCGTCCGGCCGCGCCGTCGCATCCTCGAACTGCAGGGGCCGGTGGTCCGCGTCCCAGTTCTTCTTGATGGTCTGGAAGAGCACGAGCGGGTTCCGGCTGCGATTCCGCAGCTCGTTCTTCGCCAGGTTCGACGCGATCGTGTAGATCCAGGTGGAAAACTTCTTCGTCTGGTCGAACCGGTGCAGGTGGCGGAACACCCGGATGAAGACCTCTTGGACCAGGTCCTCCGCCCGCTCGCGGTCGCCGATGGTGCGGTTCACGAAGTTCAGGAGGCGCGTCTGATAGCGGTCGACGAGGGCGCCGAATGCCTGAGGGTCGCCGCTCAGGTGCTGGAGCACGACCTGGCCGTCGTCGAACTCCTGGAGCGCCTCGCGCTGGATGGCGCGTGGCGACTCGGCTGTAGGCTGGCTGTTGCGCTTGAGGACTGCCCGCATGTTCACTCCCGTGTTCCAGACGGAAACATTGAAAACGCTAGGCGAGACTCCTCCTTCCCTGTCCGCGGACGTACGGCACGAAGCATGCCTCCCGCTGCCTTGGAGCTAAGTGCCCTTGGAACAACAGATTGTATTTCGCAGCGGCGTTGGTCCGGCCAATATTGTCTCCCTACAGAGACACCGCAAGAGCACATCCGGTTACAGGCCGAGGCTGAATCCGGCCATATAGAGGATTGCTGCGACCGTCTTTGCGTCGCAGATCTCGCCGTCGCGCACGAGCGCCAACGCTTGGGAGACTGGGGTCGGCACGACCTCGATGAACTCGTCGGGCTCGCGTGCATGTGCTCCCGCCGTCAACTCCGCCGCCCAGAACAGATGGATCCGCTCGTCGGTGAAGCCGGGTGTGGTCCAGATGGTTGTAAGATGCTCGATCGTGCCCGCGGTCACGCCGATTTCCTCACGCAGCTCACGCCGGGCGCACTCGACCGGCTCCTCCCCCGCGCCGAGCCGCCCGGCGGGGATCTCGAGCAGCGGGCCGCCGGCGGCGTACCGGTATTGTCGGATCAGGAGGACGGTCGGGTCGGCGCCGTGCGGATCCGACGCGAACGGCAAGACGGCGGCCGCGCCAGGGTGACGGATCATCTCCAGCTCACCGGTCGAGCCATCGGGGTACCGCACCGTATCCACGTCCAGGTTGACGACCCTGCCGGAGTAGATCGGCCGGCGTGCGAGCTGCATCGGCGCCTCCCTAGTGCTGAAACAGCCAGGTGATCGGGACCTTGTATCCCTCGGCCAGGAGATAGGCGGTATTGCGCCGGAGGCTGGCGCGGATGGGGGAGCCGGTGGCCGGCGACGTGAACGGCCGGAGCCGGAGGCGCTCGGCGATGATCCGCAGGCGCAGCATGTGGAATCCGTCGCTGACCAGCAGGACGCGGCGGCTGTTCCGCCCCTCGAACCAGCGGGCGACTTCCGCGAGCGATGCATGGGTGTCATCACCCGCCGGCAGGGCGATGAGGGCCTCGGCGGGGAGGCCGAGACGCGCGAGGTAGGCGCGTCCCACGATCGCCTCGTTCAGCGTGTCGCCGCTGCCGACGCCGCCCGTCACGAGCACCACCGGGGCGAACCCCCGCTGGTAGAGCGCGGCGGCGTGATCGAGGCGGGCCCGGAAGACCGGGGAGGGGCGGCCGTTGTACTGGGCGGCGCCGAGCACGACGATGGCGTCGGCGGCCGCCGCCTGGTCGCGCGCGCCCTGGACGGCGACGGCGAGCACCACGGCGCCCCACCCCAGCACGAGCAGCACCAAGACGACGGCGGCCGTCGTGACGACGCGCCGTGGGGTCCAGAAGGACATGCGCAAATCTAAGTTGTTTACAGGCTCAGCCAGTAATTCAGTTTGACGAGGAGGACGTTCTGCGGCCGGTCGAGGAAGAGCTCCCGACGGAAATCCCGTCCCATGGCGAACGCGGGGTCGAAGGGGACAAAGCTGCCGCGACTCTGGGTCCAGACGAGGTACAGCGTGGAGCCGGGCCGGTATTCCCAGCGCAGCACCGCGTTGCTGCGCAGCGAGCGGGTGCGGAAATCCGGGTTCGAGAAGGTAAAGATGGAATCGCCCGCGGCACCGGTCGGATCGACCTGATACGTGGTGGGGCGGCCCCCGGCGTCGGTGGCCGTGACCGTGATGGTCGACCCGTTGTCGCGGCCGTACACGTTGAAGTCGAAGGTGCGGGACGCACGCAGCTCTTTGAACCCGCTGTAGTCGCCCGCGAACGTGAACGGCTGCGCGTAGAGCTGGAAGCTCAGGGTTGGCGACATCGTGACGTTGAGGCGGAGCGTGACGTCGAGACTGCGCGAGCGGAGATCGGCGAAGACATAGCGCGCGGCATACGTCGCCGTGGCCGTGCTATCCACCTTCCGCCGGACGAACTGCGACCGCGAGCGGCCCGAGGAGTACCCGGGGGACAGGCTGAGTTCGACCGCGCCGCTCGGGCGGTAGGATACGAACGGGAATACGCCGACGCTCGAGCCGCCCGCCTCGTCGCCGTTGTAATTGAGGAACACGCTTCCCTCGATCGGCTTGCGGCTGTCGGTGAAGAATCCAGCACCGAGGAAATAGGACTGCGGCTTCTGGGCGAGCGGGCCGCCGCGGGTGAGGCGGTCGTCGATGGCCCGCAGGCTGACCCCGGCGTTGAGGTTGGCGCCCCAGAAGTTCAGGAACTGGGCGAAGCCGCCGCCGCTGAAGCTCGCTTGGATGTTATCCCCGCCGTAGTTCCAGCTCGGGCCCCCGGAGGCGCTCAAGGAGGACTGGCGGAAGACCTTGCCGGGCTTGGTCCAGCGGTGGCCCAGGAAGGCCGCCCCGGAGATCCGATCGACGCGCGTTTGGAAGCCGAGGTCATTCACCTCGTAGCCCGGCGTGGTTGTGCTCGCGCCGACCGCCCAGTTGGTGCTGCCGCCGGGCTTGTTGAGCGACACGTCCGCGCTCACGCCCGTCAGCGAGGTGCGGGTCGCATCGAAGGTGAGGTAGTCCGCGTCGGGGCGGGTGTAGTAGCGCGACGGCGCGGCCTGCGCGCCTTGGATCGCGAGCGTGTCGCCGCGCACGTGCGCCAGGCTCACCGAGGCGAGGAGCGAGTATGCGCTGCCTTTCCACCGGTGGAAGAAGTCAAGGCCGGCCAGGTACGCGGCGGAGCGGAGCCGGTTGAACACGGCGCCCCGGAGATCGCGGTGCACCGCGGTCGTGAGGACCCCGAAGCCCGTCTGGCCGTTGTGGAAGTCGCGCTTGGCGCGGCCGATGAAGTAGTTGCTCAGCGGCTCCGCGTCCTGGAGCGACTGGACGCCCAGCGTGTCCTCGAACCGAGCCCGTTCCACGGGCGTAACGGCCTCGATGACGCCGACCGACCAGCCGCTGGGCGTGCGCCCGGTGAGCTTCGCGGCCCCCAACAGCGTCGTGTTGGTCGGCAGGTTCAGGAACGCGCCGGGCACCGATGAGGTGGTGTACGCCCCGGTCGGCGGCCGTCCGATGCGCCGGGAGTAGAATACCCGCGGCGTGCCGCCGAACCCGATGAATCCACCGGTCCCGCCGAAGCTGAAGATGCTCGCACCTTCCACGAAAAACGGCCGGCGCTCCTGCAGGAACTGCTCGAA
>WNGB01003363.1_pt1 | contig 25205 bp, 25 predicted proteins | sample 5400681 | NCBI WGS metagenome assembly WNGB01 (sample SAMN13153367, study PRJNA577476) | soil metagenome | isolation source: 115 cm soil or saprolite under grassland replicate 2 | place: USA:California | collected 2016-06-15
CTGCGGCTTGGCCGCGTGCTGCGCAAGCTCACGCGCTGGGACGAGGCCGACGCGGCGTATGCCGAAGCCGGTCGCGTCGCCGCGGCCGCGGGCGATCGGCAGTCAGTGCTGTTCAGTCGCATCGGTCACTGCAACGTCGTGCATTTCCGCGGCAACCTCGCGGAAGCCGAGGTAGCGTGGCGCGGGGTCTTGGCGGACGCCGCGGCAGGAGGGTACCGGTACGTCGAGGCAAATGCCGAACACGGATTGGGGAACATCCTGCAACGCCGTGGGCAGTCGCACGAAGCCGCGCCCCACCTGTGGCGCGCCTACGAGTTGTTCGAGGACGCTAGCTCACAGCTTCGGGCGCTCGGCGACCTGGGCATCGTGCTGCTCTCGTTGGGAGACGTTCAGGCAGCCGAACGAGCACTCTGTGAAGTTGTGCGGCGCGGCGGTCCTCCAGACATCGTTGCGAACGCGCTAACCGAACTCATGCACTGCGCGTCGTTCCGCCGCGACCGCGTCGGGTTCGAGCGCTGGCGGGAACAGTGCCTCCCGCGCCTCGAGGACGCCCTGCCCAACGTTCGCGCCGATTACCACTCCAAGGTGGGGATCGGCTTGGCGCGGTTCGGGAACTACCGTCGTGCCGAGGCTGAGATGGGACGAGCGCTCGACATCGCGATCGCGCACGACTTGCACGAAATGGTGTTCCGCATCGAGCGGATAAAGAGCGGGCTCCGCGACTGCGAGGCTCTCGCGCAAGTCGAGAGCCACGCGGCGGAGCCCACCGTCTGGACCGAGGCGATCAGAGAGGTGTCAGCTTCCCTGGCCGCGCTCGGCCCCTAAGAGTTACCTGCAGATGTTCGGGTTGTTCTGATCGCAGACCAGGTCGGCGCTGGGAGTCGGCGCAGTGGCGTCGGCGCAGGCGGCGGCCGAGAGGGCGAACGAAACGAGTAGCAGAGCAGCAAGGGCGCGGATTTGGCGGGACATGAAAACCTCCACGGTCAGGTTGGGCAGGGGCGTCGGGAACGCCCCCAACTTGCGGGTGGAGGCCGCCCGAGTTTAGGGCGTTTTTGCGGCATCGTAGGGCGTTTTTGCGGCATCTCGAGTCTGGCAGGGGGCTAATGCTCGTTCTGGCAGCCGTCCCGGATATCCAGCACCTGAAGCTGCGCCGCGCCGTCGCGGCGCGCTTCGCCGTGGCGCACGCGGCGTCCTGGGATGCCGTCTTGCACACAATCCGCAGCCGGCCGGTCGAAATCGCGGTGTTGGACCCCCTGCTCTCGGGCGAGGCCCGCAGCCAGGAGATCGAGCGACTGCGCCTCCTCTTCCCGTCGCTCCCCCTCATTCTCTACACGTCCCTGACGCCACAGCTCGCCGGCGTGCTGTTGGCGCTGGGGCAATGCGGCATCCGCCACGTGGTGTTCAGCCGGTTCGACGACCACCCCGAGCGCCTGCGCGAGGTGATCGAAGACGAGGAGATGCACGCCGCGTCGCACCAGCTACTGGCGCAGCTGGCGGGAGCGCTCGCGCCCCTGCCCCAGGAGCTGCGCTGGGTGCTGGAGGAGGCGCTGCGCACGCCGGGAGACGTCCAGACGATCCAGCAGGTGGCGGCGCGGGCGTGCGTGGACCGCGGCACCTGCGCGCGGTGGTTCGCCCGCGCCGGGCTGCCCAGCCCGCGCCACTTTCTCGCCGCGGCGCGCGTGCTCTACGCCCACCGGCTGCTGCAGGATCCGGGGTTCACGATCGAAGACGTCGCACAGCGGCTCGGCTACGCCCAGGCGCGCACCCTCCAGCAGCATGCGCGTAGCTATCTCGGCTTGACCGCCGGGGAGATGCGGTTGTCGCTCGCGCCGGACGAGGCCACCCGTCGCATCGTGTCCGGCTTCCTGACCCCCGCGGCCACCGCTGCGACCGCGTCCTGATGAACGTGCCGCCCCCCAAGCCGCCCACAGTGCTCATCGTCGACGACGAGGCGGGCCTGCGCCGGGTGCTGGAGCGCGCCCTCGACCGCCACGGGTACCGCGTGCTCAGCGCGGGCAGCGCGGAGACGGCCTACGAGCTGCTGGCTTCCGAGCAGGCGGACGCCCTCCTGCTCGACATCCGCCTCCCCACGATGTCGGGGCTCGCCCTCTATCTCGCGATCGTGCATCGCTGGCCGGCGCTCGAGGGGCGCATCGCCATCATGACGGGCGACGCCGAGGCGGACGAAGTCCGCACCTGGCTCGAGCATCACCGCTGCGCGGTGATCCGCAAGCCCTTCAACCTGCACGAAGTGACGAACTGGATCGCGGCCGTGCTGCAACCCGACCGCTCGCGCGGAGCGATGGACGCATGACTGCGGTGCAGCCCGATCCCCTGCACGTCCTCCGGGAGTACCGCAACCTCGCCCCCTGGAACCTGCGCGACCTGTCGGTGCTGGTCGGCGCGCTGCTCGACGCCTCGGCCGTGACGCCGATCAACGCCGCCGCGCGCGCGACGCCGAGCGAGCGCACGATCCGCTTCTACGTCACGCGCGGTTTGGTTGCGCCCCCCGAGGGCCGCGGCACGGCCGCCACGTACTCGTACCGCCATTTCCTCCAGCTCCTCTGGATCAAGCTGCGCCAGATGGAGGGGGGCACCCTCGCCGCGATCACGAAGGACATGCAGGACTCAACCGGCGACGTGTTGGAGCGGCGCTGCGCGCAGGTGCTGGGCGCCTCGCTCCCGCCCCCGGACCACCTCCCGCTCAAAGGGGCCGAGGGCATGCCGCGCGGCCGGTCGGGACGGGCGCTCACCGCCTGGCTCACACGCGACGCCGATAAAGAAGCGGGCGTGCCCAGCACGTGGCGACGGATTCCCGTGACGCGGGGCGTCGAGTTGCACGTGGACGCCGACCACCCGTTGGCCCGCGTCGGCCCGGACGACGCCGGCGTGGCCGAGGTCGTGCGCCAGGCGCTCGCGAAACTGTTGCCGCACTCGGCGACGTAGGGGGACGGCACCTCTCAAACCTGGAGTTACGACGATGTGGGTGCTCCTGATACTGCTGGTGGTCGTGGGGTTGTGGCTGATCGCCGCGTACAACGGCCTGATCTCCCTCAAGAACCAGACCTTCAATGCCTTCAAGCAGATCGACGTCCAGCTCAAGCGGCGGCACGATCTGATCCCGAACCTGGTGAGCGCCGTGAAGGGCGCGATGGACTTCGAGAAGTCCACGCTCGAGGCCGTGATCCAGGCGCGCAATCAGGCGGTGAAAGTCAACGCCGCCGGCCCCGACGCCATCAAGCAGATCAGCCAAGCGGAGAACGCGCTGTCGGGGGCGCTGTCGCGCCTCATGGTCGTGGTGGAGCAGTACCCGCAGCTGAAGGCGACGGGCAACATCGGCCAGCTGCAGGAGGAGCTGAGCTCGACGGAGAATCGCATCGCCTTCGCGCGCCAGCTCTACAACGACACGGCGACGCAGTACAACACCAAGCAGCAGCAATTCCCGACGAGCATGGTCGCGGGGCTCGCCAAGGCCCAGCCGTCGGAGTTGTGGGAGATCGAGGACCAGGGCGAACGGGCGGTGCCGAAGGTTGACCTCTCCTCCCGGTAACCTTTTTCAACAACAAGAAGCCAATCGCCGGCGCACCACCTGGCTGGTGATTGGCTTCGTTCTCTTTTTCGCCTGGCTGGGCTTCGGCGGGGACTACATCTTCGCCCTCGCTACCGCCGACGCGCCCCCCGGCGCGTACCATCACACCTTTCCCTGGTTCGGTCTCGTGCTCTCCGCCATCGCGATCGGCGTCGCCCAGTACGCGTACCGAACCGGGCCGCAGAAAGTGCTGTGGGCGACGGGGGCGCGCGAGCTGATCGACCCGGGCGACGACCGCGAGCGCCAGCTGGTCAACGTGGTGGAAGAGATGGCCATCGCGGCCGGCGTGCCGCGCCCGCGGATCTGGATCGTCCCCGACGACGATCCCAATGCCTTTGCCACGGGCCACGATCCGCAGGACTCCCACGTGGCCGTCACGGAGGGCCTCCTGGCCCTCTGCAGCCGCGACGAGCTGCAGGCGGTGATCGGACACGAGTTGGGACACGTGAAGAACCTCGACGTCCGCCTCATGACCACGCTCGCGGCCCTCGTCGGCGCCGTCCTGCTGATGCGCGATGGCATGGGCCGGATGTTGCGCGGCGGCGCGCGGCTGGGATCCGTCGGGGGAGGTGGTGGAGGAGGTGGAGGCGGTGGAGGACGGGGAGGGGGGAGGAAGGGCGGCGCGGCGGGAGGCGCGCTGATCGCGGTTCTGCTGGCGGTGTGGGTGATCTCGTGGATCATCGCTCCGCTCGTCACCCAGCTGCTCGCCCTGGCGGTGAGCCGCAAGCGCGAGTATCTCGCCGACGCGATGGGCGCCCAATTCACGCGCAATCCGCTCGCCCTCGCGAGCGCGCTCCAGAAGATCGAGAGCGCCGCGGCGCCCACGGCCGCGATCAAGCGCGGATCGGCGCACCTGTGCATCGCCGATCCGCTGGGCCGCCGCCTCACCAGCCGCGAAGGCTGGCTCGCCGACGCCCTCGCCACCCACCCCCCGATGGCGATGCGGATCTCGCGCCTCAAGGGCATGGGGTATGCGCAGCTCAAGAAGGAGGGAGGCCTGCCGGCGTGAGAGTGCTGCTGGCCGATGCCGACGCGTTCTACGTCTCGGTGGCGCGGCTCGTGGATCCGGCGGGCGCCGGACGCGCGCCTCTCCTCATCGTCGGCGGCTCGGCCGAGCACCGGGGCGTCGTGACGTCGGCCTCGTACGAAGCCCGGGCCTTCGGCGTCCACTCGGCGATGCCGATGGCGCGGGCCCTGCGTTTGTGCCCACAAGCGTTGGTCGTCCCGGTGCCGTGGGAGGCGTGCGCCGCGAAGAGTCGCGAGATCCGCGGCGTGCTCGAGCGGTTCACGCCGGCCGTGGAGCAGGCGTCGAGCGACGAGTTCTACCTCGATCTCACGGGCACCGAGGAGCTGTATCACGGCGAGCCCCTCGCCGAGACGGGGCGGCGCATTCGCGAGGCGGTGCTCGCCGCCACGGCGCTCTCGGTGTCGATCGGCGGGGGCACGTCCCGCCTCGTGGCGAAGCTCGCGGCGGGCGTCGCGAAGCCTGGCCCGGGTCGCCCGGGCGACGGCGTGCACATCGTGCCCAGCGGTGCGGAAGGGGAGTTTCTGCGGCGCTTCACGTTGGCCGATCTCCCGGGTATCGGGCCGAAGTCGGCCGAGCGGCTGCGACGCCTCGGACTCCGCACGGTGGAGGACACCCTGCCGCACGACCGGCCCACCCTCGTTGCCTGGCTCGGCGAACGGGAAGCGGACTGGCTCTTCCGGCGCGTGCGGGGGATCGATCCTACGCCGGTCGAGCCGCGCGCCGAGGCCAAGTCCATCAGTCGGGACGAGACGTTCGCCCGTGACTTGGAAGCGGACGACGACCTCGCGCGCCAGCTCGCCGCCCTGGTGGATCGGGCGACTGGAGACCTGCGTGAGGCGGGCCTGCTCGCCAGGACGGTGACCGTCAAGCTGCGGGATTGGGACTTCACCACGCGACAGGCGAGTCGCACGCTCGCCGAGGCGGTGCTCTCGGATCGGGTCGTGGGCGAAGTGACGCGGGCCCTCCTCGCGAAGCTCCGCGCCGCGCGCCGGGTCCCCGCTCGTCTCCTGGGCGTCTCGCTCTCGGGGCTTGTGCGGGAGGACGGCGAGCGGCAGCTGTCCTTGCTGCCGGAGGGGGGCGGGGGAGGCGGGGGGGGCGGGGGGGGGCGCCTCGAAACGGAGCGCGACCGGACGATCGCGCGCGTGCTGGACGACGTGCGGGAGCGGTTCGGACCGGAGGCGTTACGTCGCGGCTCGGCTGGGTAGCGTTCAGTGCGGGCGTCCTGGCGCTGGCGGCGCTCGCTCTCTGGCTCGCGCGCCGCACGCTGCGCCGGACCGCCATCCGCGCCCTCCACGACTTTCGCACCCGTCTCGCCCGCTACAAGCTGCAGGAGCGCCGGCTCGCCAAGGCCGCCCTCGCCGACGACCCCGTCATCACCGCCGCGGTGCGGGACCACGTGGCCACCCACACGCTTCCCGAGGCCGCCGTGCGCCGCCGCGTGAACGCCTATCTGGATGAGATGATCCCGCACTTCAACGTCCTCTCGTACTACAAGCTGGGCTACAACCTCGCCAAGATCTTCGTCAATCTGTTGTACAAGGTGAGTGTCGATTACCAGGACGAGGCGGCGCTGACGCGGATCCCCCGCCACGACGTCGTGGTCTACCTGATGAACCATCGCTCCAACGCCGACTACATCGTGGTCGCGTACGTGCTCGCGCACGGGGTGCATGTGAGCTACGCGGTTGGAGAATGGGCCCGCGCCTGGCCGCTCGAGTACGTGTTCAAATCGTTCGGTGCCTATTTCATCCGGCGGCGCTTCCGCGAGCCCCTGTATCACGCCGTGCTGGAGCGCTACGTCCAGCTCATCACCAGGAACGGCGTCACCCAGGGGATCTTCCCGGAGGGCGGGCTCACGCGCGACGGGCGGCTGCGGCCGCCCAAGCTCGGCCTGCTCGACTACATTTGCCGCACGCTGCTCGACCCAGCCTTCACGCGCGACATCTGGTTCGTCCCCGTCGCCATCAACTACGACCGCGTGCTCGAAGACCGCGTGCTGATCCGCGAGCTCCTCGCCGAGCGCGACCGGCCGGGCGGAGGGCGACTGGCTCAGCTCGCCACGGTCGCCTCCTACCTCGCGAGCAACACGGCACGCCTCCTCACGGGGCGGCTCAAGCGCTACGGCCGCGCCGCGGTGAACTTCGGCACCCCGTTGTCCCTGCGCGGCTGGCTGCGCACCGCGCCGGAGGGGGTGCTCGCCTGGCCCAAGGAGCACCGCTTGCCCGAGCTCGAGCGGCTGGCGCGCGAAGTGCTGCAGCGCATCGGCGCCGTTCTCCCGGTGACCCCAGTGCCGCTCGCGGCGGCGGCGCTGTTGTCCTTCAATCAGACCGTGGTGCCGCGCGGCGCGGTGCTGGAGCGGATGGACGAGCTGCGCGACCGGCTCCACGACGTGAACGGCAAGGTGGTGCGGGGCGACGCCCGCATCGGCGACGTCTGGGACCGCGCCTGGCGGATGCTGCGGATGCGGCGCCTGGTCGTGGCCGAAGGTGACTCGCTGGTCGTCCTGCCGCGCGGCCGCCCGCTGCTCGAGTACTACGCCAATTCCATCGCGCACCTCGTGCCGATCCGGGGGCCACGGCCCCCCTTTCACAAGGCGCACGAAGTGGACGGCACTTTGCCCCGGCTACGCCCCAGCTGATGCCCTACCGGCTGCTGCCGCACACGGCCGACATCGCGGTCGAGCTGCGCGCGCCCGACGAGGCGGGCCTGCGCGAGGCCGGGGTCGAGGTCCTGCGGGAGCTCCTGGTGGGGAGCAGCCCGGTCCGCGCCCTCGCCGAACGGCCGATCGAGCCGCGCGGCGCCGACGCCACGGAGCGCCTGGTGCACTTCCTGGGCGACGTGCTCTACGTCTACGACACCGAGCGGTTCGTGCCCGCCCGGGCGGGCACGGCCGGTGTGCTGGGCGAGCCGCTCGACCCCGCGCGGCACGCTGCGGTCCGCGAGGTGAAGGCCGTGACGCACCACGGCGCAGAGGTGCAGACGCGGCCCGACGGACTGGTCGTGACGATCATCTTCGATGTCTGACCCATGACCCTCGAGCGCATCGACGCCTACCGCTGGCGCGTCCCGCAACAAGGCGGGATGCGCACATGGGGCCTCATCTTCGCCGACGCAGAGCTGATGCGGGACCTCGAGGGCGACCAGGCCGTCGATCAGGTCGCCAACGTGGCACACCTCCCGGGGATCGTGGGACCGGCGATCGCCATGCCCGACATCCACTGGGGCTACGGCTTCCCCATCGGCGGCGTGGCCGCGTTCGACGAAGACGAGGGCGTGATCTCTCCCGGCGGCGTCGGCTACGACATCAACTGCGGCGTGCGGCTGCTCGCGACGCCGCTCGGCATCCAGGAAGTCCGGCCCCGGCTCGCGGCGCTGATGGACGCGCTGTATGCCACGATTCCCTCGGGCGTGGGCGCGTCTCGCTCCGACCTGCGGCTGGGACGGCGCGACCTCGAGCACGTGCTGCGGGACGGCGCCGGCTGGGCCGTCGCGCAAGGCTACGGTACCGAGGCGGACCTCGAGGCGATCGAGGCGAACGGCGCGTTGGCGGGCGCCGACCCCGCGCGCGTGTCGGAGCGCGCCAAGGAGCGCGGCAAGAATCAGCTCGGCACGGTGGGGAGCGGCAATCATTTCGTGGAGGTGGGGTACGTCGCGCAGCGCTTCGACGACGCCGCGGCCGACCGCCTAGGCCTCGCGGCCGGGACCGTGACGATCTTCATCCACTCGGGCTCGCGCGGCCTGGGCTACCAGGTGTGCGACGACTCGCTCGACGCGATGCTGAAAGCCTCGGCCAAGTACGGCATCGCGCTTCCCGACAAACAGCTGTGCTGCGCCCCGATTCACTCCCCGGAGGCGACGACGTACTGGGCCGCCATGAACGCCGCGGCGAACTACGCGTTCGCCAACCGCCAGCTGATGGCGCACTACGCGCGCCGGGCGGTGGCCAGGGTGTTTGGCGAGGACGCCGCCGCCCGCACACGCCTGGTGTACGACGTGTGCCATAACATCGCGAAGCGCGAGACCCACGAGGTCGGCGGACGCTCACGGCGCCTGTGCGTGCACCGCAAGGGCGCCACCCGCGCCTTCCCGCCCGGCCACCCCGAGCTGGCGCCGCAGTTTCGCGACCTCGGCCAACCGGTGCTGATTCCCGGCGACATGGGGCGGTACTCCTACGTACTGCTCGGGACGGCGGGCGCCTTTCAGGAGACCTTCGGCTCGACCTGCCACGGCGCTGGCCGGCGCATGAGCCGCCACAAGGCCAAGGCCCTGGCCCGTCCCCGCAACATCCCGCAGGAGCTCGAGCGGCAGGGAATCCTGATCCGCGCGGCGACCCGCGCCACGGTTGACGAAGAGATGCCGGAGGCGTACAAGGATGTGGCGCGGGTCGTAGACGTGGTGCACGCGGCCGGCATCGGCAGAAAAGTCGCGCAGTTGAAGCCCGTCGGCGTGGTGAAGGGCTGACGGGCGGACGGGCGGACGGGCGGTCGACCAAACTGGGGGGCACTGATGAGCGTGTGCGGAGTTCTGCTGATCGCGCTGGGACTGCAACAGCAGCCGGCCGATCTCGTCGTCTTGAACGCGCGCGTCTACACAGCGGACGTCAATCGGCCCGTGGCCGAAGCGTTCGCGGTACGGGGCGGGCGGATCGCGTTCGTGGGGAGCACGCGCGGCGCACTGGCGCTCGCGGGGCCGCGCACGGAGCGGCTTGACCTGGCCGGCCGGACTGTGTTTCCGGGGATGGTGGACGCCCATGCCCATCTCTTGGGGCTCGGGCAGGCGCTCCGCACGGTGGACCTCGTGGGGACGCGCTCGTACGAGGAAGTCGTCCGGCGCGTGGCCGAACGCGCCAACACCGCCCGTCCCGGGGAATGGATTCGGGGCCGCGGCTGGGACCAGAACGACTGGGCCGACACGCGTTTCCCGACCCACGAGGCGCTGTCGCGCGCCGTGCCCAACAACCCCGTGTACCTGACCCGGGTGGACGGGCATGCCGCGCTGGTGAATGCCAAGGCCCTCGAGCTCGCCGGCGTGACCCGGGCCACGCCCGACCCGACCGGCGGCCGTTTCATCCGTGACTCGGGCGGCACTCCCACGGGCGTGTTGATCGACGGGGCACAGAGCGTCCTAGGCCGGGTGATTCCACCGCCGCCCACCGTCGAGCTGCGGGAGCAAACGCTCGCCGCGATCGCCGAGCTGAACCGCTGGGGGTTGACGGGAATCCACGACGCGGGCGTGGGGCCCGAAGGGATCGCCGTGTACGAGGCGCTGGCGCGCGAGGGGAGGTATGCGCTGCGCAACTACGTGATGATCCGTTCGAACGACTCCGTGCTCGACGCGTTCATGCGGCGCGGCCCGCAGCTCGCTCTGTACGACGGGCGGCTCTGGATCCGGGCGATCAAGCTGACCGCCGACGGCGCCCTGGGGAGCCGGGGCGCCGCGCTGCTCGAACCCTACGCCGACGACCCCGGCAACACGGGACTCATCACCACGCCGCCCGAGCGCATCAAGAGCGTCGCGGTGCGGGCCCTCAAGGCCGGCTTCCAGCTCAATGTGCACGCGATCGGCGACCGGGCCAACCGGATGGTCCTCGACCAGTTCGAGGCGGCCCTCAAGGAGGTGCCCGTCGCCGACCACCGGTTCCGCATCGAGCACGCCCAGATCCTGCATCACGACGACATCCCGCGCTTCGCCGAGCTCGACGTGATTCCCTCGATGCAGGGGAGTCACCAAACGAGCGACATGTATTGGGTGCCGACGCGCCTCGGCTGGTCGCGGTCGGAGGGCGCGTACGCGTGGCGCTCGCTCCTCAACACGGGGGTCGTGATCCCGAACGGGTCGGACCTTCCGGTCGAATCGGCGAACCCCCTGCTGTCGTTCCATGCGTTCGTGACGCGTCAGGATGCCGACGGCTACCCGGCTGGGGGGTGGTTTCCGGCCCAGCGCACCACGCGGGAGGAGGCACTCCTTTCGATGACGCTGTGGCCCGCCTACGCCGCATTCATGGAGCACGAGAGCGGCACGCTGACGGCGGGCAAATACGCCGACTTTGTGGTGCTCGATCAGGACATCATGACCGTCGCGCCCGAGGACATACTCGGCACGCACGTGGTGATGACGGTGCTGGGAGGCAAGACGGTCTATCGCAGGTGAGAAAACACGAAGCCCCCGGGTCGGCACACTAGGCCGCCCGGGGGCTCCGACACATCGGCTACCCGGAGTCGGGGGCTTTCGCCCTCCGTTCTTCTCTCTGCCGCCGCCGGTAGACTGTTGCGTCGCTCGGTAGGGCGGTCAGAGGCTCCGGCTTCCATCCCCAAGCAGCCCCGTCGGGCTGCCTGGTTCGCCAATGTGGGTGCTACGGGTCAGATCGGGTCGCGGACCGACCTTCCGCACTGCACGTCGAGGCACCATTTCGACGTGGCTGGAGCACGCGACTGGCCCCAACTGTCCGACCCGGAGAGCTGCTCCCGGATCAACGAGCGCCTGAGCCCTTGTTTGCGTCGGCGCTCTCCCCGGAAATCCCGTTCGGACCCGTCTTGAAGGCGTTGTCGAGACACCTGGTCCCGACCCTTCCCTCCAAGCCGCGTGGGATCAATATAGGGCCCCCGCAAAAGGGCGCAAGTGCCGATGTTTCTTCGGGTTAGGTCACGTCGATGTGCACGGCGTGTGGAGGGCAACGCTCGACGCCATCACTCCTTCCACCGCCCGTCCACACGATGTGGAGTTGTGAATCCACACGGTGCACGTTCCCACATCACTGGCGCGGGCGCGGCAACGGCTTCCCGTAGGCTGCGGCCGCCCCTGTGTAGCGCCGCACCGCCGCGTCGAGCCTCCGCAGCCGGGCAGGTGCCGAGGCGCGGACGCTATCAGCGCGCTGCGCCCACGCGCCGGAGGTGTCGTACTCGTGGCGGCATTCCGCCAGCGCGGTCCGCAGCGCACGGGTCTCGCGCCGCAGCGCCGCTGCCGGCGGCGCGCCTCCGGGGTAGGAAGCGGTGAGCACCGAGTCGAGATGCCCCGCGGCGCGGTCCGCGGCGCCGCAGCTGGCGTACAGCCGTTGCGCCCGGGTGTGGAGTACCACGCCGGACGCGCCGCCGAGATCGGTGCGGAAGTTGTACGCCGCGCCGCGCAGTCGGTCGAGCGAATCCTGGACCTCCTGCAGCGCCATCACCACCTGGGCGCGCGTCGCGCTGTCGGGGGCCCGTTGGGGGATCGGGATGGTGGTCCACAGCTCGAGGAGCAGGGCAACCATCGTCAGCCGTCGATGGCGACTTCGCAGTACGTGAAGGGAGCGTCGACCGGCGGGGGGACGAAGAGGAAGCCGGCGCCGCCGGTGGCGAACCAGCCGGCGAGGAGCTGTGTGGAGGGGCTCGCGACGGGCTCGGCGAACAAGACCTGGGTCCAGCGGCGGATGTGGCGCAGCTCGGGAGCCCGGCGAGACAGCATGGAGAGAACCGCGCCCATGCCCTGCGTCGCGCGGAGGAAGTGGGCGATGGCGTGCACGCGCTGAGCGAAGATGTAGGCGCGCACGCCCGGCTCATCGTACAGCAGGGTGCCTTCGTAGGGGTCGGCGGGCGGCGCATCCATGCGGGGGCCGAAGTAGACGTAGACACGCTGGTCGCCGTTCTTGCGCTCGACCACGGCGGCGGCCGAGTCGGGGCTGAGCCGGGCGGCGTGGACCAGGTCGTCGGGCACGACGATCCCGACGGCGGAGGTCCACTCGAGGGCGCCGAGCGCCTGGTCGAGCGGGCACCCCACGGCGTCGTCGAAGGCGACGAGCCGCGGCGCCTCACCGGCCTGCTGGAAGACGTGCGCCAGCGCGTCGGCCCGGTCCTCGAAGGTGCGCACCACCCGTGAGGTTGCGGGAACGGTCATTGTGGGATTATAACCCCTGGGCTGAGTCAACTGTTAGAGGAGTTCAGATGCTCGCAGTCGTGATCATCGCGCTGGCGGCCACCGCCGCGCCGCTCGCCGCCCAGGACTCGACCAGTCGGGTGGACGCTGCGCCTGCCCCTCCTGTGCCCGCCCCGCCCACCGCGGAGCAGGTCCGCTACACGCAGGGGCTGCGCACCGTGGCCCGCGGCGTGGCGCAGTTGCGGGACGGGGTCGACCGCGTGATGCGCACCCAGCAGGGGCGTGACACAGTGCAGCAACGGCGGGCGGCGCAGCGCATGGGGGGGCTGTGTACGACCGCGCGGAGCTTCATCTCGAGCGGCAGGCCCAGAATGCTACCGACCGCCTACACCGACTCGATGCGGTTCGTGGCGCAGAGGCTGGTCGTGCGCATCGACTCGATCCTCAAGTGGTTGCCGACGTGCGAAACGACGGCGCGGAAAGCGCCGACGGTGGTGGCGGCCGACCTCACGAAGAGGCTGCTGGCCTACGACCAGGCGCTCCTGGCGTTTCGAACGGCCACCGCGGCGCCGAAGATAGACAGTATTAAGCCACCAAGCTGATAGCAAGACGCTAAGACGATAAGACGACAAGTTGTTAACAGACGACAGTAGAAAGACCACTCGTCGTCTTGTCGTCTTAGCGTCTCAACTAGGGCACGGTTTGCTGCCTTGGCTCCAGTCTAAGGATCCAGAGCCCCGTATTGATATCCGGCACAAAGATATTCCCGTCGCGCACGACCGCTCCCCAGGCGAACGGCGCGCGTGGCCGGTGGCCGAGGGAGTCGGCCGTGAGGATCCAGCTGATCTCCCGCCCCTGGCGCAACAGGTCGCCCTTCAGCTCTCCCGACACGTCGAGCACGCGAGCGCCGCCCTGGTAGTTCCCTAGGTACAAGGTGTCGCCCACCACCCACACGTTGTGCACGCCGCCGTCGGTCGGCTCGTACCACGCGACTGCTTTGGGGTGCGCGAGGTCCGACACGTCCACCACGTGCATGCGGCCGAACGTGAGATTGTTGCCGTCGGCGAGTCCCTTGTACGGCCGCGCGGCGTACACCTCGTCGCCCACGAACACGTACTTCCCCTGGCGCCACGCAGTATGGGTGCCGCGCACGAAGCCCGGCCCCCACAACTGCTCGACGCGGGCGTAGACGGCGTTCAAGTCGTACTTGAGCTGCGACACGAGCCGGGGATTGGTCGGGCTGCCCCCCTTCATTCCATTCCCGACGTCGAGGACGATGAGCCCGTCGTTCCAGTAGGCGAGGTACGCGAGCCCATCCACCACCATCACGTCGTGGAGGTAGCGCCCCGCTTCGGTCTGCTCCGCCTGCCAGCGGGCGACCTCCTTGGGGTGCGCGGGATCGCGGAAGTCGATCACGCGCAGCGAGCCCGTGGCGTCGTCGGTGATGTAGGCATGCCCTTGGTACACGTACGAGCTGTGCACGCCGCCCGACACGGTCTCGGTGTACTCGGACACGACCTTGGGGTGGCAGGGGTCGCTCGCATCGAAGACGACGATCCCGTTCTTGCGGTTCGACGCGCCTTCGCGCGAGAAGACGCCGAGCTTACCATCCTCGGTCGTCATCACGTCGTTGACGATGCGTGCGTCCGTCACCATGGAGTCGACGATCCTGGGATGCGTGACGTCGGTGATGTCGATCGAGTAAACGCGGTCGGCGATAGTCGACAGATAGGCGCACGTCCCCGACGGGTGCACCCACACCTCCGCGGCGCTCATCGCGATCGGCACGCGCCCGCGCACCTCGATCCCCCGCCCCACCCGGCGCGCCGTGGCCCGGACCACGGCGTCCGCCGTGCGGCCGCCGACCGTCGCCGTCACGGTGTAGGTCCCGGGCAGCTCGGCGACGAACGCTCCCGCCGGATCGATCTCCGCGATCCCCGACCCGGCGGCGACCGACCACGCCACCGCTATGTCCCCGAGCGAGCGACCGGCCGCGGTGCGGGGGGTCGCGCTGAATTGGACGACGTCTCCCGTGCGCACCGCCGGGGCCGCGGGCTCCACCACGAGCCGTGCGACGGTGTTCGGGAGCACCTGCACGGGCAGTGTTTCGGTCGCGGGGCCCGCCGTCGCGGTGATCGTGGCGCGGCCCGGCGCGACCGCCCTGACGCGCCCGTCGCTGCTGACCGCCGCGACCCGCGGGTTGCTCGACGTGAAAGCGACCGCGTCCGAGCGCCGGTCGCCGTGTTTCGAGAACGGCGTCGCGACGAGCGTCAGCCGCGAGCCGGCCACGAGGCGGGTGGGCCGGAACTCGAACGCGATGCTCGCCGGCGGCTCGGGGAGCACGTGCACGAGCGCCTCGCCGAAGACCTGGCTGCCCGGTTGCCCGCGGATGAATCCGACCGCGGTGACCCGCGCGTAGCCCTGGTAACCACCGGTAAACACCCCGACGGAATCCACGCGGCCCTCGAAGCCGCCCACGTACCAGACGATCTCCGCCCTCGGGACAACCTGCCCAGCGGCGTCGAGCGCGCGGGCGCGGAATTGCAGCGTCCCGCCCACCTGGACTTCCCCTCCGCTCGGCTGGACTTCGACCTTCGCAATGGGCGATGGCGGCGGGGTCCCTGGCTGCTGGACGGCGAGCAAAGACATCAGAATGTGCACGACCATGCGGATCCTCTCTGAACGGGCGGTTTGAAGGGGGTGAGGTTATCCCGTGACAGCGGCAAGAGGAAGTGGTGGACGCGCTGGTTCTGTGGTGTCGTAATAATGTCGGGATGCTGAATTCGTTGCGCTAATTGACAGCGCTACGGGAGTTCCCTACTATTGGCCCCGGTTCAAGCAATACGTGGCACCGTCAAACCGGCTGTCTGCGCTCCGCGAGGACCATGTGCCTCGCGGTTTTTGTTTGGACCCGTCCCAGCGTCGCGGTGACCTGGGCCGCACCAGTCCGGGGCGCCGCCCCCATGAGTACAGAGGTTTGACGAGTATGGCTAAGGGTAAGGTGAAGTGGTTCAACGACGCGAAGGGCTTTGGCTTTATCGCGCAGGAGTCGGGTCCAGACGTGTTCGTCCACTTCACGGCGATCCAGGCCGAGGGCTTCCGCAGCCTCGCAGAAGGCGACAGCGTGGAGTTCGATGTCGCTCAGGGTCCCAAGGGTCTGCAGGCGCAGAACGTCCGCAAGGTCTGAACGCAGGCAGATCACAGTGTGCGGGCCCGGGGTCATAGCCGGGCCCGTTCGCTTGAGGGGGGGTATATTGACCGCATGATCGCACGCCGTGTTCGCTTCGGGCTGGCCGCCCTCGTCCTGCCGGTCGTCGCCGCCGCCCAGGCGCGGCGGCCTTTTTCGTATCGAGGGTTCGCGCCGGGGATGACGTACCGCGCTTTCGCCGCTCGGGCGCAGACCCTCGCCCACCGCGACACGCTGCGCTGCCAGACGATGCGCCGCACCGCGCAGGTGATGGACTGCGGGGTGCGCGCGCGCGATCCCTCCGACAGCGCCGTCTTCTACCTGAGCGCCAACGTGATCGAAGGGAAGGTATCCGTAGTGTCCTTCGTGGACTCGGGGGGCGTCGCCCTGGTGGGACGGGCCCAGCGCGACCTCGAGCGCCAGCTGGGGCCGCGGCAGCGCCGGGAGCGCAGCATGTGGGAGTGGTCGACCGAGCGCGGCCGGCGGTTCATCCGGCTCAACTGGCGGGGGCGCGGCGATTGGCGGGTCATCTCGATCACGCTCAACGACCGCGACGTGATGGATCGGATCTCCCGCTACCGGCCGGGGGCCGCCCCGCCCCCGCCCAGGCGCGCGCCGTAGGACGTCAGCGGCCGCCGTCGACCAGCAGCCGTTCCGCCAGCGTCCCGATCCCCTGCGCTCCCACCAGCTGGTCCATCCATCGCGGCGGCAGCGCCGACTCCCCGTAGCGCGCCCCGAGCAGCGCCCCCGCCACCGCCGCGTTCGTGTCCGTGTCGCCGCCCGCCTGCGCCAGGTAGACCAGCGCGTCCTCCAGCGTTCGGTCGTGCAGCACGAACCAGAACGCGATCTCCACGCAGTGGACCACGTAGCCCGTCTCCCCGGCGACCGTGATCGGCAGGTCCGCCTGCGCCTCGCGCGGCACGCGGTGGATCGCCTCGACCAGCGAGCGCGGGGCGCGGTCCCTGACGCGGTGCAGCACCTCGTCGACGAAGTAGATGTTGCCGTGCAGCAGCTCGCGCACCGCGAGGTTCACGGCGGCGGCGGCCCACGTGCAGCGCTCGTCGGCGTGGGTGATCGCCGCTTGCTGGGTGGACACGCGGATCAACCGGTCGAAGTCGTCGTGATAGCGCAGGGCAACGGGAACGCAGCGCATCACGCTGCCGTTGCCGGCCGAGCTGCGCGGGTTCTCCTGGTACACCAACCGGCCGGCCTCGAACGGCTCCTTGCCCCGCTCGACCAACGTCAGCGCCCGGCGCGTCGTAGCGCCGATCCCACGGCCGTCCATTTTCATCCATTTGACCCAGCGGCGTGTCACATCCGTGGCGTCGAACCCCTTGCATTCGATCAGCGATTCCCCGAGGAGCAGCGCCATGGCCGCGTCGTCGTCGTAGGGGGAGTTCTTCGGGGGAGGGGCCAGGTCCCAGACGCCATTCGGAAACTCCTTACGAATCGCCTCCGGCGTGCCGAGCCGCTCCGTCGGCACGCCGAGCTGATTGCCGGCGGCGAGGCCGAGCAGCGCGCCCCGGCCGCGGGACACGAGTTCGGGGTCCAGAACGGCAGCAGGCATCGCCTACCAAGCTAGTGCTGGCCCGAACCTACGCCAAACCCCTCGTGGCACTACTCTTAGGCCTCCTCGCCGCGTACGCCGTCATCGTGCTGCTCCTGTGGGCGTCGCAGGAGCGGATTGCGTTTCCCGCGCCGCGCGCCCCCCTCCCCGACCCGTCCCGACTCCTCGGATACGGCGAGCGCGTCGAGCTCGTCATGCGCGACGGCACTAGGCTAGCTGGTTGGTTTCTGCCGGCGGAAGACGGCGAAAGACGGCGGACGTCGGCGGAGAACCGCGGCGCCGCCCTCCGCCGCCCTCCGCCGCCTTCCGCCGCCCTGCTCTGGTTCTACGGCAACGGCGAGACGATCGGCGCCATCTGGCCCGTGATCCGGGATTTCCGCCCGCCCCACGCGGCGTTGCTCGTCGTGGACTATCCAGGCTACGGAGCGAGCGGGGGACGGACGACCGAAGCAGGCATCTACGAGGCGGGAGCCCTGGCGTACGCGGCGCTGGCGGCCCGGCCCGCGGTGGACCGCAACCGGATATACGTGTACGGCCGGTCGCTCGGCAGCGCGGTGGCGACGCGCACGGCCGCCGACCACGCTGTGGCGGGCCTGATCCTCGAGTCGCCGTTCACGAACGCGCGTGACATGGCGACGCGGCATTTCCGTTTCTTCGCGTTGTTCCCCCTGCGCCTGGAGCTCGACAATCTCGCGACCATCCGTCGCGTGCGCGGCCCCGTGCTCATTTTCCACGGCACGGGCGATCAGCTCGTCCCGTTCGACATGGGCCGCCGCGTGGCCGAGGCGGCGCAGCAACGGGGGGAGGGACCGGTCGAGTTCGTGATCCTCGAGGGGTCGGGGCACAACGAGACCTACGATGTGGGGTGGACGGCGTACAAGCGGAAGCTGGCAGATTTTGTGAGCGGCGAAGGCTCCTAGCCCCGTCCCTCAGCCCACACCCGGCCAGCGTCTCATGGTAGCCCTGCACGAACGGATCCCGGCTCGTATCCCAGTGATAGCGCGAAGCCCGACCCCACCCCAAGGCGAGTGCTGGTGTAGCGGGCGCCGAATCGCAAGGTGGCGACGCGCACGGCGGCCGTGACCGACTGGTACGACTCGCCGCGCGAAGCACCGTAGGTGGTGCCGTACCGACCGAGCGCAGCACCAAGATCGAGCTGCGAGAGGATGTTTAACTGTACCGCCACGCCGTACCCCGCTCGAGTCTCCGAAAACCGCCACAATGAGCCGCGGGAGACCGCCGCCGTGACCGAGAGCGAGGACCCACCCAACGTTTGTCGGACGGCAAAATCGATCGTTTCTCGCCCTCCACTGCCTGCCGGCGCCGACCCCCCGATCGGCCTGCTTCCCTGCACACCGATCGCGACCCGGTCAGTGTTGAACGGGAAGAGGCGCAGGTGCGCGCGGGCGACAGTGGAGCTCTGAAACACGCCTACGTTGTTGTCGCCGGCAACGGCCAACCCAATGCTAGTCACAATTCTCGGCATAGCGAACGTCGCGTCGAGGCGTCCCCAGGCGGCCTGGGCACGGAGGTTCGAAAGACTGGGATCCTGATTGGTGAGCGACGTATCGAAAAGGTTACCGAGGTCCGTGGAGGCGAACGTCAGGCTCCACCTTGGACCGAGCGGGAACGCGATCCCCGCGTGGACCACCTGCACCGAGGCATAGGTGCAGCGCTGCACGCCGAAGAACACGCCGGTTGTATGAGGGTCGGCTGTCGGGTCGGACCACAGCCCCGACAGGCCCTTGGTCAGCGCACCGACTGCCGGGTCCAGGACGGGGGCGGGTGCTGAGCCTTCGAGTGCCGTCAGAAGCGAACTCTGGGCCGCGAGGCGCGGTGGCGTCGCTGCGCCACAGAGGATCAGGAAGCCCACCGCCGGGCGCATCACCTAGGGCGCCTGTCGGAGGATCAGGCGCTGCACCAGGCGTTGCCCGCCTGCGTTCAGGACGGCGAAGTAGACGCCTGGGCCGGCCGGTCGTCCGCGGTCATCCATCCCGTCCCACCCTACGTCGTAGACGGCTGGGGCGAGGACTTGATTCACGAGGGTGCGGACGAGGCGTCCAGACAGCGAGTGAATCCGGATCACTACTGGTGTGGATGAGGCCTGTCGAGTGACGCTGAACCGCAGACCCCGGACCCCAAACTCACGAACCAACGGAGTTAGGGAGCCGAGCGCCGTGACGGGGTCGGCGGGCGCGGAGGCCATCGCCGCCGATCCGGAGACTCGCGCGAGCGGCTGCGGTTGGGCGAGGACTCGCTGCTGGAAGAACAACGCCGTGGGCTCAGGTTCGGTCGCAGGCCCGGGCGCCGGCCCTTCGGGGCACGGCGGCCTGTCACACGGCGGCGAAGACGGTGCTGCGTGATAGAACAACCCCGTCTGCATGCCCTTCTGGCACCACGACTGACCACTGCACCCGTACGCCGAGCCCACCAACACGGTAAAGTAGTACTGGCCGCTTGGCGCTGGGGTCACGCCATCATTCTGGAGCCCATCCCACCACAGAGTGTGCGAGCCCGGCGGCATCCAGGAACCCGCCGGAAAGAGCGCGCGGACGGAGCTGCCGCTCTGGTTGAGCACCCCCACGTAGTGCGTCCCGTGGTCGGTCGTTGAATAGCTGAACCAAGCGCCGTTGCTCACGCTATCCGGCTGGGGCTGAGCCGTGATCGCTCCGTCCATACCGAGGTAGTGCTCGACGGCGCCGCTGGAGTCGCTCCACTGCTCGGCGGTGATCACTCGACCTTCGCAGTACCACACGGTTTGGCTGTTCACTACCTTGAGGCCGCACGGTACGCTGATCGCGTGGGGCCAGGCGAAGGTGTTGAGGTTGTTCGGGCCCTTGCCGTACGTTCCGTACGTCGCTAGCAACGTCAGCGAGTAGGTGAACTTGTGGAGGCGGTGGTTGATCTGATCGACCACGTACAGGTTGCCAAAGTGATCTACTGCACAATCTGTGGGATCCCAATCGGGTAGCGTTCCGGCCCCAAGCCACGCTGGAGCTCTGCCGCCACCCTTCAACCATACGATCCGCCGGTTCCCACGGTCAACGACATACACGTTGTCCGTGAACTGCGTGCCGCCATTGGCGGCTGCCGTCTGTCCCACGCAGATCCCGGAGGGTCTCAGGAACTGACCCACACCGGTGCCCGCAGTGCCGTACGACCAAAGGAGTGTCGGACGATCCCAATAGGACACGCGGCTCAACGAGTCGTCGAGGACATAGAGGAAATCCGCGGTGAGCGGAGTCGTTCCGCCGTCCCAGGCGATATCCGCCGGTCGTGGAAACTGGGAACTGGTCCACGCGGCCGGATTCACGAGGTTCTGGGTAGTTGGGCTGAATTCCGCGAGAAGAATCGCGCCCTTGGCTCGGTCTACGGCGTAGAAGAACTTCCGAGCTGAGATGTCGATACCTAGCGGCTGTAGCAGCCGCCCGCCCGGAGCCCCCGTGTTGTCGTACTCATGAATCCACTGGTCCTTGAGCCCTACTAGGATACGACTCCAGTCCGGGTCGCTTGCAAACTGGTAGACAGTGCCCTGGTCGATGAAGCTCACCTTCGTACCGATGCTCAGAAACAGGGAGCGGTTGAGACGCTGACGGGCCACCAGTTTGGTAAGGCGTGGTCCAATGTTGGAGCCCAGATCGCTGAGTTGAACAAACGTCTGACCGCCGAGCGGCGTAGCCGGGCCTAGCACACCAAGACTTAACGCAGCGAACGCCAGAGTGCGCACCAGCCGCCGCGGCTCCCCCCTCCAGTACACGTGGGCCGGGCCGGTACTGACTGGCCGATCCTTACGGGCCGGTGATCGCATGGATGCGGCCATCGACTGTGACCAGCGGCACCACCCCGGACGGCCCCGCCCAGCGAGGGACGTGGCCGCGAAGCGTTCGAACCACTCGCCGCGTATCAAGATCGAACTCGGCGAAGTCCATGTCCGCCTCTCCCGGACTGATCGGGAGCACACGGGGCTGCCGGTCAGGCACCGGACTCTGCGTCCGCTTGTCTTTAAGCACGAGCAGCAATCGGTTAGGGCCGCTTGGGATCCACCCAACCGGGGTGCCGATGGTAGTGAGAGTCGGCACCTGCAATTCCTGATTCGTCCGGGCATCGAACAAGCGAAACTGGCGGTCACCTAGGTCAGGGGCGTGGAAATAGTACCGACCGGATGCTGAGAAATGGATGTCGTGGTACTGCGTTGCACTGTACGTACCGGTCGCTACATCGTACCGGTGCACGGTCGGCCCGCCTGCCGACGTCGCGAGCACCTTGACAAGGACCGACGAGTCGAACGCGGCCCATGTGATATCGATCGGCCGACTTTCCCCTCTTAGGGGCGTCACCGCACCGGTCACTAGATCAACGACATACGCCGACTCAGGGGAGAAACCGAAGTCTCCCTCGCTGTAGGTGCCGACGATGCAGGCAAGACAGGCATTGCCGCACCAGACGTAACGCTGAATGTTAGTCCCAACCCTATGAACCACTCTCCCCGTCGTGTCCAGCACGATGAGCTCGGACTGGGGCGGTGCACTATAATTCGCTCCTTCTGTTCGGCCTCGGTCGAACTCCAGCAAGCTGATTCGGTCACCATTTGGTGAAACAGATACGCGGCGAGCTGACCAGCGTGGCGAACGATAGATCTCACGTTTCTTGCCCGTGGAACCATCGATTACATCGACTCGGTTGCCCGGACTGATCTGGGCAAAAATCGTGGGACGAACAGGAGTCTGCCCGGCATCCGACGAGGAGCCGACCACAAGGAACGACATTATGACCGAGAGCACGCGCTGAATGTTCATCAGTTGTTCGTCCCGTCCGGATCCCGGATTCTGACGTGGAAATGGTTTCGATGGCTAGGGTCGTGAACGATTACTGATTCCCCTGGAAAGTTGCGTACCCGGGCGTAGGCAGTATCAACGAAGATCGACTCCACGTTGCCCGCAGCCAGGATGCATCCTATCAAATCGAGCGTCGCGTACCAATCGTATTGGCTGGAATCGGGACCCTCAAGATCCAGCGGGACGGTGTCACGGTCGAGCCGTAGGAAACGGACGTCCAGGTCGCGGCCGTTCTGATGCGAGTCGTGCCGTGGCGTTCCGTCGTTGTTGAACCAAGGCCCGCCGAACCAGGGCGATTCAGATTCGCGCCCGCGGCTGAGATCGCCAGCACCGTAGCGCGCCGCCCAGCTAGCGAGATGGAGCGGTCGGTAGTAGAAGCAGACGGAAGATGTGCTTATCCACAGACGCGACGTTGCCTCAATCACGTTGATAAGCGCCAGAGTGCCCCAATCGTTGGTGTTCAGATCGTACGGCAGGTCCTGGGGCTGATAGTAGTGATAGTACCCGTGCGCCGTGTCGTGGTCGGGGAGATTGATCCCCCGATACAAGCTCCCCGTGCAGAACGGATCCTGCGAGCCCGGGCATCCCTGCGCCAGTGTCGGGTCCGGATCGAAGTAGGACGTGTCGAACGCGTATAGGCGCTGGTTGATCGGTTCGAGCTCGACATTCGTGCTGATGGTGTCCCCGTCTCGATCCCACCATGGTCTGCCGTCGCTTGTCACGTACTCCGCACAGCTTTGGCCCAAGGCCAGCAGCCCCAACAGTATGGAGGAAAACCACCCCCCGTCCCACGACCCGCTCATCTGGACCCTCACCGTTCTTCGTCACGAGCTGCAGAGCGCTTCCAGCAAGCCAGCCTCCCTTATCCACACCGCGCGTCCCGGGTCCAGGACAAGCATTACCGAGTCTCGCGTCGGCGACCCTGAAGCTATCGGCAGTAGGACCAACTCCGCGGTCACCACTTGTACCGTGCCCGAATCCACGATCTTGATCTTGTCGAAGAACAAGGCCAGCGACGTGCGGCCGCCCGAGAGTGCGATCTTGCGAGCACGAGCTCCCACGTTGGCGATTGCCCCGCTTAGGCTACTGCACGTGGTCGAACTTAGAGCTGCGTTCTCGAGCAACATCTCGATCGTAGTGGCGTCAGCCGCCCGCAACGCCTGAACCAACTCTGCGGCATGCAGGAACGCTGTCTGGTACCGGATCGAATCCGCTGACATCTTGGTCAGTAGCGGCGCCCGACTGCTGTCCGGGCGAGGGAGGTCAGTCCGCCGCTGCGCCGCGAGAGGCGCGCTAAACAGGATCGCGCCCGTGAGAGCCGAGAATAACTTGCGCGTGACAAGCATCCGGATTCACCAACGCAGGCAACTGGAAATCCAACGTAGAGACCTTGGACTCGGACGCGCCATGCCGTATTGCGCGCCCCTTGCCACATGGCGAATAGTGCATGAGCATTCTGATGCGCCCGTGCCACAGTCGAGAAGGAGCGCGCGATGGAGCCACTTGCCCCGCAGCTGCACTCCGCAGTCCCACGCCTGTCCGCCGCCGGTCACGAGATTCTCGCACTACTCGCCGGCTCCGGAGGCCGCATCGCCTCGGCCGACTGTTTCGCAGTCCGTCTCGGCCTCCGCAGCCGCCACCAGCTGGCCCGAGTTCTCAGGCGTGAGGGTCTCCCTCAAGTCGAAGAGCTGTGCGCTTGGATCAAGACTCTGAAGTGGCTCCTCGAGTGGGAACACACGCGCCAGTCCCTGTTCACCCTGGCACTCGAAGGAGCGCAGCACCCGCCGACCTGCTACCGTCTCGTCAAGCGTGTCACCGGCAAGACGTGGCGCCAAACGTGCGCGGACGGCTATGCGATCACGCTGCTGAGCTTCGTGAACCGGTGCTCGACTCTGCGCTACAGGAGCGAAATGGCCCTTCGGCCCGCCGTCGGGGGGATCGCGTAGACCCTTTAGATCACCACCACCGGCACCAGCCGGTCTCGCTCCTCGTCGAACAGTCGCTCCGCCTCGTCTAGCGCCCGCCGCACGCTCGGCTCCGCGGGATCGGGGAACTTGCTGCTCGGCGCCACGCGTCCGGTGAGCTTGCGCACGCCCACCAGCGCGCGCGTGACCTCGCAACGATCGAGATCGGGGTCGGTGTGGCCCGCGACGAGCAGCTCTTCGTACAGCGGCAGCGCCGCGGGGTCATCCAGCACGTACAACGACTCCAGGATCTTGGGGCCGAGGAAGCGGCGCAGCATTTCGTCGTCCCGGATCCGATCGAACAGGGCGATCAGGGTCGCGGCATGTCCGGCGTAATACCGCGCGGCCTCAACTGCCGCGGCGACGAACGCGTGGTGCGCTTCCGGCGCCTCGAGATACTTCGCAAACAGCGGCCACGCTCCCCGGGGATGGCGCTCTGCGAGGGCCAGGAACGCGAAGTAGCGGCGTCCCAGGGGCGCGCCCGTGTCGGCGATGACGGTGCGCAACCCGGCCACCCCCCACCGCGCCCCGACGAGCGCCGCCGCCGCAGCGTGCTGCCAGCGCTCCAGCTCCGGGACGCGGAACGTGACAACGTGCGGGTCCAGAAACGAGCGGCAGCGCTCCAGCACCGCCAGCAGCCGGCGGTCCACCTGCGCCAGCGCCGGCTCGAGCGCTTCAGTGCCGGCGCGGCGGGCGAGCGCCAGCGCCTCCCAGCCGAGCTGACTCAGCTCCAACGCCTCCCACGTGCCCTCGAGCGTGCCCGCGTCTCGTGCGCCTAGCAATCGCTCGAGCCCCGCGGCGAATCCGCACAGCTGCCGGATTGCGTCCATGCCTAATAATGCGGGTGGTGGTGGGAGGTCGTGAGTGGTCGCACCAGCTCATAGCCCACTCACCACACACGACGCCGTTTTCCACACGCGTGTCGGAAAAACTGTCGAAGCTCCGTGGATATTGCGCCAAGCTCCACGCGGGCTTAACCTTGCCCCGCGCCCGCTCATCAACATTCGGAGGGCTTCTGGGAAAGCTGGCCGTCGTCGGCGGGGTCCTGTGGCTCGCGTCGTGCTCCCGCCCAAGCAGTCCCATCGTCATCGGTCTGGCGGGGCCATTCTCCCAGCCGCGCGGCGTCGCGATGCAGCGGGCCGCCGAGCTGGCGGTGCAAGAGATCAACGCCCGCGGTGGCGTCGGGAG
>WNGB01006973.1_pt1 | contig 25205 bp, 11 predicted proteins | sample 5400681 | NCBI WGS metagenome assembly WNGB01 (sample SAMN13153367, study PRJNA577476) | soil metagenome | isolation source: 115 cm soil or saprolite under grassland replicate 2 | place: USA:California | collected 2016-06-15
GGCTGGTGAGCGGCCGGCCGCAAGAACGCCAGGCCGAGCGCGACCAGCGCCAGCGCGGCCACGCCCGCGATCAGCGCGATCCAGCGGCGGCGCGCTTGAAGCGCCTCACGGCGAGAGCGGTAGTGTTGGCGTGACGATCGGTCCACAGGGCGGCGCTATCTCATCGGGTGGGGCCTGGGGCGGGCCTGCGGCCCGCCCCAGGCCTCTTTCAGATTCTTTGCGGATGAGCCGCGCCAGTATAGCGGAAGGGGGATGAATCCGCAAGCAGAATATCGAACGATCGCTTGCATGATCAGAACATGTGTGCTATACTACTAGCACGACGATATCGACACATAAAAAGGCCTGCACCGCCTGGAAAGAGGTAAGAGTATGTACCGGAAAGAGATCGTCTACGACCGCGAGACCCGCGACTACGCCATGTATCTCGACGGCGAGCTGGTCGGCTTCGCGCGCACCTATCACGAGGCCGAAGTCACGCTCGACCAGCTGGTCTTCGAGCTTATGAGCGGGCAGTACTTTCGCGAAGCCGCGTAAGCGGCAAGGCAAGCAGGACCGGCGCATGCGCCGTGGCGCCGAGGGATAATCTCCTTACGGGGTAGGGCGTAAAGCCCAGGAGCTTTAGAGACTGCTGAAAAACCACCCTGACACCACAATATGTAGGGGCGATGCTGCCCTCTTCGACTACAGGTTGTGTACCTAGAGGACTTTTTCAGCAGTCTCCTTTAGCCCTGGGATAGAAGCCCTTCACTCGCTTTAGCCGCTTTAGACGTAGTAGGAGGAGTAGGACACTTTCCGGCAAAAGCAGGTTGTTGCACTGAAAACAAACCGTGTCCGCCCCTGTGGTGTTGGTCGAGACCTCCCAACATGCGAGCAGACCAGGCGTGCTACTGGCACGATGCAACGCGATCAAACCGGCTTTTGTCATTAGCCTTTCTGGCAGCGCCCAGATAGTGCATGGGGCTGGGGCGGCATCCCCTTGAAGCCCAAGCCCTCGGGCTTGGGAGCCGTCACGACAGCATGTTGCTCTGCGACCAGTAGCTCCACGAAGGAGCTACTGGTCGCTTTTGTTGCTGGCCTTGGACCAAGGCGACTACGATCCCTAGCAGCCTTCTGCGCCAGGACTTATGCGAAAACCCTTCGCCGGACTCGTTTAAGTGGCATCAACCGCCTAAGACAAGGTTCTTGAGCACCTTAGTCTGTGCAGCCGCAAGTTGGGAGGGGCGCATGGGCAGCACATCCGGTTCGTCCAGCCAGGTCATCTCGCTCCCCAAGGGCGGCGGCGCCCTGCACGGCATCGGCGAGAAATTCTCGCCCGATCTCCACACCGGCACGGGCAACTTCACCATCCCGATCGCGCTGCCGCCAGGGCGCAACGGCTTCCAGCCGCAGCTCAATCTCGTCTACAGCACCGGCAGCGGCAATGGACCGTTCGGGCTAGGCTGGAGCCTGAGCATCCCCGGCGTCGGCCGCAAGACCTCGAAGGGTATCCCGCGCTACGACGACGCCCGTGATACATTCATCCTGTCGGGAGCCGAGGATCTCGTGCCGGTCGAGCAGACCGGCTCGACGGCGACGCGCTACCAACCGCGCACCGAAGGGCTATTCGCCCGGATCGTTCACCAGCACAGCGCTCAAGACAACTACTGGAGCGTTCACAGCAAAGATGGTCTCGTGAGTCGCTATGGAACGCCACGGCCCAACCCAACGCCGCCGAGCTGGAGCGACCCGGCGATCGTCCGCGACCACGGCGCGCTTGATCGGCAGCGTATCTTCGGCTGGAAGCTGACCGAGACCCGCGACCCTTTTGGCAATCTGATTCAGTACGACTATATGCCGGATGCGGGAAAAGCGGACGCGCATGAGTGGAGTCAGCCGCTCCTGAAGCAGGCTCGCTACGCCGACTATACCGACCAGAACCAGAGGCGATTCCTCGTATCCGTCTCCTTCGAGTACGAGGATCGCCCGGACCCGTTTTCCGACTACCGCTCCGGTTTCGAGATCCGCACCACGAAGCGCTGCGCCAGGATTGTCGTCCAGACGCACACCGGCCAGGATCGGCTGGTTCGCGAGTATCGCTTTGGCTACGCGAATGATCCGCATAATAGTGTCTCGCTGCTCACGTCCGTGGCAGTGATCGGCTACGACGACGCCGGCACGCCCATCGCGGAGCTGCCGCCGCTGGAGTTCGGCTACACCCGCTTCGCGCCGGAACGGCGTACGTTCGAGGCAGTTGGCGGCGAGCTGCCGGCCGGATCGCTGGCGAACCAGGGGCTGGAGCTGGTCGACCTGTTCGGCAACGGCCTGCCCGACATCCTGGAGCTGAACGGCGCGGTGCGCTACTGGCGCAACCTCGGCGATGGCCGCTTCGACCGGCCGCGCGAGATGCGCGACGCGCCGGGCGGCCTGCGCCTGGCCGACCCCGGGTCCAGCTGATCGACGCCAACGGCGACGGCCGGCCGGATCTCATGGTGACCAACAGCACATTGGCCGGCTATTTCCCGCTCCGGTTCAACGGTACCTGGGACCAGCGGTCATTCCAGCGCTACCGCGCGGCGCCAAGCTTCGACCTGCGCGACCCCGAGGTCCGCCTGCTCGACCTGGACGGCGACGGCGTGACCGACGCCATCCGCGCCGGCAGCCGGCTCGATTGCTTCTTCAACGACCCGCACGCCGGCTGGAACGCCACCCGCGTGGTCGAGCGGCAGGCGCTGGACGTGTTCCCGAACGTCACGTTCTCCGACCCACGCGTCAAGTGGGCGGATATGTCCGGCGATGGGCTGCAAGATATCGCGCTGGTGAGCGATGGCAGCGTCGTATACTGGCCGAACCTGGGCTATGGCCGCTGGGGCAAGCGCGTCTGCATGGCGCGCAGCCCGCGCCTGCCCTACGGCTACGACCCCAGGCGCATCCTGGTCGGCGACGTGGACGGCGACGGCCTGGCCGATATTGTCTACGTGGACCATGGCAAGGTGACCCTCTGGATCAACCAGAGCGGCAACGGCTGGAGCGACCCGATCGTGATCACCGGCACGCCGGTGACCGACGCGGACGCGGTGCGGCTGGCGGACCTGCACGGCAGCGGGATCAGCGGCGTGCTGTGGAGCACCAACGCCAGCGGCCTCCAGCATACGACGCTGTGGTTCCTCGACTTCACGGGCGGAACGAAGCCGTACCTGCTCGACCAGATGGACAACCACATGGGCGCGGTGACGCAGGTTCAGTACGCGCCTTCCACGCGCTACTATCTGGCCGATCAGAGGAATCCGGCGACGCGCTGGCGGACGCCGCTGCCGTTCCCCGTGCAGGTGGTGGCGCACGTGGAAGTGATCGACGAAATCTCGCGCGGCAAACTGACGACCGAGTATCACTACCATCATGGCTACTGGGACGGCGCCGAGCGCGAGTTTCGCGGCTTCGGCATGGTCGAGCAGCTGGATACGGAGACGTTCGAGGACTACCACGCGGCCGGGCTGCACGGCGACCCGAGCGGCTTTGCCGGCGTGCCCCGGCAGCACTTCGCGCCGCCGACGCTGACCAGGACCTGGTTCCATCAAGGCCCCGTGGGCGAGGAGTTCGGCGACTGGCAGGAGCCGGATTGGTCGCACGACTACTGGCCGGGCGACCCTCAGCTGCTCCGGCACACCGATTCGGTCAACGAATTCCTCAAGCGCCTGGGCGACGACCCCAGCCCACGCACGCGGCGGATGCAGCGCGACGCGCTGCGCGCGCTGCGCGGCAGCATCCTGCGCACCGAGCTCTACGCGCTGGATGGCGATTCGCACCAGGATCGCCCATACACGGTCACCGAGTCGGCGTATGGATTGCGCGAGGAATCCATTCCCGGCCCGAACGACCAGGAGCGCCCGCGGATTTTCTTCCCCCACGCGCGAGCGCAGCGCACGACCCAGTGGGAGCGCGGCGATGACCCGCTGACGCAGTTTACGTTCACGGGCGACCACGACGACTACGGTCAGCCGCGCAATCAAACGCAGGTTGCCTGTCCGCGCGGCTGGCGCGCGATGAGCGATACCGCGAATACCTACCTTGCCACACGCACGATCACAGCCTACGCTGAGCCGCTCGACCCGCAGGCAGTCTATATTCACGACCGAGTGGCCTGGACCACCACCCACGAGGTCGCCAATACGACTTCGCGGACGGTGACCGCAATTCGCGATCTGGCCGCAGCCGATCCCGCCCTCAAGGCCATCGGCCAGACGCTGCATTTCTACGACGGCGCGGCGTTCACGGGCCTGGACATGGGACAGATCGGCGATTACGGCGCGGTGGTGCGAACCCAACGCCTTGTGCTCACCGACGCGATCGTGCAGGCGGCCTATGGCGCGCAGACGCCGCCTTTCCTGGCCGCTGGCGCGGTCGCGTGGAGCGACGAGTATCCGCAGGCATTTCGCGACAATCTGGCGGCAGGAGCCGGCTACAGCTACAAAGATGGCGCGGGCGGCCAGCCGGTCCAGGCCGGCTGGTGGGCGGTGGCCGAGCAGCGGCGCTACGACGTTCACGGCGGTGCCGGGCGCGGCCTGCTAATCGCCACGCGCGATCCGCTTGGGCACGAAACCACCATCCGCTACGACGCCTACCAGCTGCTGCCGATCGAGGTGACCGACCCGACGCGGAACACCACGAAGGCCGACTACGACTATCGCGTCTTCCAGCCCAGCCAGGTCGTCGACCCGAACGGCAATCGCAGCGAGTTCGCGTTCTCGCCCATCGGGCTGCTCAGCAAGACCTGGGTGCGCGGCAAGGCGGGTGAAGGCGACCTACAGCTCCCCAGCGTGGCGATCGAGTATGACTTCCGCGTCTTCGAGCGCAGCGGGGGGCAGGAGCCAATTTTCGCTCGCACCGTCCGCCGCGTCCATCACGACAGCGCGACCGACATGCCATCGGAAGAGCGCGACCAGACTATCGTCGGCGTCACGTACTCGGACGGCTTCGGGCGGCTGCTCCAGACCCGCGCGCCAGCCGATGAGGTAACCTTCGGCGACCCGATCTTCGGCGGCGGTATCCTGCCGGCCGATCAACAGGATGCGGCCGGCACACAGCGCGCATTCACGGGCACGGCCAACGCCGACGCGGAAACACCCAGCGTGGTGGTCAGTGGCTGGCAGACCTACGACAACAAGGGCCGCGTGGTCGAAAAGTACGAGCCGTTCTTCGCCCAGGGCTGGGCCTACGCGCCGCCCGCCGACGCCCAGCGGGGCCAGAAGGCGACCATGTTCTACGATCCGCGCGGCCACGCCATCCGCACGATCAACCCCGATGGCTCCGAGCAGCGCGTGATCTACGGCGTGCCTGAGGACCCGGCCGACCCCGCGCGCTTCACGCCGACGCCCTGGGAGGCCTCCACCTACGACGCCAACGACAACGCCGGCCGCACTCACCCGGCCGAATCGGCCGGCTATCAGGAGCACTGGAACACGCCTACCAGCATCGTGATCGACGCGCTGGGCCGCACGATCGCCGTGACGGCGCGCAACAGCATGGACCCGGCCGCCGGCTGGTACATCACTCGCTTGACCTACGACATTCAGGGCAATCTGCTGAGTGTGACCGACGCGCTGGGGCGTCTCGCCTTCACGCACGTATACGATCTCGCCAAGCGCCCGCTGCGGATCGAGAGCATCGACGCCGGCTCACGGCAGAGCGCGCTCGACGCTGCGGGCAGCGTCGTCGAACAGCGCGACGGCAAGGGCGCGCTGACCCTGCACACCTACGATGCCCTGAATCGCCCGATTCGGCTGTGGGCGCGCGACGGCGCGGGGCAGCCGATCACCCTGCGCGAGCGACTGGTGTATGGCGATGACACAAGCCTGAATCTGCCGCCGGAGGCCAACCTGCGCGGCAAGCTCTACCAGCACTACGACGAGGCCGGGCTGCTGACGTTCGAGTCCTATGATTTCAAAGGCAACATGCTCCACAAGACGCGCCGGGTCATCGGCGATGCGGCAATCCTCGCGGTGTTCAACTCGCCGCCGGCCTATTGGCAGATCACCGCCTTTCACATGGACTGGCAGGCGCCAAACGCCGATGCATTGCTCGACCCGGCCGAGGACCGCACGACAATGGCCTACGACGCGCTCAACCGCGCCACGGTGATAACGTATCCCCAGGACGCGAGCGGCGCGCGCAAGCAGCTGCGCCCGCACTACAACCGCGCTGGCGCGCTGGCGCGCGTCGAGCTGGACGGCGCGCCCTACGTCGCGCGGATCGCCTATACCGCCAAGGGCCAGCGCGCGCTGATCGCCTACGGCAACGGCCTCATGACGCGCTACGCCTACGACCCGCGCACGTTCCACCTCCTCCGGCTGCGCACCGAGCGGTTCAGTACGCTGGATGGGCTGACCTACCGCCCATCCGGCGCGCCACTCCAGGATTTTGCATATGCCTACGATCTGGCCGGCAACATCCTGGCGATCCACGACCGCGCGCCTGGCAGCGGCGTGCCCAACACCCTGGCCGGCCTGGACGCGCTCGACCGCGTCTTCGGCTACGACCCGCTCTACCGCCTGCTCAGCGCAACCGGCCGCGAGCACGCTATTCCGCCCCCCGACGTACCCTGGCTTGACGCGGTGCGCTCGCAAGACCCGACGCTCACCCGCGCCTACGCCGAGCAGTACCACTACGACGCGGCTGGGAACCTCGCACGGCTCCGGCACCAGGCCGGCGACGGCAGCTTCACGCGCGATTTCGCACTTGCGCCCGGCAGCAACCGTCTGGCGAGCATGACGGTCGGCGCGACACCCTACGCATATGCCTACGACCCGAACGGCAACCTGCTGCGCGAGGGCACGGGGCGCCACTTCGAGTGGGACCACGCCGACCGGCTGCGGGTGTTCCGCACCCAGCCCGCGGGCGCCGAGCCGTCGGTGTACGCTACATTCCTGTACGACGCGGACGGGCAGCGGGTGGTGAAGCTGGTACGCAGGCAGGGCGGCGCCTACGAGGTCACAATCTACGTCGACGGCATCTTCGAGCACCACCGCCGCGTCCAGGGCGGCGCGACGCAGGAGAACAACACCCTGCATATTATGGACAACCAGGCGCGGATCGCGCTGCTGCGCGTCGGCGCGCCGCTCCCCGGCGACGCCGGCCCGGCGCTGCAGTACCACCTGGGCGACCACCTCGGCAGCAGCAATGTGGTCATCGACGCGGACGGCGCGTGGGTCAACCGCGAGGAGCATACGCCCTACGGCGAGACCAGCTTCGGCGGCTTCGCGAAGAAGCGCTACCGCTTCACCGGCAAGCAGCGCGACGAGGAGAGCGGGCTCTCCTACCACGGAGCGCGCTACTACGCTCCGTGGCTGGGGCGATGGGCGAGCTGCGATCCAAAGGGGATGGTGGATGGACCAAACTTGTATGCTTACGCGAGGGGCGCCGTGATTGTCCGAAAAGACCCCGATGGTACGCAGAGCGTCTCAGATTCTCAATCTCAAGGTGATCGGAATACCCAGGCCAACTGGAAGCAGCCGTTATTTAATATCGACGTGTCAAAGGTGGACACAACGCTATCCCAATTTTCTCAAAAGCTTGCTGCTGGCAGATCACACTTCTCTTTTGAAGAAGCCACGACATCAATCCAGGTTCCATCAACAAAACTAGGAGATTTGCAGAGTATAGTAACAGCGGCACAATTGCGCACGATTGCACCCAACCTTAATCAGACAAAAGCAGAGAATATTCTGCCGTATCTTAATTTAGCAATGAAAGAATTTAATATCCGTACCCCTGAGAGACAGGCTATGTTTATTGCACAGCTCGCACATGAGAGTGGAGGATTTCAGTTTTTTAAAGAACTTGGTGATGCGCAATACTTTAAACGTTATGCGAATCGTCCCGATATTATGGGGTCATCGCCCGCTGGCACTATACCACAGTTTATTGGACGTGGAGTAATCCAGGTAACCGGGCGAGCAAATTATGCCGCTGCCTCAAAAGCGCTAGGTGTTGACTTTTTGGCACATCCCGAGCTTCTGGAAAAACCAGAATATGCATTTCGAGCCGCTGGATGGTTTTGGAAATCTCATAACCTGAATAATCTTGCAGATCGAGGGTCGGCAGGCCTAGAGGATGTCACTAGAAGAATCAACGGGGGCTTAATTGGTCTGGCAGATCGAAGGCAATACTTCCAGCGTGCTCAACAAGCTTTTGACATAGGACAGCCCAAGTAACTATGGTGATCCTGCGTGAATTGTAGTGCCGCCTTCAGGCGGCGGCGCGGGCACCGCCTGAAGGCGGCACTACGTCACGTTTACGAATCACATAGGATGCTATATACAAATCAATTCGAGGCACCCACACCGTCACATCGCCATCCCGTCAGATGACACGACCATTGCGTCGAGGCCGATATGTGGCAATCGCAGCAAGAAATAGAACATCTCGAAGAGCTCGTCGCGACCCTGACCAGCCGGCTGCGCATCCTCGACAAGCAGGTTGCCGCGTACGGCGAGCTCGCCGCTCCCGCGCATATCCTGCTTGACAAGCACGAAACCGAGCAGAAGCTCAAGCATGCCCGCACCACGCTACGCCGTCTGAAACCGCCTGCCACCGCCGAAAGCGCTCCTTACGTCGGCCTCAGCTCCTTCCAGGAAACCGACGCGGCGGTTTTCTTCGGGCGCGAAGGATTGGTCGAGCTGCTGGTCGAGAAGATCAAAAGCGAGCGCTTTCTGGCGGTGCTGGGCCCCTCCGGCAGCGGCAAGAGCAGCGTCGTGCTGGCCGGGCTGCTGCCGGCGCTGCGCCGCGGCGACCTGCCCGGCAGCGAGCGCTGGCGCTACCTGGCGCTCAAGCCGGGCGCGCGCCCGCTCGACGCGCTGGCGGTGGCGCTGACGACATTGCAGGGCGGCGACCAGCTGGGCGGCGCCCTGGCGATCCGCGACCAGCTGGGCAGGGACGACCGCGCTCTGCTGCTTGCCGCCGACCTGCTGCTGGCCGGGCAGCCGGCGACGCGTCTGGTTCTAGTCATCGATCAGTTTGAGGAGCTGTGGACCCAGGCGCCCGCTGCGCCAGAGGCGCGCGCGCCCTGGATCGAGCAGCAGCACCGCGGCTTTATCCAGCAGATGCTCACCGCCGCCGCGTCCGATTGCCCGATCGCGATCGTCCTCACGATGCGCGCCGATTTTCTGCATCGCGCCGCCGAAAGTCGCGATCTGGCTCGCTGGATCGGCGAGCACGATGTGATTATCAGCCCAATGGCGCCGTATGAGCTGCGCCGCGCGATCGAGTGCCCGGCCGATCGCGCGGGCGGCGACTTCGAGCCCGGGCTGGTCGACGAGCTCAGCGAGCAGGTGCAGGGCCGGCCCGGCGCGCTGCCGCTGCTTCAGTACACGCTGCTGGAGCTGTGGAAGGCCAAACAGCCCGACGGGACAATGACCTGGGAGTCGTTCCGCGGCCTCGGGGGCGTGGAGGGGGCGCTGGCAGCGCGCGCCGATGCCCTCCTCGCCGAGCGCTACCGCCCCGAGCAGCGCGACGAGCTGCGCCATCTCCTGCTGCGGCTGGTGCAGCCCGGCGAAGGAGTCGCCGACACCCGCCGCCGCGCGCTGCTTCAGGATATCGTTCCGGCCGGCGGCTCAGTCGAGGCAGTGCAGGCGCTGCTCAAGCCGCTGGTGGACGAGCGCCTGATCACGACCGGCTACGATGCGGCCGCTGGCGCCGAGACGGTCGAGCTCTCGCACGAGGCGCTGATCCGCGCATGGCCGACGTTCGGCGCGTGGATCAGCGAAACACGCGCAGATCTGCGCCACCAGCTGCAGCTCGAGGAAGCCGCGAAAGAGTGGCAGGCGAGCGACGCGAACGACGACTTCCTGTGGAGCGGCCTGCGGCTCGCCAATGCTGAAGCGTGGATCGCACGGGCGCGGCCGCGCCTCACCGAGCGCGCTCGACGCTTCCTGGAGGCCAGCCGCGCGGCGGAGCAGCAGAACGCCGCTGTGGATGAGGCTGCCCGCCGCGAACGCGAGACGCTCCTGGAGGCGCGCGCCGCCGCCGAGCGTCGCAATGCATCGCGGCTGCGGGTGTTTCTTGTGGTGGGGAGCGTTCTGCTGCTGGCCGCGCTGATCCTCGCCTACTATGCCAATCTTGCCACCGAGCAGGCCACGCGATCGGCCCAAAGCGAGGCCGAGGCGCGAGCTGACGCCGAGCGCAAGCGGCTCGCCGCTGAGCAGGAGGCCAGGGCGGGTGAGTCGCTGTTCGATCTGGCACGCGGCAATAGCGACCGTGCGGTGCTGCTGGCATACGCCGCAATTCCAACCGATACGCAGACCGTTACACCGCTGATCGCCCGTGCCCAGCGGCGGGCTTTTGAGGATGCGGTGTCAAGTGTTCTATTCGACCACACCCAATGGATTACAGCGGTGGCCTGGAGCCCCAATGGGCGGTGGATCCTCACCGGCAGCACCGATCATATTGCCCGTATCTGGGATGTGGCGACCGGCGCGGTGGTGCGTCAGCTGGAAGGGCATACGGGCGACATCGATGATGTGGCGTGGAGTCCGGATGGCCGGCAGATACTCACCGGCGGCGAAGATAGAATCGCCCGCATCTGGGATGCCGCAAGTGGCAAGTCGGTACGCACACTCACCGGGCACACCGACTGGGTCGAGGCGGTGGCATGGAGCCCGGATGGGCAGCGACTCCTTACGGGCGGCGATCGAACCGCGCGGATCTGGGACGCAGCGACCGGCGCCTTGCTACGCACACTCGAAGGGCACACGGGCAAGGTCAATGACGTGGCCTGGAGCCCGGATGGACAGCAAGTGTGCACCAGTGGCGAAGATGGAACCGCCCGTATCTGGAACGCCACGACGGGTATGCAAATGCAGACGTTGAAGGTCAGCGGGATTTCCAACGTAGCCTGGAGCCCAGGTGGGCGGCAGATACTCACCGGCGGTTATTCAGTGTCGATGATTATCTGGGACGCCAGAAACGGCGCGCAGGTGCGCGAGCTACACAGTAGCGCACTCGGAGGCATTATGATCGCCTGGAGCCCGGACGGGCGGCACATACTCAGCGGTAGTTATGATAACACCGTGCACATCTGGGATGCGGCCACCGGCGCGCTTCAGCACACGCTCCAAGGGCATACGGATGAGGTCAGAGCGGTGGCATGGAGCCCGAATGGGCATCAGGTGGTCATCGGCAGCAGAGATGGGAGCATCCGAGTCTGGCATGTGCCGACGGACATACCGGTGCGTGTGTTAGAGGACACGTTCTACACCATCACAGCAGCGGCGTGGAGTCCGAACGGACGCCAGGTCATCACCGGCGGCGGTGAAAATTCCACGCATATCTGGGATTCCGCGACTGGTGCACAGCTACGCAGGCTGGGAATAGCCGCTGATATCTGGACAGCGGCATGGAGCCCGGATGGTCGGCAGATCGTCACCAGCAGCAAAGCCGGCGTCGCTCGGATCTGGGATGCGGCGACGGGCAAGCTGGTGCGCGAGCTGAGGGGGCACACTGACTGGATTACCTGGGTGGTCTGGAGCGGGGATGGTCGGCAGGTGCTGACGAGCAGCACTGACAAGACGGTTCGGATCTGGGACGCGGCCACCGGCAAACCGGCGCGGGTGCTCGACGCGCATCCAGATCAGGTCAACGCGGTGGCGTTGAGTCCCGATGGTCGGCAGGTGCTGACCGGAAGTAGCGATAACATCGCCCGCATCTGGGACGCGACGACGGGCAGGCTGGTGCGCGAATTGAAGGGCCACACCGACGGGATTCTGGCGGCGGCGTGGAGTCCCGACGGCCAGCAGATTGTCACCAGCAGCAACGACAGGACCGCCCGGATCTGGGACCCGGCGACGGGCAAGCTCACGCAGGTGTTGGAAGGGCACGCCGGCAGAGTCTGGGCGGCAACCTGGAGCCCGGATGGGCGCTATGTGCTGACCGGCGGCGACGATGCGACGGCGCGGATCTGGGATGCCCGGACGGGCCAGCAGGTGGATGTCCTGGAGGGACACACCGGCGGCGTCACAGCGGTAGCCTGGAGCCCGGATGGGCGACAGGTATTGACCGGAAGCCAGGATCGCTCCGCCCGCATCTGGATCGTTGACAAGCGCCTGATCGTCGCCGAACTCACCCGGCGCGTCTGCGACCATTTCGCCGACGACAAGATTCGCACAACGATCTCAACCTGGCACGGCTGTGCGTCCGAGCTTGCGGCGGTGAAAGACGACCTGGCCGCGTACGACGCGCTGCGGGTCGGGAGATGATACAAGGTGTTCAAGCTGCGCTGGAAACTACGACGGATATCATCCACGACAGTCACGACCACGGTGAACGGCTGCACGACGGCAGAGTGGGCTCCCGCCCACCTGGACCAATGCCGCACACCCTGCATATAAACAAAACCCGGCCCGCAAACCCACAAAGGAGGCCCACCAATGCCCACCTCGCACAAACCGCCGAAGGCCGCTCCGACCGAGCAGCCGCAACCTGATGTAGTGGAAACAGTGACTGTCGCCACGGCGCCGGGAGCGGACGAGCGGCCGGGCATCGACTCCATGTTCCCGCCGGACGGCTATGTCGTCCCGGCATCCGGCGTCGTGGCCGCGAGTGTTGGCGTGAGCCGGTCCGCGGCGGGGATCCCGCTGGGCCGGGTCGAATGGTACGTCGACGGCGCGCTGGTTGGGACCGACAAAGTCCCGCGTGATGCCGCAACCTGGAATGTCTCGCGATCACTCCCGATTCCCATAGGCGATCACGAGATCCAGGTGTGGCTCTGGAACCTCACCGGCCCGGGCCGGAACCACCGCATTCGCAACGTTACCCGCCCCGATCTGGTCGATCGAGCGCCGCCGGCCTTCCAGATCGTCGCGCCGGCGAACAACACGCGCCTGCCCGTGGGCAAGGTGGCCGTGTATGGCTGGGCGCAAGACCCGAGCGGCGTGGCGGCCGCCGAATGGTCGCTCGACGGCGGCGCGTACCAGGCCATCCTATGCACACCGGATCCCCAGATCAAGAACCAGGTCAGCTGGCGCTTCGAGTTCGATCTCGCCGCCGGGCCGCACACCGTGGCGCTGCGCTTCCGCGACGGCAAGGGCAACACGACGCCTGCCACCGCGGCATCCGCGATCACGCTCACCGGCGTGGCGGCGTACAAGCCGTTCGACGACATCATGAGCCTGCGGGCATATCTCGAAGACCTGCTCGGGTATGCGGCGACGCATGTCAAGAAGGATGCGAGTACGCCGCTGGCCGTCGCTGACCTGATCAACCTGTTTTGTCAACCCTTCGACACGCTGGCCCAGGGGATCGACGAATCGAAGGTGCGCTTCGCCAACCAGCCACTCAACCAGCTTCGCGCGGCGATCGAGGTGCTGCGCGCCTACGTGCGGGCGTGTGGCGACCTGCCGCCGCTGCAGTGTGTCGCGCACTGGCGCTTCGACGAGGGCCATGGCACAACCGCCGCGGACGCGACCGGCAACGGCAACACTGCCACGCTCAAAGGCCCAATCTGGCGGGCCGACCGGGTAGGCAGTACATTGAGCTTCGACGGCGCGAGTAGTTTCGTCGACATCAAACGCGACGATGGACTGCGCGCGCTGACCAACAGGTTCACCCTGGCGTTCTGGGCCAATCCGCAGGCCCCGCGCGATACGGATAAGGAGGCCGACAGCGGCGTCAGCGGCGCCTCCGGCCAGCGGCGCTACGCGCTGGGGTCGCTGGCGGGCCACGTCGAGTGGGCGTCGCCCGATCACGCCGGCGTAGCAGTCTCGGTCGGCAATAACGGCGTCAGCGTATACGAGCACTCGAGCAACTACCTGCCGGCGCGGCTGGTCTACGACGCCGAGATCAAAGGCTGGACGCACGTCGCGGTGGTCTATCAGGATGGCGCGCCCAGCCTGTACCTCAACGGCCGGAAAGTCAAAGATGGCAAGAAGAGCCCCAAACCCTTCGTCCACGCCTGCCCCGAATCGATTGGCAAGCGCAGCGAGGCCCTTGGCGGACTGCCCGGTTACTATCCCAGTCCGCCCGGTTTCTATCAGGGCCAGCTGGATGACGTGCGCATCTATGCGGGCGCGCTCGCGGCCGACGACGTCGCCGCGCTGGCGCATGTTCGCGCGGCCACCGCGCGCGACACCGCGGACGCGGCCAGCGCGGCCGCCTACCGGCAGGCCGCCTACCGCGCCCTGCTCAACCAGGCCGGCGCATCATATGAGGAGATCCGGCTGGCGCGCGGCGCCGACGACGCAAAGCGCGATGCGCTGGCCGCGCGCCTGGGGATCGCCAGCGTTCACCTGGACGATCTGCTGCTGCGGCTGCCGGATGTCACCGAGGCGGCGCTGGAGCGCCTCTTCGGCCTGGCGGATACGACGCGCGACCCGGCGATACAGGCCGCGGATGCGCTGCTGCTGACATGGCGGCGTGACTACCTGCCGACGCTGTGGCAGCAGCAGGACGCGGATGCGTTATCCGAGCCGGACGCGGCGACCGTGATTGTCGACCCGGATCTGATTGGCCCGGACGACCTGCAGCAGGCCGCGCCGGGCGACCCGGCATACGACCTGTGGCAGACGCGTACCAATGCGCTCGCCAGCATCCTCGGCGCGTTCAAGCAGAAACGCGACGGCCAGCCCGACCAGCCGCTGAGCGCCTTCGAAGCGATCGTCGCCGACGGATTGGGCCAGCCAGCGGCGATACTGCTGGAGCTGGACGCGCGGCAGAAAGCAGGGAAGGACATCACAAGTAAGGACATCGTACCGAATCTGAACCAGCTCAACCTCACGTACCTGGCCTTCATGCGCCTGCTGCGCGTCCGCAACCTGATCGTCAACGGAACGGTGGACAATGCCGACTGGGACGACGTCTTCGCCATCCTCGTCCAGGCGAACAAGCTGCGGACCTACCCGGCCTGGCGCGCGGAAGAGATCGACAAGCAGATCGCGCTCACGCCAGCGCTGTTCAAGATCGCCGACGCCGACCCCGATTTGCCGCTCTGGCGCGCGACATGGCAGGCGCGCCTCGACTGGCAGGATCGGCTGCAAAGCCGCATCGATCAGCTCCAGGCGCTGGAGGACGCGCTGAGCGCCGCGGTCGCCAAAGTCGAAGAGCAGACCCTGCCGCTGCTGCGCGATGCCGTGGTGTCGAGCATGGCCCGCCGGCTGGGATTGAGCCTCGCCGACGCGGCGGACTGGTATACCGACCAGCTCCAGGTCGATGTCAAGGTCAATGGCTCGCAGCAGACCACGCGCCTGCTCCAGGCGATCGAGACTGTGCAGGATGTGCTCTTCTCGCTGCGCTCCGGGCAGCTCCCCGCCGGCCATCCCGCCGCCGCCTGGAAGCTCGCGGTGGACGACGATCACTTCGACGACGAGTGGGACTGGCTAGGCGAGTACGCCACCTGGCGCGCCGCGATGGCGGTGTTCTACTTTCCGGAGAACATGCTGCTGCCCACGCTACGTATGGCGTCCGACCCGGCGCACAGTGTCGACCCGCTGTACCGCACGAAAGCCTTTGAGACGCTCATAAGCGAGGTACGCAAGCGGCCGCAGCTGACGCCTGCGGCCGCGCGCGCGCTCGCCGGCGGCTACCTGGACAACCTGATCAAAGACCTGGGCGCGAACCTGAACCCGGCCGGCCTGCGGACCGCCATCCTGGCGAGCCGCCCCGCCGCCAGCGCCAGCCCCGCCTACCTGACCGATCTGCACACCGAGACGACGCTGCGGACTGTCCGCGGGCAGTGCGCGGACGCCTTCGCATTCTTTGCCAAAGCGCCGGTTCCGAACTATATCCACGAAATCTTCTACACCGTGCCGCTGTTCCTGGCGCAGCAACTTCAGCAGGCCGGCGCTCACCTGGCCGCGCTAGACTGGTTCCAGCGCGTCTACGCCTACAGTCTGCAGCCCGGCGACCGCAAGATCTACCGCGCGCTGGAGATCGAGGCCAACCAGGCGCCAGTGCTCACACGCGGCGACCACTGGCTGCGCGAGGAGCTGAACCCGCACGCGCTGGTGGCGGGCCGCGCGCCCTTCAACGGGTACACACGCTACACGCTGATGAGCCTGGCGAGCTGCCTGATGGAGTTCGCCGACGCGGAGTTCACGCGCGACACCGTCGAGTCGCTCTCGCGCGCGCGCACGCTGTACCTCACCGCGCGCGGCCTGCTGCTGCTGCCCGAATTCGACCCGCCGATCGTCATATCGCCGCAGGCGACCGTCTACCCCAACCCGCTGCTCGAAAGCATGCGGCTGCGCGTAGAGACCCAGCTTACCAAGCTGCGCGAGGGCCGCAACATCGCCGGCCTGCGGCGCCAGATCGACCTGCCGGTCTCGCTTGCGCCGAGTGCGGGCGAGATCACGGGTGACAGGCGCCTGGGTCCGCCCCCCATACCACTACGCCCCACGCCGTACCGCTATAGCGTGCTGATCGAGCGCAGCAAGCAGCTCGTCACCATCGCGCAGCAGGTCGAAGCGGCCTACCTCGCGGCGCTGGAGAAGCAGGATGCCGAAAACTACAACGCCCTGAGCAACATGGGCCTGAACCAGTATGAGCAGCAGATGGTGCGCAGCTACCAGCAGGCGATCGGGTTCATCCAACAGGCTGGGGAAGCCAGCGCTCAAGCGGCCCAATCTGGCGGTGACGCCGCCGCTTTCAGCTCCATGGCTGCCGCCGAGTCTGCGTTTATGGCAGTGGGAGCGGGAATGAGTCTCACCTACATCCCCAACTTTGTCGCCGCCAGCCTGTACATGCAGGCTGCCGCGGCGGCGTCATCCGGCGCGGCGGCGCAAGCGCGCGCGGCGGTGCTTTCGGCCAACGCGCAGGTCGCCCAGACCCAGGCCAGCATCGCGGGGGTCTACGCCAGTCTCGAATCGCGCAAGCGCGAGTGGGAGACGCAGGCGGCAATCGCCGCGCAAGACATCGCGATCGGCCAGGCGCAGATCCACGCGGCGCAGGCGCACGTCGACGTGACCGAACAGGAGCGCCGCATCGCCCAGATCCAGACCAGCCATGCCCAGGCGGCCGCCAATTTCCTGGCCCGCAAATTCACCAGCGCCGAGCTGTACGAATGGATGAGCGGGGTACTGGGCGGGGTCTACTCCTGGTTCCTCCAGCAGGCCACGGCCATGGCTCAGCTGGCGCAGAGCCAGCTGGCCTTCGAGCGGCAAGACAAGCTGCAAAATGTCATCCAGGCCGATTATTGGGACGCGCCCGCCGAGAACGGCCAGCTCGCCGCGACCAACCAGAAAGCGCCCGACCGGCGCGGGCTGACTGGCTCGGCCCGCCTGTTAGCGGATCTCTACCAGCTCGACCAGTATGCGTTTATGACCGACAAACGCAAGCTGAACCTGTCGCAGACGTTCTCGCTCGCGCGCATGTCGCCCTACGAGTTCGAGCAGTTCCGCCAGAGCGGCGCGCTGTCGTTCAACATACCTATGTCGCTGTTCGACCGCGACTTTCCGGGGCATTACCTGCGCCTGATCAAGCGCGTGCGCGTCTCGGTCGTCGCGCTCATCCCGCCAAGCCAAGGGATTCGTGCGACGCTCACCGCGGCGGGCGTATCAAGTGTGGTCACCAGCAGCGATAACGGCCTGACATCTCAGGCCAACAAGGTGCGGCGCGACCCCGAGCTGGTGGCGCTGACCTCGCCGATCAACGCAAGCGGCGTGTTCGAGATGGACGCGCAGTCCGAGATGCTGCAGCCCTTCGAGGCGATGGGCGTGGATACGCTATGGTCGTTCGAAATGCCTCGGGCGGCCAACCCATTCGACTTTCGCACCATCGCCGACGTTCTGCTGACGATCGAGTACACCGCGCTGAACAACTTCGACTACCGCCAGCAGGTGATCAAGTCGCTGCCGCGGACGACCAGCGGCGAACGCTCGTTCAGCTTGCTGTTCCAGTTCGCCGACGCCTGGTACGACCTGCACAATCCCGATCAGAGCGCCACGCCCATGACCGTGACGTTCAAGACCTGGCGCGAAGATTTCCCCCCGAACATCGAGAGCCTGAAGATCAGGAAGGTCGCGCTCTTCTTCAGCCGCGCGGAGGATGAGGCGTTCGAGATCGACGTAGATCACCTGCTATTCACACCCGACGGCGAGGATGACGCGGTCGGCGGCGGCGCAAGCACGATCGACGGTCTCATCAGCACCGGCGGCGGGAACGGCAGCAGCTGGACCGCCATGATCGGCGAATCGCCTGTCGGCGAGTGGGAGCTGGCCTTGCCGGATCGCCCGGATGTGCGGAGCTGGTTCGCAGACCGGAAGATCCAGGATATCCTGCTCGTGGTGACCTACGGCGGGCGGGCGCCGGCCTGGCCCGCATGAGCTGGTGTTGGGCGCGCGCGGGGCGGGCCTGGCCTGCCCCTCGCGCTCACCATCCAGGGGTCGATCGGATGTGCATTTGCTCACGCGGTGCAGGATTTTATGAGGATGTTTCGCGTCAGACGCGTCGCCCTACTGCGCTGTCCGACCGCGAGACCGAGGTGCTGGATCTGCTGGCTCAAGGTCTGACCAACGCGCGGATCGCCGAGCGGTTGTGCATCAGCCGGTCGACCGTCAAGTACCACATCGCGAACCTGTTCGTCAAGCTCGGGGACAAGGACGATTTCCCCATCCTGGCGCTTCAACCCTATCCCTCCGGCTTGCTCTCGCTCCCGACGATTTCCGTACATCCTTTCGGGGAGGGGTTTGGCAAGGGCCTGCGGCCCTTGCCAAACCCCTCCCCGTTTAGATAAGCTTGACGATCTGGGTCGGGGTGGGGGCCGGGATGCGTCCGGCCCCCACCTCCGACACCGCCACCGATCAATTGTAAAACAAAAACAGTGTTTTCGAAGTCTTGTTTAATCTACGACGAAAGACTGACTTGACAAACTAATATCATTAGTCTAAAATCTAACCATATTAGACAAACAATCCAGCACATCACCTGGATCGCCGGCCCAACCGGCCGGCGCGGCGGGATGTGCTTCCACAAGCTACAGAGGAGGTCACCAATGCGAGTAACTACGCATGGCAGCTATACAGTTCAGCTGACGCGCCTGCCGCGCGTCTTCCCAATCAACTGCTATCTCGTGCGCGACGACGACGGTCTGACCCTGATCGATACCGGGATACCCGGCAGCGCCCCCGCAATCCTCGGCGCGGCCAGCAAGCTCGATATGCCCATCCGGCGCATCGTGCTCACGCACGCGCACGGCGACCATCTCGGCTCGCTCGACGCGCTCCACCAGCTGCTCCCCGCGGCCGAGGTGCTCGTCTCGGCGCGCGACACGCGCTTCCTGACGGGAGATATGAGTCTCGATCCCGACGAGCCCCAGACGAAGCTGCGCGGCGGCTACCAGACGATCACGACCCGGCCGAGCCGCCTGCTCGCCGACGGCGACCGGGTCGGCGCGCTCCAGGTCGTCGGCACGCCGGGGCACACGCCGGGCCACATCGCGCTGTTCGACCCGCGCGACGGCACGCTGATCGCGGGCGACGCATTCCAGACCCGCGCGGGCCTGGCGGTGTCGGGGACAGTGCGCTGGCTGTTCCCGTTCCCGGCCATGGCCACCTGGAATCGGCCGCTGGCGCTGGAAAGCGCGCGCCGGCTGCGCGAGCTGCGACCCTCGCGGCTGGCCGTCGGCCACGGCGACGTGCTGGAGCACCCGCTGGCCGCTATGGACGCCGCGATCGCGGAGGCCGCGCGCGAGCTGGAGGAGCCGCAGGCCCATGGCGCGTAGTGTTGGGATCGACCGCGCGCAGGTGGTCGCGGTCGCCGCCGAGCTGGCCGACGCCCACGGGCTGGAGCAGCTGACGCTGGCCGCGGTGGCGGGGCGGCTGGGGGTGCGGCTGCCATCGCTCTACAACCATGTCGCGGGCCTAGCCGGCCTTCGGCGCGAGCTGGCGCTGCTCGGGCTGCGCCAGCTCCACGAGCGGATGAGTCGCGCGGCGATTGGGAAGGCGGCGGACGCGGCGGTGATCGCCGTGGCCCAGGCCTATCGCGGGTTTGTCGTCGAGCACCCGGGCGTCTACGCGACCACGGTGCGCGCCCCTGCGCCCGGCGACGTGGAGCTGCAGCGGGCCAGCCAGGCGATCGTCGAGGTGGTGCTGGCGGTGCTGGAGCCCTACGGCCTCAATGGCGAAGACGCCATCCACGCCGTGCGGGGCCTGCGCAGCATCGTCCACGGATTCGCGACGCTGGAGCTGGCGGGCGGGTTCGGTATCCCGCTCGACCGCGACGAGAGCTATATGCGGCTGCTGCGAGCCTATGTGGCCGGTCTGCGCGCCATGGCCCCTCAGGCGAACAGCGCGGGCTGATGACCGGACAGAGCGGTACTTTATTATCTTGTTGTTGTTCGTTTTTTGCGCTCTGCGAGCGCAAAAAACGAACAACGATGAATCGTAAAGTACCACTGCCGCAGGCTAAAAGCCACATTGAAGGAGCTACCGCGTAAGTCCTGTGAAAAAAAGGTGGATGCTTATGGAAACCGTAAAATTGGCCAACCTCGCGCTGCGCTTCCTGCTGGAGCTGTGCGCCCTGGCCGCGCTGGGATACTGGGGCTTCCAGGCTGGGCAAGGCACGATCGTGAAGATCGGCCTGGCGATCGGCGCGCCGCTGCTGGCAGCGGTGGTCTGGGGCACGTTCGTCGCCCCCCAGGCGTCGGTACCGGTGCCCACGCCGATCTGGCTACTGCTGCAGCTGGTGATCTTCGGGTGCGCCGCCGCCGGTCTGGCCGCGACCGGGCACCGGACACTGGCCGTCGTCTTCGCGCTGGCCGTGATCGCCAACGGCGCCCTGATGTACGTGTGGGGGCAGAAATATCTGTGGCGCTGACGGTCTTGGCTTTGTAGCCGATCCTTGGGGGATTCGGAAGGGGAGGGGAACAGGGCGGGCCTCTGGCTCGCCCTGTTCCCCTTTTCAGCTATCACGAGAGCGGGACACAGAAAACCACAAATACCCAAAAAGAACTAAAATGACCTCTTGACAACCGCTATGAACCATGATACACTCTATCCATCAGATCAAGCTGCGGCGCCGACGAAGTGGGAAATGTGATTGCGGGGACTGAGATGACTCTTCTAGAGATACAGTCCACGAATCGGGTTGACGAACCACGTGGCCTCGGGCACGCGCTGTCCTGGTCGCCAATCGACGTCGGCGTGCCGGCGGGTGGTGGCCAATGACCCGGGTGTAGCAGCGGAGCGACAGCGCCGCGGCGCCGGGCCGGCCAGCGAGGTCGTCTCGGCGCCGCGGCTTTTTAGCGGGACGCGGGACGTGGTGGAGCCTGGCAGCATCCCGGCGTCGGAAGCCGGTGGTCGCACGTTCGAATCGTGTCGTCCCGACCATTCTACGAGCGTAGCACAACGGAAGGGCTGCCGGCCGGAGCAGGCCCCCGTCTCGAAAACGGGCAGGCACACAGTGCCACGGAGGTTCGAGTCCTCTCCTTTCCGCCAACCAACTGTCGTCGTGGCGCAGGCCCGCCTGCGCCGCAGTGGGCGCGGGCGCGGGCCGACGCGGCCCCCCGCGCCCGGCTGGGGGCCGCACGTCTGGGTGTGGTGTAGCGGGAGCACTCCGCGTTTGGGGCGCGGCGGTCGCTGGTTCGATCCCAGCCGCCCAGACCAATCAACTACGGTGACTGCATAGTCCCGTTATAGAGAGGAGCAAGCCCATGAAACTTGCCGAAGCGCTCGTGCTCCGCGCCGACCTGAAGCAGCGCGTCGACCTGCTGCGCGGCCGGCTCCAGTCGAGCGCGCTCATCCAGGAGGGCGACGCGCCGCCGGAGGATCCGCAGGCCCTGCTCGCCGAGCTCGAATTGCTGCTGGAGCAGCTCGGCAGCCTGATCGTCGGCATCAACCGGACGAATATGCAGACGGCGCTCGCCGCTGGCCTCACGCTGACCGAGGCGCTCGCCCGGCGCGATATCCTCGACATGCGCCTCGGCGTGCTCCGGACGGTCGCCGAGACCGCGGCGCAGCGCGTCGACCGCTACGGGCGCTCGGAGATCCGCCGCGTGGCGACCGTCGACGTCGGCGAGCTACGCCGCGCGGCCGACGGGCTCGCCCGGCAGCGCCGCGAGCTCGACACAGCCATCCAGGCGACTAACTGGTCTGCCGAGCTGATCGAGTAGGCCGCCGGATGTGCGGGCGTATGCGGCGTAGCTGCGTGAGGACGGCGGCGAGCACACCTACTGGAACGCCTGAAAAGCGCTAACGGGTTCGATTCCCGCAATCGCACTGTGACGCGTCATTGTGACACGCGCAGCGGGCAACGGGCACTGTTACGACCGCGTGCTGGGCCGTTTTCGCCGGTGAGGGCGGGCTCGGGGAACCATACGCCACGCACACTCACGCTCAGGTAGGTTCGTAGCAATACGTGCACGCCAGCGTGAAACGTGACACGTGAGCGGCCAGGAGTTTCTTGCGCCGCGGGAGTGCTGGTCGGATATCCGCCCAGCGGCGCTCGGCACCACTTCGAGGTGACACCGCGCGACCTGCAGGTGTTATGCGATCAGCAATCCATAACACAATTATGAACGCCAGCTGTACCTATGGTGGATCGTTGCCATAGGTACGGCTGGCGTTCATAGTTTCTCGAATCCCAAAATCCAAGTACTTGCGAACAGGTAAGCGCCGATTTATCCTATCTATGGTATGATAGGAGGCAAGGTCACGCCTGTTGAACGAGGTTGTCAATGCCCTTCGCGAATTTCAAAAACCCCTTCCAGAGTTCTGCCGCAGTGCCGGAGATCTATCGCAAGCACCCCGCAACTAGAAAGCTCTTCCGCATCGACGGCTCGTACGTGCGACAGGCAGAAGATCCGGTTACGCTGTGGGCAATAGACATCTTGGTGCGGGAATACGGTGTGCCGCTCGAAGCCATGCAGCTTGAGCTGAATGCTGATTTCTCGGAGGGTACCCATACAGCTGGACGGCGCTATCTAGGCCGAGTTGACGTAGTAATCTACGATGATCGCTATGCAGACGCAGTGGGCAACTTGGATGTCGCCTTCATAATGTTGGAGGCGATGGAGCCACGTATTAGGTATGAGAGCGATGGTGACGAGCAATCCTGGAAGGGACATTATACTCGATTGGGTTCGTACATGGCTGCATCTAACTCGGCGCGTTATGCTATCCTAACTAATGGCGAGCACACAGTCATCTATCGCCGCGATCTTGAATACCCGCGCAAATTAGAACCGATCGGCAACTTGCTGCGTTACGAGAGTGCCCGCGAGGCGGCCAAGCATAGTCCCTTCACTGTCGTACTGAACCCTGATCAGCCAGACGGTATCGAGACCGGACTGACGCCGTTGACCCGTGAGAAGTTTCGCGAGGTGCTCGGCGACACTCGCTCGGGCTGCCACGCGATCCTGCGCGATAACGAGGGTCTACAGCCACAGGAGGCGGTTGACGCCATGGTCAAGTTCCTGTTCGCCAAGTGGTACGACGAGCAGGCGACAATCGATCTGGCGAAAAAGTCAGGTGAGGCGCGAGCGTATGTGTTCAGCGTGAGTCCCGACACCGATCCTGAGCGCTTGGTGGTGCAGGTGCGCGATACATTCGAGAAGGCCAAGCAGTGGGAGCAGGAGATACTCAAACGAAAGTTCGGCGATACACTGGGTGTGCGCCTGGCCTTCAACGAAGGCGATATGCTGATGTTCAAGCCGCACACGACAGTCGAGATTGTGCGGCGGCTTCAACCATGGAGCCTACGCCGCTCTACCGCCGATGTCAAGGGTGGTGTGTTCGAGGACTTTCTCAGCAAGACATTCCGCGACGACCTGGGCCAGTACTTCACGCCGACGCCAGTGATCAATCTGATGGTCGGCATACTCCAACCGACGGTGGCGGACTTCGTGGGCGATCCGGCTTGCGGCTCGGCGCGGATGCTAACTCACGTGCTCGACTACGTGCGCCGACAAGAGTACACCAATGTTGTCGCCGCGAATGGCGATAGCACCGATGAGATTAATGCTGAAGAGCCGAGCGAGGCGTTTATCGCCTTTCGCGACAACCATCTGTTCGGGGCAGAGACGTCGCGAAATGTGATGCACGTGGCCCGCGTCAACACGTTGATGAACGGTGCGCAGTAGGCCGATCTCAAGGTGATGGACAGCCTCTCGCCGCTCAGCAGCATCACCGGCGGTATCAGCGAAGGTCTGCCGGAACGTCCCGGCTTCTACCCTGGCGGTCTGACGATGATTCTAACCAATCCGCCGTTCGGCTCAAAGGTGACAAACAAACGTGTGCTGGAGGATTTCGCGGCGCGCGATGGCGTCACCCGGCGCAACGGCAAGATTGCCGACAGCATCCCGCAGGAGGTAGCCTTCGTGAACCGCTGCCTGGAGTTCCTTGCTCCTGAAGGCCGGCTCGGTATCGTATTGCCGGACGGGGTGCTGGCGAACTCCTCAATGCAGGACGTACGCGATTGGATCCTGCGTTGGGCACGGCTCAAGGCGGTGATCAGCCTGCCACAGGAGACCTTCGCGCCCTATGGGGCGGGCGTAAAGACCAGCATCATCTTTCTGGAGAAGCGCGCCCAGCCACTGCCTGCCGCCGTAGCCGCGCCGGCCGCTCCACGCAAGAGCGGGCGCGGGCGCCCGCGCAAAGACACCGGGCAGATCGCGATGGAGCTTGAGATCGAGGAGGCGTTTGCCGTGGCCGTTGCGCTGGCCGAGCCAGAAGATGCGCCGACCGACGAGGACTACGAGGTCTACATGGCGCGGATCGATGACATTGGCTACGACGCGACCGGGCGACTAAGCGTGCCGGAGAGCGAGGCACACACGCCGCCGGAGGTGCAGGAGACGATCAACGTTTTCAATGAGATCGCAGGCTGGTGACAGCAATGACGACCACACGAACACGACACTTCTTGATCAAACGCAGCGAGCTGTCAACGCTGAAGATGTTCGTGGAGTTTTACCAGCCTGAAGATCAAGAACTGCTGCGCCGCCTGCGCGAGGGAGCCTATCATGCGCGTCCGCTAGTCGAAATCTCTGGTAGGCTTTTCGATGGACCTTTTGGAAGTGACCGCAAGATCGATATGTATCAATCTTCCGGGATACCGTATATTCGGGTGAAAGACGTACTGCCCGAAGGAATTGACCGGCGTGAATTGGTATAGAGGCTGTATAAATAAAATAATTCGCTTGTTAACACTTACGCATTTTTCGGCATATCATCATTGTTAGCGCGGGTAATTACCATTTAGTCGCAAAATATGCACATTCCAGAGGCACCGAACGTGGTATCATGCAG
>WNGB01003364.1_pt1 | contig 25204 bp, 25 predicted proteins | sample 5400681 | NCBI WGS metagenome assembly WNGB01 (sample SAMN13153367, study PRJNA577476) | soil metagenome | isolation source: 115 cm soil or saprolite under grassland replicate 2 | place: USA:California | collected 2016-06-15
CCCGCAGCAGATGAAGGAGCACTTGGTTTTGCACGCCAAGCCCTTCAACGGCATTGAGATCGCGGGGACCAGTGGATAAAGGGTCCCACAACGGTCCCACAGCAGCTAGGAGAAGTTGGTTTTGCGCTCCAAGCCTTTGAAATCTGGCGCGCCCGGCAGGACTTGAACCCACGACCCCCTGGTTCGTAGCCAGGTGCTCTAATCCAACTGAGCTACGGGCGCTCAAACGTAATTATAACAGACGCATCGCCGCCTCCGGCCGACGGCGATGGCAGGTGACCATCGCCGCAGATAGTGGCATCGGAAACTGCTAACGCGTGCGCAGCGGACAAGGGTCATCCGCAGTGATCGGATGCCTGGCGCGCGGCTTCTGACATTTGCCAGGAGTGTTCCTCACCCGATAGCTGTACAGACGTCGCGATCCGACGGTGCCTCGGCGAGGCGACAAGACCGACAGAAGCAGACGGATGTCCTCTACGCCGACCTCGTCTTCCTTAGCCGCTGGCTAGAAGCCGCGCACCGGCAGAATCTGCGCCCGCATCCGCGCAATCGTGTGCCGGGTGACCTTTTCCGACCATTGCGAATTTGTGGTTTGCGCCAGCCCGAATAAACGCAGATCGAGCGACAAGTTCGCTACGTACACGAACCCGTTGCTGATGACGAGGCTGGCCGGAAACAGCAAACCGATTGGCGATCCGTGTGCGTCGATGCCGCCGAAGTCTCCGAGCTTGGCAATGACCAGGCCGGTGCTGTCCAGCACTACGATCTCGTCTGATTGGTTCGCCGCGACCCAGAGGTTGTCCGCGTCGTCGATGAGCAAGCCGTCGGCGCCGTTGATGCTGTTGACGAAAACTTCGGGTGTTCCGGGCGTGCCGCCTGGACCGAAAGGGATTTTCACAATGGTGTCGTTGCCGGTGTTCGCGACGAACAACGCGGAGGCGGCCTTGTTGAAGGCGAGACCGTTGGCGCCGAACGGCGGGACGCCGCTCGTTGCGAGCAGCGGGTCGGCGATCCATTGCGCGGCAACACCTCCGGCGGGGCCGGTGCGCCAGATCTTGCCGCCGAATGAATCGGAGATGTAGACATTGCCGTCGGGGTCGAACGCCAGGGCATTCGGTCCCGCCGACGCATCCGGGATCGAGGCGAATAGCGTGGGTGTGCCATCGAGCGGATCGATCTTGAGCACATTTCTATTGCCGAAGTCGATGACCAGCAGCGCCTGCGTCTGCGGATGAAAGGCGATCCCCAGGAGCAAAGCGCTCGATCCGGTAATGTCGAACTTGCGCAGCAGCCGTCCCGCGCGGTCGAACACGATGACGTTGCCCACCGCGGTCTCGCCGCTCACGTCGAAATCCGCGACGTAAATGTTGCCCTGCCCGTCCGCCGCGATGCCCTCAGGGTGCGCGGTGCCGGGAGGCAATGTGGCGAAGGTGACTGCGGTGCCGCGATCCCACGCCTGGGCCGCCAACGAGAAGGCAGCGAGCAGCAGCATTATGGGAAATACCTGCAGGGCGCGTTTCATGATCGAACCTCCTCCATGTTTGTTAATGACGTGATGGTGTCGCGACCCGAATTCTGCGAGAAGCTCAATCCCTGGATTTCAACTCACGGAGCCGATCGCGAGCGCGACAGGCATCGTGCAATCAAAGCTCTCGGGTTAGCTTCAACTCTTATCCTTCTGTGAAGCCTCCCTTTTTTCAGTCCGCGACATGTGCTTGCTTATCACCTTGTCGTTCAAGAAGTGCACGGTGATGGTGGTCTTGTTGTCTTTCCAGGCGGCCTCACCACTCGAGAGCCCGAGGAAGCTCGCGCCGGAGGCGTCCACCGGTTCGCCCAAAATTTCCCGCACTTCCTTTTGCGACATGCCGTCGCGGATCTTGTCGAAATTTTCCTGATTCAGGCGCGAGCCACACGCCGCCAGGCTCAACAGCAGGATCGCAACACCGAGCGAGCGATAGATGTGCATGCTGGGTTCCCTCATTTAGCGTTGCCCCGGCATTTGAGACGGACTCCTGAACCCGTTACCAAGCGCGACCGCATCAATATGGGCGCGCCCGGTAGGACTTTAGCCCATGACCCTTGTTCGTAGGCTAAGGCCTCTTCTTCCTGCCGCGCTTGCGCCGATTCTCGTCGTACGCGTCCTGAAATCGCTTCGTCTGCTCGACGACTCCTCGCAGCGCCTTGATGACCGCCGCTTCCGTATACGGTCTGTTCTTCTTCAGGCCGCCGGGCGGATCGCCCATTGGGATCAAAATATCGTCCTTCGCGCCGTGCAGCCACAGCGCGACCAGATACACCGCGGGAATCTTGAGCAGCCGCAGCTCGTAGTCGGCAGCCGCGACTTGCGGCAACTGCTCGGCGGCGGCAAGCGCCTCGATCGTTGCCGCGGTGAACGGTCCGTGGGTCAGCCCGAGAAACTCCAATGGCTTTGCGCCGGCGCGTTTCGCGCCTCGGCGGCCGACGCTTAGCTCGGCCTCGGCTACCGCCGCATCATCCTGCACCAGCAGATAGCGCCAGCTTAACTGCGTCGCCGCGTCCAACAGCTTCCCGCCCGCCAAAGCATCGAGCGGCGCGTAAAAGACAGGATGCGGTTCGCTGTGCGACAACGCTTCCAGGCGCATCGCGGCGGGCATATGGGATGGAACTGCCTTCTCCCGCAATAATTCGGTCAAATGCTCGACGAGCCGTGCAGCGCCCTGACGGGGAATATTACGCAAGGTGATTGGCATGATCGAGGGCCTTCCTACGCCTTGGTTGTATAGCTATCTGTCCACGAGCCTCCAACCTGGTAGGTGCTCGGAAACGACGCGTACGTTACGACGGAATTCCCATACCAGGGATCGCCGATGCTGATGTACCCGTGCGTATAGCCATAGACGGCGACGAAATGCCCGCCGCCGCCGTTCCAGGCGATGCGCAGGCAAAGCGGACGGCAATGATCGATTTCAGCCTTGATACGGGTCAACGCAGCCTTGCCACTGGTGACGACGTTGAGATTGCCGACGATCTGCAGGGCCTGATCGAGGAACCACGGCTGATTGCATTGCGCCGTGCTGCCGTCAACACAGCAAGTCGTCTGGCCCATCGCAGTGTTGGCGACCGCGCATTGGGTCTGACCGCTCGCCGGGTGGTAATAGAGGTTCACCGACACCGAAACCGCCGCCCAGCACCACTGCGTCTGCTGCTGCGGTTGCATCGTGAAACCGAGCGGGTTGCCGCATCCGCCCGCACCGCCGGCAGCACCACCTGCGCTGCGCATGGCATGGAGCTTCAGCGAACGCGGCATCGGGTGCTTTTTGACAGGCATTTTTGACTTTCCTGGATTGGAGTGTGGCGGAGAGAGAGGGATTCGAACCCTCGATACAGGTTTTGGCCCGTATGCTCCCTTAGCAGGGGAGTGCCTTCGACCACTCGGCCATCTCTCCGATTTGAATCTGCTACTGCCTCTACACTCCCGCGAAAGTGCGGCAGGGATTGTGCCGATCTCGCCTTACGGCGATCTCGGCATCCCTCGCCCGCTCGTTGGCGGGCTTGGGACTGCCGTGCGCTTCGCCATGGCATCCTGGGCGATTTTACCCATCCTCGCGGCGGTCGGTCCAGACAAACGCCTCGGAAATCCGCGTATTACGCGTCCACACGGCCTGCGGCGACTGGTCCAGCTCGAACACGCGGTGGAGTTGCCGGACCGCGAGCTCGAGATACTTCTCGTCGATGACGACCGAGGTCTTGATCTCGGAGGTCGAGATCATCTGGATGTTGATGCCTTCGTCGGCCAGCGCCTTGAACATCTTGGCGGCGATGCCGACGTGCGAGCGCATGCCAATGCCGACCAGCGATACCTTGCAGATCTTGTTGTCGCCGATGATCTCGCGGGCCGTGAAGCCCTTACCCTTCTCTCGGGAGAGGACTTCGAGCGCCTTCTGGTACTCGCTGCGATGCACCGTGAACGAAAAGTCGGTGTGGCCCGATGCGCCGATGTTCTGCACGATCATGTCCACGTCGATGTTCGCCGCCGCCACCGGACCCAGAATCGCATACGCGACGCCCGGGCGGTCCTCGACCCCCATCAGCGAGATCTTGGCTTCGTCGCGGTTGAACGCGATGCCGGAAATGATCGCCTGCTCCATGGTCTCGTCTTCCTCGTAGGTGATCAAGGTGCCCGTCGCGGTGCTCTCCGGATCGTCGAACGAGGACAGCACGCGCATCTTGACCTTGTACTTCCCGGCGAATTCCACCGAGCGGATCTGTAGCACCTTCGAGCCGAGGCTCGCCATCTCGAGCATTTCCTCGAAGGTGATCCGGTCGAGCCGCCGCGCCTCGGGCACGATGCGCGGATCGGTCGTGTAGACCCCGTCGACGTCGGTGTAGATCTGGCACTCACTGGCGCCCAGCGAGGCCGCCAGCGCGACGCCGGAGGTGTCGGATCCGCCGCGGCCGAGCGTGGTGATGTTCCCGTCGGCATCCACGCCCTGGAACCCGGCGACGATGACGATAGCGCCGCCGTCGAGGTCCTTGCGCAGCGGCTCGACGTTGATGTCGAGAATGCGGGCCTTGGTGAATGCGCTGTCGGTCAGCACGCGCACCTGCCCGCCCGTGTAGCTCTTCGCCTTCAGCCCCAGCTCGTGCAGCGCGATCGCGAGCAGGCCGATCGTGACCTGTTCGCCGGTGGCGGCGATCACGTCCAGTTCGCGCGGATCGGGATCGGGCGCGATTTCCTTCGCCAATGCGAGCAGGCGGTTGGTCTCGCCGCTCATCGCGGAGACGACGACGACGAGCTGATGGCCTTCGCGGTGGAAGCGGGCAACCCGGCGCGCCACGCTCCTGATCCGGTCCGTGCTGCCGACCGAGGTGCCACCGTACTTCTGGACGATCAGAGCCATGCTCGCGTGCTCCGATCGCGAGTCACAGCGTGCGGAACGCGATGGTCGCGTTGGTCCCGCCGAAGCCGAAGGAGTTCGACAGTGCGGCGCGGATCGGCATGCGGCGTGCCGCGTTGGCAACGAAATCGAGGTCGCAGCGCGGATCCTGGTGGAACAGATTCGCCGTGGGCGGTGCAACCTGGTCGCGCAGGGCAAGCACCGTGAAGACCGCTTCGATCGCCGCCGCCGCGCCGAGCAGATGGCCGGTCATCGACTTGGTCGACGACACGGCAAGCTTGGCCGCGTGCTCGCCGAAGCAGCGCTTGACCGCGATACATTCGGCCAGGTCGCCGAGCGGCGTCGACGTCCCGTGCGCATTGATGTAGTCGATGTCGGTCGTGTTGAGCGCACTGTTCTTCAAGGCGTTCGTCATGCTGCGCGCGGCGCCGATTCCGTCCTCGGGCGGCGCGGTGATGTGATGCGCGTCGGCCGACATGCCGTAGCCCGCCAGTTCACAGTAGATTCGTGCGCCGCGCGCCTTCGCGTGGTCCAGCTCCTCGAGCACGAGAATGCCCGCCCCTTCGCCGAGCACGAAGCCGTCGCGGTCGACGTCCCAGGGCCGGCTCGCGGTCGCGGGATCGTCGTTGCGGGTCGACAATGCCCGCGCGGCGCAGAAGCCGCCGATGCCCAGCGGGCTCACCGTCGCCTCGGCGCCTCCAGCCACCATCGCATCCGCCTCGCCGTATTCAATCAGCCGCGCCGCTTCGCCGAAGCTGTGGTTGGCTGTCGAGCACGCCGTCACGGTAGCGAGGTTCGGGCCCTGATAGCCATAGTGGATCGAGATCAGCCCCGAGATCATGTTGATGATCGAGCCCGGCACGAAGAACGGCGAGATCTTGCGCGGACCGCCCTCGAAATAGGCTTTGGCCGTAGCCTCGATCAACGGCAAGCCGCCGATGCCGGAGCCGATGCAAACGCCCACGCGCGTGAGGTCGCCCGTGTAAGCTTCGAGCCCCGCGTCCTTGATCGCCTCCATCGACGCGACCAGCCCGTAATGGATGAAGGTGTCGTAGCGCCGCGCTTCCTTGCCGGAGAGGTACTTGGTGACGTCGAAATCCTTGACCTCGCCGGCGATCCGCGAGCTAAACGCTGCGGCGTCGAAGCGCGTGATGCCCGTAATGCCCGAGCGGCAAGCGAGGATGTTCTCCCACGCCGACGCCCCGCCGATGCCGACCGGCGAGATGATGCCCATTCCCGTGACGACGACGCGACGCTTGGCCATGGCGGCTTAGGAAACCTACGGAGTGGACGAAACAGGATGCGCAGCGTGGTCGCGCGGCGGCGTCGCGAAGCAATGAGGCCGAGCAGTGCGCCGCCCGGCAACTGTCGGATTACTTCTTCTGGTGCGAAGTGATGTAGTCGACGGCCTGCTGCACCGTCGTGATCTTCTCGGCCTCTTCGTCGGGGATCTCGGTCTCGAACTCTTCCTCGAGCGCCATGACCAGCTCGACCGTATCCAGCGAGTCAGCACCGAGGTCGTCGACGAACGACGATTCATTCTTGATCTCGGCCTCGTTCACGCCAAGTTGCTCGGCGACGATTTTCTTGACTCGTTGCTCCACGTTTTCCATGCGTTTTTCCTCCCCAAGGGGAACCCAGGTAATGCGAGTCGGCGATTTTACCAGATCGGCGTGCCTGGGAACCCGGCGGCTACGCCATGTACATCCCGCCATTGACATGAAGCGTCGCGCCGGTGATGTAGCCTGCCTCGCGCGAGGCGAGAAAAGCGACTGCATGCGCAACCTCATCCGGCAGTCCCAGCCGCCCGAGGGGTATGCGCTCGATCAGCGCTTCGCGCTGCGCCGCAGTCAGCGCGCGCGTCATGTCAGTGTCGATGAAACCCGGCGCGACACAGTTGACGCTGATATTGCGGCTGCCTAGCTCCTGCGCCAGCGATTTGGTGAATCCGATCAACGCCGCCTTCGCCGCGGCGTAATTCGTCTGCCCGGCGTTGCCGCTGACGCCGACCACCGAGCCGATATTGATAATGCGACCGTAACGCGCCTTCATCATGCCCCGCACGACGGCCTTCGACAGCCGGTACGCCGACTTGAGATTGGTGTCCATGATCGCATCCCATTCCTCGTCCTTCATGCGCAGCAGCAGATTGTCGCGGGTGATGCCGGCATTGTTGACCAGGATCGCGATATCGCCGAGGCGCTGTGCGACGCCGCTAATGGCAGGTTCGATCGCCGAGCCGTCGGTAACGTCCAGACGAATGCCTTCGCCGCGATGGCCCGCATTCCTGAGGTACGCCGTAATCGCGGCGGCGCCGTCATCGGTCGTCGCAGTGCCGGCCACGCCAGCGCCGGCACGCGCGAGCGCGAGCGCGATCGCCTTGCCGATGCCCCGCGAGGCGCCTGTGACGAGCGCGGTGTGTCCGTCGAGCATTGCCGGCTCCTAGGCAGTCGCGGCAATCGCTGCGGCGATGGCTTCGCCGTCGTGCAACGGCAGCGCGGTGACGTTGGGTACGATGCGCTTGGTCAACCCGGTAAGGACCTTGCCCGGACCGCACTCGAGGATATGCGTCACACTCTGCGCCGCAAGTACGCGTATCGTTTCGACCCAGCGCACCGGGCTCGCCGCCTGGGCCGCCAGCGCCGCGCGGATCGCGTCCGGCGTCGGCGCGGTCGATGCATTGACATTGTGCAAGACCGGCACGATGGGCGGGTCGATGTCGACTTTGGCGAGGTACGCAGTAAGCTGCTCGGCGGCGGGCTTCATCAACAGGCTGTGAAACGGTGCGCTGACCGGCAGCATCACCGCACGCTTGGCGCCGCGTGCCCTGGCCGCCGCAGCCGCGCGCTCGACCGCCTCGCGATGCCCCGCGATGACGATCTGGTCGGGGGCGTTGAAATTGACCGGTTCGACCACCTGACCTTGCGCGGCCTCCCGACACGCGTCGGCGACACCGGCATCGTCCAGGCCCATGACGGCGGCCATCGCGCCGACGCCTGCCGGGACGGCGTCCTGCATAGCCTGCGCGCGAAAGCGCACCAGCGCCACCGCGTCGGCGAACGCGAGCGCACCCGCGGCGACCAGCGCGGCGTATTCGCCGAGGCTGTGGCCCGCGAGGATGGCAGGCGCGCCGCCGCCTGCGGCGCGCCACGCGCGATATACGGCGATGTCTGCAGCGAGCATCGCCGGTTGCGTATTCACGGTCTGATTGAGCAACTCATCGGGGCCGTTGTCGACCAGCGCCCAGAGATCCTCGCCGAGGGCGGTCGACGCCTCGGCAAAGGTATCGCGAGCGATAGGAAAGACGTCGTAGCCGCTCATCATCCCCACCGATTGCGACCCCTGCCCGGGAAACACCAGCGCGAGTTTCATCGTTGGCTCACCATCGCATCAACACCGATCCCCACGTGAAGCCACCGCCAACGCCGAGCAGCATGACGTGCTGGCCGGAGCGGATGCGTCCGTCGCGCACCGCGAGGTCGAGCGCCAGCGGTATCGACGCCGCCGACGTGTTCGCATGCCGGTCGACCGTCGTCACCATCCTCTCGAGCGGCACGTGCAGCTTTTTCGCCGTCGCGTCCATGATACGGATATTGGCCTGGTGCGGTATCAGCCAGTCGATCGCGGCGGTCGTCAGTCCGTTGGCCGCCAAGGCTTCGTGGGCGACTTCCGCGAGCACCTTGACCGCGAACTTGAAGACCGTGTTGCCCTCCATCGTCAGGAGCGGCGTTCCGCTCACCGCGCCGTGCGCGACCGTTCCGGGCACGGCGAGGATGTCGCGATAGTGGCCGTCGGCGTGCAGATGAGCCGACAGGATTCCGGGTTCGCTCGCGGGCGCCAGCACCACCGCGCCGGCGCCGTCGCCAAACAGCACGCAGGTGCCGCGGTCGTCCCAGTCGAGAATGCGCGAATAGATTTCCGCGCCGACGACCAGCGCATTCCTCGCCTGCCCGCTCTTGACCATCAGGTCGGCCAAACCGAGCGCGTAGACGAATCCGCTGCACACCGCCTGCACGTCGAATGCCGGGCCGTTCCGCGTCCCGAGCTTGTCCTGCAGAATGCACGCCGTCGAGGGGAACACCATGTCCGGAGTCGTGGTCGCCAGCACGATCATGTCGACCGCAGCGGGCGCGAGGCCCGCTGCGGCCAGTGCCTCGCGCGAGGCGGCGAGCGCGAGATCGCTGGTCTTCTCCTCCGGCGCGGCGATGTGCCGCTGGCGAATGCCGGTGCGGGTGCGTATCCATTCGTCGCTGGTGTCCACGCGCTGCGCCAACTCGGCATTGCTCATCACCTGCGCCGGCAGGTAGCTGCCCGTGCCGACGATGCGGCTATGCATCGCCGGAATTCACCGGGGCGGCCGCCACCGCGCTCGCGGCGTGTACCGGCGTCAGCGCAAGCCGCTGGGTAATCCGCTCGAGCACACCGTGTGTTACTTCGGCGTAAGCTTTCTTCAATGCGTAGCGAAACGCGAGTGCATCCGCGGAGCCGTGGCTCTTGATCACCACGCCCTTGAGGCCGATCAGCGTCGCGCCGTTGTAGCGACGCGGGTCGACGCGGCGTTTGAAGGCGTTGAGAACTGGAAGGGCAAACAAAGCGAGCGCCTTGCGCAGCACGTTGCGAGTAAACTCCTCGCGCAGAAAATCGGCGAGCATCAGGGCGAGCCCTTCCGAGGTCTTGAGCGCAACGTTGCCGACAAAACCATCGCAGACGATCACGTTGGTCGTGCCCTTGTAGATGTCGGTGCCTTCGACGTTGCCGTAAAAATTGAGCCCCGAGACCCTGAGCAGCTCCGCCGTGCGCTTGACCACCTCGTTCCCCTTGATGTCTTCCTCGCCGATGTTGAGCAGGCCGACGCGCGGTCGCTCGATGCCTTCGACGGCGGCGACCAGCGCGCTGCCCATCACCGCGAACTGCAACAACTGCTCGGGCGTGCAGTTGACGTTGGCGCCGAGATCGAGCGCCGTCGTGACGCCATTGCGCGTTGGCAGCTGCGAAGCAATCGCCGGCCGGTCGATCCCAGGCAATGTCCTGAGCACGAAACGCGAGATAGCCATCAGCGCGCCGGTGTTGCCGGCCGAGACACAGGCTTGCGCAGCGCCTTCTTTCACGAGATCGATCGCGACGCGCATCGAAGAATCCTTCTTTCGGCGCAGCGCATCGGCAGGAGGCTCGTGCATGGCGACGGTTTCGCTCGCGGGCCGCAGGCTGACGCGGCCCGCGGCGGTCGGCGCGGCGGCCAGCGCTTTCCGGATGGCGTCTTCGTTCCCGACGAGCACGATGCGCGCATCGGGCGTTTCGTCGAGAAACTGTAGCGACGCGGCGACAGTGACCGGAGGGCCGTGATCGCCACCCATCGCGTCGACGGCAATGGTTACCTGCATTTAAGGAACCTCTGAACCAGTCCCACGCGGATTGCGTTGCGAGCAAAATGCGCACGGATGCTAGGCGCGCGCCGAAGGTCGTAGCTCGGCCTACGAAGCCGAGGCGCGCAACGACGCAGACGTCGCATTTTGCCGCAACCCGAACGGGACGGGGCTTTACGGGCGGTCTGCTTTGTTGCCCGGCTTGCCAATGGTACCTGCCATTGGCTGCGCCGGGCGTCGCGCATCCCATCCCGCAAAGCCTCCGTCGCAACCGTGCGGGACCGGTTCAGAGGTTCCCTGATCAGCAGCGCGGCAGTGACCCCGATGCGGAAAAAGGCTTGCGCCCGATGTTGCCGGGAGCGAATGTTCCCGGCGTGACGGACTGGGCTACGCGTCGGCCTTGGTCTTAACGACCTTCTTGCCCCGATAGTAGCCGCTGGGACTGATGTGATGGCGCAGGTGCATTTCCCCGCTCACCGGCTCGACGCCGAGCGGCGGGTTGGTCAGAAAATCGTGCGCGCGGTGCATGCCCCGCTTCGACGCCGATTTCTTGTTCTGCTGGACAGCCATGTCGTATCGCTCCTCAAGTATTGCTATCGGTCCCTTTTCGCAGTGCCGCAAGGCGCGCGAAGGGGGAAGTCGTCGCTTTCACCGGTTGCGCCGGGTCGGACCCGGAGATTGCCGCGACGTCCGCCGGACACTGCCCTTCGGGGTGCCGCGGCGCGAACGGCAACCATAGCAGGATCTCGTCTTCGACCAGCGTCATCGCATCGAGCGGTGTCGCTGCCAGAAGGACTTCCGCCTCCTCGGCATCCAAGCGCTCGAGCTCGGCATCGTTCCGTGCCAGGAGCAACTCCGAGCGCTGCGCAATGGGCGCATCGAAGAGTTGCAGGCAGCGTTGGCACACCAGCGGCAGCTTGCCCTCGACGCTCACCGTCAGCATCGGGCGACCGAGGGCGTCGCGCGCCCCGGCGATCTGCCAGGCGATCGGCGCCGAGATCGTTTTCGGAGCCAGCCGGTCGCTGACGCGTGGCCGTCGCGATAAATCAACTTCGCCAGCGAGCGCTTCGTCGCGCGCCGCCAGGTCGAGCGCATCGAAGCGTCCCGCACCCGTCGACCCTGCACTCCGATTCACCATGATTTTCCGCGCCATGATTGCGGGGCCGGCTCGATTCGGCGCGCCTTATTGATTGCGACGCTTAGCGCAGTCCAAGTAAACATAGCATAATAGCCTCGAAGGCGCGTACTGTCAAAGAAAACCGTGGAAACAAAGACTTCGCCGCCAATTGCGGCTCTGGTTCTCGCCTCGAGCTCGCGCCATCGGCAGGGCCTGCTGCAACGCCTCGGGCTGCCTTTCACCGTTGTCGCGCCGGAGGTTGACGAGACGCCGCTTGCGGGAGAGCGGCCCGCGGAAACGGCAATCCGGCTCGCGGAGGCGAAGGCGCGCGCGGTCGCGCCGGAGCATCCGGACGCCCTGATCATCGGTTCCGACCAGGTGGCCGAATTTCGCGGCGAGTCTGTCGGCAAGCCGCGCGATTTTGCTCACGCACTCGAGCTTCTTCGGGCAATGCGCGGACATACGGTCGTCTTTCATACGGCAGTCGCGCTGCTCAATGCGCGTACCGGGGTATGCCGGAACGCGCTGGTCGACGTCGTCAGCAGCTTTCGCCATCTCGATGACGCGGCGCTCGAAGCGTATCTCGACCGCGAAAAGCCTTTCGACTGCGCAGGCTCGGTCAAGTCGGAAGGGCTGGGCATCGCGCTGTTCACGCGCATCGCGAGCGATGATCCGACCGCCTTGATCGGCCTGCCCCTGATCCGCCTGATCGACCTGCTCGCGGCGGAAGGCGTGCGGCCGCTGTAGGAACCTAACCGCGTGAACACGCCGCAACGCTCGCGTGTGCCGCAGGGACGACTCTACGTCATCCCCAGCCTGCTCGGCGTCGTGCCGCCCGAGGCCGTCCTGCCCCGGCGCACGATCGACATCGCACGTGGCCTGGCGCACTTTGTCGTCGAGACGCCCAAGGCAGCGCGGCAGTTCCTCAAGGCGCTCTCGCCGGACCGGCCGCTGCAGTCGATCGCTCTGGGCGAGCTCAACGAACATACGCCCGCCGACCGGGTGACGGAGCTGCTTTCACCCGCGCTCAATGGTCACGACCTCGGCTTGGTCTCAGATGCGGGCTGTCCCGGCGTCGCCGACCCGGGAGCAGTGCTCGTTGCAGCGGCGCATGAGGCCGGCATCGCTGTCGTGCCGCTGGTCGGCCCTTCCGCAGTGTTGCTCGCGTTGATGGCGTCGGGAATGAATGGGCAGTCCTTCGCGTTCCACGGTTACCTGCCGGCAAAAGCGGGCCCGCGCGATGCCGCGCTCCGCACGCTCGATCAGGCGATCGCGCGCACGGGAACGACGCAGCTTTTCATCGAGACGCCGTACCGCAACGACGCCCTCATCGACGCAGTGCTCTTGGTGTGCCGTCCGGAGTCGCGATTCTGCATCGCCGCCGACCTGACGCTGCAGACCGAGGAGGTGCAAAGCCGCACGATTGCAGAGTGGCGCGCGATGCCGCGGCCATCGCTAACCCGGCGGCCGGCCATTTTTCTCCTGGGGCGCGACTAGCTCGTGACTTCGTAGCCCGGATTGAGCCGCAGGCGAAGCCCGGGTAAAACGCCGCGTTGAAACGTCGTCCCGGGCATCGCGCTTCGCGCTCAGCCCGGGCTACGCACTACGTACCTGATTCGCCCTATTGGCTTTCTTCGTCGGGCCAGCTCTTGATGTAACTCTTGAGCATGCGGTTCTCGAAGCTCTGCTCTTCGTAGACCGCCTTGGCAACGTCATGGAAGGAGATGACGCCGAGCAGCGTCGCGCCTTCCTGCACCGGGACATAACGCTGGTGCCGCTCGACCATGGCGCGGCGCAGCTCCATCACGTCGAGGTGAGGCGTCGCGATCAGCGGGTCGCGTACGTAGATCTCGCTGACCTTGAGGTCGCCGAGCTGCCCCTGACGCTCAGCCAGTGCCCCTAGAACTTCGGCGAACGTCAGCATGCCCGCCATCTGCCCGTGGTCCATCACGACCAGCGAGCCGATGTCGTTCTGCGCCATCACCTTGACCGCTTCGAGCACCGTGCCGCTCGGCGGCGTCGTGAACAGGGCGTTACCCTTGATACGAAGGATTTCGCTGACCAGCATCGGGGTCTCCTCGGCAGCCTTCCCGTTCGCCGTGCGTTCAGATTACTCCGGTAATCGCGCGGTGTGCAACCGACCTACTTATAGAGGATGTGCGGTAACCACAGCCCGATTCCAGGAAACACGTACAGCAGGATCAGCGCGATCACCTGGATCCCCATGAACGGCATCATGCCGGCGAAGATTGCGTTCAACGTCACGTGCGGAGGCGACACGCCCTTGAGGTAGAACGCCGCCATCGCCACCGGCGGCGACAGGAACGCCGTCTGCAGGTTGAGCGCGACCAGCAGGCCGAAGAACAGCGGATCGATGTGGAAATGCGGCAGCAACGGAATGAAGATCGGCATGAAGATAATGATGATCTCCGTCCACTCGAGCGGCCAGCCGAGCAGGAAGATGATGAACTGCGCGAGGATCATGAACTGCACCGGGGTCATCTCGAGCGAAAGCACCCATCTCTCGATGAGCTCCTGCCCCCCGAGCAACGCGAACGCCGCCGAGAAAATGCCGGAGCCGACGAACAGCCAGCAGACCATCGCGCTCGTCTTGGCGGTAAGAAAGGACGATTCCTTGACGATGCTACCTAGCTCTTTCACCGTCTTCCAGGTGACGCCGCCGCGGCTCGCGGCTCCGGGTCGCGTCTCACGCCAGTTACCGATGAAGCGATAGACCGCTGCCAGCACGAATCCGCCGAATCCGCCGACGGCCGCCGCCTCGGAGGGCGTCGCAAGCCCGAACACGATCGAGCCGAGCACCGCGATGATCAGCAACGCGAGCGGGAAAAACGAGGTGAGCAGCATTTTGAATACTTCGAGCCGCTCCCAGTTCCAGAGCAAGTAGATGACTGCGACGATGCCGATGCCGATGCCGAACACGATCCACAACCACAGGGGCACCGGCAGCCGCGCCTGCTCTTCGGCGGGGAGTTCGGCGGATTTCTTTTCGACGGCCCTCGCTGCGCCCGGCGATTTCTCCGTGCCCTTCTCGGTCCCTGCCCCGGCCGGCGACGCCTCCTTCGTTCCTTCGGCCGGCGGTTCCTTAGCGCCCGTTTCCTTCTCCTCCGGTTCCGCTGCGCCTATCAGGTCCGTTGATGCCTCTCTCTCGGGTGCGGGCGCTGCGATAAGGCCACCTGCCTCTATCAGCCCCGCCGTGCTCACCTCGACCTCCGGCGCGGTGGCCATCCGATAGGTGACCCCCAATACGGCGGCAATGAACAGCGCCGGAAGCAGCGTGACAAACAGTTGCCCGAGCACCGTGCGTTTTGCGACGCCGGCGCTAGTGCCCGCGCCGAGAACGCGCCACAGTCCTGTCAACGCGTTGCTGCCATGCGGCGCCAGCTTCCGCGCAAAGGGCGGAAGCTCCACGCGCCGTTCGCTCTCGGCGAGTGGGGGCATGAGGTGAGGCTTCCAAGCTGCGAGGAGGATGATGTAGCCGATGTAGAGCCCGGCGAGCATGATGCCGGGCAGGAAGGCGCCGGCGTAAAGTTGGACGACCGACACACCCGCAACGGCTCCATAAACGATCAGCAGCACGGACGGCGGGATCAGGATGCCGAGGCAGCCGCCCGCGGTCAGCGCGCCCGCGGCCACCTTGACGTTGTAGCCGGCCTTGAGCATCGCCGGAAACGCGAGCAGGCCCATCAGCGTGACGACCGCACCGACGATGCCGGTTGCGGTCGCGAAGATGGCGCAGGTGACAATCGTCGCCACCGCGAGCGCCCCGGGGATGCGCGCGGTGGCGAGGTGCAGGCTCCTGAACAACCGGTCGATCAGTTGCGCCCGCTCGACGAGATAACCCATGAACAGGAACAGAGGAATCGCGATCAGCACGTCGTTCGACATCACGCCATAGGTGCGTTGCACGAAAAGATCGAGCACCCGCCGCTCCGCAGTCCCCGGATCGACGCTGTGGTAGGCCAGCCAGCCGAAGAACACGCCCATGCCCATGAGGGTGAACGCCGTGGGGAAACCGAGCATGATGCCGACAACGATCATCGCGAGCATCAACAGACCCAGGTGGCCGTTGGTCATCTGCGACGGCGGCGGCATCACGGCGAACACCAGGATCACGACCGCGGCCATGATGGAAAGCCCGAACCACACTTCCTTTCTCATGGGCGGGCCCCCGGGTGCTCCTGCGCGACGACGAGCTTGTCGAGCTTGGCGATGTCCTCGTCCTTCACGTGCACCATCTCCTTCAGCTTGTCGACGTCCACTTCTTGCACATCCTCCTCGCGGGAGGGCCACCTACCCTGCTTCAGGCAGATCACGCAACGAACGATCTCGACGATGCCTTGCACCAGGATCAGCGCTCCGGCGACCGGGATGATGGTCTTGAACGGATAGTACGGCGGGCCCTCGGAGGTGATGTTCGAACTTTCTTTGATCGCCCATGACTCGGCGGCATAGGTGTAGCCGGCCCAGACGAGCGCGACGACACCGGGAATAAAGAACACGATGTAGAGCGTGAGGTCGAGGCCGGCCTGCAGGCGCGGCGGGAAGAAGCCGTAGAGCACGTCGCCGCGCACGTGACTGTTCTTCGCGAGCGTGTAGGCGCCGGCCATCATGAACAGCGTTCCGTACATCATGATCATGACGTCGAAAGCCCACGCGTGCGGGTGGTCGAGCGCATAGCGCGAGAACACCTCCCACGAGATGAGCACAGTGAGGCCGACGATGAACCACGAAAACGCGTGCCCGACCCAGGTGCTCGCCTTGTCGACGAAAAGTAGCAGTTTCTGCATGGCTCAATCCCTGCGAGGATAGACGGCGCGCGGCGCGTCTATTGTGCCACTTCCACCCCGCCCAAAAAGAAAAACACCATCCAGGATCGCCGGATGGTGTTTTTCGTGTGCACGCCCTTCGTCAGGCCTTCTTCGCGGCCGGCTTCTTACCGAAGTAATAGTTATAGGCCATGCGCGGGTCGACTACGACGTCAAGACGCCAGCGCACCACGCGCTCGGCGTACTTCTTCTGCGACTCGACGACCTCCTTGAACAACGGATTGTCCGCCGACCGCTTCGCCACGACCTCGTCGAAGATCTCGAGCTGCTTCTGCAGCACCGAGTCCGGGGTCTTGTACATCTTCACCTTGTCCTCGGTCTGCAACTTGATATGGTCCTGCGAGTAACGGTCGATGGATTTCCACTGCAGGTCCTGCGACGCCGCTTCCACCGCGTTCTCGATGATCGCCTTCATCTTCGCCGGCAGCGCGTCGAACTTCGTTTTGTTGAAAGTGATCTCGAACTGCTCCCCGCTCTGGTGGTAGCTCTGCAGCATGTACACCTTGGACACGTCCGGGAAGCCGAGCAGGCGGTCGGAGGAGGCGTTGTTGAACTCAGCGGCGTCGAGGAGCCCCCGGTCCATCGCCGGCACGATTTCGCCGCCCGGCAGCGCGTTCACCGCCGCGCCCATGCCCTGGAAGAGGTCAATCGAGATGCCCACGGTGCGGAACTTGAGGCCCTTGAAGTCGTCCGGCTTTGTGATCGGCTTCTTGAACCAGCCGAGCGGCTGCGTCCACATCGGCCCGTACGGGAAGGACACCACGTTGGCGCCGATGGACTGGTAGACCTTCGCGAGCAGTTCCTTGCCGCCGCCGTACTTGTGCCAGGAGAGCACCTGGTTGGCATCCATGGCGAAGCAGGGACTCGATCCCCACAGCGCCAGCGCGTTCTGCTTGCCGTAATGGTAGACGAGCACGCCGTGACCGCCGTCGAGCGTGCCCTTCGACACCGCGTCGAGCAGACCGAAGGCCGGCACCACCGAACCCGCCGGCAGCACCTCGATCTTGAGGTCGCCGCCGGTCATGTCGTTGACCTTCTTCGCGAAATCGAGCGCGTACTCGTGGAAGATGTCCTTCGTGGGCCACGTGCTCTGCCAGCGCATGCTGATCGGCCCGGCTTGCCCCTTGGCGATCATGGGAAAGCCCAGTGTGGCCACGCCACCCGCGACGCCGGCAGCGCCCCGAAGGAACTTGCGCCGAGTGCCGGCGATCTCGGAAGTCCCCTGCTTTCGGGGTTGCAGTCTGGATTTACGGATCATGTTCCCTCCTCATGTGCGGCGCAGGATTGCGTCGCATGGTTAGAGCCAACGCTTTGCCGATAACGCCCGTCGCAGCGTGTCGTAGTCGCGCCGGCATTCGGGCCGGACCCGTCAGCGATTTGTCAGGTGATTATACGCAGGGCGCGGGCACCGTCTAGCGCCTTGGCGGTATCGGTCGGCCGGCCGCGATCGCTCGGCCGCCGGCAAGCCATCCCAGATAGACGACGCCGGCGGTGACCGCGCTGAACACCACAGCTGTCGCCACGCGCGACAGCTCCGCGAGAAGCGCAAGGGCCCCGCTGGAGAGGCCGACGAACGCGAGACCCACGACCGGGATCACGGGCGCGCCGCAGCCCATCACCGTGCACCCCCCGGTCGAGATGCCCAGCACGCTCGCCAATGCACCCGAAGCGCCGCCACCGCGGCCGAACTTCGGACTCCAGCCCGCGGTGATCGCTTCGTCTCGATAGTGGAAGACGAGCGCGAAGTAGAGTCCGAAGAGTATCGAGAGCAGCAGAAATCGGAACAGGTCGCTCACCGTGACGGCGAACCCCCAGTCCACGCCGCCGAACGAACTGTCGGCGCTGAACCAAAAAAGCGCCAGGTTGGGAATAAATTCGAGTTTTTGCTGTAGCGTCACGTTACCGCGCGAGAGGTACCGCGGGAGCTCGGGCAGCCAGGCGTTGAAGGCAAAGTAGTCGAACGGCTTGCGCACGATCGAGAGCAAGGCGGGCGGCAGTAGCAGATCGAGCGCCAATACGCCGGCCGTGACGGAAATAAACACCCCCGGCCGGGACCGCAAGGCAGCGGCGATTCCTCGCCGGATCCGAATCACCGCCGTTAGCATCCCGTCAGGTTCGCCGGCGGGAGCCTCCCCCCGTCTATTCGTGCCGCTCCGCATGGACTTGATAGAGTCCTCGTACTATAGTCTGTGGGCACGTCAATCATAGACCAATACGGTCTAGACGCTGTTTCCGGAATCCAGGAGGAGGTACACATGACTGTACAAATCGATCGCAGGGATTTCCTGCGAAGTCTTGGCGTTGGCGCCGGAGCAGCGCTGGGTGCCGCGGCGGCTTCGGTTCCTTTGATCGGGGTGGCTCAGGCACAGGCACCCAAAGGCAATATCCCGAGCACGCCGTACAAGATCGGGCATATGACCTTTTTCACCGGGCCGGCGGCGATACTTGGCGAGCCGATGTACAAGGGTCAGGTTCTGGCAGCCGAAGAGATCAACGCCGTCGGAGGGCTGCTGGGCAAGCGCAAGATCGAAGTGCTGAAGGCGGATGAGGCCGCCGGCGTCGATGGCAACGTGAAGGAGCTGCGCCGGTTGAAGCTGCAGGAAAAGATCGACTTTTTCTGTGGCATCACCTCGAGCGGCAATACGCCGGCACTCGGGCCGGTGGCCGAAGAGCTCAAAGTTCTGACGATCTTCGTCGACGGCTGCACCGATTTCCTGTTCGACAAGGCGGTGCCGAATCCGCACTACATCTTCCGCATCACCAACATCCAGTCAGCGGATGGTGCGGCTTGCGCGCTCGCGGTCGCGCAGACGTGGCCGGACGTGAAGAAGATCGCGCATATCCATCCCGACTACTCGTACGGCCGCAACGCCTTCGACCACTTCGGCATCATCATGAAGAAGGTTCTGCCAAAGTCGGAAGTTGTCTCCGAGGGTTGGCCGAAGCTCGGGACTACCGACTTCAGCTCGCACATCACCAAGGCCATCGCGGTCAAGCCCGATCTGCTGGTTTCCTCGGTGTGGGGCGGAGATTACGTGGCGCTGTACAAGCAGGCGCTGCAGTACGGGTTGTTCGAAAAGATGAAATTCGCGACCACGCTTGCCCTCGGCTCAGCACCCCACGGCCTCGGCAAGGATCATCCTGAAGGCGTGATTGGCGGCTGCCACGCGAATTACTTTTTCACTTTCCCACGCGGTGACCTCTGGCCACCCAACAAGACCTTCGTCGAGAAGTATTACGCGCGCTGGAAGGAGTACCCCAACTTCCAGGCCGAGGGCGCGTACACCGCCACGTACATGCTGAAGACCGCCATCGAGAAGGCGAACAGGTTCACCGGCGGCTGGCCGGACGACGATGCGATCATCAGTCTGCTCGAGGGCCTGGGATACTCGGGCCCCGGGGGATACGTCTACATCCGGCCGGACAACCACCAAGGCTACAAGAATGCGATGACCGGATTCACCAAGAATGTCCCGGAGTACCCGTTCCCGATCCTTGACCCGGACCGTGTCATCACGATCCCGATCCGCAACATCACGGCGCCCCCGGGATGGCCCAAAGGCGAACCGACCTCGACGTACACGTGGATCGACAAGACTTGGCCGACCGTTAAGGCATAGGCCGGGGCTTGGTGCCCCGCTTTGACGCAGGAAGCTTGAGTAAACGGGCGCCGTCACGGCGCCCGTTTGCTACTGCGCAAACTCTGCGTCGCAATTGTCTCCCTGTGCGAACGCACGACCGTGGGATGGGCATGGCCGTCGCCGCGTTGCTTGTCGCCGTCGTATTCGCGCCGCGAACCGCGCAGGCAGGGCACGAGTCTCCCTTCTACCCTTCCTTCTATCCGCAGGAAATCCGGATCGAAACGCTCGATCCTGCGCCTGTCGCTGCCGGGTGGTCGAAGCCGCGGGTTCATGCGTACGTCGGTCCTGACCTTTTCACCGGCGGCTCGGTGCCGGCGGACGCGACCGGCGTGGCATCGCTGCATTCGTATCTGGTGCTCACGTTCGACGCTCTCTACGGCCCCTACGCTGCCGGAAGCAGTGACGTGCAGAACCGATGCGCGGCCGCGGGCAGAACCCTGCGGGCGCTCATGCCGGGTGGCGCGGGCTTCGTACCGCACCCGTATCCCGTTACCCCATATCACGCGGATTACCTCGAGCAGTTCGATCTGGCGCGGCGCGCGCAAGCACAATACTTCGCCCAGGACGACGACGCAGCGGCCGGTCGCGGCTTGAGGATCCGCACCCGCGGGCGGCTGGCGGAGGCATTGGTGCCCGGCGGCTGGAAAGCGGATGCTAGTGGATGGGACGCCACGCTCGAAGAGATCGACATCGATCGACTTGGCAGCCCGTCCTCGACTTGGCTCGGCGGCTGGATCGGCGCACCGTGGGTCAAGCAAGGATGGTTCCAGGCGCATCGGCTCTACGCTGATCACTTTGTAGGTGGTACTGCAGGGCTCAGGGCGGAAGCCGCCTACCGCCGCCTCGTCGCCGGCGCATACCGCAACGCGACCGAACGCATCAACCTCGAGCGCGCGCTCGTCACCATGCTCGTCGCGGGATGCGAGCGAGTCGTGGTCGGCTACACGCTGCAGCGCGAGTACTTCAACACCGACTATTCGAACGGCGTCGAGAATGTTGCCTTCGATTCGCAGGCTGGCTTGCTCTCGCAGATATTCCTGCGCACCGTCAAGCTCAAGGATTTCCCGTGGAACGGATGGCTGCGGCTCGGCATCGCGACGAAGCCGGACACCGCGTGGAATCCCGTCGGCGGCTTCGACGATGCATTCGGCCGATTGCTATGGCTCGCGATGGGAGATCCGGCGCTGCTGCCTGAACCCTATGGCGGAAGCTGGATCGCCAACCGCGCAAGCGCCGTCGCAAGCGCGGCGTCCGGCGTCATAACCGTCCCCAAAGACGCGCTTGCGCCCGAAGCAGGAACCGGGCTCCTGCGCCCGGTCGGAGCCGGCAAGACCGCGCGGCTTCGGCTTCGCTACTCGGTGGTCACCTCAAGCTTCCACGATGGCAGCGCGACCGGCGTGGCTGACATTCTGTACCCATACATCTTTGCATTTCGATGGGGCGTCGAACGCCGCGGAAATGGGGGCAGCTTCGATCCGGCCATCGCCCGCTCCACCGCGCTGACGAGGGAATGGCTCGCGGGTTTCAAGCTGATCGGGGTGAAGACGCAGACCCGAGACTTCGGCAGCGACCTCAAGTTCACCTATCGGGTTCCCGTGGTGGATGTCTACCTCAACCACCAATCGACGGATCCATGGGAAGCAGCGGCAGTTGCGCCGCCCTGGTCCACACTGCCCTGGCAGGTGATCGTGCTCATGGAGGAGGCCGTCCAGCGCGGCATCGCCGCGTTCTCCAAGAGTGAGGCGCAGCGCTTGCGCGTGCCATGGCTCGATCTGGTTCGCGACCGCGAGGTGGGTGGGCGTCTCGCGATGCTGGTGGACGAATTCCGCCAGGAGGGGTACCGACCCGAGGCGCTGCGACAGCTCGTGACCGCGGACGAAGCGCGCGAACGCTGGAGCGCGCTCGCCCGCTTCTACGCGGAGCACGGTCACTTTCTGATCACCAACGGGCCATACCGGCTCGATTCATGGTCGGCCGACGGTGTCGTGCTGCAGGTATTCCGCGATTCGAGCTATCCTCAAGGAGTGGGCTCGTTCGACGCGTACGCCATTCCGCTTCGCGCGTACGCCTCGAAGTTCGAGGATCGCGGCGATCGCATCGAGATTGCGGCCGATGTGGAGCGGGTATCCAAGTTCCAGCGCAGCTACGAAATCGAACGCGTCGCGCTCGCGCCTGAATCCGACGGCGCAGAGAACAACGACCGGCCGGAGTGCCGCTACGTCATCGTCGGACCTGGCGGGAATGTGGTACGCGCAGGCCTGGCAGTCTTCCGCAAGGATGGGAAATTCGTCGTCGACCTGAAGGACCTGACGGCGCCGGGGCTGTACACTGTCGCGGCGGCGTTAATCATCGGAGGCAACGCCATGAATCCCGAGGTTAGGATCATCGAGCATCGCGTCGCCGCCTCCGCACCGCGACGCGGCGTGCGCCCGCAACGCAACGTCCCGATATCTCGATAGTCACCAAGAAGCGAGTCTTCGCATGGGTGTCTTCGCCATCCACATTCTTAATGCGCTGCTGTACAGCTCCGTGCTGTTTCTGATCGCGGGCGGGCTCAGCCTGATCTACGGCGTGATGCGCATCCTCAACCTCGCTCACGGCAACCTGTACGCGCTCGGCGCCTTCGTGACGGCATGGGCGATCGGCCTGGTGCTCGGCGCGGGTGCGCCGAACTTCGTCCTCTTCCTGCTGCTCCCGGCCGGCGCGATCGCGGCGGCCGTTGCTGGGGCGATCATCGAGCGCACTCTGTTGCGGCCTTTCTACAAGCGTCCCGAGGAATATCAGTTGCTGATGACTTTCGGCCTGCTCATGATTCTCGAAGATCTGATCCGCCTCGTATGGGGGCCGAACCCGCTCTCCGCGACCTCGGTATACGCCAGTCTCGGCAGCATCCCGGTCGGCGGTGACCGTTATCCCGCGTACAACCTGGTCATCATCGCGGTCGGAATCTTCGCGGCGGTATTTCTGTGGGCGTTCATCTACCGCACCCGGTTCGGCGTGTTCCTGCGGGCGACCTCGCAGGACAAGCGCATGGCGTCGGCGCTGGGCGTGAACGTCAATCGGATCTACATCCAGGCGTTCACGCTGGGCTGCTTCATGGCCGGCTTGGGCGGCGCCATCGTCGTGCCCAGCCAATCCGCAGTGCTGGGCATGGGCGTGGACGCACTCGTGCTCGCGTTCATCGTCGTCGTCATCGGCGGCCTCGGCAGCTTGGAAGGTGCGCTAGCCGGCGCGTTGATCGTCGGCGTGGTGCGTGAGGCAGGCATCACGCTGTTCCCGGAAATCGAGCTGGCGGTGCTCTATCTCATCGCCGCAATCGTGCTGCTCGTGCGTCCGGCGGGACTCTTCGGCCGGGCTGGAACATGAACGATACGGCACCGGCTTCCCGCACCCGGGCGATGTGGCGCATCCTGGCCTGGATCGTTCCCGCCGCGCTGCTGCTGCTCGTGGCGCCTTTCGTGATCGACCCGTTTCAGACGCTCACGCTGACCTACGGCCTCATCGCCGCCATCGGCGCGCTCGGCTTCAATCTGCTGCTCGGTTACACCGGCCTGCTTTCCTTCGGCCACTCCGCGTTCTTCGGCGGCGGCGCCTACACCGTCGCGTTCCTGGTCAAGTACCTGAAGATCGCGTCGATGGAGTTGTTCCTCGCCGGCTCCCTGCTCGTCTCCGCCGTCATCTCGGCCTTGTTCGGTTTTGTGTGCGTGCGCTATACGCGCATCTTTTTCGGCATCCTTACGCTGGCTCTGTCGCAGGTGTTGTGGAGCCTCGTGTTCAAGTTCTTCTGGGTCACGGGAGGCACCGACGGTCTGCGCGTTCCGACGCCGACCCTCCTGGGGATGGCCCCGACGGACGACAAGATGGATTTCCTGGCGCACCGGTACTACTACTACGTGCTGGCCGTTTTCGCCCTTTGCGTGTTCCTCATGTGGGTCATCGTCCATTCGCCGTTCGGCAAAGCCCTGCAGGCGATTCGCGACAACGAGACCCGCGCCGAATTCATCGGCATCCGGATCCGGCGCTACCGGCTGATCGCTTTCGTGATCTCCGGCATTTTCACCGGCGTGGCGGGGGCGCTGTGGGCGCCGCTCAACGGGCTCGCCAGCCCCGACGTCCTGGTGTGGACATTCTCCGGCGAGATCGTCTTCATGACCGTGCTGGGAGGATTCCGCACCTTCGTCGGGCCCATCGTCGGCGCGATCGCCTTCACGTATCTCAAGACGTATGCGGTAGGCTTCACCGTGTACTGGCAGCTTCTCCTCGGGACGGTGCTGGTCGTCCTCGTGCTGGCGCTGCCGACCGGCATCATGGGTGCGATCGACCAGCTCGCCTCCAGGATGAAAAAGGGCGCGCTGAAATGAGTCTTCTCACGACCCAGGCGCTGACCAAGTCGTTCGGCGAGAACCGCGCGGTGAACGCAGTCGACTTCGTCGTGAACCAGGGTGAAGTGCTCGCCTTGATCGGCTCCAACGGTGCGGGCAAGACCAGCCTCGTCAATCTCGTGAGCGGCCTCCTGCGGCCCGACAGCGGACAGATCATCTTCGAGAACAACGACGTCACCCGCCAGTCGTCGTACGAGCGCATCAAGGCGGGCATCGCGCGGAGCTTCCAGATCGTCAACTTGTTCGATCACCTCACCTGTGCCGACAACGTCGCGCTCTCCATCTTCTCGCGCGAGGGCAAGACGCTCAACCTGGCAACGTTGGCGAGCCGCGACCACGCCGTATGGACGGAGGCGCACGACGTGCTGCGCCGCTTCGGCCTCGACCGCGCGGCAATGATGCTTGCCGGCACAATCTCCCACGGCGAGCGCAAGTTGCTCGACGTCGCGGTCGCCTATGCGCTCAAGCCCAAGCTGCTCTTCCTCGACGAACCGACCAGCGGCGTGTCCACGCGCGAGAAGGCGCCGATCATGGACATCGTGAGCTCGATCGTTCGCGCGGGCGGAATCACGGTGGTCATCATCGAGCACGACATGGACATCGTCTTCCGCTATTCCGAACGCATCGTGGTCATGCACCAGGGCGTGATACTCGCGGACGGCAGGCCGGACGAGATTCGTCGTAACGACGCGGTTACCACGACGCTCATCGGGACGCATCCCACGGGTGAATCCGCATTCGGGACCGCGGACAATGCTGGACGTTGAGCGCATCGAGACCTATCGCGGCCCGGTGCAGGTTCTCCGCGGCGTGTCGCTGCGCGTGGCGGACGGAGAATCGATCGCGCTGGTCGGACGCAACGGCGCCGGAAAGACAACGACCATCGAGACGATCATGGGGCTCTTGCCGTCGCGCGCGGGCATGATCAGCTTCCGGGGCACCGCGATCACGCGTTTGCCTGCGTACCAGCGCGCGCT
>WNGB01003365.1_pt1 | contig 25204 bp, 34 predicted proteins | sample 5400681 | NCBI WGS metagenome assembly WNGB01 (sample SAMN13153367, study PRJNA577476) | soil metagenome | isolation source: 115 cm soil or saprolite under grassland replicate 2 | place: USA:California | collected 2016-06-15
GCCATGCTTCGGCCCTGCGCGACCGCCGCGTCAGCGTCGTCGCCGAGGCCGTCGCCGCTGAAGGAGTCCGGTGTCACGTTGACGATCCCCATCACGTAGGTGCGCGAGCCCCACTCGAACTGTTTGCCTCCGATCTCAGCGATCACGACGCGATTATTCTCAAACCCGATGAGGCTCGCTGACCTGGCTCGAGGGGCGGGAGCAGTCCTGGACGGCAACGGCGACGTCGACGTGACGGGGATCGCCTACGACTCGCGCCGGGTTGCGCCTGGCGACCTGTTCGTCGCCGTGCAGGGTCTCCACGACGATGGGCATCACTTCGTCGGTGATGCCGTCGCCAAGGGTGCCGCCGCCGTCGCGGTCGAGCGCGAGGTGAAGATCCCCCAGGGCGTGCCCCTCCTGCGCATGCCGTCGACACGGACCGGTCTCGCCGACATCTCGGCTGAGTTCTACGGCCGGCCCTCGCGCCGGCTCACCCTGGCCGGGATCACGGGCACCGACGGCAAGACCACTGTCACCCACATGTCCGAGCACATCCTGCAGACGAGCGGCATCGTTGCCGGCGCCATGAGCACAGTGGCTTTCAAGGTCAGCGGGCGAGAGGTCGACAACGTCAGCGGGCAGACGACGACCGAAGCTCCTGAGGTCCAGGTATGGCTCGCGCGCATGGTGGAGGCGGGCGCGCAGTGCGCGGTGATCGAGACCACCTCCCACGCGCTGGTCCAGGAACGCGTGCGCGCGTGCGAGTTCGACGTCGCGGCCTTCACGAACGTCGGTCACGATCACCTCGACTATCACGCCAGCTGGGAGGACTACCTCGAGGCGAAGGCCCGCCTGATCGAGCTGACCGCGGCGGCGGCTGACAAAGGAATCGAGAAGACGGCCGTTTTGAACCGCGACGATCCGAGCTTCGAGCGTCTTGCCGGCAGGCCGATATCGCGGCGCTGGACGTATGGAATGACGACGGCCGCGGACTTCCACCCGCTCGACCTCGCGATCACCGGGTCCGGGTCGCGGTTTCGGCTGCACACGCCGATGGGCGAGACCGAGGTCACGCTCAACGTGCCCGCCCGCTTCAACATCTACAACGCCCTGTGCGCGGCGGGCGTGTGCCTGGCGCTGGGCGTTCCCGTCGAGAACATCGGGCGCGGACTGGCGGGCTTCGAAGGGGTGCGCGGCCGCCTGGAGCCGGTCGACGTGGGGCAGGACTTTCGCGTCTACATCGACTTCGCGCACGCGGCAGGCTCGCTCGCGAGCGCGCTGGCCGAGCTTCGTCCCTTCACCCGCGGCCGGCTGATCGTCGTCTTCGGTTCGACCGCCCGATCCGACCACGACCGACCGGGCATGGGACGCGCCGCGGCCGAGTTCTCGGACTTCTTCATCATCACGACGGACGATCCGCTGTCCGAGGACCCAGTCGAGATCGCTCGCGCTGTCCAGAGCGGCGCCTCGACCAAGGCGCCGGGTCGCGACTACGAGGTCGTGATCGACCGCCGGGCCGCGATCCGTCGGGCCATGGAGATCGCACAGCCAGGCGACACGGTGCTGCTGGCGGGCAAGGGACATGAGCGTTCGATGCGCACGGCGAAGGGATCTGAGCCGTGGGACGAGCGTGGAGTAGCCGAGGCCGCGATCAAGGAGCGGATGGCCGTCAGCTAGCGTCCGCCGCCAACCATGCGCACGATCTCCACCCGGTCTCCCTCGCGCAGTGTCACTCGCGTGAACGAGGTGCGCGGGATGATCTCGCCGTTGTGCTCGACCGCGACTGTGCGCGCGTTGACTCCCAGCTTTTCCAGGTAGTCGAGCAACGGCGTCGGGCGCTCCAGCTCGACCTCCTTGCCGTTGATCTTCAGCGAGATCATTTTTCGAACAGCCTTATGGCGGCGTAGCCGGCGGCCCCCGCGGCGTGGCATTCGGCGATCCGCTCCTCGGTCACCCCGCCGATGGCGAGCACTGGAATCCGCAGGCTCCGCGCGACCCTGGCCAGCGCTTCGACTCCGACGGGCTCGAGGTGCGGGTGGCTCGCGCTTCGCCAGACCGGTCCGAAGAGAACGAAGTCGGCACCTTCGATCTCCGCCCGCTGCGCCGCCTCCGGCGAGTGCACGGATCGGCCGATCAGGCCGTGCCGGATCAAGCCGCGGGCGTACTCCGTCCCGATGTCCCGCTCTGGCAGGTTCACCCCGGCCGCGCCGGCTGCCATGGCGACGTCGCACCGCGAGCTGATGACCACCGGCACGGGCGACGAGGGCACCAGGCGTGACGCCTCATGCTCCAGCTGTCGCGCGGTGAGCTCGGGGGCGCGAAGCTGAACGATCGTCGCCCTCGCCGCGGCGCGGATGCCCGCGTCGGCGGTGGAGACGACGGCCATCGCAGCCGGGACCACTAGCTGGGCCGCGATACCCCTTCGGTCGGCGAGCTGGGGCTCGCTTCGCCCAGCTTTGGCATCCGGCCGGCGAGATACGCCTTCCGCCCGGCCTCGACCCCCTCCTTGATCGCCTCCGCCATCAGGGCTGGATCCTTCGCCAGGGCTACGGCCGTGTTGACCAACACCGCGTCCGCGCCGAGCTCCATCGCCAGCGCGGCGTCGGAAGGCACTCCGATCCCGGCGTCGACGACGACAGGCACGCGGGCCTGGTCGATGATGATCCGGATCTGCTCCTGGGTCTGCAACCCCTGGCCCGAGCCAATGGGTGAGCCCAGCGGCATCACCGTCACCGTGCCGATCTCTTCGAGCTTGCGGGCGAGGACGGGGTCGGCGTTGATGTACGGCAGCACCTGGAACCCCTCGTCGACGAGCACTCGCGCCGCCTTGAGCGTCTCCTCGGGGTCGGGAAAGAGGTAGCGAGGGTCGGGGATGACCTCGAGCTTCACCCAGTCGGAAAGACCCATCGAGCGCGCCAGGCGCGCGATCCGGATCGCTTCGTCTGCGGTCCGGCACCCGGCGGTGTTGGGCAGCACCCGGTAGCGGGACCAGTCGATGACGTCGAGGATCGTCTTCTTGTTCGGGTTGTCGAGGTCGAGCCGGCGCAGGGCGACGGTGACCAGCTCGCAGCCGGAAGCATCCAGGGCGGCCAGCATCGCCTCGTCGCTCGTGTACTTGCCGGTGCCGAGGAAGAGTCGTGAGCGCAGCTGGACGCCGGCGACGACGAACGGGTCCGCGTGCGTCAGGGTCTGCACGGTAGTCAGCTTACCGAGCGTCCCCACCCGGCGGCTTCGCCGCCGACCTCCCCACGAGTGGGAGGTGAAGTTGTTAGAGCTCCTGCTGCACCAGCAGCTTGTCGTGGCGGTAGGTCAGGCGCCTGACGGCATCCGCGACGGGAAGCCACACCATCCTGTCGACCTCGATCCCCGGCTTGAACCGCCCGCCGCGCACTTCCATGATCCAGTAGCAGGCGATCTTGTCGCGACCCCGGCGGTCGACGTAGGCCGTGCAGCCGAGCGGCCGCAAGAGCCCGCACCGCAGGCCGGTCTCCTCCCGGACCTCGCGCAGCGCGCAGTCCTCGGGCGTTTCGTCGGGTTCGATCTTGCCCTTGGGCAGCGTCCAGTCGTCGTACTCGGGTCGATGGATGACGGCGATCTCCGTCTCGCCGGCTCGCGAGCGTCGGACCACGACCCCGCCCGCGGCTCTCATGACGCTCACGTCCGCAACTTCCAGGATCTTTGTTGCCACCGTTGCTCCTTCGTCTGCTGAAACGTTCGGTGCTGGCTTTGCTGTGCCGCCAGTTTAACCGCGAAGTCCAGCGGTGTTGAAGATCGCAAATGCGACCCACGCGATGAGCCCAGAGGCGGGGATGGTGACGATCCAGGCGAGGACGATGTTGGCGCCCAGACCCCAGCGGACCGCGGACAGCTTGCGACTCATGCCGACGCCCATCACCGAACCCGTGATGACGTGGGTTGTGCTCACGGGTAAGCCGATGAGCGTCGCGCCCTGGATGACCGTCGCGCCCATCAGCTGCGCCGACATCGCGGTCGCGGGCTCGAGCTTGAGGATGCTCCAGCCGAGAGTCCGGATGATGCGCCAGCCGCCGGCGTAGGTGCCGAATCCGATCGCCGCGGCCGATAGCACAACTACCCACAGAGGGACCTCGAACCTGGGCAGGTCTCCGGCAGCGACCAGGGCGAGGGTGATCGCGGCCATGGTCTTCTGGGCATCGTTCGCGCCATGTGAGTAAGAGAGAAATGCCGCCGTCAGGACCTGGAGGCTGCGCAGCGTACGGTTGACCGGCGCTGGTCGAAGACCAAGCCGGTAGATGACGTACAGGAGCAGGATCGCGAACACCGCCGCGACGATGAAGCCCACCGGCGGAGAGATGACAAGACTCGCCACCTGTCTGCCTAGGGCGGACCACTTCACTCCGTCAAGGCCATGCGCCGCTGCGATTCCTGCGCCGCAGAGGCCGCCGATGAGCGCGTGGGTCGAGCTGCTGGGCAAGCCGCGGTACCACGTGAGCAGGTTCCAGGTGATGGCGCCGATCAGCGCGGACATAACTACGACCAGCCCCGGCTTGATCGCGAGCGTGCTGGCGATGGTGTTCGACACTTTTGCCTGGAAGAAAGCGACAGTGACGACCGCACCAACGAGGTTGAAGATGGCCGCCAGACCTACCGCTGCATGTGGAGAGAGCGCGCGCGTCGAGATCGAGGTCGCGATGGCGTTCGCGGTGTCGTGAAACCCGTTAGTGAAATCGAAAACGACGGCGACTGCGATCGTGATCCACAGAAGGATCGCGGTCTCAGGCATTCTTGATCGCGATCGTCTCCATGACATTGGCCGCGTGCTCGCACGCGTCCATCGTCGCCTCGAGCAGGTCGTAGATGTCCTTCCACTTGACCAGCTCGGACGCATCCTTCTCGCCGGAGAACAGGTCGCCTATGGCGACGCGAAGCATGCGGTCGCTCTCGTTCTCGAGGGTGTGGATAGCCGCCCGGTGGGGCTTCAACTCTGCAAATCCTTCGAGGGTCTTGGTCGCCGCGGCGATCTCAATCCCTGCCTTGGCCAGGTACTCGCCCATCTGCTTAGCAGCCTCGGTGATCGACGGGACTCGATAGAGGTCAATCTTGTCCGCAGCTTCTTCGGCGAGGTCGACGATGTCATCGAGGCTTGACGCCAGCAGGAGGATGTCCTCCTGGTCCAGAGGCGTTGCGAATGTGTTGTTGACCAGGCTGTGGATCTCGTGCGTCGCATCGTCACACTCGTGCTCCAGGTCGCGCAGCCTCGCGTGCCTGCTCCTGCCTTCGAGGAGTGACTTGCTGAGCTCCGTCAGTGTCTCGCTGACGATCTCCCCCTGCTTGCGGAAAAGCTCGAAGAACCGCCGTCCGCGAGTGACCGGTGTCAGTCGCATCGCCACCTCCGATGAAAAACGGTCAATCCAACGTGGATGCTAACGTCGGCTCGTGGCCGGTGATGGCAGGCCCCGCGTGGTCTTCGCCTGCACGCAGAACGCGGGACGCAGCCAGATTGCCGCCGCTCTTTTCAATCTTCACGCCAAGGGCCGCGCCACCGCCGACTCGGCCGGCACGCGCCCCGCTCGGCACGTTCATCCCGAGGTGGTCGAGGTCATGCGCGAGGTGGGCGTCGATCTCCGGTCCGCCGTGCCCAAGCTGTTGACGCCCGGTTTCGCGAACGGTGCCGCCCGAGTGATCACCATGGGCTGCGGCGATGAATGCCCCGTTTTGAATGCGCCAATCGAGGATTGGGCGCTGCCAGACCCGGCCGGCCAGCCGCTTCCCGCCGTCCGCGCCCTGCGCGACGAGATCGAACGGAGGGTCTTGGACCTCCTCGCGACGTTAGACAAGCGTTCGCTCAAGAGTTCTTGACGGCAATCGTCTCGATCATCTCCGCGACCGACTCGCACTGATCGATCGTCGCCTCCAGTAGGTCGTAGAGATCCTTCCACTTGATGACCTCCGCGGGCGCCTTCTGATTGCCGTTGAACAATTGCTGCAACGCCTCGCGCGTGATGCGGTCGCCGTCGTTCTCGATCCGGTGGACCTCATGAAGGGCGGGTCCAAGCGCGCCTGGATTCTCGATGTTGCGGACTGCGTTCTCCAGTGCCGCCCCTGCTTCGGCGAGGCATTGGCCGAGCCGCTTGGCGGAGTTCGGTGTCGGGGCGGCCTTGTAGAGGTCGAGCTTGTCCGAGACCTCTTCAGCGAGATCGACGATGCCGTCGAGCGCGTGCGCCAGCCGGAGGATGTCCTCTGGATCCATCGGCGGGGTGAATGTCACGTTGGCCAGGTTGTAGAGGTCGCGGGCGACGTCGTCGCATTCGTGCTCCAGTTCGCGAAGTCGCGGATGCTCGCTCTTGCCCTCGAGCAACGAGCTGCTCAACAAACGGAGCGATTCGGACACGAGCGCCGCCTCTTTCTCGAAGAGCTCATAGAAGCGCGCCGCGCGTGGGACCAAGCTGAGCCTCAAGTCCTCACACCCGCGACTAGCGTAAGGCAGGCCAGTGGCGAGCCGCCGGTCAGGTCAGGACGGGAGTGCCTTGGGAGCTCACCCGCTTGAGCTCCAACAGCGCCAGCGCCTGGACGCTTGAGGGAAGCGGCGCGTACTGAAGATCGCGGCCGTACTGCTGCCCGTCCGTGACGAGCCACTTGAACAGGAACGCAACCGCCCGGGCCTTCTCGGTGTCCTGGATCGAGGTCCGGAGGATGATCCAGCTGAATCCGGCGATCGGGTAGCTGGTCTCGCCGAACTGCTCGGTGATCGAGAAGTTGCTTGCGCTCACGTCGCCGTTCTGCGCGGCGGCGGCCGTCGCCCCGGCCACGCTCGCTTGCACGAACTTGCCGCTCTTGTTCTTGAGGTACGCCTGCTGCATCCCGGTCTGGACGACATACGCGAGCTCGACGTAGCCGATCGCCCCCTGGGTCTGCTTGACGGTCTGGGCCACCCCGTCATTTCCCTTGCCGCCGATGCCGGCCGGCCACTGCACTGATTTGGCGACGCCGACTTTTGCCTTCCAGTCCGCGGAGACCTTGCCCAGGTAGTCGGTGAAGTGATACGTGGTCCCGCTTCCGTCCGAGCGGTGGACGACCGTGATCGCGGTGGCAGGGAGGCTGACGCCCTGGTTGAGGGCCGCGAGCGCGGGATCGTTCCACCGCTTGATCGAGCCCATGTAGATTGCCGCCAGGCTTGGACCGTCGAGCTGCAGGCGGCCGACCCCGGGCAGGTTGTATGCGATCGCCACGACGCCCAGCGTCGTCGGGATCTGGACCAGGGAATCGGCGCCACCCGCCGCAGTGATGTCGGAAGCCTGCATGGGGACATCGCTGGCGCCGAAGTCGACCGTCCGGTTCGTGAACTGCTGGATCCCGGCACCGGAGCCGACCGCCTGGTAGTTGACGCTGACCTGAGGATATGTCTGGTTGTAGAGGTAGAACGCCTTCGAGTAGAAGGGCTCAGGAAAGGTGGCGCCGGCCCCGGTCAGAGCGCCCTTGCCGACGTCGACAGAAGACGCAGGGCCTGTTCCGCCGCATGATGCGACGATCCCAAGCACCACCAGCGACAGCAAGCCACGAAGTTTCAGCATCGAGTCCTCCTGGAAAGTCTTCGTGGGCACGACGCTAGCGAGGCGCTGTTATGGCGCGGTTAATCGCCGCTTATGCGGAGAAGCGATGCGTACACTCGCCCCATGATCTGGGAGCGCTGGCGGCAAAACGTGGAGGGCTCGTCTCCTCTGCCAGCCATGAAGCCCTTCGAGGATCTGATCGAAGAGGCGCCGGTGATCGCGATGCTCATCGACCGCGAGCAGAGGGTCGTCGCTGCGAACGACGGCGCGCGCCGTTACTTCGAGTTCGAGTCGACGAGGTTGCCGGCGAGCCTTGTGGAGGTCACCCTGGAAGGAAACCTCGTCGACCTGTTACGCGCGGGAAGGCCTGAAGGAGAGGCCCAGCTTGTACATCGCCGGCGCATCGTCCGTTCCAAGCTGGTCCCCGGTCCGAGGGCGGGCGACACGCTGATGTTCCTCACTGACGTGACCGAGCTCCGCCAGCTGGAGCGGGTCCGGCAAGAATTCGTGGCCAACCTCGTGCACGAGCTGAAGACTCCCATCACCTCTCTGCGCCTGACGGCGGAGAGCTTCCAGGGGAATCCGTCGCCGAAGGATCGGGAGCGGTTCGCCGACCGCCTTATCAAAGAGGCGGACCTCATCAACCGGATCATCGACAACCTGCGTCACCTGGTCCAGCTCGAGTCGGGGGCACTTCGGATCGAAACGAGCGAATTCGGGCTTGCGGACCTGATCGAAGAGCTCCGGCCCAGAGTCGGGTCGTCACATGAGCTGACAGCCGACGTGCCCGAGTCGCTCATTGTCGCAACCGACCGCGACAAGCTCGCCCAAGCGCTCGGCAACCTTCTCGATAACGCGGCGAAGTTTTCCCCGTCGGGTATGGACGTCGAGGTGACCGCGGAAGTGGTCGAAGACGCGGTGCGGATCACCGTGCGCGACCATGGGCCGGGCATCTCTCCCGAGCACTGGAAGCGAGTCTTCGAACGCTTCTACAAGGTGGACCGCGCCCGGCCGCGGGAGGCCGGCGGGTTCGGCCTGGGCTTGGCCATCACGAAGCATCTTGTCCAGGCGATCGGCGGTTCCGTCTGGACGGAGGCCGCCGCAGAAGGCGGGCAGACCTTCACGATCGAGCTTCCGGGCAGCGTCTTAACGCGCCGCTAATGCCGGCTTAACCTTCCGCACCTAACGTCGGACGTGGGTGTCTGACCTCCGCGCTTTCGTAGAACCTAAGGTGCAGCTCGTGAAGCCCGACCTTCGTGCCCTGCCGGATGCCGACCCGGCGCGGCTGGTCGTAGAAAACCTGTCTTTCTTCTACGGCAGGCAACAGGCCCTGAAGGATGTGAGCTTCGAAATCGCCACGAAGAGGATCACCGCCATCATCGGCCCATCGGGCTGCGGCAAGAGCACCTTGCTCAGAGTGTTCAACCGCATGTACGACCTTGTGCCCGGCGCCCGGGCGGAAGGCAGGGTGCTGTTCGACGGTGACGACATCGTTGCCACGAAACGGCTCCTCGAGCTCCGGCAGCGCATCGGGATGGTTTTTCAGCGTCCGAGCGCGTTCCCGATGTCGATCCGCGACAACGTCGCCTTTGCGCCCCGTCTGCTCGGCTGGAGCGCCAGCCAGGTCCGCGATGCAATCGTCCAGAGCCTGAACGCCGCGGCCTTGTGGGACGAAGTCAAAGACCGCCTCGATGCACCGGCGACGGCGCTCTCGGGCGGCCAGCTGCAGCGGCTTTCGATTGCACGGTGCCTGGCGGTGAATCCCGACGTGATTCTCATGGATGAGCCTTGCTCCGCCCTGGACCCCATCGCCACGCTGAAGATCGAAGACCTGATGGTCGCGCTGGCGCGCGAGGTCACGATCGCCATCGTCACTCACAACATGCAGCAGGCTGCTCGCGTCTCCGACTTCACGGCTTTCATGCTCATGAACCAGGTCGGTCGCTACGGCGAGCTCGTCGAGTTCGCGCCCACGGCTTTACTGTTCAATCAGCCGCACGACCGGCGAACGGAGGACTACATCACAGGGCGGTTCGGGTGATCGTGCCACGGCTGACGCTCGAGAAAGAGCTCGCCGGCCTGCGTGAATCCGTGGTCAGGTTAGGAACCCTCGTCGAGTCCCAGATCGAAGCCGCGCTCGAGGCGCTTCGACGTCGAGACCCAGAAGCGGCGGAGAAGGTGCGCCACGACGACCAGCTCCTGAACGAGCTGTTCCGCGAGATCCGAGAGCAGGTATTCATGGTCATCTCGACGCAGCAACCCGTTGCGCGCGACCTGCGCGACCTGATCGGCATTCAGTACATCGCGACAGAGCTCGAGCGAATGGGCGACTATGCCGTCCGCATCGCCCGCATGACGGGCACCCTGTGCGGGCTGCCCGACCGACCGCTGAGGGCCGAGTTCGGTCTCATGGGCGACCTCGCGGTCAAGCAGGTGCACGAGATCCTCGAGGCCCTCACCCGTCGCAGCGAGCATCACGCGCGCGAGGTCGCCGCCCACGACAGCGAGATGGATCGTCTGTACCACAGGACATTCGAGGACCTCGTCGGGGAGATGGGCCAGGGCACCGACTCTGACGGAGCACTCAGAGCGGTCACCCTCCTGCTCGTGGCCCACAACCTCGAGCGCATCGCCGACCGGGTGACCAACGTCGCCGAGGACATCGTTTTCCTGCAGACCGGGCAGGTCGTGGAACTCGGATGAGCAGCACGAGGCCGGGGACGAATCGCGTGCTCGTCGTCGAGGATGATGAGGGCATCCGGGAGACGCTGAAGTACAACCTGTCGGCCGCAGGCTATTCGGTCCAGGAGGCAAGCGACGGTGTGGCGGGGCTTCGTACGGCGCGCACCTCGAGCCCCGACCTGATCCTGCTCGACCTGATGCTGCCGGGCATGAGCGGCCTGGACTTCTGCCGCGCCGTCCGCAAGACGAGCAGGGTGCCAATCATCATGCTCACGGCGAAAGACTCCGAGGTCGACAAGATCGTCGGCCTCGAGCTTGGCGCCGACGACTACATCACCAAGCCCTTCTCCGTGCGCGAGGTCGTCGCGCGAGTGAACTCGGTCCTCAGGCGCACGGAGACCGACACCGAGCGAACCAGGTCGGAGCCGGAGATTGACTCCATCGGGACCTTCGTCATGGACCGCGCGGCGCGCAGGGTCCTCTTGGACGGACACGAGGTCAAGCTGACCAGTCGCGAGTTCAACCTGCTGTCGTACCTGGTCGCCCACTCCGGGCGTGTGCAGAGCCGGGACGCCCTCCTCGATGACGTGTGGGGCCCTGAGTTCTCGGGCGAGCGCAAGACGCTCTACGTGCACATCCGATGGCTCCGCCAGAAGTTCGCCGGCAAAGCGCCGTTCGCGATCGTCACCCTGCGCGGCATCGGTTACCGCCTCGACCGGCTCGCCTAGAAACTTGATCCGAGCGCTGCCGATCCGACTCTCCACGCGGCGGCAACCGGAACGTTTTCGCGTCGTCACAACTGTCGTCAGTCTTGCCGCGCCGGTGGTGGTGCTCGCGATCATCGTGGTGCTGTACCTGCAAGCGGTCCCCGCCCTGACACGCTTCGGGCCAGGCTTCCTAGTCACCCGCGCATGGAACCCGGTGACACTCGATTTCGGCGCCCTCCCCTTCATCTACGGCACGCTTCTGACGAGCGCCATCGCCATCGCGCTGGCGCTTCCCATCGGCGTCGCGGTGGCGCTGATCCTGGCCGAGCCTGGTGCCCAGGGCTTGCGCGGGGCGGTCGGCACTGGCGTAGAGCTGCTGGCCGCGATCCCCAGCGTCGTCTTCGGCATCTGGGCGCTTTATGTCATGGCGCCGTTCGTCTTTTCGCGCATCGAGGAGCCGGTCTCGAGCTGGTTCGGAACGGTGGGGGTGTTTGCCGGCCCGGCGCACCAGACCAGTCTTTTCACGGCTTCGCTGGTGCTTGCGATCATGATCCTGCCCACGCTCACTGCGATCTCGAGGGACGTCTTGAAGGCGGTGCCAGTCGGCCTTCGTGAGTCAGCGGTCGCCCTCGGCGCCACCTGGTGGGAGACCACCTGGAAAGTCGTCTTGCCGGCGGCGAGGGCGGGCATCTTCGGCGCCACGATCCTTGCCCTGGGCCGCGCGCTCGGGGAGACCATCGCTGTCACCATGATCATCGGCAACCGGCCCGAGATCTCGACCTCGATCTTCGCGCCTGCGTACACGCTGGCCAGCGTGATCGCGAACGAGTTCACCGAGGCGACAGGTCAGATCTATCCGTCGGCGCTCATCGAGCTGGGTCTCGTTCTGATCCTGGTCACGTTCGCCATCAACGTGCTCGCACTGCTCCTGGTCCGGCGGACCATGGAGCCGGCGCGGTGAAGGGCGTCCGAAACCGCTGGCGCCGATTCATAAGCTCCGCCGCCGGCCTGGCAGCCTATGTCTTGACCGTCCTCGCTCTAGTCCCGCTCGCGCTGGTGCTCTGGCACACGGTCGCGAACGGATTGACTGCAGCCACCCAGGCTTCGTTCTACCTCAACGTCGAGCGCCCGATCGGGATACCCGGCTCAGGCGTCGCGCACGCAATCGTCGGCACGGTGGTGATGGTCGGGCTGGCGTCTCTGATCGCCATCCCGATTGGAGTAGTCGGAGGTGTGCACCTGGCAGAGTTTGGTGGACGGCTCGCCGGCTGGGTGCGCCTCGCCGCCGATGTGCTGGTCGGAGCACCGTCGATCGCGATCGGCCTGTTCGCGTACGTCCTTTTCGTGGCACCGTTCCATCACTTCTCCGCGTACGCCGGCGCGTTCGCGCTCGCAGTGCTGATGCTCCCGGTCGTGGTGCGCACGACCGAGGCGGCGATCGCCCTGATACCTCCTAGCTTGCGGGAGTCGGGCCTCGCGCTCGGCGTGCCCCGATGGCGCGTGGCGATGCAGCTGATCCTGCCTGCGGCTGCGCCCGGTGTCGCGACCGGAGCTCTGCTGGCGATGGCTCGCGCAGCCGGGGAGACTGCGCCTCTGCTGTTCACGTCGCTCGGCAACAGGTTCTGGAACATCGATCCAGGTCGGCCAATGTCGGCGCTGCCGCTCGTCGTGTTCCACGACGCGCTCACCCCATACCCATCGCTCCAGAGCCAGGCGTGGGGCGCGGCGTTGGTGCTCGTCGCCGGGATGCTGGTCGTGAACATGGCGAGCCGTTGGGTGCTGCGCCGGCAGGCCAGGTTGACTGGCCAGCTCTAAAGAGGCTTGCGTGAAGGAACGCCTGGGCGGCGGGGATATTCCGCAGGCGTTGCCCGGACCTTGTCAACGATGATCAAGGTCCCGAAGCGGCGTAGCTCGGAGGGAACGCTGACCACCGAGTGGAGCACACCGCCGAGGACATCGAGCGCGCGGGCCGCGGGTCCGAGGTCTTCCTTGTCTGTCTTCTGCGCGAGCAGGCGACCGCCGACCCGGACGAGCGGCAGGCACAGTTCGACCAGGATCGGCATCGGCGCCAGCGCCCGGGCCACCGCCACGTCAAAGGCTTCGCGGTAAACAGGCTCGTGGCCGACCTCTTCAGCCCGACGGGCGACCACATCGACACCGTCGAGCGACAGTCGAGCGCAGGCCTGGACCAGGAAAGCGGCCTTCGCCTGGTCGGCCTCGACGAGGGTAACGGCCAGCTCCGGCCGGGCGATCTTGAGAGGCAGCCCGGGCAGGCCGCCCCCGGAGCCGACGTCAACCAGCCGGCTCGCGCCGCCGAGGTGCTCGAGGAGGACCAGCGAGTCCTCGATCAGGGCTTCCGGCGGGCCGGCGACGAGCCCCGGCCACTCGGAGATCAACCGGCCGAGTTGTGACAACTTAGAATCCTTCACTGAGATGCCCATCTACGAGTATCGGTGCGAGAGCTGCGCCGAGAGGTTCGAGGTCCTGACCCGCTTCGCCGAGCGCGACACCGCGCAGATGTGTCCGGTGTGCGAGTCGACGAAGACGCGAGTCCTCGTCTCGAGCTTTGCGGTGGCCGGCGGCGAGTCGTCCGCCTCCGACTTCATGAGCGAGTCCGGCGGCGGTGGCTGCTGCGGCGGCGCTTGCGGCTCCTGCGGCTCCGGACCGAACTAGCTCTCCAGCTTTGCTGTTCCCGGTCACGTACCGGGTCAACGCTGCCGGCCACATGGAGGTGGGTGGCTGCGACCTCGTCGAGCTGGCCCGCACGCATGGCACTCCGCTTTATGTCTACGACGAGTCGACGGTCCGCCAGCGTGCGTCCGAGTACATGGCCGCGATGGGCGGCGCGGGCCAGGTCCTGTACTCCGCCAAGGCCTTTGCGTCTCCGCAATTCCTGCGCGTGATCGCCGAGGAGGGACTCGGCCTCGACGTCGTCTCCGCGGGCGAGCTCCACCTCGCGCTGAAGTCCAGCTTTCCACGCGAGCGCGTGCATTTCCTCGGCAACAACAAGAGCATCGAGGACCTGCAGGCGGCCTATACGGCCGGGGCGACGATCGTCATCGACGGCGAGCATGAGTTCGAGCTGCTCCGCGGCGTGGTGCCCGAGGGCCGGCGGGCGCCGGTGATGCTGCGGCTCTCGCCTGGCGTCAAGCCCGACACCCACGACCACATCTCGACCGGGCAGCTGGACTCGAAGTTCGGTTTCTCGGTCGAGTCCGGCGCGGCCCGCAAGGCGGTGGAGACGGCGCTGAAGCATCCGCGTCTCGAGCTGGTCGGACTGCACTCGCACATCGGGTCGCAGATCTTCGCGCTGCGCGCCTACGAGGAGGCGATGGAGATCATGCTCGGCCTGCTCGCGACCCTGCGCAGCGAGCTGGGGTTCGAGCCGCGAAAGCTCGGCGCGGGCGGCGGCCTGGGTATCGCGTACACGCGCGACGACGACCCGCCCACGCCGCGGCACTTCGTGGAGACAGTGCGCCACGCGCTGGAGACGGGCTGCGCGCGCCGCGACTTGAAGGTGCCTGAGCTGGTCGTCGAGCCCGGACGCTCGATCGCCGGTCCGGCAGGCATGGCGCTCTACACGGTGGGGTCGATCAAGGACATACCAGGGGTGCGCCGCTACGTCGCGGTCGACGGCGGCATGGGCGACAACATCCGGCCGAAGCTCTACGGCGCCCGCTACGAGGCGTTCCTCGCGTCGGACCCCGAGCGCCGGCCTGACGGCAAGGTCACCATCGCCGGCAAGTACTGCGAGTCGACGGACATCCTGATCACCGACATCGAGATGCCCGAGCTGAAGCCTGGTGACGTGATCGCCGTCCCGGCCGCGGGTGCGTACTGCCTGGCGATGGCGAGCAACTACAACGGCATGCCACGGCCGGAGGTGCTGATGCTGAGCGACGGTCAGGCGCGCGTCATGCGCCGGAGGGAAACGCTCGACGACCTGGTCGCCGCCGAGATCTTCTAAGCGCCCACCGTCACGTAACCCGTTGCTCCGCAGCAACCCGTCACGACCCGTGCCTGTCCGATGTGCAGCAACGAGCTCGTCGGTTTGATGCCGACCGGAGTTTTGAAACTGACTGTCGTGCTCGCGCCGGGCGCGACCGAGAGCGGATTGAGTGCATACGGGTAACAGGTTCCGTCCTGACACACGCTTACGGCGGTTGCTCCGCCATAGAAGTAGTGGAAGGTAACTGTGGTGGTGAGTGTTGCGGAAATCGCCGACACCGTTACGTATGGGCTCGGAGTCGGGGTCGGTAGGGGGCTGGGGCTGGGCGAGCGAGTCGGAGTCGGGCTTGACCGCGGCGTGGATGATGCTGGCGGCGTCGAGGTGGCGCTCGCCGTCGGTTTTGGCGAAGGCGTGGATCCCGGTTTCGGCGTCGGACCAGCCGACGGTGAGGAGCTCACGGTGGGTGACGCGTTTGCAATCGGCGTCGGCTCTGCCTCCGCGACGCCGGACACCACTCGCAGCGGGGTCTGCTTGTGGCACGAGCGGTCCCAACAGATCCTGACGATGTGGTTGCCCAGTTCGATGTCCGCCGGCACCACGATCTCTTGCGAGACCTCACCGCCCGAATTCGACCTAAACGTGTAGGTATAGGGCGAGCTGAGCAGCTGAATCTCACCGACCTGGTTGGCCGGCACGTGCGTCGCCGTCACCGTGACTCGGCCCCCCGGCACAGTGCGTTGGGGATCCACAGCCAGCGTCGTCGCCTGCGAGGCGACGGCGCACACTCCCAGGAGCAGGAGCAGCACGAGCAGCGCCGCCAGGCCGATCGCCAGCCGGCGACGCGAGCGTTTGGGCGGTGGGGCCGGTGGCGGTGGGGACGGATAGGCCACGGTCGTCTCGGCATCCACGAACCGATCGAACTCGGGCGGCGGGGCGACGGTCGTGGCCAGCCTGCGCGTCGAGGTGACCGGCGACGCCATCACCATGGTCTCGGCCAGCACCCTGGCCGGTGGTGCGGCCAATGCCGCATCGAGCGCCTCCACGAACGCGGTCGCCGACTCCCACCTGGCCTTAGGGTCCTTCGCCAGTCCCTTGAGGAGCACCGCGTCGACCTCTGGGCTGAGGTCGGCGCTGCGCGAGCTCGCCGGCGGCGGCAGGCGATGGACCTGTGCGTACAGGAGCTCCATCAACGCCTCGCCGTCGAACGGGATGTAGCCCGTGAGCATCTCGTAGGCGATCGTCGCCAGCGAATAGCGGTCGGCCGCGGGTCCGACCTGGTGCCCGGTCACCTGCTCGGGGGCCATGTACGCCGGCGTGCCGGTGGTCACGCCCGTCATCGACTTGAGGGACGAACCCTGGAGCAGCTTCGCCAGCCCAAAGTCCGCCAGGACGGGAGTGTCTTCGTTGGTCATGAGGACGTTGGCCGGCTTGACGTCGCGATGGACGATGCCGTGGTTGTGGGCGTAGTCAAGGCCGGCGGCGATGCCGCGCAGGTACTTGAGGGCGGTCGCCCTGTCCAGGGGACCGTGCTCCATCCTGGTGGCGAGGCTGCCGCCCGGTATGTACTCGACGATCATGTACGGCGTGCCCTGGAACTCGCCGAAGTCGTAGACGTCGACGATGTTCGGGTGACGCAGCTTGGCGATCGCCTGGGCCTCGTGGCGGAAGCGGGCGACCGTGTCCTGGTCGGGCGTGATCGCCTGCATGACCTTGATCGCGCCGGTCCGCTCCAGCTGGGCGTGGTAGGCGCGGTAGACGAGGCCCATGGCTCCCTGGCCGATGAAATCCTGGACCTCGTACTGCCCTAGTTTTGTTCCCTGCCCGATCGACACGGCTGCTGATTATGCGGTTGGATTGCGCGAACTCAGTTCGAGTTAACCGTTCCTTGACTTCCAAACGCCAGGGCCGCCACGTCGGATCGCTACGAGGCCGGCCAGGATCGAAAGCGCGATCTCCTGCGGGGTCCTGGCGCCCAGGTCCAGGCCGACCGGGCTCTGGATGCGGGCGATCACCTCTTCGGCCACGCCCTTGGCGCGCAGCGCCTCCAGGTGGTGGCCGGTGTGCCGGCGGCTTCCCACCAGGCCGATGAAGCGCGGATGGCGAGGCAGCACCGCCTCCAGCGCGTTCACCAGGTCGGGGGCGTCGTGGTTGGTGTGCACGACGTAAAGCTCCCCGGACGTCGCCGGAGCGTCGGCGGCCATCCCGGCGAGGAGGGGCCGGAACCCGACCTCCGAGGCCCAGGCGACGAGGGCGCGCGCGACCGGCGTGTCCGAAAAGACGAGCAGCGTTGGAGCGGAGCTGTACGGCTCGAGGTAGACCTCGATCGAGCCCAAGTCGTGGCGGTAGGTGCGAAGCTGCGGTGCGCCAGTTTCGGCGATCGACGGCGAGTCGGCCAGCGCGGCGGTGTCGAACTCGCTGCAGCCCAGCGTCCCCGCGATCGCGCTGTCTTGTGACATCAGCAGCTTGGCGCCCGGCTGCGACGGTGGCTCCCCGTCGAGCCTGACCACCGTCGCCAGCACGACCTCCTCCCCCTGGGCGAGGCGCTGAGCGAGCTCCTCTTCGACGCTAGGCACGGACGCTTGCTCGGGTCAGGACCGTGCGCAGAATCTCGCTCGCCCGCGAAACCTCGCCGTCAGTCGTCGCGTAACCCACGGTCAGGCGCAGGCTTCCCAGCGCCTGCTCGAGGTCCAGGCCCATGGCGAGCAGCACGTGCGACGGGTCGAGCGAGCCGGACGCGCACGCCGACCCACTCGACGCGGCGACGCCGGCCAGGTCGAGGGCGAGCAGCATGTCCTCGCCGCGGCGGCCCGAGAATGCGCAGGAGGCGAAGTTGGGCAGCCGGTCGTCGGCCCCGGTCAGCGTCCCCCCGAGCTCCTCCATGGTCGCGCGCAAGACCTGGCTCTGCACCGCCGCTGAGAGTGATCGCTGCCGGCGCTCCCGCGCACAGACCGCCAGCGCGGTGGCGACCGCGACCGCCGCCATCACGTCTTCGTGCCCCGCCCGCCGTCCCCATTCCTGGGGTCCGCCGAAGAGCAGCGGGTCGATCCGCACTCCGTCCCGCACGAACAGCAGCCCACCGCGCCCGCCACCCAGCTTGTGGCCGCTGAACGAGACGAGGTCGGCGCCTGCCGGGATCGGGATCCAGCGCGGACCCGCGCACGCATCGACGTGGACGAGCGCACCCACGTCATGAGCGCGCTGGATCACCGCCTCCACGGGCTGGACGGTGCCCACCTCGTTGTTTGCGAGCCCGACTGAGACCAGCGCCGTGCCCCGCTCGATCGCCCCGACGTCCACACGCGCCGCGCCGTCGACTCCGGCAATGGTCGTCTTGCGTCCAAGCGCCTGCATCCGGCGAGTGGCGGCGAGGACCGATTGATGCTCCGCGGCCCAGGTGACGAGCGGTCCCGCGACACCGAACAGAGCGAGGTTGACGGCCTCGGTTCCCGATGACGTGAACGTGACCTCGGTTCGCTGCGCGCCCAGCGCAGCGGCGGCGACATCCCGTGCGCGGTCAAGCGCCGCGCGCGCAGCGCGTCCTTCTGTGTGCGGGCTCGACGGGTTGCCGTCCGAAACCGCGGCGAGCGCTCCGGCGACCTGGGGGAGGATCGGCGCCGAACCGGCGTCGTCGAGGTAGATCCGCAGGGCTCTAGCCCCGGGTGTGGTCCGGCTGGTGGATCAGCTCTTTCAGGGTGCCCTGGAAGCTCTTGAGGTACAGGTGCAGGTCGAGGATCTCGTCGACGCTGATCGGCTCCGCCGCGGGCAGGGGCTCCTCGGCCGGCTTCGGTGTCGTGGCCTCTATCTCCTCCATCGCGCCGCCCGCGATCGCCAGCACGACGATGAAGGTGACCTGGCACTGCGCGCACGTCACCTGGAGGTGAAATCGATCGTCCTCGTGGGAGAGAACCTGCACATCGCAGCCTTTGAGGCTGCGTCCGCAGACCGGGCAGTTGTAAAAGCGAGCGCGGTCGCGGATGAACTCGATGATGCTCATCGCAGAGGCCATATTACGCCCCGAATCTCACAGGAACGAGCTAGCGGTGGCCCTCGATGCACGTGCATCCGGAAGACCCGACGACGGCCGAATGCACCGTCCCGGCGGGCAGGACCATGCGGTCTCCCGGCTTCAGCTCGAGCCGCTTTCCCTCGCCCTCGAGCACGAATGTGATCGACCCATCCACGCAGTAGAGGACCTTCTCGTAGCTGTGCGAGTGGGGCGCGTAGCGGTCTCCGGGCCCGTTCGACCACGAGTAGCACCCGCTCGCCTCGGAACGGAGCTTTGACATGAGCTCATCCAGGCTGGCCACGACGCCGATTCTAAGATTGCTTCGGTGACCCCTCGGAGCAGGCCGCGCTTCCTCGCCGACTGCAACGTCGGCCGGCTAGCACGCTGGCTGCGCGCGTTGGGCTACGACGCCTCGTACCACGCCCGCATCGACGACTCCGAGCTCGTGCGCGAGGCCGCGGCCGAGGATCGGGTCCTTCTCACCCGGGATCGCGACCTGACCAAGCGGCGCGTCATCCAGACCGGCGTGGTGCGCGCGATCCTCATCCGGGACGACGACGTGACCAAGCAGCTGCGCCAGGTGTTCGCCGAGCTGGGGCTCGAGCTGAAGGAAGCGCTCACGCGATGCATCGAGTGCAACTCCGAGCTTGTCTCGCGTGTGCCTGCGCTGGTCGCAGAGCGCGTCCCTCCCTACGTGAGGCGCACGCAGTCGAGGTACTCCGAGTGTCCTGACTGCGGGCGCATCTACTGGGCCGGCACGCACTGGCAGCGGATGCGCGAAGTTCTGCTGGGCCTGTGAAAGACGTCCTGCGCCGCCTGGTGTCAGGCGAGATCACGGAGGACGAGGCGCTGTTCGAGCTGCGCCAGATCCAGCTGGAAGAGCTGGGCGGTCGGGCCAGGCTCGACCTCGGCCGCTACATGCGACGCGGAATCCCCGAGGTCGTCCTGGCCACCGGCAAGTCGGCCGCCGAGGTCGCGCGCCTCGCGCTTGCCATGGCAGAGAAGCAGGGCCAGGGCCTGGTGAGCCGGATGCGCGAGACGCACCAGGCAGCCCTGCGCGACGCGGCTGACAGCGCCGGCCTGCCGATGGTCGGTTACCACGCGTCGGCGCGCGTGCTGCGCGCCGGATTCACACCCGAGCTGGTGAATGGAAAGGTCGGCATCCTGACCGCCGGCACCTCGGACGTTCCCGTTGCCGACGAGGCACGGATGGTCGTCGAGGCGTGCGGCCTACAGGTGCGACTCGAGGCGGACCTCGGCGTCGCCGGACTGCATCGGTTCGTCGGTCCGCTTGCGGCGACGCTCGAGTGGGGCGCCGACGTGATCGTGGTCGCGGCCGGCATGGACGGCGTGCTGCCCGGACTGGTGGCGGGGCTCGTCGACCTGCCCGTGATCGGGCTCCCGGTCTCGACCGGTTACGGTCGCGGAGGAGCGGGTGAGGCGGCGCTCGGGACGATGCTCCAGTCGTGCTCCACCGGGCTGACCGTGGTGAACATCGACAACGGTGTGGGGGCGGGTTCGGCGGCCGTGCTCATCGCGGCCCGGGCGGCTCAGGGCCGGCGGCGAGGACGCACTACGGCGACGATGGCCAGCACCAGCGCGCCGACCAGCAAAAGCCCGAACACGGCGCCGGCGGCCCCGCGCGAAAAGTCCGCTCCGCCAGGGATGGCGAACAGCAGGCCGAACGCGAGCGCTGCCGCCAGGATCCCGACCAGCAGCCACGGAAAGCCGCGGCGCCGCCGCCCGTAGAACAGCATCCAGAGCGCGCTCGGCCGTTTCCCTGGTTCGCTCACAGGAGTGATGGCAGCGCGGCGAGCGAGGCGATGGTCGGCACGCCGTCGCGCGGCTCGTCTTCAGCGTGTGCGGTGACGATGACCGCACGCATCCCGACCGCCATCGGGCCCTCGTAGTCCTCGCGGACGCGGTCACCGACGAACAGCGTGCGCTCGGGTTCGGTGCCGATCGCCTCGATCGCCGCCTGGTAGACCTCGGGAGCCGGTTTGCGACGGCCGGTCTCGCTCGAGAAGACCACCCCGTCGACCAGGTCGGTGATCCCGTTGCTACTGACCTGCCGGTGCATCATCTCGGGCGGAAACGGCGCATTCGAGCAGATGCCACGCTTGATTCCTCGGTCCCCGAGCCAGGACAGGACCTGGACGGCGTCGCGATCGACCTGCACCGCGCGGTCCCAGCACTGCTGCTCGGCATCCAGGATGTCGCGGAGCAAAGCGTCGGGCAGCCGCACGCCTGCTCGCTGCCAGGCGCCACGGTACACGTCCATGTAGTCGACTTCGTCCTCGCTCATGCTGCCGATGTACTCCTCCAGCGGCAGCAGCACGTCCTCGAGGATGGTCTCCGCCTCCGGCGCCGGCACACCCAGGGCCGCTTCGATCCGCGGTCGAAATTTGCGCAGCACACGCAGCAGGTCTTCCGTGGGGTACCGAAACGTGACGAGCGTGCGGCCGTAGTCGAACAGCACGCCGTCGGTGTCGGTCATGCGCATATCCTGAACGCCGTGGCGAAACGACTGACGCACCTCGATGAAAAGGGCGCGGCGCGGATGGTCGACGTGGCCGACAAGCTCGCCACGGTGCGCGAGGCGACCGCGGAATGCGTCGTGCGCATGTCCGCGGAGACCGTCAATGCGGTGCGAGAGGGGACCGCCAAGGGCGACGCGCTGCAGGTGGCGCGCGTGGCGGGGATCATGGCCGCGAAGAGGACGTCGGAGCTGATCCCGCTGTGCCATCCGCTGCCTCTGACGAGCGTCAGCGTGGACTTCGAATACCTGACCGGTGGCGTGCGCGTCGTCACGAGGGCGCGGGTCGTCGGCCAGACGGGGGTCGAGATGGAGGCGCTGACGGCGGCCGCGGTCGCGGGGCTGACCCTGATCGACATGACCAAGGGCGTCGAACGCGGCGTGTACCTGGAGTCGGTGCGCCTGCTCGAGAAGTCGGGAGGCCGCTCGGGCACCTGGAAGCGCAAGGATTGACCAACCGCGCCCACGTGATCACCGTGAGCGACGGTGTGTCGGCGGGGACGCGCGAGGACGTCAGCGGGCCGGCCCTGCGCAGCCTCCTGGAGAGCTCGGGCTTCGAGGTCTCGGGCCCCGAGGTGGTGCCCGACAAGCATGAACGGATCTCCGACGCCATCGTCGCCGCGGTCGTTGGTGGTGCGGACTTCGTGGTCACGACCGGGGGCACCGGTCTCGGCCCGCGCGATGTCACACCGCAGGCCACCTCGATGCTCATCGACTACGAGGTGCCAGGCCTCGGCGAGGTGATGCGGCGCTCGGGTGCGTCGAGCACGCCGATGGCCACGCTGTCTCGCGGGCTTGCCGGCGTGCGCGGACACACCCTGATCCTCAACGTCCCGGGCAGCAGGAAAGGCGCGACGGAATCGCTCGAGGCGGTGCTGCCGGTCCTCGGTCACGCGATCCAGCTTCTGCACGGCGACACCAAACACGAGTGAATCTCAACGCTGACATCGGCGAAGGCGCCGGCGAGGACGAGACGATCCTCGCCAACGTCGACAGCGCCAACATCTGTTGCGGGGTCCACGCCGGCTCTCCGTCGCTGACGATCGCCACGGCCAGGCGTTGCCGCGCCCTCGGCGTCGAGCTCGGCGCGCACCCCGGCTACGACGACCGGGCCGGCTTCGGCCGCGTGGAGCGCTCGATGTCGGCCGACGAGATCGGGGCACTGATCGCGTTCCAGGTCGCCAGCCTCGCAGCTGTGGCCGCGGTCGCCTACGTCAAACCTCACGGCGCGCTGTACCACCGATGCCAGCGCGACGCGGCGGCGGCCGACGCCCTGGTCCGGGTCGGCCAACGACACGGCGTCGGTGTGATGGGCCAGCCGGGCTTTGAGATCGTCGCCGCGGCGCACCGCGCCGGCCTGCCCGTCTACCGCGAAGGCTTCGCCGACCGGCTGATGCTTCCCGACGGAAGCCTGGCCCCGCGCGGCGGGGCCGGTGCGCTGCTCAACCCGAGCCTCGCCGCCCAGCAGGCGGTGAGCCTCGCCCAGTCGGGTCGCTACGACACGATCTGCGTCCACGGCGATACCCCGGGCGCAGGCCACGTCGCGTCGGCCGTGCGCGCCGCTTTGCGCCAGGCCGGAATCGAAACGGCGCCCCTGGCGCGTTGAATCCCACCGGCGCGCTCGCGCTCAAGCTCGCCCTGACGCCCGTCCTGGTCGGCGCCGCCAGCCTCGCCGGGCGGAGATGGGGTTCCGCGGTCAGCGGCTGGTTGATCGGGATCCCGTTCACCTCAGCGCCCATCGCCCTGTTCCTCACCCTCGACGCCGGACCCACCTTCGGCGCCCGAGCGGCGGTCGGGATCATGGCCGGCGCGGTCTCGCAGGCGATCTTCTGCCTGGCCTACGCGTGGGCGGCCCAGCGCTGGACGTGGACCCCGGCGCTGCTCGCGGCCAGCCTCGGGTTTGGCGCGTCTACGGTGGCGCTCGAGCTGACCGGAATTCTTTCCCCGTCGTTCGTGGTGGTCGTCATCGTGGCGCTGGTGGTCGCGCTGTTTCTGATGCCGGCGCAGGGCGGCGCACCCCCCGACCCTGCGGACTTTCCGCGCTGGGACCTTCCTGCCCGCATGGTCGTGGCCACGGCTTTCGTGGTGGCGCTCACCGCGGCCGCACCGGTGCTCGGCGCGAGGCTCGCCGGCTTGCTCGCTCCGTTTCCTCTCTACGGCGCGGTGCTGGCGTCCTTCGCGCACCGCCTCCAGGGTGCCGGCGCGGCGGTCGGCGTGATGCGCGGATTGCTGCTCGGCCTGTTCGCATTCTCGGCGTTCTTCGTCGTCCTGGCGACGCTCCTCGAGCGTGACGTCGCCCTGGCTTTCGTCTCTGCGATCGTGGTCGCGCTCGCCGTGCAGGGCATGTCGCTGGCGGTCGGCCGCCGCCTGGGACTGGCGTGAGCGCCGAGATCAGAGAGCTCACCGAGCTCGAAGACCTCGAGGGCCTGTCGGAGATGTTCGCCGTGATCTGGGGCCGGACCGGTGAGCCGCCGCTGGACACCGACATCCTCAAGGCGCTCGCCATCTCGGGCAACTACATCGCCGGCGCGTTCGACGAGGGACGCCTGGTCGGAGGGCTGGTGGGGTGGCTCGGCCCGCGCGACGAGCTGCACATGCACTCGCACATCCTCGGCGTCCTGCCGGACAGCGAGCAAAGAGGCCTGGGGTTCGAGCTCAAGCAGCATCAGCGGCGGTGGTGCCTCGCGCGTGGCGTCAAAGTCATCGAGTGGACGACCGACCCGCTGGTCCGCCGCAACGTCTATTTCAACCTGACGAAGCTTGGCGCGGAAGCGCCGCAGTACCTCGTGAACCTGTACGGACAGATGCGCGACGGCATCAACGCCGGCGAGGAATCCGACCGCCTGCTGATCCGCTGGCGCCTCGATTCAGAGCGCGCCGAGCGCGCGGCCGCCGGCGGGCTGGTCGAGCTCGACGCGGAAAAGCTTCGCGAGTGGAACAGCGGCACCATCCTTTCCGTTGGCGGTGATGGGGAACCTGTCGGTCACGAATCGCTCGCGCGCGTCCTTTTATGTCAGGTGCCGCATGACATCGTGGAACTGCGCCGGGAGCGGCCGGCGCTCGCACGCCAGTGGAGGCTGGCGTTACGTGACGCGTTGAGCCCGCGCGTAGGGCAGGGCTACGCGATCAATGGCGCGACACGCAGCGGCTGGTACGTCCTCGAATCCGTCACCTCCTAACATTTGCGACGTGCTGCAGGTTGGGGACAAGGCTCCTGACTTCAAGCTGCCGACCACCAGCGGAAAGGAGCTCACCCTCGGCGACGCGCTGCAGATGTTTCGCGCGCTCATCCTTCTCTTCTACGTCCTCGACTTCACCGGCGGTTGAAGGACGGAGTTGACCGAGTTTCGGTCCAGGAATGACGATGCGGTCGCCAACGGCGTTGGCATTTACGGGATCAGCGTGGACTCCGTCTTCTCGCACACCGCGTTCGCCAAAGAGCTCGGCGGCCTGCCGTACGACCTGATCGGCGACTTCGAGCGGAAGATGGTCACCGACTATGGTGTGCGGCGTGACGATGTCGCCGGGTACTCGGGGATGGCGCGCCGTACGATCTTCATCATCGACCGCGAGCGTGTGATTCGGTGGAACTGGGTGGCATCGCGGGAGCAACCGCAGCCCGACTACGACGCCGTCGTGAGCGAGGCCAAGCGGATCGCGAGCGGAGGATGAGCGAGCCCAACAGCGTCATCGAGCCCATCGAGAAAAGTTGGAACGAGCTGAACGGGCTCGTCGAGTCGCTAGGTCGCGAGCGACTCACGCTCAAGGGGTCCGACGGTTGGACCGTCAAGGATCATCTCGACCATGTCGCCG
>WNGB01003413.1_pt1 | contig 25202 bp, 16 predicted proteins | sample 5400681 | NCBI WGS metagenome assembly WNGB01 (sample SAMN13153367, study PRJNA577476) | soil metagenome | isolation source: 115 cm soil or saprolite under grassland replicate 2 | place: USA:California | collected 2016-06-15
GCGGCACGCTCGTCATCGTCCATTCCAACAAACAGCGGGATCGTGCGTAGCAAACGTGGATCGGCTGGCATAGGCATCTTCTCCTGTGAAACGTCGATCAACAGCGCCGCTGCGGTGGCGCGGCAATTATAGCACTCTCACTTGTTGCGGCCGTCAATTGGCCGCCAACGGTGATGATGCCCTTTCTTCATTATCCTTCATCAGCCTGGTGGTAGAATAGACTTTAGGATCAATACCTTTCAAATAAGTAGGACTTACGCAAAAGGCGCCTTTAGCCTGCCCTTCGACACCCTTCGACGCCGCTCAGGGGAGCAGCTCAGGGGAGCCGGCAGCATGGTACTCTATCTTTTTTGTCTGGTATTTTTTCGCCCGACCGGGCGAAAAAATACCAGACAAAAGGTGAAAATCCGTGAGGAGCAATGAAAATATACACCAAGACTGGTGACGCCGGCGAGACCGGCCTATGGGGCGGGCTGCGCATCGCCAAGGATGCCGCGCGCGTGCAGGCTTACGGCACGGTGGATGAGTGCAACGCCGCGATCGGTGTGGCGCGCGCAAGCGGTGTGGAGGCTGGCCTGGATGCGATTCTGGCCCACATTCAGGATCAGCTGTTCGTGGTGGGCGCCGACCTGGCCACACCCGGCGAGGCGGCCAATATCCCGCGCATTAGCGCGGAAGAGATCGCCTTCCTTGAAGGATCGATCGACGCGCTGGAGTACCAGCTGGAGCCGCTGAAACAGTTCATCCTGCCCGGCGGGACGCTGGCGGCGGCGCAGCTGCACCTGGCGCGCACCGTCTGCCGGCGCGCCGAGCGCTGGGTGGTGGGCCTGGCGCGCCAGGAGCCGGCGCTAAGCGAGCATATCGGCGTGTATCTCAACCGCCTATCGGATTGCCTGTTCGTGCTGGCCCGCGCCGTCAACACCCGCGCCGGCGTGGCCGATGTGCCGTGGAACAGCCCGCGCCAGAAGTAGCTCGAATTCTTTGGATTTCACTTCTTGTCGCTTCTTTGTTTGCCCGGCTGGCGAACAAGAACCGACAAATAAAGATAGGACGTATGCAAACCACGGATTTCGAACCCTTTGTAGGTCATTTTTCGCCCGGCCGGGCGAAAAATGACCTACAAAAGAAGAAAAGTACCATCGGCAGATCCGGCAATGATCACGTCTTCGGTGCCACGCCATGCCCGGCCTGGATCTGCCCAAGCTCGATCTGCCCGCCCTGATAGATCATGCCGCCATCGAAGGGGTTTTCGGCCATGAACAGCGGTGTATCGAGATCCACGAAGCTAAAGCCGCCCTGGCCGGCAGCAAAACAGGCCGAGGCGCTCATCGCCAGGATCGACTCGACCATGCCGCCGATCATCAGGCGCAGGCGCGCGGCGCGACAGATCGCGGCAATATCAAGCGCTTCGACGATCCCGCACTTCATCAGCTTGATAGTCACCACCTGCGCCGCGCGCTCCTCTACGATCCGCAGCGCCGCGCGCGCGTCGGCGACAGTCTCGTCGGCGGCGACCGGGATGCCGCCCCATTGCGACACCTGATGCAGGCCGTCCCAATCGTCTTTCGGCACCGGCTGCTCCAGCAGCGCCACCGGCACGCCCTGCTCCAGCAGCGCCGCCGTCAGCTGCAACGCCTTGTCGGCGCTGAAGCCACCGTTACCATCGAGAATCAGCGGCGCGCCCGGCGCCGCGGCGGCGATCGCCGTCACCCGCTCCACGTCGAGTGTCAGATCGCCGGAGCCGATCTTGACCTTGATCGTGCGAATGCCGCGCGCCAGAATGTCACGCGCCGAATCAGCCGCCTGCGCGACCGTGCCGGTGGTGATGGTCATGTCGGTCTCCAGGCTGGTGCTCGCGCCGCCGAAGAAGGCCCACAGCGGCATGCGCCCGTGGCGCGTCAAGGCATCCAGGATGGCTGTCTCGATCGCGCACTGCGCCGAGCCGACCGGCCCGATCGCATCGTGCAGCTTGCCCGCGATCAGCCGCCACTCGCGCGCATCGGCGCCCTCGACCGTGCCGCGCGCGGTCTCGATCGCGGCGCGCGCCAGTTCCTGGGTCTCGCCGTTGAAGGCCGGGAAGGGCGCGGCCTCGCCGTAGCCGCGCGTGCCATCGGCAAGCTCGACCGTGGCCAGCAGGTTGCGCGCCAGATCCTGCGCGCCGCCGGCGATCCCGAACGGTTTGTACAGTGGAATATCAAGCGTCTCGACCGACAAGCTGCGAATGGTGGTCGGTGATGTCATCGGGGTTCCTCTTTTGTTGATTCCTCTTTTGGATTTTGGATGATTATACAACGATAATTCATGACGAATGAAAGTGATCTATATCGGAGGACTGCGTCACTCGGCACTCGCCACCCGTCCCTAACCCCACCCGCTCACCCGCTCGACCCAGGCGCGGCCGGCGCGGGCCAGCTGCTCCTGGCGGCGCTCCAGCAGCACGTAGACGCCCACCAGCATCAGCCCCAGGATACCCAGCAGCACCCACTTGTTCGCCGCCATCAGCGGATCGACGCTGAGCCACAGCACGCCGGCCACGAAGAACGCCGCGCCGCCGAAAAACGGCACCCGCAGCTGTCGCAGCACACCATAGCCCAGCAGCGCCAGCGCCTCGCCGCACAGTAGGGCGGCGTAGAGCTGCGACTCGAGGCCCGCAGCGCGCAGCGATTGGCCAAAGGTTACGCCCAGCAGCAGCATCGTCGCGCCGGCCTCGATCACCTGCGAGAGCTGGCGGCGGCCCTGGAAACGGCGCTGCCCCTCGGCCAGCGCCAGCAGGTACAGGCCCGCCGGTATGACATACCACTGCGGCTGGCGGAAGCCCCAATCGTACAGCTGGCACAGGCCCGCGCCCACCAGCGCCGCGCCTGCGACATAGCCATACAGCAGCTCGCGCCGCCGCACCCCCAGCGTAGCCATCAGCAGGCCGTACGTCGCCAGCGCAAACGTCAGCGGCGGAAGGATGTTACTCGAAGGAGCGATCAGCAGCAGCGTTCCCACCAGCGCTGTGCCGGCCAGCAGCGGGCCAAGCCAGAGCGGGCGATACCAGAGACCAAGGACGGAGGACGGAGGACGGAGGACGAATCCGTCGTCTCCACCCTCTCCCTTCGTCTTTCGTCTTTCGTCCTCCGTCAACTCAATTGCCCAGCCAATCAAGCACAGCGCCAGCGCCTCGGCCAGGCCCCAGGCCAGGCTCCAGAGCGGGGTGATGTCCAGGAAGGCATGCAGGCTGCCGAAGCCCAGCGCCAGCAGCGCCAGCGCCCCCCAGGCAATCAGCTCGATCCGATGGACAGTTGCCAGCAGCGCCAGTAGCGCCGTCAGCCCGAACGCGACGATCGCTAGAATGTCGAATGCGCCACTTGCCAGCACCAGCGCGCCCAACCCGCTCAGCACGGCCACGACATAGCCAGGCTGAAGATTCAGTAGGTAGTCGTTCGTCGTTCGCCTGCCCTGAGCGGCGTCGAAGGGTCGTTCGTCGTTCGTCGTTCGTCGGGCCGACCACAGGCCGAGCAGCGCCTGCGCCCAGGTCGCGGCCAGCAGCAGCAACCCCGCGCCGGCCGGCCGGCCGCCGACGGTGAGCCAGGCTGAGCCGTTGAGCAGCGCCATGTCGGCCGCCAACAGCGCAGGCGCTGTCGCCCAGCGCAGCTGGTAGCGCCAGCCGGCCAGGCCATACAGCAGCGCCATGCCGGCCCAGGTGAGCGCCGCATGTTGGGCGCTGCCGGTTGTCGGGATGGGCGCGAGCGTGAGCAGCGCAAAGCCGGCGAGCTCATACGGGTGAGCGTAGCGCGGGTGGATGCGCCGCAGCGCCTGGCCCAGCAGCGCCAGCCCCAGCGTGATGCCGCAGATCAGATAGCCATAGTCGCCATCCACCGGCTGCCAGGCGGTGAAGAAGCCGCGCGTCGCCGCTAGTAGCGTGGCCGCCGCCAGCAGCGCCGCGACCAGATAGCCTGGCCAGGCCACGCGCCAGAGCGCCGCGACTAATGCCAGCAGCCCGGCCAGCGCTAGCAGCGCTGCAACGTGCTGCCACTGAACCATGTGCGCATCGCTGATCGCAGTAGGAATCATCGCCAGCGTGCCAGTCACCGCCAGCACACCCCAGCCGATCGCCGGCCGCGTCCAGCAGCGCCATGCGCTGCCGCGCAGCAGCGTGCCGCCCAGCAGGTAGGTCGCCGCGAACCCCAGGCCGACGCCAATTACCAGATCAATTTTGACATCATTTTCGTGTCGAATCAGCAACAGCGCCACCGCCAGCAGCAGGTTGCCGAGCGCCGCCGCCGCCCACAGCTCGCGCCGGCGCAGCAGAGTCTGGAAGACCCAGATCGCCGTTAGCGCGAACATCCCAGGAACCCACACATCCCAGTCGAGCAGCGTCGCCGCACCAGCCCCAAGCGCCAGCAGAACGCCGAGCGCCTGAAGCGCAATGTCGTAGGGTCGCCGCACGCGCCCCGGCCAGCTCCACGCGCCGGCCAGGTACAGCGCGGCCAGCGGCAGTAGCGCCAGCCCTTTCTGCGCATCAAGCAGCGCCGATAGATCGAACAGCGCCAGCAGCCAGCTCGGCAGCAGCACGCCGGCGATCACCAGCCCAAGCGTCGCTAGATCCAGCCGCAGGGCCTCAACCAGCCACGCGAAACGTCCACGATGGTACGCGAGTGTGATCGCCAGACTGCCGACCAGCAGCAGCGGCAGCGTCCAGCGCGCGGTCGCGGGGGCAAACAGCGCGAATATCAGCGCCAGGGCCGCCAGTGCGGCCGCCCCAGCGTAGGCCGGCAGCGCGTAGGCGCGTGCTTTTGGCTCCAGCGCCAGCGCCAGGCCCATGTAGCCCAACGCCAGCAGCGCCGGTGCGACGCCCCACCAGCTCGGTACGGCGTGCAGCGCTTCGAGGCTGACCAGCAGCGCGAACGGCGGGACGGCTGCGATTGCCCAGGCCCAGATCGGCCGCCGATCCAGCTGGAATGCCAATACGTAGAACAGCATGCCGGCCCACAGCGTCACCGCCGCCGCCACAGCGTAGCTATCGCCGAGTGTGCTGATCAGCAGGGCGGCGCCGAGCAGCGCCGGCGCGCCAGCGTGCGCGACAAACCACGGTGGGTTAGCCAGCTTTGGTTCGGCTGGCCGCAGCCAGCGCGCCAGCGGCAGATAGACCGCCAGATGCACGAGCAGCGCTAGCGGCAGCCATTGATACGCCAGCGCCTCGGTCGGGCCAAGGCTGACGAACAGCGCTGCGGGCGCCAGCAGCGCCGCCACCCAGGCCCAGACCGGCCACCGATCCAGCCAGGCCGCCAGCACGTAGAACGCCGTGGCGGCCCAGACGGTCGCCGCCAGCGCACCCGCGCCGATGTCGCCGTTTGTCCAGAGCAGCGCGCCGAACAGCAGCGCCACCGGCAGGCCGGCATGCGCCACCCAGTAGGGGCCGGCGGCCAGCTCGGGCGCCACGCGCTTCAGCCAGCGAGCCAGCAGCAGGTAGCCCAGCAGCACGACGACCAGCGTTAGTGGCAGCCATTGATTATCCACGCCGCTCAATGCGGCCAGCACCGCGCTGGCGCCACTCAAGCACCCGGCGACCGCGAACAGCGGGTGACGGATGCGCCAGGCCGCCAAAGCATAGATCGGCAGACTCAAGGCCGAGGCCAGCAGCCATGCGCCGCGCGGCTCCAGATTGAGCAGGCCGGGGCGCGAAAGCGAAAACGCCACCACCGGCACCAGCACCGCGCCGACCGCCTCAAGTCCGGCGCCGGCGCGCTCCAGCCCGCTCTGGCGCGCGAGCCAGGCGCCACTAGCCCACAGCCCGCCGCACACACCCGCCAGCAGCGCGAACTGGAAGATCGGTGGGAAGCTGGCCCAGTTGAACACCACCAGCACCAGCGCCGAGACCACCAGCAGGAACGCGCCCAGGAACAGCAGCGTCTGGCGAGTGCGGATCGAAAGCAGCGCATCCCACATACGCTCGCCCCACGGCTCGCGTGGCGCAGCCGAGGCGCTGGTGGCGACAGCCGGCATAACCGGCGGAGCAGCCGGGAGTGACGCGAGCACCGGCGCGATTACGGGCGGAGGTTCAGCTGCCGGCCGCGCCTGGGTAGGTGCAACAACCGTGGCAACTTCAGCTGGCTGGATCTCACTCGGCGCAACCTGTGCGGCGGCAGCCTCCGGCTGGGTTTGCGGAAGCCGCTCCTCGGCGATCAGCGCGCGCAGCTGGGCAGCAGTGTGGCTCGCTAGCCGCCCCTGCGCAGCCCAGCGCATCACCAGTTGCTCGAACTCGTCCAATGGTGCGCGGACGGATGCGACAGCCAGCGCGGGTGGGCCAGCGCTAACCTTCCGGACGATCGAGACGATGCCCACGATCATCAGGGCGATCGGTACAAAGACACAGAATAAAACAGCTATCAAGCCGATGAGCGTTTCCATAGAGTCTCTCCTGCACGTAGTGCGGTGAATTGCCGGCGCGTTCGAGGAGCATCATAGCGCTGCGTGCCCTGTATCGAACAGGGGCGAAGCTGCCAAACACTGTATAATCGTGATCGCGCTGAAAGCGCACTAGTAGCGTGCGCCGCAAAAAAGCCAGCGTGAGGTCGTACAGCGACGTCAATTCCGCCGAGGGCTGGTCAGCCAGCAGGTAGTGCGACAGGCCGTCGAAGAAATGCGCCTCGTGCGGCACGCCCAGGCGCGCGAGGTCGGCGGCCAGCTGCTCGGATTGCTGGAATGGCACGATCTCGTCGTTGCGGCTGTGCATCAGCAGCATTGGCGGCAGGCCGCGGCGCAGGTGGAAGCGCGATGAGTAGCGCCAGGGCCGCTCGGGCGAGATATCGGGCGTGCCAAGCGCAATCAGCGCCTGGTCGAGGCCAAAGGGCGGGATGAAGCTGCCGTGCTCGAAGCGCCGCCGCATGTCGAATATGTCGCTGATTCCTCCCAGCAGCACCACGCCGCGAAAGCCCGAGTCGCGCTCCAGCAGCGCCTGGACGTGCAGGCTGCTGTAGCTGCCGCCCAGCAACGCCATGCGCTCTCCATCGGCGCCGGGCAGCGCGCCGGCGCGCGCAAACGCAACCAGCCGCTGTAGCTCGGCGATATCATCTTCCAGATCCAGCGCGTAGGCCGGCCCAACCGCGACGACCGCGTAGCCAGCCGCGGCCAGCGGGATGCTCACACCCTCCCAGGTGTCGGCCGCGCCGGGGTAGACTGCCAGCAGCGTGGGTAGCGGCGCATCGCCGGCCGCGACCGGCGTGTAAAGGTAGGTCAGCTGATTCGGCCGCCCGCCGCTGTCGTAGCTAAGCTGCCGTCGAACCGCCATCCCTGGCTGTGGCAGCGCCCAGGTCAGCGTCACTGGCGCGCTGATCTGGAGCATCAGGCCGGGGCGCACGGCCGGCAGCGAAAGCGGCACGAGCGCGGCATCCAGCTGCGTGCGGTCGCCCGCGCCGATGCGCGCAGGCAAGCCCCATGGGCGAATCGCGGCAGCATCGTAGCCAGGCGCGCTGACGATCGGCACATAGCGCCCGGCCGGCAGCCCCGCGATCTCGTAGCAGCCGCGCGCATCCGCCTGTGCCTGATGCACCGCGCCATCGCGCTCGGCGACAATCACGGCCGCACTGGCGAGCGGCACCGCGCCCACCCCGCGCACGCAGCCATACAGCGCGCCCACCCCAGCCGGATGCAACGGGCCGACATACGCATCCCACCAGCGGGTGGCACGGTAGAGCAGCGTGTTGCGCACCGGCCAGATCGCCGCGTTGTCGCTGGTGGCCAGGAACAGCAGCGTAAGCAGCAGCAGCAGGATCGTGAGCGCGAGCCAGGCCCGGCGTGAGCGTGGAAGGATGCGCATGGCAGGCTCCTTGTTTCAAGTAGCTACCAACATATGGGGAGGTGAGGCGATTCTTGTATTTGTCATCCTGAGCGGAGGTGGCAACCGGAGCGAAGGATCTCTCGTTTGGAATACCAAAGAGATGCTTCGCTGTGGCTCAGCATGACCTACTCCCGAGTTATTGGCGACTACATTAGGCTATGACAAGGAGAGGATACGTGTATCCGGGCTGTACGATCCAGTGTGAAGGCTGGCAAAAACTGTATCACCGTAGCATCGCCTGCCACGCGGCCTCGACCTGACGACACGTCGCTTCGAGCGGGCCGCTGTTGTCGATCACCACATCGGCCTGGGCGACCTTATCGGCCTGCGGCGGCTGCGCGGCGATCCGAGCGCGCGCCTCATCCTCGCGCATGCCGCGGGTCGAAATGAGCCGTGCCAGCTGCTGCTCGGGCGTGCAAGTGACCACCCAGATCGCATCGCAGATCTGCTTCCAGCCGCCTTCGAGCAGCTTGATCGCGTCGATCACGGCTACTTGAGAGGCTGGAGGCTGGAGGCTGGAGGCTTGTGATTGGTCCTCTCTCTCCAGTCTCCAGTCTCCAGTCTCCAGCCTCACGCTTCCCAGCCAGGACATAATTCGCTCGCGCACCGCCGGGTGAACGATCTGCTCTAGCCGCCGCAGCGCCGCCGGGTCGGCGAAGACGATCGCACCAAGCGCGCGCCGGTCGATTGGTCCATCGGGCGCGGACAGAATGCCGGGGCCGAACGCGGCCACGATCGCGTGGTAGACCGCCTGGCCCGGCGCCTGAAGCTCATGCGTCACACGATCGGCGTCGAGCACATTCGCGCCGCGCGCGCGCAGCATATCCAGCACGGTGCTCTTGCCGCAGGCGATGTTGCCGGTTAGGCCGATGATGTAAAGTTTACGATAGTTCACGAATGGCCCTGGAAATACCGTCAATAAAGATAGAGTGAGATAATAAAAAGCACGAGTGGTATAAATACAATGTTCCTGGTTACTGTTACTATCGTAAAAAGGAGTTATCCTAGCTTTTGATCTGAAAATCAGCCAGCCAATTGGGCCTGTTATTCCAACTGATCTTTGTAGAATCTCACTTATCGCCTTATTCGTGAATATGCCCAATTCCGCTTGTGACATATTCTTATTTTGTGGTATCTGCAGAATTCTCTGTCGCACCGTCCCTTCAAAGGCGAGATAACCACCATATATGTGCATAGAATATGCAATGACACCAAACACAATTCCCATTACGAATAGGACTTTCTTATCATCGTAAAGCAATGCCTTCGCTGCGTACATAGACATAGAAATAACAAATGCAGCAACAATAAATGGAAATACAAGAAAAAGATCAAAGCCATAACCTGCCCAGCCGTAGATAAAGCCCGCAATACTACTACTCAGCATGCCTGCAACGAATATGGCACTGGCCTTGAGAATGTTGTTCATAGATGATAGGCCTTGTCAAGCAAACTATATTATCCGAGGTTGAAGACGACAAAGTCATCCCCAACCTCAGCCGTACCAAGAGCTATAGCGCTCCCACTGAAGCCAGTGCCAACGAACCGCCTGAAGGCTCGACTCCATTTTACAAATCACGTGGACTCGCTATGCAATCTGCAATCTACAATCTGCAATCTACAATTCCACGTACTCCTGCTTCACCAGCGCGCGCTCGTCCACGCCAAACAGCGCCATCAGCTCGTCGATCAGCGCGGCCTTGGCGTCGGCGTCCTTGCTGCTCCAGGTGCGGCTCTTGATCTCCAGGTAGGGACCAGGCTGGTGGTGGCCCGCCAGCGTGTCGACGTTGACCGCAAAGTCTTCGCCTTTGTAGATGATCCGCCAGCGCAGCCGCTTCTTCTCGATCTCGACCACATGGTCGGGCTGGAAGTATTCGCGATAGAAGCGAAGTGTGCGGTCGGCCAGGGCGGTGTAGCGCGCGCGGCCCAGCCGCACCGCCGATGGGTACTCGGTACGCTCGGCCGGCGCCGTGAGCGTGATCGCATACTTCGGCTCCAGGCGTGCGCCAGGATCGATCCGGTGATCTTCGCGCAGGCGAATGCGGCCTTTGCTGGCGTCGTCCCAGGTGAAGTAGGTATCGTACTGGGTGCGCACGCTGGCCTTGGTGATCGCAATATCGGCTTGAGCCAGCAGGTCGCCGATCCGCTCGGCGATCGCTTCATCGATGCGCGCCTTGGCCTGCACCTCGAACAGCTCGGTTGGCTGCACGCCACCAATCGCCAGAATCTTATCGAGCAGATTGACCTCGCGCCCGGCTAGAAACTCGTCTATCCGCTCGGCGATCGTCTGGGCGCGCCCCAGCACATCTTGCTCGTCGATCGTCAGCAGCCGCCGGTCGCGCATCAGCCAGCGGCCATCCACCAGCACATCGCGCGTATCGCCGGCGCGCGCGCTGTAGACCAGGTGCGAGTAGATCGCGTCGGGCGCGTAGGCGTAGCGCGGGGCCGAGTGTAGCCGGCCCAATTCGATAATCGCGATATCGGCGCGCTTGCCCGGCGCAAGCGACCCCACCAGATGATCGAGGTGGATGGCCCGCGCGCCGCTGGAGGTGGCCAGCGCCAGCGCCTCACGCGCCGGGACGGCGGTTGGGTCGCCGCTCATGCCCTTTGGCAGCAGCGCGGCCAGGTGAATCTCGGTGAACATATCCTGGTCGTCGTTCGATGCCGGCCCATCGGTGCCCAGCCCGGTTCTAACGCCGGCCTCGATGAAGCGGCGGATCGGCGCGACGCCGCTGGCCAGCTTGAGGTTCGACGATGGGCAGGGCACCACGCCAACGCCGCGATCGCGCAGCAGCACGATGTCGTCCTCGGTGGCGTGGACGCCGTGGGCCGCAATGCAGCGCACATCGAACGCGCCAACGCGGTCGGCGTAGCCAATCGGCGTGGCATCGTGCTCGGCGCGGCTCTCGGTGACCTCGCGGGCGGTCTCGGAAAGATGCGTGACCAGCGGCACACCAAAGCGGCGGCACAGCGCGGCAGCCTCGCGGTAGATCGTGTCGGTACAGGTGTAGGGCGCGTGCGGCGCGATCGTTGGGATGATCCGCTCGTGGCCGTGCCAGTGCTCCATAAAATGGCGCGCACGATCAAGCCCTTCATCGTAGGAGGCCGCATCGGGCGTCGGCAGCCGCATCACCGTCTGCCCGCAGATCGCGCGCAGGCCGGCCTCGTCGGCAGCGCGGGCAACCTGCTCCTCGAAATAGTACATATCCACAAACGTGGTGATGCCGCCGCGAATCATCTCGGCGCAAGCCAGCTGCGTGCCGGTGTAGGAGAAATCGGCATCGACATAGCGGCTCTCGACCGGGAACATATAGCCGAACAGCCAGACATCGAGCTGAACATCGGCCACCAGGCCGCGCAGCAGGGTCATCGGCACATGCGCGTGGGCGTTGATCAGGCCAGGGATGATCGCGCAGCCACGGCAGTCGCGCGTCTCGCGGGCATCGTAGCGCTCGGCCAGCTCGGCCGCCGTGCCGACGGCCACGATCGCGCGCCCGCGAATCGCCACCGCGCCATCGAGAAAAACATTCCCGCCCGAGTCCATGGTCACGACCGTACCATTGGTGAGCAAGAGATCGACGGCTTCGTTCATGCGGCCTCCTTTCTCAATTCGGCGGCGCCCGCTCCTGCTCACCCTTGGCCACCAGCTGATCGTACTCGTCTTTGGTGACGAAGGTGCCGCCCTCGATCTGGCGGCTCAGCTCGCGCCGGCCGCGATCGTACTCGATCTCGGCGCGCATGATCCGGAAGCAGCGCGAATCCATAATCTCTTTGATCAGCCGGTAGCCCGATGCGTCCTCATCGTCGCCATACTCGATCACCAGGTCGTTGCGCGGGTCGACGCGCACATGAACCGGCGCGCTACAGCGATTGCAGCGCACATATAGGTGAATCGCGTTATCCATCGCCGGCGCGCCGCTCCCGCCGAACAAGCGTCGTAGCAGATTCATGGCTCGTGCTCCTGCGCTCTCACTGCGCGTCATCGCTTGCTGTGCCGGCGGGCTGCGCGCCGCCTGGGGAGCGCATCTTCGCCGCATTGGCGCTCAGTATACCATATGCGGGGACAGGAGATAGGGGACAGGCGGCAGAAGGCAGGAGGCAGGAGGCAGACGCATACTGCCCACTGTTTACTGCTTACTGCTTACCGGCTCCATCCTCTCGCACCACTTCGATCCAGCTACTCAACCGGCGAGCCCGGCACGCGCACCAGCAGCACCGGCGTGGTGGCGCTGCGCAGCACCTGCTCGGCCACGCTGCCGTAGACCGCGCGCTTGAGGCCGCTGCGGCCATGGGTGGCCATGGCGATCACGTCGATCTGCTCCTGCTCGGCCGCGCGCACGATCGCCTCGGCGACCGGCCCTTCGCGCACCAGCGTTTCGATCGTAACAGCGTCGTTAGCGTGCTGGCGGCGCATAAAATCGAGGAAGCGCCGCGATGCCTCGGGGCTGCCCTGGTGTGCGTCGCGCACGTGCAGCAGCACCAGCGTTGCGCTCAGCGCGCGGCACAGATCCAGCGCATGTGGTAGCGCCGTCTGCGCCAGATCCGAGCCATCCAGGGGAACCATGATCCGTTTGTACATGGCAAGCCTCCCAATTTCAAATTGTATATTGCATATTGAGGATGCCCAATATGCAATTTACAATTACTTCAGCTCGTGGTATCCCCGCCGATAATACAGCAGCGGCGCGCCTTCGCGAACTTCGGCGTCGACAACCTCGCCGACGAAGATTGTGTGGTCGCCGCCGTCGAGCACGTCACACAGGCGGCACTCGATTATCGCTAGCGTGTTATCCAGCACCGGCAACCCCAGCCGACCGTTGTGCCAGGCCACGCCCTTGAATTTATCGGCGCCTGTGGTGGCAAAGCGACGCGAGAGATGCTCCTGCCGCTCCTCCAGAATGTTTACGACAAAGCAGCCGGCATCCTTGATGATATCGTGGCTCGGCACGCTCTTATCGATACAGATCAGCACCAAGGGCGGGTTCAGTGAGAGCGATGAGAACGAGCTGACGGTCATGCCGTACAGATCGCCTGCTGACGCAGTTGTGACCACCGTGACACCGCTGGCGAAGTGACCCATCGCCTGGCGGAAGCGTGCGTCGTCGATCGGCATAGCTGTATCCATATTCTACTTTCTGTAGCTTGGTCCGTATATTTATTATACTCTGCATTGTATGCGCACACGCTGGACTTTCGGGCAGCAAACGACAGCATCAGCGAGAATAATTGCGGTGGAGGAATGCAACAGCACTGCTTTCTGTGTATCATTGTCGCGCAGTGACCGATTCATGGTGCTGGCGATCTGCGTGGTCTAGCGCGGCTGCGCCATTCCGGTGGCCTGGACGATCTGGCCGGCCGGCCAGAAGCGCGCCTGGCGGCACGCATCGTTGCGCATGCTGCGCCAGCGGCGCGTGGCCATCCCGCCCGATGGGACGGTCTTGGTGCTGGCCGATCGGGGGCTCTCTGCCCGCTGGCGGTTTCGGCGGATTGTGCGGCTGCACTGGCATCCGTTCCTGCGCAGCAACCAAGGGGAAACATTCCGCCCGCACGGCCTCGCGCCTTTCGGGTGGCCGTGCAATCTGGTCGAGACGATCGGGCAGCGCTGGCGCGGCCACGGGACGGCGTTTGCCTCGGCCGACGGCCGACTGGACGGTATGCTGGTGGACTGGTGGGGCACTGGGCATGCGGACCCATGGGTTGTGCTGACTGACCTGCCGCCCGACAATTGTGCTGCACAGTGGTATGCACTGCGCGGCGGTGCGAACCAAGCTTCAAATGCGGCCAGCGCGGGGGCTGGTGATGCTGGCCTGGATCGTGGCCTCGATGCTGGTGGTCTGGCGCGCCTTCAGGTGGCTGTAGCATTTTAGGTTCGCACGAGCGGCAGCAGTATCCGATTGACCGGCGCGTTGGCCGGTGGGGTCGTAGGTGTAAGCGTCAGCGTAGCCGTGGGTGTATTGGTCGGCGTATTGGTCGGCCCATTGACTGGCGTGTTGGTCGGCGTATTGGTCGGCGTGCTCGTCGATGTGTTGGTGGGCGTGCTCGTCGATGTGTTGGTTGGCGTGTTGGTCGGCGTGTTGGTCGGCGTATTGGTCGGCGTGCTCGTCGATGTGTTGGTGGGCGTGTTGGTCGGGCTACGAGTGGACGTAGATGTAGGCGTGTTGGTGGGCGTGTTGGTGGGCGTGTTGGTCGGCGTGTTGGTCGGATTCGCCGCATTCACCGCCTGCTGCACCGCAGCAAACGCATCAATAATACCCACCCCGCTGTCGCGATCAACCCCCGCCGCCTCGATATCGATCGCACTGTTGATCAGGAACGACCGAAGCTGGGCCTGCGTAAAGGACGGATTCACCGACTTGACAAGCGCCGCGATCGCTCCCGCGTGCGGCGCCGCCGCCGAGGTGCCGTAGAACGGGTTGAACCCCGGCGCGGCGGTGCTCACACCGTCCGCCGCCGTCACATCCGGCTTCTGAATGGTCACGCCGCCGCTCGCCAGGAAGTTTCCGGGCGTGATCGGGCTGCCGTCGGCTGTAAAAAAGTATTTGCGCGGCCCATCCGAGCTGAAGCGCTCGACCTGGTTGCTGCTGTTGAACGGGTTGGGGTACGGCCCGGCCGGGCTGCCGGCGATCCCACTAAAGGCATTCTTGGCCGGCGTGGCCGCCACACTGAAGGCGTACGGGCTGATCGCCGCCGAGTGGCCGTGGGTTTCACCAGCGGTGCTGAAGGCCAGCCGCCCACGGTTGGTCGCCACATGCAGAAAGCGCGGCTGCCCAGAAAATTTCACCACCACGATCCGCCAGCCGAGCTGAATCGTGCCGGGCGCAATCTCAATCGGGTCTTGCGTCCCGTTTTGAGTATTGAACGAACTTGCCTTGACGTTACCAGCTGAGTCCAACACAAAGATGTCGTAGTCGTTCGTCGATGCGCCCAGCGGATCAGACCAGAACAGCGAGGCGTTCGCTCCACCGCTGCCAGTGACGGTATCGAAACTGGCCACTGCCCCGGATGGATCGAAATCGTGCATAATGCCCTGGCCGCCTTTGATCGTGCCAACCTGGCCGCTCACCGCACCACCATCGGCGAAATCGCCCTCCCAGGTGCCCGATTGTCCATCGTTCTGATTGCCCGAATTAGCCGCCGACGAAAAGTAGAGCGCACCGGCAGCGGTCACGTCATTCACCGCTTGCATGATCAACGCACCGTTGTTGGTCGACACGACATTGGGCAGCTGGCCCTCGTGGAACGGCGTCTCGACAAAGTAGCCGACATCGTCGATGATGATGTCGCAGCCGGCAGTGCGCAGCGACTTGATGTTATTAGCGAACGTGGCGACGCCGTGAAGCGCAGTAGCGAAATAAAGTTGGGCGTTCGGCGCCAGATCGTGTACGATCTCGAGCATGGCCGAGCCTTCATTGCCGCTGCCGGCCTGCCCGGCCAGCACTGTTACGGCCGGCAGGTCGCCCGAGCTCTGGAGACTAGCCAGCGAGTTCACGCCATCGGAGAGCACGCCGACCTTGATCCCGGCTCCGCTGGCGCCGAAGGTTGTGCGCGCCAGGTTTGCGCGGTGGGTCTGATCGCCTTCCGAGGTATTGATGACGTTGGTGATCGACCCCTGCTGCAGCGGCGCGCGGCCGGCCCAACCCGCTAGAGCGGAGCGTACATATGCGGCGCGGGTGGCAAAACCTGGCGCCGGCGCGGGCATACGCATCGTCATCGCCTCCTGCGCGGGCTGAATGAAGATCACGCCGGCGAGCGCAGCGATCCGCTCGGCCTGAAGCGGCGGGATATGCGCGCGAATGCTATGATACTCTGGGAACGCCGAATCGATCACGCCGCCGAGCACGCGGATCTGATCGAGCAGGGCATCATTCACATCGGCCGTGATGTCCACGGTGGTCTGGCCACCGATATCAAGCGCAACATCGGTGCGCAGTGACGGTACAGCGGACGTGGCGATTGGATCGCGGCGCAGCTGCTTGATCTTCCAGAGCAGGTTCGAATCGAGCTTGCGCTGAGCCGGCGTGCGGGAGCTTTTATCGGCCAGCAGCGCCGCAATCTGCTGCCGCGCCGCCGCACTGATCGGGCCATCGCCCCCGACCGGCGTGGGCAGATCCTGCGCCCGCGCGCCTAGCGTCATCGCCGGCACAAGCGCCGCCATCCCGCATGCCACGCAAAAAAGCAGCGACAGTGCCATGAGCTTGCGGGCGAACCGTAGCGCTTGCCGATCCAGCCGATGAGGCTGACGATCCATAGCATACTCCCTTTGCAATTGACTCGTGGTTGTGCTTACTCAATTGAGTAAACGTAACTTGAGCTCCTTATTATGCGATTGGAAGATGACATACCTATGACTATCACGCGTGGGAATGTCATCTTCCGCAATTCCCGCCGTTCAATCAAGCGGGTCAGGAGCATTGCCCCTGACCCACTCACTCGACCACGCGCCCAGCGCTTTCAAGCGATCTGTTATCGCATGTCTGTTCACCGATAGGGAAACAGAACGCAGACAAATGCGGACGAATGCGGACGCGTAGAGACGCAACATATTGCGTCTCTACGCGTCCGCGTTCGTCCGCACCCAATGTTGGGAACTGTGAATAGTTGCGTTCTCGCTTACGCGCCGCGCGTCTTCCGCCGCAGCAGCATACCGCCCAGCCCGATCAGCAGCGCCAGGCCCAGCAAGATCGCGACTGGCGGCGGTGCCGCGTCGCCGGTGTTCGGCAGCTGGCTGGGCGTCTGCGCGCCCTGGCTGAAGTTGAACGCATTGCTGAGATCGTTCGCGGCGGCATCACGCGTGCCCAGCGGCGCCAGCTCCCAGCGATTCTCGATGAACTTCAAGATCGAGGTCGTGTCGTACTGGGTGTGGTCGACGAAGCCCTTCTTCGCGTAGGGCGAGATGATGATCGCCGGCACGCGCGAGCCTGGCCCCCACCGATCGCCTTTGGGCGGCGCGACGTGATCCCAGAAGCCGCCGTGCTCATCGTAGGTGATGATGATCGCGGTATCGGCCCATGCCGGGCTGTTCTGCACTTCCTGCACCAGATCCGCTACGTGCTGCTGGCCTTTCAACAGGCTGGCATACCCTGGATGCTCGTTTTCTGGGCCAAGTGCTTTTATGAATGAAACCGCCGGCAGCGTGTTGGTCTGAACCTCGTAGTGGAATTCCGACTCATCCTTCAGGTGCTGCTTGCGACCGTCGGTGCCGTCGGCGTAGTTCTGGAAATAGGCAAACGGCTGATGATGGAATTGAAACAGCGGGTCGGGATGCCCGTTCAGCGCGTCGGTCCAGCCGCCCGAGAACCAGGCCCACGAGACGCCCTTCTCGCTCAGGCGATCGCCGATCGTCGGCTGGGTCTGCTGGGGCACCAGCGCCAGCGTGTTCGTGATGTTCGGCGGGTGCGGGCTATTGACGGTAAACGATGTGTTCACCGCGTAGCCATCCGGCGTGACCGCGCCATCCTTGACCATATTTCCGTTCGCGTCGAGCTGCGCGATGCTGGCGGCAGGCGCGTTGGGCCATGTGGGCGAGCAGGCGCAGATCAGCCAGATGTGATTCAGAAACGAGCCACCGAACGCGGCGTGAAAGAAGTTGTCGGCCAGCGTATATTGTTGGGCGAGCCGGCCTTCCGGCATATTGGTGGCATCGTAGTGACCCATCGTCAGACCGCCGTTATCGCTCCAGCTAACAAACTTGTCCATCTTCCCGCCGTCGATCTGATACTGTTCCTGGTAGAAGCGATGCACCAGATCGCCTATCTTTTGATCGGCCGGCACATATTGGTCGATCGCAAAAGGCTGCACTGGCATACTTGCCGGGAAGCGCGGGTCGGGTACGGAAGGCCGCTTACTCGTGTCGAGCGGCTGGGGTAGCGCCGTTAGAGCCTGTCCGTTTTTGTCGACCTGCTTGATAGCGTTGCCGGCTTTCGCAATACCATTCGCGCCAGGAAATTTGCCGTACAGGCTGTCGAAGCTCCAGTTTTCTTGATAGATGACGATGATGTGGTTGATTGGGTTGGCCGGCGCGGCCTGGGCGGGGCCGCCGGCGCCGATCACCAAGCTGAGCAACACGACGAACACGGACGCCATTCGAAGCAAACGAGACATCGTAGACCTCCTTAAACTCAGGGCCACCACTACATGTAGGCGGCCTCTGCCGCTACCACCACGAGGTGTCTGCTGCGGTTCGGGAGTCGATCTGGGCGCTGTCTATGCTAACAGACGCGGCGCCCAGATCAAGATCGTTTGCGTGAAGTACTGGTTAAGCGCAGGTTATCTACACCACCTGATTTCTGAGCACACCGATCTGGTCGACCTCGGCCTCCATCACGTCGCCGGGGCGCAAGTACTCGGGCGGGTTGCGGCCCATGCCCACGCCGCTGGGCGTGCCGGTCGAGACGACTGTGCCGGGATCGACCGTCTGCCCCAGCGCAAGCACCGCCAGCGTGGTCGGGATGTCGAAGATCAGGTCGCCGACAGTCGATTCCTGGCGGATCTCGCCATTCAGGCGCAGCCGCAGGCCCAGCACCGTCGGGTCGGGGATCTCATCGGCGGTGACGATGCATGGCCCCATCGGGCAGCTACAATCAAGACTTTTGCCCTTGAAGAACTGCTGGTGCTGGGTCTGCACTTCACGTGCCGAGACATCGTTGATAATCGTGTAGCCAAAGATATAGCTGAACGCATCCTCTTTTGCAATATTTTTGGCGCGGCGGCCGACGATATAGGCCAGCTCGACCTCGTAATCGAGCTGCGACGTCACGCGCGGGTCGAGCGGAACCTCATCGCCGGGGCCGCACACGGTCGTCACCGCCTTGGTGAAGAAGACCGGGTGCTCGGGCAGCTTCGGCTCGCGGCCTTTGGCGCGATCGGACTCGATCGCGTGGGCGACATAGTTCATGCCCAGGCAGACAATGTTCTGGCGCGGGCGCGGGATGGGCGCCAGCAGACGTACCGCGTTGAGCGGAATCGTGGCTGTGGCGCGCTCCAGCTCGGCTTTGGCCTGCGCCAGCAGCTCCGGCCCGCCGTCGATCAGCGCCAGCATGCTCGGCGCCACCGCGTCCAGCGCGACGACCGCGTCGCCACGCAGCGCGCCTAGGTGCGCGCCGCTGCCATCGTGGTAGGTGACCAGGCGCATGGATCCTCCTCATCATTATGATCGGCATACATGCCGTGGATAGCGTAGGCTGATAGTACCATAATTTCCTAGTATAGATACAGGCTATGCTTTCTATCGGAAACATCAGTTTGAATAATAGTAGCGCAGCGACTATACTCTACAGTGGAACTTTTCTTCTTTTTGTTCGCGGTTTGTGTGTTCGCCCCGGTGGGCAGAACGCACAAACCGCGAACAATGGTCATTTCCTTCTTTTGTAGGTCATTTTTTCGCCCGGCCGGGCGAAAAAATGACCTACATAGGGGAAGAAATCCGTGGTTTGCATATGTCCCAATACAATCTGCCATCTACAATCTGCAATCGTAAGGAGGTAGCGCCATGTCCGACTCGACCCGCCGCTTCTCAAGTCGTGTCGATAATTATCTCAAATACCGCCCATCATACCCACCGGAAGTTATCGTGCTGCTGGCCGCCGAGTGCGGGCTGACGCCGGACGCACTGGTGGCCGATATCGGCGCGGGCACGGGGTTACTGGCTGAGCTGTTTCTGAAGAATGGCAATCACGTAGTCGGTATCGAGCCGAACCGCGAGATGCGCGAGGCTGGCGAGCGCTTGCTGAGCGATTATCCGCATTTCACCAGCATCGACGGAACCGCCGAGGCGACCAGGCTGGCCAACCAAAGCGTAGATCTTATCGCCGCCGGGCAGTCCTTTCACTGGTTCGATCGGGAAAAATCCCGCTCGGAGTTCGCGCGCATCCTGCGGCCGGGCGGCTGGGTCGCGCTGGTGTGGAACGAGCGACAGGTTGACTCAACGCCATTTCTGGCCGCCTATGAGCAGCTGCTACGCACCTATTCGAGCGAGTACGAGACGCTGAACCACCGCCAGATCGACCAGCAATTGATCGCCGCCTTCTTCAAGGCCGGCACATTCAGCTCGCGAACATTCGAGAACCACCAGATCTTCGACTTCGAGGGCGTCAAGGGCAGGCTGCTGTCGTCATCCTATACGCCCGAGCCGGGCCAGCCCACCTACCAGCCAATGCTGGACGAGCTGGCAGCGATCGTTCGCACGCACCAGATCGATCAGACTGTGGCGTTTGAATATGACACCAATGTGTATTACGGCCAGTTCTGACTCGCTCGGGCGCGCATGTGCCCGCAAACAGCTTTCAGCCTGCGGCAGCATGGTACTGCCCGGTTATGCTGTGGTTCGTATTTTCGCTCTGCGAGCGAAAATACGAACCACAAAAGGCAGATGGATAGCCCTTTACCTATCGCACGCAGGTGGCGCTGAATAATCCCGCATAATATATGGGGTGGTCTTTTATGGGCGCACCCATAAAAGACCACCTAAAGAAGAAAAGTACCGCTGCGAAAGCAGCACCCAAAGGAGAGCACCATGGCCGACTCAACCATCAAAAATCTGGTTCAAGCCCAATTCGGCGCGGTGGCGGAGCGCTATGTCACCAGCGCGATTCACGCACACGGTAGTGACCTGGCGCGCATGATCGAGCTGGCTCAGCCGCGCGGCGACGAGCGCCTGCTGGATATCGCCACTGGCGGCGGGCACACCGCGCTGGCCTTCGCGCCGTATGTGCGCGCGGTGGTGGCGACGGACCTGACGCCACGCATGATCGAGGTCGCCGAGGCGTTCATCCGCGAGCAGGGCGCGGCCAATGTCACGTTCCAGGTGGCTGATGCCGAGGCGCTGCCGTTCCCCAACGCCAGCTTCGAGATCGTGACGACGCGGATCGCCCCGCACCACTTCCCCAACCCGCGCCAGTATGTTCGCGAGGTGGCGCGGGTGCTGCGGCCCCCTTCGCCGAGCGCACGGCACAGCGGCGGGCTGTTCGTGCTCGACGACAACATGGCCCCGGAGGACCGGGAGCTGGATCTGTTCATGAATCGCTTCGAGCAGTGGCGCGACCCCGGCCATGTGCGTCACCACACCATCAGCGAGTGGCGTGAGTGGATGCAGGAAGCCGGCCTGCGGGTCGAGCATGTCGAGCCGCTCCAGACCAAGCGTTACGAGTTCGCCGGATGGACCGAGCGAATGCGGATGCCGGCGGCCGAGCGCGACGCGCTGGAGGCCTGGCTGATCGCGGCCCCGCCACGCTGCGCCGAGTTCTTCCAGATCGCAATCGAGGATGGGCATGTAAAGTCGCTGACCGGACGGTATGGCATCATCGTGGCGCGGAAAGGTGAATAAACTGTTATTGCAATGGCGCGGAAGCTGTGTGATAATCCAGTCGTTCAACTTTTTCGCATAGCGAAGCAACCTTGCAGCTCTTGAGCGCCATTCACGCTCTAAACGATAAGGTATCGCTCCTCTATACAGGCGGCCTGCAACCTTCTGCCAAGCCGCGCGTATAGAGGAGCGATACCTTTTTGTGAAAAGGAATACCGCCATGGCCTGCATGTCGCGCCGAATGCTTCCGGCAATGCTCTACCTGACGCTTGTTTGCGCGCTGCTTGCGCCTGGCTTCGCGCCGGCAAGCGCGGCGGTGGCGGCTGGCCGGAGCGCCACTGCCCGCAGCGCTGCTACGCCTACGGTGCTCGCGCAGCCCAGCCTTGCCGCCAGCAGCGGCGCGAAGCTGGTAAAAGATTTGACACCGGGCAGCGATCCGACCTTCAGCTCCTCGCCACGCGAATTCACTACGATCGGCAGCACAACCTATTTCCTTGCCACCGACGGCAGCAACGGCCGCGAACTATGGAAAACGGATGGAACCACCGCCGGAACAACACTGGTTAAAGACATCTATCCCGGTTTTGGTGGCGCTTTCAACGACTCAATCAACAATCCGGCCGGGCTGACAAATGTGCAAGGCACGCTGTTCTTCGCGAGCAGCAACACGATCTGGAAAAGCAACGGAACGGCGACGGGCACCGTCGCGATTCGCACCCTCGTGAGCAATCAAAGCGCCCTCAAGCTCTACGGGCTGACCGCCGTCGGCAACCTGCTGTTCTTTGGGACGGATGATGGAAATGGCAACCATGGATTATGGCGCAGCGATGGAAGTGCGGTTGGCACATTCCAGATCAAGGCGAGTGCTCTTTTTACCTCGTTCGGCACCATCGTGGATGTCGGCGGGCTGGCCTTGTTTGCCTATGCTGGTGGGCTATGGCGCAGCGATGGCAGCCCCGCCGGCACAACCCTGGTGAAAGATGTCGCACCCGTGGTTATGATAAGCGCCAACGCCAGCTTGTTCTTTACTGTCTACGACACAAACTCTGGGCGCGGCGTGTGGAAGAGCGACGGCACCACAGCTGGAACAGTGCATATTTCAGATGCTTATCCTCAATTGGGAATGACAAATGTAAATGGCACAATCTTCTTCGAAGCTGGTGGGTTATGGAAGACTGATGGGACACCCGCAGGCACGGTTCAGGTAAGCGCTGCGCCGCAATATATCGGCTCCCTGACCAACGTCAACGGCACGCTGTTCTTTGTCGCACTCGGCGGCCAGGGCTACGAGCTATGGAAAAGCGATGGCACGGAAGCAGGAACCATGCGGGTCAAGGATCTGCGACCAGGCTGGACTGGCGACTATTTCTACCTGCTCACGAACGTCGATGGTGTATTGTTTTTTGTTGTCGACCAGCGAGCAGCGAGTGGATTCGTTTATGAGCTCTGGCGCAGCGATGGGACGGAAGCAGGGACGTTCCGGGTTCTTCAAACGGCGCCTGGCGCAGTCGCGCCACGCGAACTCGCAAACGCCAATGGCACGCTGCTATTTGCCGGCGATAATGTCGCCAATGGATTGGAGCTCTGGAAGAGCAATGGCACACCTGCCAGCACCGCAATGCTCAAGGACATTGGTGCTAGCTTGGGGCATACCTACGAAGGGCAAATGATCGGCGCGAACAACCGCTTGTTCTTTATCCATGGCGATGGTAATGGCAGCGAGCTATGGATCAGCGATGGCACGGATGCGGGAACACATCTGCTGAAGGATATCAACAGCGGCCCGGCTAGCTCGAACCCAGACTGGTTGACCGCCAGCAATACGACGCTCTTTTTCACCGCCGATGACGGCAGCCACGGAATCGAACTCTGGAAGAGTGACGGCACCGCAAACGGCACCACTCAGGTGAAAGATATTGTCACCGGGGTGGGCAGCTCACACCCGCGCGCGCTCACGCTGGTTGGAAACTCACTGTATTTTCTTGGCGGCGATAACAACAATGAATTATGGAAAACGAATGGTACGGCAGCCGGCACAGTGCTGATCAAGAATTTTGGCGCCGGTGATCCAAACCGCTATCTGTCGAACCTATCCAGCTTCAACAACTCACTCTTTTTCGGCGCCGATGATGGCACCCACGGGCGTGAGCTCTGGCAAAGTGATGGCACAACAGCCGGCACGGTATTGTTCAAAGACATTATTCCAGGCACCGAAAGCTCAACACCGGTTGGGCTGACAGACGCCGGCGGAACACTTTTCTTTGCCACCAGCAGTGATCGCGTGGCCCGGCAGCTTTGGAAGAGCGATGGCACTGCCGCAAGCACCGTGTTTGTTAAGGATATCCCGACTGATGCGCTTGAGATTGGTATCGCTAGCCTGATACCCTTTCACGGGCAGGTTTTCTATATTGCCGGAGATGGAGGCCAGGGCTACGGACTTTGGAGAAGCGACGGAACCACAAACGGCACATTGCTACTTAAGCAAACCCAGATCACGCAGCTTGATGCCGCCGGCGACTATGTATACTTTGCGCACGATGATGGCGTGAGTGGCCTGGAGCTCTGGAAAAGCGACGGCACGATTGCGGGCACAAATCAAGTTGCCGATATCGCGCCTGGCTCATCCAGTTCGCGGGTGTACAACCAATATAGGCGGGTTATCCCCAGCGGCGCAGGAATTGTGTTTGCTGCTTCCGACGGCGCAACCGGGATGGAGCTATGGCAGAGCAACGGCGCCGAAGCTGGGACGTTGCTGGTTGAGGATATCGCGCCGGGCACTGGCAGCGCCGACCCAAGCAGCCTAACCATCGCCGGCTCACAGCTATTCTTCATGGCCGATGACAACAGCCATGGGCGCGAACTATGGGTGATGCCGCTGCCGCAGATTCAACCACCGCCGCCACAGGTATCGATCAGCGGCCCGACCATTGGCATCGCCGAGCGAAGCTATACCTTTACTGCTGCCATCAGCCCGATCACCGATACGCTCCCGATTACGTATGCCTGGCAGGCCGATGGACATGCGAGCGTGACACACACCAGCAACCTGACTGACACGGCTCTGTTTAGCTGGAACACGCCGGGCACACCGATGATCACCGTAACGGCCAGCAACGGCAACGGCCTGATCGGCACCGATACCTACAGCATCACGATCGTCGATGCACCGCAGATCACTCCTTTGGCCGGTGGCGTGGCGGCCTTCCCCGGTTTGGAGCTCACCTTCCCACCTGGCGCTGTCCCGACGGTAATCAACATTATCTATACACCACTGTCGGCGCCAACGCATCCGCTTGGCAGCACCCTCAAGGCGATAAACGTTTTCGGCCTGGAGGCAGTTGATCTCAACGACCAGCCGGTCACCCAGTTCGCCCAGCCCTACACGCTGGTGATCAGCTATACCGATCAGCAGCTAGCCGCACAGGGCGTCACCGAGGCTGACCTGAACCTGGCCTTCTGGGACAGCAGTGCCTGGGTGAATGTGCTGCCGTGCGCCGGCTGCGGGGTCGATACGGCCAACAATCGCCTGACGGCGGTGCTGGATCATTTCACCGAGTTTGCGCTGTTGAGCGGCAATGGGGAGCGCAGGGTGTACCTGCCGATGGTGCGGCGATGACAGGCGCACGCCGCTACCGAAATGTAAAAGGAGCACGCTGCATGACCCGCAAACATTGGCATGCCGCACCCGCGACAATCATTCTGTTGGCCGGGCTGATCACGATGACTGCGCTGGCAGGGCTGTCGGCGCGCGCAACACTGGCGGCCGGGCCGACTTGCGCGGTACATGTGCGCAGGTGCGCAGTTCGAAACGCGCCTGAGTCAGCCATGACAACAGGCAGCACGCCTGGCATATTTCGCGGAAGGCGCGGGGCTGACAATTCTTGATATTAGCAACGCGCTGCTGCCAGTGCAGGTAGCGCGGCTGGTGCTGCCTGTGATCGCCAGAGATGTACAAGTGGCCGGTGGCCTGGCATATATCACAACCAGCAAAGGACTGTATGTAATAGACGTAAGCCACCCGGTAACACCGACAGTGGTTAGCAGCTATGTCACGCCAGGCGACGCCATAGTAGTGCG